>OFLR01000005.1_pt1 | contig 353850 bp, 311 predicted proteins | sample 1540871 | NCBI WGS metagenome assembly OFLR01 (sample SAMEA4413043, study PRJEB24355) | metagenome | biome: human; feature: gut; material: faeces | place: United Kingdom | collected 2010
ATTACAGAACACCAATTGAGATATTTTTGAGCTATGTACAAGAAGCATTTTATTCTAACTTAATTTGACAAATCATATTAAAAAAAAGAAAGAAGGAACAATAAAATGAAAAAAATTATCTTAGCAACAATCCCCGCTATCACTTTAGGCGTGGCTATTGCACCAGAAGTGAATGCAGAAGAAAAAAACTATGAATCAAATGCTATCGTTGAATTTACACCGGATGCCTCTATCAACAAACCAGTCGATCCAGTGAATCCAGATACCGAAAAACCTGTTGAACCCTTTGACCCAACGACACCAGACACAGGCAATAAGCCAAATGAAGGAACAACTGGTCCACTAAGTATCGATTATGCTTCTAGTTTAGACTTTGGCAAAAATAAAATTTCAAATAAAGATGAAAAATATTATGCAAATCCACAATACTTTTTCTTGGCAGACGGTTCTGGTCCTGATTTGACTAATCCTAAACCAAATTATGTACAAATTTCCGACAAACGCGGAACGAATGCCGGTTGGGCCTTAACAGTTAAACAAGAAACACAATTAACAGCGACAAAAGAAACATTAAATAAAGTTTTAGACGGTTCAGAAATTAAATTAAGTCAAAACAAAGCAGTGTCTAATTCCAAAGCAGTCACACCAACTGCGCATGAAGTAACTTTAGTAGCTGGCGATTCATCAAATGTGATGTCTGCCGCTGAAGGTCAAGGTTCTGGAACTTGGCTTAGTGCGTTCGGTGGGATTGAAAAAGTGGAAGTTGACGGTGAAAGCGTAGATAAAAATACAGCGATCACATTAACTGTACCAGGAGCAACACCAAAAGATGCTGTTCAATACAAAACTGTTTTAACATGGACAATCGCTGATTTACCAAGCGTATAATTATTGAAACTATAACAATAGAAGAGAAGGAGCACTAACATGAAAAAAATGACCATCGCAAGCAGCTTAATTTTAGCAACCATCGCGGTAGGCACACTACCAGTTCAAGCAGAGGAAGTGGCTAATCGCGACACAGATGCTATTGTAAAATTTAAAGCACCAGATGAAAAAGATCCCAACAGCAAAAATCCTGTAGTGGATCCAGAAGACAAAGACGGCAAAGATCCTGTGACACCTATCGACCCAGTAAATCCTGACAAACCAGTTGATGAAGGTTCTACAGGTCCCTTAACCTTGGATTATGCTTCAAGTTTAAACTTTGGTGAAAATATCATCAGCACAAAAGATGAAATCTATTTTGCATCAGCACAAGTTTTAAAAGATAAAAATAATGTTGAAAAAACGGGCCCATTATTTGCTCAAATTACAGATAATCGTGGAACTTTAGAAGGCTGGACTTTATCTGCAAAACAAAATTCTGCATTTACTTCTGCTACAAAAGGTCAGACACTTGAAGGAACTGAAATTGTCTTTCAAAATGCTTCAGCTGTGACAGCAGGACAAAGCGCTGCACCAACAAGTTTAGCGAGCGTAACTTTTGGTACAGTGGGTGAAAGTCATAACGTGATGGTAGCCGCAACAGATCAAGGTGCCGGAAAATGGTCATACTTATACGGCAATGCTAGTTCAATTGCTGAAGTTGACGGCCGTCAAGTAATGAAAGATGTTCAATTAAAAGTGCCAGGTAAATCAGTTAAATTAAACGATGCCTACAAAACAACAATTACTTGGACATTAGCTAATACGCCAGTATAAAAAGAACCTTTTTGGAGAAAGGAAGAGGGGAACTCAGCCTTTCTCCTTTACATAGAAATGGAGTGTAGAGCGAAATGAAAAATAGATATTTTATTCTGATGATCCTAAGTTTTTATTTCTTTGCTTTTGGGATTGAAACCTCAGCAGCAGAATTACGATTTAGTGTTGAAACAGAAATTCCAGAAAACCAAATAGATAAAACAAAAACATATTTTGATTTAATGATGAAACCAGACCAAGAACAAATTTTGAAAGTTCGAGCGGCCAATAGTACAGATGAAAATTTAGTGATTGATGTTAGTGTGAAGTCGGCCACAACAAACAGCAACGGAGTGATTGAATATGGTGAGTCGTTGACAGCTTTAGATAAATCTGCACCAGCAGATTTATCAGAAATCATTCAACTGAAAGACGGCGGTGAGAGTGTTGAATTGCCTGCTAAAAGTGAAAAAGTAGTTGAATTGCGAGTGAAGATGCCTAAAGAAGAGTTTTCAGGGCAACTAGCGGGCGGGATCACGTTTAGTGAAAAAGTCGATGAAACGAAAGACAAGCAAAAAGAAAATACAAACGGCTTAGCAATTGAAAATCGCTATGCCTATACAGTAGCTGTTTTACTTCGAGAAAATGAAACAGTTGTACAACCAGAATTGTCTTTAGAGAAAGTTGAACCGACGCAAAGAAATGCGCGCAGTGTTATTTCTGCAACACTGTTAAACCATGAAGCAGCCTATCTTCAATCAATGAAAGTAACGGCAAATGTTAAAAATAAGAAAACAAATAACGTTATTTTAGAGAAAGAACAAGAAGATATGCAAATGGCGCCCAATTCAATTTTTAATTTCCCTATTCCGTATGAAGAAAATGAAATGGAAGCTGGAACGTATGTATTGGCAATGACTGTGGAAGGCTCAGGAAAAAAATGGCAATTTACGAAAGAATTTACAATCTCAAAAGAGGAAGCAAAAACATTTAATGAGAAAGATGTAACCGTCAAAAAAACGGAATCTAAACTTATTTATCTCTTAATCGGTTTATTGCTCCTTTTACTGATAATCTGCCTGTTCATCATTTTACGTCTGAAAAAACAAAAAAATAAATAAAAAAAAGCCGTTCTTCAATTTGAAGAGCGGCTTTTTTTAAAGATTAAATAATTTCTCCACAGTCGGACAAAGTTCGGTGAAACAAGTGACTTCTGCAAGGTGTGATGCAGGTTGGCAACTTGGTAGTTCACGAGAGCGGTGGTTAAACCAAAGAGAATGCCAGCCACCATTACGTGCGCCTACAATATCATTGTCATAACTATCACCAACATATAAAGTATGTTCAGGTTCCATACAAAATTGATTACAGGCTAAATCAAAAATTTCCTTTTCAGGTTTTTGAAAACCCGTACTTTGAGAAATAATGATATTTTGGCTTGGAACCCATTTTTCAAGATTCAATTGTTTAACTTTTTTAAATTGATGGTCTGTTGGACCATTTGTAATAATCCCCATCGGAATTTCTTTCTCTTGTAAAGTATCAAGAAGCTTAGTAACTTCTGGATGCATCGTAATATTATCCAATTCTTCTTCATAAACTTGTTGGAAAATTTTTCCTTCTTCTTGTGAAATTCCTGGATAGTTTAGATCCTTTAATGTTTCATTCATCCGGAAAAACCGCATGAAATCTAGGGACCATTCATTGGCTAAAACTTTCGGAAACGTTTCATCGCTGTGGTGTCTAAAACGAAGATACAATTCATGCATATCCTCTGTCGCAACGTTTGGGAAAATTTTAGTCATCGCATTTCGAAAGGGTTGTTGCTGATCGTACAGCGTGTCATCAACATCAAAAACAATGGTTCTCATTTAACAAGTGCACCTCTTAACTTTTTTACAAAACTTTTCATATGTTATATTGTAGCCGATATTTTCACAAATAAATAGAGTATTTTTCACTGTATTTCAAGGTTTTGTACAGAAATCAAAGCCTTGTGGGAAAAGACAATTATAGTTATTTTTACCGAAAAAATGGAAACGATAAATGAAAAAATATTCTGATAATGAAAAGTTTGTGAAAATGATTTTGAGTCAAAGTTACTTAAATAACACATGTTCTGATATAAGTTAGAATTTTGCAAGAGACAGTCTTTTTCCGTATAATGAATGAGAATGAAGGGGGAGAGTTAGGGAGTTATGTTAAAGCGTTTTTTTGGGTATTATCGGCCGTATCGTCGATTATTTATTTTGGATTTTGGGTGTGCCGTTTTTGCGGGGCTGTTAGAGTTGGCTTTTCCAGTAGCAGTCAACCAAGTAATTGATAAGATTATGCCAAAAGGAGATTTTCGCCTCATTGCATTAGCTAGTGCGGGCTTATTTGCATTTTATATAATCAATACGTTTTTACAATTTATTGTGGTTTATTTTGGTCATATGTTAGGCGTGAATATTGAAACAGATATGCGTGAAGAATTATATCAACATCTGCAAACACAACCGTTTGAGTATTATGATAATCAAAAAACAGGGAAATTAATGAGCCGTTTGACCACTGATCTTTTTGAAATTTCGGAAGTGGCGCATCATGGTCCAGAAGACGTCTTTATTACGATTATGACGTTAGCAGGTTCTTTTTTATTAATGTTAACCATTCACGTGAAATTAGCCATCGCTACGTTTATTTTATTGCCATTTATCACGATTGCGCTAGGCTATTTTAATAAAAAAATGACAAAAGCGAATACGGATATTTACGATAATTTAGGTGAATTTAATGCTGGGATTGAAGCGTCAGTAAGTGGGATACGTGTCACGCAATCTTTTGCAAATGAACCATTTGAACGAAAACAGTTTAATTATTTAAATCAAATGTATCGAAAATCGAAATTATATTTTTATAAGGTGATGGGTGTCAGTTCCGCCTATAATTACTTATTAATTCGTCTGATAAATTTATTTTCATTAATTTTTGGTGCGTACTATACAATTAAAGGAGAAATTACAGAAGGTCAGTTTGTAGGATTTATTTTATTAGCCAATATTTTTATTCGGCCGATTGAAAAAGTCAACAATATGATTGAAAGCTATCCCAAAGGATTTGCTGGCTTTAAACGTTTTACGGAAGAAATGGACAAACAACCGTCCATCAAAGATTTGCCAGGAGCTGTTGCTGTTTCACATTTAGAAGGAACGATTGCCTATAAAGATGTTTCATTTGCTTATGAAGATGGCACAAAAGTTTTAGACCATATCAATTTAAAAATTCAACCTGGTGAAACCGTTGCTTTCGTTGGCCAAAGTGGTTCAGGAAAAACGACCTTGTGCAATCTGTTGCCTCGTTTTTATGAAGTTAGTAGTGGTGAAATTACGATTGACGGTAGAAATATCCAGCAAATGACCTTGGCTTCATTACGTAAGCAGATTGGAATTGTTCAACAAGATGTGTTTTTATTCCCTGGAACATTACGAGAAAATATTGCTTATGGGAATTTAAATGCTACAGAAATAGACATTCAACAAGCGGTGAAATTAGCACATTTAGAACATGTAATTCAGCTAATGCCAGATGGCTTGGACACAATTATTGGCGAACGTGGCGTGAAATTATCGGGCGGTCAAAAGCAGCGAGTGGCAATTGCGCGAATGTTCTTGAAGAACCCGCCGATTTTAATTCTAGATGAAGCGACTTCTGCATTAGATACAGAAACAGAGCAAGTGATTCAAGAGTCATTAAACTCGTTAGCTAACGGGCGAACAACATTAATTATTGCCCACAGACTGGCAACGATTAAACATGCTGATCGAATAATCGTAGTGAGTGACCAAGGAATTTTAGAAGATGGAACACATGAAACTTTGTACGCGCAAAGAGGTCACTATCGTCGGCTGTACGATGCTCAATTTAGAACATAAAAAAACCCGCGAATAAAACTTCGCGGGTTTTTATTATGTTTAGTTAGCGCCGAACTTTTCTTCCCAAACCAACAGCATTTTTCATTCGTTGAAGTGTTTTGTTGGCTACCAGGCGAGCGTTTTCTGCGCCCTCATCTAAAATCATATCTAATTCTTCTGAAGCTAGAAGCTCTTGGTAGCGCACTTGAATAGGTTCTAATAAGGCAACTACTGCTTCTGCTAAATCTGCTTTGAAGTCTCCATAGCCTTTGCCTTCGTATGCTTGAACAAGTTCCTCAACAGTTTGACCTGTCGCAGCAGAATAAATATTTAGTAAGTTAGTAATGCCAGGCTTTTCTTCTTTATTATATTCAATTACACCAGTTGAATCAGTTACAGCAGAGCGGATTTTTTTGCGAATCACTGCTGGCTCATCAAGCATTGAAATAAAGCCCTTCACATTTGTATCGGACTTACTCATCTTTTTCGTTGGTTCCTGTAAGCTCATAATTCGACTACCTTGCTCAGCGATTTTTACTTCAGGCATCGTTAAAATTTCTTGATTTTTTTGGGCATAACGTTTATTGAAGCGTTCCACAAAATCACGTGTTAATTCTAAGTGTTGTTTTTGATCATCTCCGACTGGCACTAAGTCAGCGTTGTACAACACGATATCACCAACCATTAATGGAGGGTATGTTAAAAGACCAGCGCTTACGCCAGCACGACCATTTTTTTGAGATTTATCTTTAAATTGTGTCATTCGCTCTAACTCACCAATAGAAGTATTGCACTGAATGATCCAACCAGCTTCTGCATGGGCACTCACTTCAGACTGTATGAAAATTGTTGCTTTTTGTGGGTCTAAACCAACCGCTAGGTAAAGAGCTGCTAAGCTACGAATTTGCTGGCGTAGCTTTTGCGGTTCTTGGGGAACGGTAATGGCATGTTCATCCACAATACAAAAATAACAATTATATTCATTTTGTAATTCGATAAATTGTTTCATCGCACCAATGTAATTTCCGATTGTCGGAGTACCACTGGGCTGAATACCAGAAAAAATTGTTTTCATTAAATAACCACCTGACTTTAGACTTAAGATAGTGAATAGTTCTATTATACATTTTATTAGAAAAAAATACATGGGAACTTCTTGAAAAATCACCAAGAGAAGTAAATTATAACAGCAACCATAAAAATAGAAAACTGTATTACTTTTTTACAGAATCATAACGAATATCCATAAAATTTCATAAAAATTAACCCTAATTTTACACGGATGTAATGAAGGAAAAATAAACAAAGTTAATAAAAAATGTTTAAAAACCCCTAGTATTTTTATTAGAAATTAGGTATACTGGTTTTAAATAGAGGAACAGTACAGTTCCCTGTTTCAGAAACGCGATGATTCGCGAAAAGGAGTGATGCACAATGTTGACACTTTATACTTCCCCAAGTTGCACGTCATGTCGTAAGGCTAGAGCCTGGTTGCAAGAGCACGAAATTCCTTTTAAAGAAAGAAATATTTTTTCTGAACCTTTAAATATTGAGGAATTAAAAGCAATTTTAATCATGACAGAAGATGGAACAGAAGAGATTATCTCTACTCGCTCTAAAGTTTTCCAAAAATTAAATATGGATTTGGACGAGCTTCCACTTCAAGATTTATTAGAGTTGGTTCAAGAAAACCCTGGATTGTTGCGTCGGCCAATTATGATTGATGAGAAAAGATTACAAGTCGGTTTTAACGAAGATGAAATTCGCCGATTCTTACCAAGAGATGTTCGACAACTGGAATTGCGCCAAGCACAATTAATGGCAGGTTTATAAAAAATATAAAATTTTGTTCTTTATTTGTTAATTGTAATAAAGAACGATTCATATGAATTTAGGGCCAGGGATTTTTATCTCTGGCTTTTTAATACATATTTAGAACTTGTATTCATTTGATTTGGCAGAACGTGGTCAAGGAAAAATAGTATCTTTTTTGGAGAGACTGCGTTAAGATGAAGAGGTAGAAGGAGCGAAAAACCAATCGTTAAAAAAGTTCAAAGTTTATAAAACGTTCGCTAGTTTTCGAGGATTTACAGACTTTCCACTTTACTTTTGTGTAGTTTTCGCTACAATGAACGTAAGAAGTTTCCTGATTGAAGCAAAGAGAGGTGTAGCGCTATGGAAATGGAACATATTAATGAAAATACGATTCGTGTGTTAATTGGCAACGAAGACCTGGCGGATAGAGGGATTACTTTTCTTGACTTACTAGGAAACCACAAAGATGTTGAAAATTTCTTTTATAGTATTTTAGAAGAAGTTGATGTCGAAGATGAATTCCAAGGCAGTGAAGCAGTCACTTTCCAAGTCTTGCCTAAAAATGATGGTTTAGAACTGTTTATTAGTAAAAATGTCGCTATGGACGACTTGTCTTCCTTAGAAGGTCTGAGCGAAGTCAATGCAGATGTTAGCGAATTAATTCGCAAACAAATTGAAGCAGACAAAGCAGCCGCCGATGAACTTGATGAGATGGAAGCCACAGATGAAACAAACAGAAATGTAATCTTTGAATTAGATAATTTTGAAGCGATGATCCAATTATCCAAAGAAGTCTTCATGCAATCTGTTTTGACTAACTTATACACGTACAACGATCGTTATTACTTACAAGTTTTGTTCTTAACCGATGAATTAGAAAAAACAAATGTTGACAATGAAATTGCACAAATTTTAGAATTTGCTCATAAAACAACTGTCACTCAGGATACTTTAGTCGAATATGGCACTTGTATTATGGAACGCAGTGCGTTGGAATTAACACGTTATTACTTTAATGATTAAGCAAAAAAGCAAAAACTTTCGAGTTTTTGCTTTTTTTTTGATGAAAATTAAGAAACTTTGCGTAGTTTATTTATGAGAGGTGAAAATCATGTTAACAGCTTTAACGGCAGACAACCAAGAGTTATTTTCTTTAATCGATTGCTCGATTGATGAATTAACACAGATACGAAGCGAACAAGCTTTTGTGTGTCCAATGTGTCATCAATCGGTCATTTTGAAGGCAGGCCCCATTAAAATACCCCATTTTGCTCATCGTAAAAAGAATAGTTGTTGGTACGAAGCAGAAGCTGAAACAGAAGAACACCTCCGCTTGAAGCAGCTTTTTGCGGAAAAGTGTTTACGCGAAAAGCTGTCTTTTCAAGTTGAGGCATACTTACCCGCCTTGAAGCAACGCCCAGATTTACTCATTGGGAAGATAGCCATTGAAATTCAATGTAGTCCATTGCCAATTAAACGTTTGGTGGAACGGACGGAGACTTATCAAACTCATGGCTATCAAGTTGTTTGGATTTTAGGTGAACGATTAGTGCCTAAAGACAAGCTCACGCAATTAACGAAACAATTCCTTTATTTTTCGGAGTCCTTGGGATTTTATTTATGGTCGGCCAATAAGAAACAAGAACGAATAGAGTTACTTTGTCATATTGAAGAGAGTCAATGTCAACAATTTTATAGAAGAAAACAATCATGGGATTTTTACGAAAAAAAATTACTAGAAATCTTCCGACTCCCGACCGCTAATTTAAATTTACTGCCAGATAGACGGCACACTGGCCAATTGATGCATGATTATTATCAAAAATTGACTCAACAACTTGGTTACAGAAATGCTCAGTTGCTTAGGACACAGAGCTTTTTATATACGAAAGGTTGTCACCTTCTCCAGTTACCTCCTTGGTTTTACTATCCTGGATTGAAGCTATTACCTTCTTCTGAAGAAGATATTCATTTAAAAATGCTTGTTTGGGAAGCACTAAAAACCAAAGAAGGGCGTTTAGTGACCAAACAGGAACTATGGCGTATCTTGGAAGCTGTTTTTTTTAAAGAAGGGAACTTTGTTTGGCAACCGCTACCGAATATTGGCTTAAAAAAGCTTTTTAAAATTGTGGGAAATAACTTATTGAGATGGTTACAAGAATGTTATGTGTTAATTAAAGTAAACAATAAGTACCTAATAACTAGTATTTTCCTAAGAGAAGATCCTGAAAAGCTCATTCATTGGCTAAAAAAAGTGAAAAAACAACATTTTTTTAGTCACACGTGTTAAATTATGATAGTATAATGAGTAAAACGTTTCTTAAAGGAGAGTAAACTATGAGCGAAATTAAACAATTACCAACACGTGATGAAGTTCCAACTCCATTAACTTGGGATTTAACCAAAATTTTTAAAGATGATGCTGCTTTTGATGTTGCGTATAATCAGTTGACAGAAGAGCTAAATCAAGCAGAATCATTTAAAGGAACCTTAGGGAATGGTGCAGAAGCTTTTCTAGCTGCGTTAGAATACGTTTTAGATGTCTATAGAAAAGTGGAAACATTATATGTCTATTCTCATTTAAAAAATGATCAAGACACTACAAATACAGCTTACCAAGCTTTATATGCCAGAGCTAGTTCTTTATATGCACAAGTTAGTGAAGCTGTTTCTTGGTTTGATCCAGAGGTTTTAACATTAAGTGATGAACAAATTTGGGGATATTTTGAAGAGCAGCCGAAATTAGCTGTTTATCGTCACTATATTCAAAATATTTTAGATGAACGTCCCCATGTTTTATCGATGGAACAAGAAGCTTTACTGGCGGGGGCTAGTGAAATTTTTGGTGCCTCAAGTAATACATTTTCAATTTTAAATAATGCAGACTTAGAATTTCCAACTGTGCAAAATGCTGAAGGCGAAACGATTCAACTTTCTCATGGCGTTTATGGTCAATTAATGGAAAGTGTCGATCCATCTGTTCGTGAAGCAGCATTTAAAGGGTTGTACAAAGTGTACAAACAATTTAGAAATACATTAGCCTCAACTTTAGGTGCACATGTTAAAACACATAATTATAAAGCAAAAATTAGAAATTATGATTCTGCTCGGGCAGCCTCTTTAGCAAGTAATCATATCCCTGAAAGTGTTCACGAAACATTAGTAGCTGTAGTAAATAAACATTTACCTTTGCTACATCGTTATGTAAAATTAAGAAAAAAATTATTAAACGTAGAAGAATTACACATGTACGACTTGTATGCGCCTTTGCTAGGTGAAGCACCAATTCGTTACAGCTATGAAGAAGCAAAAGAAAAAGCAATTGAGGCTTTAAAACCACTAGGTGAAGACTATTTATCTATTGTTAAAGAAGCTTTTTCAAGTCGCTGGATTGATGTGATTGAAAATCAAGGAAAACGAAGCGGCGCATATTCTTCAGGAGCTTATGATACAGCCCCATACATTTTAATGAATTGGCATGATAGTTTGGATCAACTATTTACATTAGTCCATGAGATGGGCCATAGTGTTCATAGTTACTATACAAGAAATAATCAGCCGTATGTTTATGGCGACTATTCAATTTTCTTAGCTGAGATTGCTTCAACCACAAATGAAAATATTTTAACAGAATATTTATTACAAACAGAAACAGATCCTAAAGTACGTGCGTATGTCTTAAATCACTATTTAGACGGCTTTAAGGGAACCATTTTCCGTCAAACGCAATTTGCGGAATTTGAACATTTTATTCACACGGAAGATGCTAAAGGCACGCCATTAACGAGTGAATATTTGAGTGAGTATTATGGCGAGCTCAATGCTAAATATTATGGACCAGAAGTAGTTAGAGACGAAGAAATCAGTTACGAATGGGCGAGAATTCCACATTTTTATTACAATTACTATGTTTATCAATATGCAACTGGCTTCTCAGCCGCTTCGGCATTGTCTAAACATATTTTAGCTGGAGAAGAGGGAGCTTTAGAGAACTATCTTAACTACTTGAAAGCAGGAAGTAGTGACTTCCCAATTGAAGTGATGAAAAAAGCGGGCGTGGATATGACACAAGCCGCGTATATCGAAGATGCAATGAAAGTTTTTGAAGAACGTTTAACGGAATTAGAAGCTTTGGTTGAAAAATTATAAGTCGTAACTTCTTAGTAAACATAAAATATAAACCTGGTTTTACACAGAATAGTAAATATATCTGTGTAAAACCAGGTTTAGTTATATAATTAAATAGATTGTTGCTGTTATATAAAAGAAAGCAAAGATTCTTTGCTTTCTTTTATATCAAGCTTCTATTATCTTTAGAGTAATAAAAGGAGGTTTTTTTTTGAACATAGGGAATTCATTAAAAATGAGAAGAAATGAATTAGGATTGACACAATCAGAGGTTGCTGAGAAATTATACGTTACTAGGCAAACAATTTCTAACTGGGAGAATAATAAATCATATCCTAATATTGATTGTTTAATTGAACTAAGTAATCTTTATGAAATGACCTTGGATCGATTATTGAAGGAGGACAATACGATGGTGGAGAAACTTTCGAAAGATATTAGAGAGGGACAGAAGTACAAAAAATTATTTTTAATATTATTAATTATAGTACTATGTATAGGTGGATATTTTACTATTTTACAACTTCGTCTGAATAATTTTTATAGCGGTGTCAAAGAATGGAATCAAAATGGTCAAACTTATAATTTAATAGAAGATAACATTCAATATCATGTGGTTAAAATTGATAATTATAATCTGTTTACAATTCCAGAAGAATTGGAATTAATGAGTTCGTATATCTCTGAAAACGAAAAGTTTAATATGTATTATAGCGGTGATGATTCGAATATAAAAATTTACTGGACAACAGGAGCATTAAATGGGTTAGAGTTATCTTTTGATAAAGAATTCATCTTTGACAATGTAAATCAAAGAAATAAATTTTCTTATGAGATTCAGGAATTAATAAATAAAAATTTAGATAAGGATAAAAAAGAACTAACCATATTATATAAGCAGACTAAAAATAAATGGGAAGAAATAAATTAGCTTGTGTTAAACCGAATAAAATTTCCTCGATTTTTTGAGTTAGTATCGGCGAGTATTGTCTGATAGCGTTCCAAGAGGTTAGTCGATGAACTGAAATAAATATTGGTGGTCGATACAAATTTCGGTGTTAATATTTAAAAGTACATAATATATACATGGCCCCATTCCATAGCTGTCTTTTATAAGAACAAATCATCAAATGTAGCAGTATTAGACTTTATCTATTATTATAGAACATGGTGAAAATAGTAAAAGAAGGGCCAGTAAACTGGTCCTTCTTTTTTATAATAAATGTAAATGTCCATTTGGAAAATGATAATTGGAGCGGCGTTTAAATTCAAAGGTTGCGTCACCTTGGTCCAGCAACGGTTCGTTATGTGGATGGACACGACAAAGTTGTTTAATTTCATCCATGTTTTCAAAATTTTCGACTAAAATGCCGAAATCGTTCTCGCAAGTATAGTTGTAAACGACTGCGGTAGGATGTTGTTTAATCCCCATTTCTCGAGCAACTTTTTGGTCGGTTTGGAAAGATTCTTTGACAAAATCGGATTGTCGGTCTTTACGATACATATCAATATCCCCGCCGGCCGCTAGAAGTAGTTCTTCTGATAACTCAGGAGAGTAAGCTAGACCGTCTTCAGCTACTGCTTTTTGTAAGCCAATCAACAATTGTCGGCCTTTTTTTCGGCCTTGTAACTGTGCTGCTTTATAGTCAAGAGCGGCTGAGTATAAATCTTCAAAAATTCGATTCCGTCGTTTAATGTCATTAATCGGAATATGTTGACGACTCAAAAATTCATTGATCGTTTTCATGTTTAATAAAGGGATAAAGCGCAATTGTATTTTCTTCTTGTCGTTAACAGACAATTGTATAATTTCTTTTTCAATTTCTAAACAGACGCCGCCTAAAGGATTGACGAACAAATAAATTTCAACCATTCATACTTCCTCCAATGCCATGCTTTTTCAAATACAGGTGCCAGAACGTCAGTGCTTCGAATACTAAGGGGCAGTGGTCCGCATCATGCGTTGAATCTTGTTAGGTGCAAGCGTAATGGGAATGTTCAAATCAGCCATTAATGTTTGAAACGCTTGCTTGCCGCTTTCAGCTTCAGTAACTTCTAACTCTAATTCAAAATCGTGCTGTTGGTTATACCAACTTTCGTCTAACGCAAGTAGTCCTTGAGGAATTTGTTTTTCTGCACGTGCTGTTTTTAATGAACCAATTAAATGGATCGAGGCGATTTCAATACCTAATTCTTGTAATTTCTTCGCCACAGCCCCCTCAGTAGGGAGGTGATTCCTTTTGATAAAGTGGTTCGCCGTCTCAAGCGATAAAGGGTCATTGATTTCTAATAATCCTTCTGGCGCAGGAACTTTTAAGGTTAACTCACCACGATCTGCTAATACGCGAATTCTTAAGCCCATTCGTTGTGCTTTTAATTGAAAATCGTCCGTATCAAAATAATGATTTGTTTGCGTAAAAAAGTCCGTTTTTTGAATAGCAAAATGGTCGATTAATCGTTTGAAATCTTGCGGACTAACTAATGTTTTAAATTCAATTTCTAAGTGCTCACTCATGGGGTTCTCTCTCTTTCTTAAATCACTCCAATTTTCACATATTATATAGGTTTCCGTCAAGAAAAGTGGTCTTCTCTGTGAAAAATTTTTCTAATGAAAGGCGTTTGGAAATCAAATAGCGAATAACACCCTATTTTAGGGAGGACTGTGGTAAAATAATCAGTGAATGAAATTCAAGGAAATTGAGGGATCTACCATGGAACGAGAGTGGGAGCTGTTTTTAGCGCCATATGAACAGGCGGTCAGCGAATTAAAAGTAAAACTACGAGGTATTCGTAAACAATTTCGGGAGCAAGATAAACACATACCAATTGAATTCGTTACAGGACGTGTGAAACCAGTAGATAGTATTTTGACAAAGACGGCTATTCGGCATATTCCTTTAAATCGGATTGAAGAAGAAATGCAAGACATTGCTGGTTTGCGGATTATGTGCCAATTTGTGGAAGACATTTACCAGGTAGTCGCACTTTTAAGAAATCGTAAAGACTTAAAAATTGTGGAAGAACGGGACTACATTGAAAATAAAAAAGAAAGTGGCTATCGTTCGTACCATGTGGTAGTGGAATATCCTGTGCAATTAGTCACCGGGGAAAAGATTATTTTGGCCGAAATCCAAATTCGGACACTCTCCATGAATTTTTGGGCAACGATTGAACATTCTTTGAATTATAAATATCAAGGTGTCTTTCCTGAAGAAATGAAAGAACGCCTTCAGCGAGCGGCAGAGGCAGCCTATTTATTAGATGAAGAAATGTCATCTATTCGTGAAGAAATTCAAGAAGCACAACATTACTTCTCTCATGGCCGTGGATTGCTAGAAAACGAATACTATAAGCAAATTAAAAACGAAACACCAGAAAATCAGTAAAGGAGTCTGCTTATGAAAGTGGCGATTGTTCATAACTCGGAAGAAAAATCGAAACAAGTCACAAAACAACTGACAACACTATTAGAGCAAAACCAAATTCAAATAGACAATCGTCAACCTGAACTTGTGATTTCAGTCGGCGGAGATGGTACGCTTCTTTCCGCTTTTCATCGATTTAATCATCTGTTAAACGAAGTAAGTTTCTTAGGTGTACATACCGGACACTTGGGTTTCTATACAGATTGGCGTGATTATGAATTAAAAGAACTAGTTGAGAGTTTGTGTATTCATCGTGAAAAAAGTACGAGTTATCCATTATTAGATGTGCGGATTCGGTTTAGAGATGGGAAACCAGATAAACATTTTTTAGCATTAAATGAATCAACAATTAAACGAGGAAACCGGACGATGGTGGGCGATGTGTTTATTAAAGACGAACTGTTTGAACGATTTCGTGGTGATGGGTTGTCGATTTCGACCCCAACCGGCTCTACTGCGTATAATAAAAGTATTGGTGGAGCTGTTTTGCATCCTAGCATTAATGCGTTTCAGTTAACCGAAATCGCCTCCTTAAACAATCGTGTCTTTCGAACATTGGGGTCACCGATTGTAATCGCACATACGGAGTGGCTGGAGATTAAATTACAGGAAAGTGATGATTATTTTGTCACGGTGGACCAATTAGATATTTATCAAGAAAATATCGCTTCCGTCTGCTATCGAATTGCAGACGAACGGATTCATTTTGCCTCTTATCGGCACATGCATTTTTGGCATCGAGTGAAAGATGCCTTTATTGGTGAGGATTAATTAAACGATGGAATTTCAATGGACATACGACAAAGAAACAACACAACAAGTGAAATATTTTTTAAAGGAACAAGGCGTTTCAAAAGGGTTATTAGCTAAGGTGAAATTTCAGGGTGGTAAAATTCAAGTGAATGGGACCGTTCAAAATGCCATCTATCCTTTACAAACTGGCGATGTCGTTAAAATGACGATTCCAGATGAAGCGGAACATGAGACATTATTAACAGATGATGAACCGATTGAAATTGTGTTTGAAGATGATCATTTTTTAGTAGTTAATAAGCCTGCTGGCATTGCCTCGATACCTGCTCAGTATCATCCTTCAGGAACGATGGCGAATCGTGTTAAGGGCTATTACAAGCGTCAAAATTACGTGAATCAAGTTATTCATGTCGTGACTCGTTTAGATCGAGATACTTCTGGGCTGATGTTATTTGCGAAACACGGCTTTGCTCATGCTTTAATTGACCAAGAATTACGAGAAAAAAAAGTGACAAAAATTTATTATGCCCTTGTTGGTGGAGCGATTGAGCAGTTAAGCGAGCATCAATTGATTGAAAAGCCAATTGGGCGCGACTTGTCCTCTTTATTAAAACGCCAAGTTATCGAAACAGGTCAATTTGCTAGTACAGAATATTGGCTCGCAAAAAGAGGAGCCCAAGCAGCAGCTGTGCGCATTCAGCTCCATACAGGACGAACACATCAAATTCGGGTACATTTTGAAGCAATTGGCTGTTCATTGTTAGGGGATGAGATGTATCATGGAAAGATGGATCAAGGAATTGAGCGGCAAGCGTTGCATTGCATGGAACTAATTTTTACTCATCCTTTTACCAAAGAAACGGTTCATCTGATTTCCCCACTAGCGGAGGATATGAAAAGTGTAGATGATACGTTATAATAATAAAGAGGCAGGAGGGGAAAGTGTAAGATGAATGAAGGCCAAGAAATGGAAGAGCAATTTGCCCTTCTTTTAGAAACGCTAAAAAATCAACAAATGAACGAATTTCGTGAGCTATTTTTAGCGTTACACATTTATGAACAAGGACAATTTTACCAATCGTTAGATGAAAAAGACCGACAACATTTATACAATTACCTATCTCCGAAAGAACTAGCGGATATGTTTGATGTTATCGAAGAAGATAATGAGAATATGAAAGATTATTTAGCTGAAATGCGCCCAAGTTATGCAGCAGATATGTTAGCTGAGATGTATACCGATAATGCGGTGGATTTACTAAATATGTTAGATAAGAGTCAAAAGGCGAAATATCTTAGTTTGTTAAGTAGTGAAGAAGCAGGCGAAATTAAAGAGTTACTTCATTACGAAGATGAAACTGCTGGGGCGATTATGACCACCGAATTTGTTTCGATTGTGGCGAATCAAACAGTGCGTTCTGCGATGTACGTCTTAAAGAATCAAGCGGACATGGCGGAAACAATCTATTACGTTTACGTAGTCGACCAAGAAAATCATTTAGTCGGCGTTATTTCGTTGCGGGATTTAATTGTTAATGATGATGATACCTTGATTGCTGATATTTTGAATGAACGGGTTATTTCAGTTCATGTTGGCGATGACCAAGAAGATGTCGCGCAAACAATTCGTGACTATGACTTCTTAGCTGTGCCAGTTACAGATTATGATGATCATTTGTTGGGGATTGTAACAGTTGATGATATTATTGATGTTATCGATGATGAAGCCGCTAGCGACTACTCTGGTTTAGCCGGGGTCGACGTTGAAGAAGTTAGTGAGAACCCTTTAAAAGCCGCTTCTAAACGATTACCTTGGTTAATTACGCTATTGTTTTTAGGGATGTCTACGGCCTCGTTAATCAGTAATTATGAGTCGTTAGTTAGCGAAGCGAGTATTTTAGCCGTTTTTATTTCTTTAATTACCGGAACAGCCGGCAATGCCGGGACACAATCATTGGCGGTCGCGGTACGCCGTTTGGCTATGAAAGATGAAAAGGATAGTAATTTTGGTCGCTTAATCTTAAGTGAAGTACTCACGGGACTAGTGACGGGGGCTGTGACAGGTTTAACCATTATGATTGTGGTTGGCGTGTGGCAACATAATCTTCCGCTTGGATTTGTGATTGGGATGGCAATGCTCTGTGCAATTACTGTGGCGAATTTAGCAGGGAGTTTAATCCCAATGTTAATGGATAAATTAGGGTTTGATCCAGCAGTTGCCAGTGGCCCGTTTATTACTACCTTAAGTGATTTAACCAGTGTATTAATTTATTTCAATATTGCCAGCATGTTTATGCGTTATTTTGTTTAAAAAATTGCACTTATTTATCATGAGACTGAGGTAAAAGGATTCGTTGGTTTGCTTGAAATCAAAAAAGTGAGGTAGCCGTTAATACGACGGCTACCTCACTTTTTTAGATACAAGAAATTAAACAATTTTTGTGCCATGGACTTCTGTGACTTTTAAAGTGTCCATCACAGTTTGAACGTTTTCTGTGGAAATACCGCCACCTGGTAAAATAAGAATCCGTTGATCTGCGTAGACAATTAATTCTTTTAAATGATCAAAGTTGTCTTCGATAGGGGTACCAGCTGGCCCGCCATGAGTTAAAATACGCGTCACACCACGCTCAGCTAACCAGTCGATCGCCTTAAATTGATTTTCTTTCGACAAGGCATCAAAAGCCATATGGAAAGTGATTTGCAAGCCTTCAGCCGTTTCAATGAATAAGTCCAAAGCTTCTTCATCTAACCAACCGTCCTCAGTTAAACAGCCAATAACAATGCCGTCGGTTCCTAATTTCTTTGCTTCGATTAAATCGGTATGCATAATTTTTAATTCAATATCATTATAGACAAAATTGCCGCCACGAGGACGAATGATTGTCATCACTGGTACAGAATGTTCGCCAGCGTATGCTAAGACTTCTTCAATAACACCAGTACTTGGCGTCGTTCCACCCACGGCTAAGTTATCGCATAATTCGATGCGATTCGCACCTTTTTGAATGGCTTGGGGAATCTTAGTGAAATTTTCGGCACAGAATTCTTTAATCATTTCTTATCGCTCCTTGCTTTTTCTTCACAGGCATTGTACCATAATTCTGCTTACTACCATAGCCCTGAAAAAAAGAGTGCAACTTTTTATAAGAGAAAATGTTCATTTGATGAACGTAAGGAGTTTTAAATGTTAAAGAAAATTGAACGAGCACAACAATTATTAAAAAAAGAAGCAGCCGTTTTTCGCTGTCCAACTTGTCATGAACCAATGCATTTAGAAGGGGTTGGTCTGATTTGTCAACAGAGGCATCAATTTGATTTATCCAAGAAAGGCACGCTATACTTTCTAAATCATAGCGTTCAGACAGAATATAATAAAAAAATGTTTACTTCTCGAGGAAAAATGATTCAAAGTGGCATGTACGCGCCTGTTTTAAACAAAATTATGCACTATCTTCCTCAAAATAAAACAGTAGTCGATGTTGGTTGTGGTGAAGGGAGTTTTCTAGCTGAGTTAAGTCAAGCAGGCTTATCTGGACTGAAAATCGGGTTTGATTTATCAAAGGAAGGAATCTATTTAGCAAGTAATCAGCCAATTGATGCGTTTTGGTGTGTGGCGGATTTAACGAATTTGCCATTTGCGAATGAAGGGCTTGATACGATTTTGAATATTTTTTCTCCTTCACATTATCAAGAATTTCGGCGAGTACTAAAAGCTGACGGGACTGTGATTAAAATTATTCCTGAAGAGAATTACTTAAAGGAATTACGAGCGGCTTTTTATCCCAATGACGAAAAGAAACAAAGTTATTCCAATCAAAAAGTAGTCCAACGTTTTGCCGAGGAATTAGCTGTGGAAGTAGATGAACGAATAACTTATTGCTTTGACATTTCCGAGGAAAGACGGTTGGATTTATTAGAAATGTCGCCATTAGAGTGGCAAGTTTCTCAAGAAGTTAAAGCCGAGCTACAACAGCGACCATTGGAAAAAGTCACGATTGACGTCCGCTTGTTAGTAGGTCGTAAAAGATAGACTTTTTTGTGAAGAAAATCCTAAAAAAGTCTTGCAATAAAGTGACATTGGTGTTATATTACTTACAAGTTGTTTTTTCATTGGTTTTTATCAGGGTCCTGTTCTGATAAAAGTTAGTGAAGAGACCTTCACTAACGTAACGACTCGCCGTGCTAGACACCGAGACGGTACGTTTTTTTTATTGGTTAGAATAGCTGCCGCCTGACATCATCGCGTCATGCGGTTTTTTTTTGAAAATAAGTATTGTGGGCGCTATTTATTTTGAATTTATGCTAAAATGAACACGATTGATATTTGAGGAGCTGAAGATAGTTGACGAACCATATTGTTTTATTTGAACCACAAATTCCAGCAAATACTGGAAATATTGCACGGACATGTGCAGCGACGAATACACCGTTGCATTTAATTGAACCTTTAGGATTTTCAACAGATGATAAACACTTAAAACGTGCCGGATTAGATTATTGGAATGATGTAAATATTACGTATCATAAAGATTTGGCTGCCTTTTTAGCCCATGTGGCAGGCAAACACTTGCATTTAGTAACCAAATTTGCTCACCAAACATACAGCGAGGTCAATTATAATGATGGCGAGGACCATTATTTCCTTTTTGGAAAAGAAACAACGGGCTTACCAGAAACGTTTATGCGAGAAAACGAAGAAAAGTGTATCCGAATTCCTATGAATGATGAACATGTGCGCTCACTGAATCTTTCTAACACTGCCGCACTAATTGTTTATGAAGCCTTACGTCAGCAAAATTTTCCGAACTTAGAACTGACGCATCATTATGAAAATGATAAATTGGATTAAAAAAAGTTAAGACAGTAGCGCTTTTTTCAAAAATGTCAGAAGAAAGTGGTTTTATTTTTACTGTTGCCCAATTTTCAAGCCTAGAACAAAAAACAATTTAGATTTTTGTTCTAGGCTTATTTTGCTTGGATTACTAGAAACTTCCATGGATATTTTCGCAGGGAAGTGATAAACTAGAAAGACATATGAAGAGATAAAGAAGTTTGGAGAAGTTACATGAAATTATATTTTACACGACATGGAAAAACTGAATGGAATCAACAGAAACGATTTCAAGGAATGACAGGAGATTCGCCGTTATTACCAACTAGTTATGACGAAATTAAACAATTAGGCCAATATTTACAAGATATTCCGTTTGAAAAAATTTATTCTAGTCCGCTATTACGTGCCAAAAATACTGCGCGGGGAATTCAACAAGAATTGAATCATCCAGTTGAAATTGTTTATACAGATACCTTAAAAGAATTAGGTTTAGGTCGTCTAGAAGGACAATATATTGAAGAAATGCGTAATTTTTATGGAGAAGAATTAGATCATTTACGGCATCGTTTAGATTTGTATGATCCAACAATTTTTGATGGTGAACCAATCGAGCAAGCGATTCAACGGATTTCAGAAACAGTTGCTGAAGCGGCGAAACAGCACGAAGGTCCAGTTCTATTTGTCGGACACGGAGCAGCGCTGACGGCGGCAATCCAAGCGATGGCTGGTAAACCATTATCAGAATTACGGACAATGGGCGGGCTGTTAAACAATAGCCTCTCAATCCTTGAAACCAAAGAGGCATCAAGGAACATGCCGTACGACTTAACGTTATGGAATGATACGTCTTTTTTAGCTAAAGAAAAAGCACAATAAGCACACAACAGAAAGGAGGGCTTGTAGTGGTAACACTTTTTGGTGAGGACGAAGAAAAAGCCTTTATTGTTGGAACTGTACAAGCAATCTTTTTTGAAAATCCCAGTAATTTTTATAAAGTCGTTCTTGTAAATGTGACCGATACAAATACAGATTATTTAGAAAAAGAAATTGTAGTAACTGGTAGTTTTGGCCAAGTTCAAGAAGAGGAACCCTATCGTTTCTTTGGTCATTTTGTGGACCATCCTCGTTATGGCAGACAGTTTCAGGTGGATAGTTATCAGCAAGAAAGACCGACTTCGGCTAGTGGGGTGGTTAACTATTTATCAAGTGACAAATTTCCTGGCATTGGTAAACGAACTGCTGAAAAAATTGTTGAAGTATTAGGGGAAAGTGCGATTGACCGAATTATTGATGATCCGAGTGTTTTGGAAGAAGTTACTGTTTTAAATGAAAAAAAACGTCAAGTAATCGTCGAAACAATTCGCTTGAATCACGGGATGGAGCAAGTGATTGTGGGACTAAATCGATACGGCTTCGGTAGTCAGTTAGCTTTTTCAATTTATCAAACCTATCAAGAAGAAACCCTTTCTGTGATTCAAGAAAATCCTTATCAGTTAGTTGAAGATATTGAGGGAGTCGGATTTAAACGAGCGGACAATATTGCTGAACAAATCGGCATTCAGGCGGATTCTGCTGTTCGAATTCGAGCGGCGATTTTACATGAAGTGTTTGAGCACTCCATTCGCTCAGGCAATACGTATGTTCAAGCAGATGTTTTGTTAGAAGAAGCGATTCGGACCTTGGAAGCAAGTCGCCCAGTGGAAATCTCACCTGATCAAGTGGCTAATGAAATCATTACGTTAGTCGAACATGGAAAAATCCAACAAGAAGAGACTAAACTTTTTGAGAACAGTCTCTATTTTTCTGAATGGGGCATTGGTACTTCGATTCAGCGTTTACTTTCTCGTAAAAAAGAAATTCATTATGAGGAAGAAGAAGTCCAAAAAAATATCCGAATGATTGAGAAACGTTTAAATATTCAGTATGGCGACTCGCAACAAGCAGCGATTGAAGAAGCGATTAAATCGCCGTTATTTATTTTAACTGGAGGGCCCGGAACAGGGAAAACAACTGTTATTAATGGGATTGTCTCGTTGTTTGCGGAGCTAAATGGTCTTTCATTAGATCTCAAAGACTATACGCAGGAGATGTTTCCAATCTTGCTAGCGGCGCCAACTGGGCGAGCAGCGAAACGTATGAACGAAACGACAGGTTTACCTGCAAGTACCATCCATCGTTTGTTAGGCTTGACAGGTCGTGAAAAAAATCCGAGTTTAACCGCCAAAGAATTAGAAGGTGGTTTGCTAATTGTAGATGAAATGTCCATGGTAGATACTTGGTTAGCCAATACGTTATTAAAAGCTATTCCGACAAACATGCAAGTGATTTTTGTTGGTGATAAGGATCAGCTACCGTCTGTCGGTCCAGGTCAAGTCTTACATGACTTATTGCAAATTAACGAAATTCCCAAATGTGAGTTAAACGAAATTTATCGTCAAGGAGACGGTTCAAGTATTATTCCTCTTGCCCATGAAATTAAAGAAGGAAAGTTGCCTGCTGATTTTCAAAAAAATCAAAAGGATCGCTCGTTCTTTGCAAGTGATATTGGTCATATCGAAGAATACATTCGACAAATCGTCACAAAGGCAAAAGCAAAAGGGTTTACGCCACAAGATATCCAAGTTTTAGCGCCAATGTATCGTGGCGCAGCCGGCATTGATGCCTTGAATAAGATGATGCAAGAAATCTTCAATCCAAATGATGGTAAGAAAAAAGAAGTCAAATGGAATGACACCGTCTATCGGATTGGGGACAAAGTTTTGCAACTAGTCAATACGCCAGAATTAAATGTGTTCAATGGAGATATGGGAGAAATCGTCGGAATTACTTTAGCCAAAGACTCAGAGGACAAAGTGGACGAGTTGGTTTTACAGTTTGATAATAATGAAGTAACGTATAAAAGAAATGAATGGAATAAAATTACGTTATCCTATTGTTGTTCGATTCATAAAGCGCAAGGTAGTGAATTCCGCATGGTGTTACTGCCAATGGTTCATCAGTATAGCCGAATGCTGCAACGAAATTTGCTGTATACAGCAGTGACACGTAGTAAAGAATTATTAATTCTATTAGGTGAGGTTTCTGCTTTTGAAACATGTGTCAAAAACGAATCGGCTAGTCGCATGACGATGCTAAAAGAACGAATCGTGAATGCAGAACAAATGACCTTAACGACTAGAACCCAGTTAGAAGCCTATGAAGAAGGTTTAACGGCAGACCATCCATTTACTGAAAAGGAAACAAAAGCTGTCTCTTATGAAACTGAACAGCAATCAACGAAAGCCAATCAGATAAAAGAAACAGACGAACAATTAGTTGACACAATGGTACAAGAAGTTTCACTATTTGCTGATGAAGGGGAAGAGTCAACCCCAGAAACAGCAAATAAAGCGACAAAAGTTGTCGAAGAACCATTACCAAAAGAACCACGACTAACAGTCGAAATTATTCAAACAAATGCTGTTGATCCAATGATTGGAATGAAGGATACGACGCCTTATCAATTTATGTGAGAAAAGGAAAGAGTGCCATAAGTCGTTTTGACTTATGGCACTCTTTTTCAACCTTAAGGGACTCAGTTAAAACCAAAACAAACGTTTTTGTGTGGTATAAACCATATCAATACTTCGTTTGCCTAAAATCTCGCCATCTGCGTGAATGGTTTGTGGAATCGTCGAAACAATTCGAATTTTACTTGATTGAAAATGATGAAAATGCTTAGATTTCCCTTGTTTTTGACGAAGCAATAGGAAAATAAGCCACAAAATTTTAAAAATATTGATTCGTTCCACGACAACTAAGTCCACGACTGCTTTGCGAGGATTGGCCGTCGGCATAATTGATACGCCCCCGCCAAAATAAGGATGATTTGTGACCGTACATAGGAAAGCACGATTAAATGTGTATTGTTTACCATTCATTTCAACTAAAATTGGAAAGCCTTTTTGTTTAAAAAAGACATGAATGATTGAAGAAATATAGGAAAGCGAGCCAAGCTTAAATTTATTTAAGGCTTTTTTTGATGACGATTCGTTGGTTTTTTCCACGATTGCCGCATCCAACCCTAAGCCAACATTATTGGTGGCTAAGCCGATTTCTTCTTGGTTGGCTTCTACATAATGAATTGTTTGAATTTCTTTTGGTCGTCTGGTGCGCAGGATTTGATGCAATGCTTTATCAATATTTCTTGATAATCCCACCCCCCGTGCAAAATCATTTCCAGAGCCGCATGGAATATAGCTTAAAGGAATAGCTGAATCATATGGAAGTAATGAATTAATGACATTATGTAGTGTGCCATCGCCGCCTAGCACGACTAGGATTGGAAAAGTTGAAACGTCTAAGTCTTCAGACCAAGGAAGTAAAGTTGTTTCTGCAAGTTCCTTCGTCAATTCTTTTTCATGTCCAGCGTAATCAGTGTAAAGAGCCGTATATTTAAGTTCTTGTTGCTTGAGTTGTTGAATCACTTTTCTAGCGACTTTTCGGCCATTGCCGCTACTTGCCTGCTCGTTGATAATAAGATAGTAGTGAATGTTCATTGAGCTCCTCCTTTGAATCGCTATTGTCCATTATACCAGAGGGAGGAACTTCTGCGAATAAAGATTGCTTAAAAAAGTAAAAAATGACTAGAAAAAGGCACGAAACAATGCATGAGAGGTGAAAACTGCAAATAAGTGCAAAGTAAAACAGGGCTTTCATTGACTATTTTGACTTTCCATATTAGAATGTGAACTGTTGCAATTGTAACCAAGGTTCATCAACCATCCCTTGTAAAAAAACTCGGAGAAAGAAGGAAAAAGTATGCAAAATTCGTTTCAAGCCAATCGAAAGCTAAGAACAGTCTTAGCCAATGGTATCATTATGGGCTTATATATTGTCCTCTCTTTATTGGTTCGGCCAGTTTCTTCTGGTATGATTCAATTTAGAATTTCAGAAAGTTTGAATCACCTAGTCGTTTTCAATCGCAAATTGATGTGGGGTGTTTTAGGCGGCGTTATCTTTTTTAACTTATTTTTTGGTTTCGGTGTAATGGATGCTCTGTTTGGTGGTGCGCAAACATCATTTGCGTTGAGCTTAACAGCTTTTTTACAAAAAAAGGTACCAAGTATTCCTGTTAGAATGTGTCTAAATAGTCTATTTTTCACTGTAAGTATGTTTTTTATTGCCTTTATGCTAGTACCAAGTGGCGGTCAAGCATTTTGGACAACTTATGGTTGGTTAGCATTAAGTGAAGCGATTATTATGACGATTTCAGCACCAATCATGTATTTTATCAACAAGTCATTAAAATTTGAAACACGTATTTAATTGAAAAGATGTGGATAGAAATGATTCATCCTTTGAATGGCAGTGAAGAAAAGTGTCGTTGCTATTAGTGAACTAAGTGATAGAATGAACTGTTTCTACCTCGTCTTTTTTACATAAAGAATAAGATCTACATTTTTTCTAAAAATTTTCATGTAAAACTTTACTAGTCTGTTGGAATACACTATGATAGTGTAAGATAAACGGACTATTGGAAAGTCACAGCAGAGGAGTTTGAACATGTACACATTTAAAATCGGTATTCCGGCAGAAGTACACGATACATTTGTTAAAAATCACCCATTATGTAATTTACTACAGTCATCTTCATGGGCAAAAGTCAAGGATAACTGGGGTTCTGAAATTGTTGGGGTTTATGAAAAGGATACATTAGTCGCATCAAGTTTAGTTTTAATCAAACCATTACCAGCCGGTTTTACGATGTTATATACACCAAGAGGTCCAGTAATGGACTATACAAATGAACGTTTGGTCAGCTACTTTATGGCTGAATTGAAAAAATTTGGCAAGAAAAAACGAGCTTTATTTATAAAAATGGATCCAGCGGTTCACTATCAAGATTTTCATTTGGGAGAAGAACATCAACCGCATGCTGAAGCGACAGCTATTATTGAGACCTTGAAAAAAGCAGGGGCCAAATATCAAGGACTGACAATGGATATGGGGGCCACCATCCAGCCCCGCTTCCAAGCGAATATTTATCGTGAAGATTTTAGTGAAGAACAATTGTCAAAAAGCACCAAGAAAATGATTAAAACAGCTGAAAAAAAAGGGGTCGTTGTGCAGCAAGGGCATGTTGACTTTGTTGATGAATTTGAAAAAGTCATTCAATCAACCATGGAACGCCAACATATTTCTTTACGGAATAGTGATTACTTTAAGAAGCTGTTGAACATTTACCCAGAAGACTCCTTTATTATGCTGGCGCAAGTCAATTTAAAGGAACGCTTAGATAGCACGCGACAACGCTATGACAAAAATCAAAAAGACTTGAGTAATTTGAAAGAAAATCAAGTGAAAAAGCGCCATAATTTAGAAGAATTAGATGCTTCCTTGACTCGGGAACTAAAAGAATTAGAAGAAAATATCGCAGAAGCTGGTGAAATCGTCACGGTTGCTGGCGCTTTGGCTGTGACATTTGGTCCAACAAGTGAAATCCTTTATGCTGGCTTAGATGATCGTTATAAACGCTACATGCCAACATATGTGACTTGGCGAGATGCCATTCAAGAATGTTTTAACCGTGGCTGCGAAAGCTGTAATATGGGCGGCTTAGAAGGTAGTTTAAATGATGGCTTAATTAAGTTTAAAGCGAACTTCAACCCAACGATTAATGAATTTATTGGGGAATTCGATTTACCGGTTAATAAATTATTATTTAAAGCCAGTGAATATGCCTATAAATTACGAAAACAAAAAAAATAAATAAAAAACACAGGGACTAAAAATCAAACTTGATTTTTAGTCCCTGTGTTTTTTTCTATAGTTTTTGCGTTGCATTCCGTTTCATTAAGCGAAGCAAAACGCTAGCAATTGCTGAAGCAGCTACACCAGCAACAAGAGCTTCTGGCACACCAGAACTGAAAATCGTCGCAATAATAGCTAGGTAAACAGCAGTTCCAGCTTTACCAATAATTTCAGCATAAGCTGAATTAAAAAGAAAATAAATCATGTTCATGACTAAAATGGTATTCGTTGCTGAGCCTAAAACACCAGCCACAAATAAGGAGACAGGTTGCGCTTTTTCCTTCGTTAATTTATTTAGCCATTTGTAAGCGAAATAAGGAACGACCCCAATTAAAATCCGCGGAATGAGCACAATTAAAAGTGCCTTCCAACTACCATGATCGGTACCGATCACAGGAATAAATGGAGAAAAAACAAACGACAAAGGTGTTGGTGCTGTCGTATTTTTAATTAAGCTAATGATCCCAAACGTGCCGCCCAACATACTACCGATTTTTGGCCCTAAAACAATGGAACCAATAATTACAGGAATATGCATCGTGGTCGAATTTAAAGGACCTAATGTGATAAATCCTAGCGGGGTTAAAGCCAGTAAAAGTAAGATAGCTAAGAACATTGCTGTTAACGTAAATTTTTTCGTGTTATTCATAAATTACTCCTTGTTATCAGATGCTAAAATTTTCATCACTGTTTGAAGGATATCTTCAACAGTGGCAAGTGCGCCACGACCATAATCGCCACAAGCTAATAGAGCTTCACGTGGGATTATTTCTTGATAGCCGACTTCTTTTAAAATGCCAATATTTCGTTGGACAATGGGGTTTTGGTACATATACGTATTCATCGCGGGCGCAATAATTTTGGGTGTTTCAGGATAAAGTGCCAAAGCAGCTGTTGATAATAAGTCGTCGGCAATCCCATGGGCTAATTTCCCAATTGTATTGGCCGAAGCAGGTGCTACTAAAAATAAATCCGCTTTTTTAGCTAACTCAATGTGATTAATTTTACTGGGATCAATTTCCATCATGACATCCGTATGCACTGGATTCTTAGAAAGTGATTGTAAGGTCAGCGGAGTGATGAACGCTGTGCTGCTTTTAGTCATTAAAATTTCCACATTGTAGCCAAGCTTAGTTAGTTGACTTGTAATATCTGCTGCTTTATATGCAGAAATGCTGCCAGAGACGCCTAATAAAATAGTTTTCATTGTTGTTCTCTCCATTTCTTTTCAACATTTTTAACGATCATTGAACCAATCCCTTGTTTTGAACAAGCTTCTTGGACAATGCCCGTTTCGTTAATTAATAATCCTTCGTGTTCTGTTTCATGAACGTTCATCAAGTCATTGGCTAAGACAAAGTCACACCGATTTTTAATCAAAGCGGCTTGTGCAACCTGGACAAGTTCTTCTTGTGAAACGTCGACAAGTAATTTAAAGCCCACTAAAACAGTTTGGGGTTGTTTGTCACGAATCATTTGGATGACTTTAGGATTTTTCTTTAGAAAAATTAATAATCGGTCCGTATCAGATGAAATTTTTGTTGCTGTTTGAGGAATATCAGCAATCTGATTCAATGTGTTTTGAACGATAGTTACCAAGGCTTCTTTGGTCTTTGGCAATGTTTGTTCGCTTAATTGTTGAGCAAAAGAATCAATAAATTGTTCTTCCGTTTGCGCGGTTTCCGTCGTAAAATCACTGACTGCCATTGCGTGAACAATCGCATCAAATTGCTTTTCAGCAAAGAGTTGTTCTAACGTAGTAGCTAATTCAACCGTTGTTTCTATTTCTTTAATTGATAAGTCCAATTGTTGGGTTGGACGTAATGCATGTTTGGTTGTTACGTAGGTTACGGTGTGTCCAGCAGCTAAAAAACTTTCAGCAATTGCTTTTCCTAGTCCGCCAGAAGAATGATTGGTAATCGAACGAACATTATCAATCGGTTCTGACGTTCCACCAGCAGTAACTAAAACATCCATAATCAAAACGCCTCCTTAAGAAATTCGGACAATGGTCCGTCCAATATGTTGGCCTGCTTGTAATGCTTCAAAAACAGGGGGAAGTTCTTCTAAAGTAATCTCTTGATACACAGCTTTTTCAGTGATGTCTAAATCAGTGGCAAGACGTTGCCAAACTATTTTTCGTTTGTCCATACCAACATTAACCGAATCAATGCCCAATAAATGAACGCCCCGTAAAATAAAGGGTAAAACGGTTGTCTCTAATGTAATTCCAGCAGCGCGGCCACAAATGGCTGAACGGCCATCATAACGAAGTTGTGGTAAAACAGCAGAAGTAATTTCCCCACCAGTGGTATCAATTGCAAAAGCAAAACGCTGTTTCATTAATGCTTTAACAGGAGTTGCTAAGAAATCTTCTACTAATAAGCATTCACTAACACCTAACTCTTTTAAAAGCTCAAAAGAATCTGGCTTTCTAGTTAATGCAGTGATCGAAGTGTAGCCTAATTGATGCAACATCGCAATAGACAATGTCGCAACACCGCCTGTCGCACCAGTTACAATAATGGGGGCTTCTTTGTCGTCGCGTAAGCCATCGTCTTCTAAAGCTGTGACAGATAATCCGGCCGTAAAGCCAGCAGTTCCGAAAATCATTGCTTCTTTGAGACTCATTTTTTCAGGAAGTGGAACTACCCAATCGCCAGGAACACGCACATATTCAGAATAACCACCAGTATGACTAACCCCTAATTGATAGCCTGTTACGATCACTTTATCGCCTTCTTTGAAACGAGGATCTTCCGATGTGACAACAGTGCCACTGACATCAATTCCTGGAATCATTGGATAATTGCGAATCACACCGCCGTCTTTTTTTGAAGCTAAAGAGTCTTTAAAGTTAACTGAGGAGTAGGCTGCTTTGATTACTACAGTGCCTTCTGATAAATCGTCTAAAGTAATGGTTTCTAGTTGACCAATAACAGATGTATCTTGTTCTCTTAACGTAAATGCTTGAAATGAATTCATATAAAAACTCTCCTTCCAATTATGTAAAAAAGCAACTCGTCTTATTTTATCATATTCTGATTTTTTCGTATCATTTTTCTTCTTATAAACAGTAAGTTATACAGAAAAGAAAGATTGTGTGACAATTAGACTAGAAAAATAAAGAAAAATGGTTGAAATTTTTCAAAAAGTTCGTATACTAAAAAAGGTAAAACTAAACTGTAAGTTTAGTATTACAAAACTTTTGTTGAAAAGATTAGCTGAAAATAGAAACGAGGTGTGCCATGGAAATTGGTGAGAAGTTGAGAAATTTACGCATTCAGAAAAATTTAACACAAGAAGAATTAGGCGAAAGAACGGATTTATCCAAAGGCTATATTTCCCAATTGGAGCGGGATTTAAGCTCACCATCAATGGAAACATTTTTCTCAATTTTAGAAGTACTAGGCGTGACGCCAGAGCAGTTTTTTAGTCAGCAACCGCTTGAACAGAAAATTGTCTACAATGAAGAAGAAAGTACCCTCTATTATGATGAAGAACATGGCTATGAACTAAAATGGTTAATTCCAGCCTCAAATGAAAAAGAAATGGAACCTGTCATTATTACTTTTGATAAAAATGGCGAATACAAAACGTTTGAACCTTCTCTATCAGAAACATTTATTTATGTGATTGATGGCTCCATTCGTTTGACATTAGGGGAAGCCACGTATATTGCTAAAAAAGGTCAAACCATGTATTACCAAGCAACAGAACCTCACCAAATTAGCAACAATGGTCGAGGAAAAAGTCGTGCGTTAATTGTGGCGACAGAATCGTATTTATAAAGGACGAAATGGAGGAGTTTATCCAGTGAGAAACCATGTGATTTCATTTGAAAATGTTGTCAAACAATTTGACGATGAACCAGTATTAAAAAATGTCAGCTTTGAAATTGAAGAAGGAAAATTTTATACGTTATTAGGACCTTCAGGATGTGGCAAAACAACGATTTTGCGTATTATTGCGGGATTCAATGACGTGACTTCTGGCGATGTTTATTTTGATGGTAAAAGAATAAATGATGTACCTGCCAATAAACGCCAAGTCAATACCGTGTTTCAGGATTATGCTTTGTTTCCTCACATGAATGTTTTTGATAATGTTGCGTTTGGTTTAAAAATCAAAAAACTATCCAAAGCAGAAATTGAAAAAAAAGTGAAAGAGGCATTACGTTTGGTTCAATTACCCGGCTACGAAACACGTGAAATTAGTGAAATGTCTGGGGGCCAACGTCAGCGGGTCGCAATTGCACGAGCGATTGTCAATGAGCCAAAAGTATTGCTTTTAGATGAGCCGTTATCCGCTTTAGATTTGAAATTACGCACAGCGATGCAATATGAACTACGTGATTTACAACAACGTTTAGGAATTACTTTTATTTTTGTGACCCATGATCAAGAAGAAGCATTAGCGATGAGCGATGAAATTTTTGTCATGAATAAAGGTCATATCGTGCAAAGTGGCACACCAGTCGATATTTATGATGAACCGATTAATCACTTTGTTGCTGACTTTGTAGGGGAAAGTAATATTGTGGATGGCGTGATGCTGGAAGATAATTTAGTTTCATTTGTGGGCAAAAAGTTTGAATGTGTCGATGGTGGCATGCGGAAAAATGAACCTGTAGAAGTCGTTTTACGTCCAGAAGACTTAACGATTACCACGCTTGAAAAAGGCAAGCTAACCGTAACGGTGGATACACAGTTATTCCGCGGCGTTCATTATGAAATTATTTGTTTTGATGAACAAGGAAACGAATGGATGGTGCATTCCACTCGAAAAGCCAAAGAAGGCGCTCAAGTAGGGCTCTCTTTTGAGCCAGAAGATATTCACGTGATGCGCTTCAATGAATCAGAAGAAGACTTTGATGCCCGTTTAGAAAGTTACGACGAGTAAACGAAAGGGGAAAATAAAATGAAAACAATGCGTCGAATTTATTCGATTCCCTATGTAATGTGGTTACTTTTATTCGTCATTGCGCCAGTGCTAATGATTATTTATCAATCATTTTTCGATATGAATGGCCAGTTTACCTTGGCGAATTACCAAACGTATTTTACATCAGGAACGTATTTAAGTATGACCATTAATTCGGTTTGGTATGCTTTTCTGATTACCATTTTTACGTTATTGGTAAGTTATCCTACGGCTTATTTTTTGACAAAGCTCAAGCATAAACAGTTATGGTTAATGCTCGTTATTTTACCAACGTGGGTGAATTTATTATTAAAAGCTTATGCCTTTATTGGGATTTTCAGTATTCATGGGAGTATCAATCAGTTTATGAGTTTTATGGGTTTGGGTACGCACCAGATTCTGTTTACAGATTTCAGTTTTTTATTTGTCGCAACGTATATTGAAATTCCATTTATGATTATGCCGATTTTTAATGCCTTAGAAGAGATGAATCCTTCATTGATTAGTGCTAGTCGGGACTTAGGAGCTAGCAGTGCGGAAACATTCCGCCGTGTCATTTTTCCTCTCTCCCTAAACGGTGTGAAAAGTGGCGTTCAAGCTGTCTTTATTCCTTCGCTCTCGCTCTTTATGTTAACGCGTTTAATTGGCGGCAATCGGGTGATTACGTTGGGAACGGCGATTGAGGAACACTTCTTAGTAACGCAAAACTGGGGCATGGGTTCAACAATTGGTGTGATTTTAATTGTTGCCATGTTTATTGTGATGTTGCTGACGGGTGAGAAGAAGAAAGGGCGTGGCAAATAATGCAAAAGAAAAAGTTTAAATGGTCTTATGTGTATTTATTCGTTGTCTTTGCGCTACTGTACGCACCAATCTTTTATTTGATTTTTTATTCGTTTAACGACACGCAAACGATGAATCAGTTTACTGGTTTTACGTTAGATAATTATCGGAACGTTTTCGAAGACACACGCTTGTTAACCATTGTTCTGAATACGTTTTTGCTAGCTTTCTTATCGGCTTTAATAGCAACCATCATTGGAACATTTGGCGCGATGGGGATTTATTATACAAAACGTCGTAAAAACCGGAACACGTTGCTTAGCTTTAATAACATTTTACTCGTTTCACCAGATGTTATTATTGGAGCCAGTTTCTTAATTTTCTTCACGGCAGTAGGGTTTATCAGTTTAGGTTTTACAAGTGTGTTATTGTCGCATATTGCCTTTAGTATTCCAATTGTTGTTTTAATGGTTTTACCAAAACTACAAGAGATGAACGATTCTATGGTAGATGCGGCACGGGATTTAGGGGCCAATAATGTTCAAGTGATTAAAAATATTATTTTGCCTTTTTTAGCGCCAGGAATTATTGCTGGCTACTTTATGGCCTTTACTTATTCGTTGGACGATTTTGCCGTAACATTCTTTGTGACAGGCAATGGTTTTTCAACATTATCTGTTGAAATTTATTCACGAGCACGTCAGGGAATTAGTTTAGAAATCAATGCCTTAAGTGCGTTAGTATTCCTATTCTCAATGATTCTAGTTGTCGGTTATTACTTTATCAGTAAAGACAATACGCCAAAACGTTTAAAGAAAATGCGTCGGGAACAAAGTGAGGTGGCCAAGTTAAAATGAAAAAATTACAGTCACTTTTTATTGGAATTATCGCTATTATTGTCATCTTGTTTTTTTGCGTGCGCCAATTGGAGAAAGCAAGTGGCATGGCAGGAGCAGATACCTTGACCATTTACAATTGGGGGGACTATATAGATCCGGCCTTGATTAAGAAATTTGAAAGAGAAACAGGTTATAAAGTCAATTACGAAACCTTTGATTCTAATGAAGCTATGTATACAAAAATTCAGCAAGGTGGTACAGCCTATGATATTGCCATTCCTTCTGAATATATGATTCAAAAAATGATGAAAGCGAAGATGCTTTTACCACTTGATCACAGCAAATTAAAAGGCTTAGAAAACATTGATGCACGCTTTTTAGATCAATCCTTTGATCCCAAAAATAAGTTTTCCGTTCCGTACTTCTGGGGCACGTTGGGGATTATTTATAATGATAAATTTATTGACGGCCGTCAGATCCAACATTGGGATGATTTATGGCGCCCGGAATTAAAAAATAATGTCATGCTGATTGATGGCGCTCGCGAAGTGTTAGGATTATCTTTGAATAGTTTAGGCTATTCGTTAAACAGTAAAAACGACCAACAATTACGTCAGGCTACCGATAAGTTAAACCGATTAACGAACAATGTCAAAGCAATTGTTGCCGATGAAATCAAAATGTACATGGCTAATGAAGAAAGTGCAGTTGCTGTAACTTTCTCTGGTGAAGCTGCTGAAATGCTAGAAAACAATGAACATCTACATTATGTGATTCCCAGTGAAGGCTCTAATCTCTGGTTTGATAACATTGTGATGCCTAAGACAGCCAAAAATAAAGACGGCGCCTATGCATTTATGAACTTTATGTTACGACCAGAAAATGCAGCACAAAATGCAGAATATATTGGTTATTCCACACCAAATAAAGAAGCTAAAAAACTATTACCAAAAGAAGTTGCCGAAGATAAACAATTTTATCCAGATGATGAAACCATCAAACATTTAGAAGTTTACCAAGATTTAGGTCAAGAATACTTAGGAATTTATAACGATCTGTTCTTGGAGTTTAAGATGTATCGGAAATAGGGAGTAAATTCAGTAAGAATGACTTTAAATTGACACAAATGCAGGGGAATAAACTATTATTTTTATTGCTATTTTCCAAAATTTTACCTAAAGCGACGAACATGTCGCTTTTTTGATGTTTTCTATTAGATAATTCTAACTGAAAAGTTTGATATATGTAAGTTGACACCTAAAAGTTAAATCTGAAAGTCTAACTTTTGGGTGTCATTACAATGTAAGACTAAGCATAGATACTTTTTAAGAAAATATCATCATTTGACTTTTGTTTATATCCTGATTATTTAGAAGAATTGAGGCAAACAAAATTAAAAAAATTTTTTAAAGAAAAATACCGATAAAAAAATCTCCAATCAAAAAGTTGTATACTAGTCCCAACAATTGAAACAATTACTGACAACTAAAGAACACTTAGCTAAACTGCTAGTTGAAGCAGCCGAACAAATAGAATAATTCGAAAGTATTCTAGAAATTAATGAACTCTCTGCAGGACTCATTATTGGTGTATTAGGAGACATTTGCGTTTTTCTTCTCACAAATAACTAAACGCTTCTGGCGGTGTCAACACCAGAAGATATCACTATGGAAAACATACCGTCAATGAACACATGGATAAACATGGGAATCCGAAGATATGAAAGAATTTTGTATTTTATTATTATGAACATGATTCGGTAACAAGCAGCGAGCCCCAATCATCTAGTGGGTTATTACTACAAATTAAAAACGCAACCTTCGCCCAAAAAGCATAAGGTTGCGCTCATCACTTGTATCAACAAGCTCTTGAAATGTCTCCACTCGATGGTACGGCATTCAAGTACGTATGATTACTCATACACGGACTCTAACGGCCAATAAGGAATGTATCCTTACCTAATAAGTTATAACATACTTAAATTTCTAATTTATGAGGCTTATTTTGTATACTTTTTCTTGATAAAATAAATGAAAAAAGTACTTGCCTCAGTTTCTCTTTAGTTACCTTTAATATGTTTTTTTAAAAAGTAATAAATAAAAGTAGTTCCTAAACAGATATAAGCTATGATTTGGATATATGATGCAATAACAAAGGCTAGGCTGGGTTTGTAACCAATGGTTAAGGAATTTTTACCAGCTTGGGCAGGCACAATTAAGCTACCAATTTCAGATGTTTTATATTGTTGTTTTGTTAATTTTTGACCGTTGAGCCATACTTCACTATTAGAATAAGCAGTAAGTGGTAATAACATTTGACTTGTTTTATTGCTAGCGTTTATCCAATTAAATTGTAGCTGCCCTTCAGGGGTGACTTGTTTTTTACCTTTAATTTCATTATTTGCTACTTCTTTCCAATAAATATTATAAGGTTTATTTCTGACAATGATGTCAATGTCTTCTTTGTTATGAGTAGGCAAATAATCAGAAAGCGGTTTGATTACTAGCTCGAGTCCATCACCTAAGGCATGTTTGCCATTAAAAGCTTGTTTAAGTTTATTCATATCTTTAATTTTTGTGAGTGTAGAGGTAGTGTCATTAGATAAAGGAGTAGCTGATTGCCATGCCTCTGATTGTGTTAAAAGAGCTTGATTTATTAGCAAACAAGAAAGAACGGCAACAGTGACATAAGTTACACTTATACTGGTATATTTATTTTCTTCTTTTAAAGTTATTCTTTGCAAATAAAGTGTAAAACTTAAAAATAAGAGAACATAAGAAATACTAGCAAAACGTAATGGAAATTGTATTCCTTGAAGCATCTTAAATGTTGTAGGTAAGTCATCCCAAGGTAGCAAACTTGATGAAAGAAGTAGAAAAAAAAGACCGACAAGATTGATCACTTTTTCAGTCAATACTAAGGTTTTCCAATTAAAAATAGTAAAAACAAACATGAAAGTAGCGATCAAAGAAAAAATTAGCCCTAACGATCCCCAATCTTGAACACCAAGTGTAAAACTTGTAGTATAAGGCATCATTCTTTCAATAGGATAAGGCTTTAACAAATGATTGCTTGAGAAAACTTCTAACATACCAATCAAAAGACGAGAGGTTAATAGCATCGTTATTAAAACAGCCAAGATTGCATTAATAAGCATTCTGACTTTCTTTGGTGTTAGTATGAAACCAACAATAAAGAATGGTAGCAAAGCTAGCACTGTAAGTAAAGAAGTAAAAACGTGTAAGTGCATAGTTAGTGCAACCGGAATGGCTAAAATTAAAGGTTGAATCGGTTGAGCTTTATCTTTAATCATTTTTATAGCGGGAATAAAAACCAATGGCAAAATAGCACTAGCCCAGCTGGAAGAAGTTTGTATTAAGCTAAAGGAAGCAATAACATTAGTAGACATGTAGAAAAGTGATAAGCCTACTGCCAGCTTATAAGTTATCTTATTGTAACGAGCTAAGGTAAACATTGATAATCCTGCGAGAGCAAAGCAAAGAAAGCTGGAAATAATTTGAAATCTAAACCAAGTCTTTGAAAAAGCTAATAATAAGCCCATGATGAAAGTGAAGTCAGGCGCATAGACCGTATTAATAATTCGACCAGATTGTTGAAATCCGTAAAGACTTTGGAAATAGTTATAGGTATGATTTTTTTGTTGCATGTAGCTTTCATAAACTTTATTCATAAAAAAGTTGCTGTCGGTCCCTAAAATTATAGAATGACGAAATAACTGAGCTGAGACAATAATGGCAGCTGCCAACAAAATACCAATGATTGAAAATAAAGCAGACCTATTAATTGAAAATTTTTTTAAAAACACATTGATAACTCCTTAATTATATTTTATTTCATTTTATCATAGGATGGAATAAAATAAAATGTTGATTTAATAACTATAATGAGTGAACATGGAAAAAATTTTATTTATTAATAAAATTCAAAAAGTAGACAAAAATACTAATAAAGTAGGATACTCATATTAAAAATTATATTTAATAAAAGTGTTTTGGGTGTTTGTGGCCAGACCGGTAGCTTGGGAGAAAGCGTCATTCTTTGTATGAAAATAAAGGCATATGTGAGTAAAGAAATGTTGGTTAATTTATCAAAAACAATTATATCTATGAATACACAAGTAAATAGATTCTCTAAATTGCTATTATTACTTCTATAGACAGTCAACTATATTTTAATAAGGATAAAAAAACGTAACATAAAGAGTATTTATGAAGCGACGACATTAGAAAATTATAAAAAAAGCTTGTGAGAGCAATGGCTCAGTAAGGGATATAAAACAAATTCAAGTAGTTTTTGGTACACTTGAATAGGAGTAAAATATGAGTTTCTAGGTGAGCAATTGAATATAGAAGATCCCAGAAAAAAAGCCAATCAGCTCATTTGGGATGCAAAATGAATCTTTAGGAAAGCAATGGTATTTGAACAATTTTTTTCAAAAAAGTGTCTGAGCTCAGTTAAAAATATCGATAAAATTAGTTGTGTCATTTTTAAAACTCACGTCATTAATACAAAGCTTCTAGCAATGTATTGACAAGTTTTAAAAAATACGAATAGTCATGTAATGTAGCTTAGTTATCTATAAAACAACAATAGTGGATACTCATTGACATAAGGAATAAACAACAGTTATGTTACATAAATCATAAAAAGATGCGAACAAATAAACAAAAAACGTTAAACCACGATGTTATAAATACTTTGACTTTCTAATTCAAGGATCGCCTCACCATGTACTAATTTTTATTTGTGAGGAAAAGTTTAAACTAGTTTTTTTGTGCATTTGAACAATAAATCCTGTTAAATTTACAATTTTAAAAAGAAAGGACTTTGATAGAATGAAAGCGTAAACAATTTAAGGAGCTGATTTTGAATGCCAGATATTACAATATCTTGGGTTGCTGCAATTTTAGGATTAGTTGTAGCGATAGTATTAATTTTGAAAAAATTTAATCCTGTGTATTCCTTGTTTTTTGGTGCAATTGTTGGTTGTCTTATTGGAGGCGCTTCCCTGTCAGATACAGTCGCTGTTCTATTAAACGGAACACAAAGTATTATGGGAACCGCAATCCGTGTCTTAGCAGCCGGCATGTTGGCGGGTGTGATGATGGAATCTGGTGCGGCAGAATCAATTGCCAACGCCATTGTACAAAAGCTTGGCGAGAAAAAAGCTATTTTATCTTTGGCATTATCCACAATGGTAATTACAGCAGTGGGCGTATTCATTCCTGTTGCAGTGTTGATTGTTGCCCCGATTGCTCTATCTGTTGGGAAAAGTACGGGTATCAGTAAGTTATCATTATTGATTGCCTTATCAGGTGGCGGCAAAGCGGGCAATATTATTTCGCCTAATCCAAATACTATTGCAGCGGCGAACGGCTTTGATTTACCTCTAAGTGACGTTATGATTGCTGGCTTTATTCCAGCCGTATTTGGCTTAATTACAGCTGTTGTTCTTGCAAATATCATGAGAAGCAAAGGATCAATGGTCAAAGAAACGGATCTTGTAGAGGAACAAACAAAAGAATTATTACCTTTGAAAAAGGCGTTGATCGCGCCAGTGTTAGCGATTGTCTTATTATTACTTAATCCGATTGGCGCCGTTTTAAATATTTCTTTCATCAAAAGTTTGAATATTGATGCTCTGTATATTTTGCCGTTCGCCTCAGTTGTTGGGACAATTGCGATTGGGCAAACAAAACAACTGGCCTTTTATGCATCTTCTGGCTTGAAGAGAGTAACCGATACCGTTTTAATTTTAATTGGTGCAGGTGCAATTGCTGGATTAATTTCTGTTTCTGATTTATCAACACAAATTGTCCACTTAATTTCTGTTATGGGAATTTCTGGAACCTTCTTGGCACCGATTTCTGGTATTTTAATGGGCTTAGCAGTTGGTTCAACATCCACAGCGGTTATTTTAGCGACAGGTTCTTTTGGACCAGCGATTTTAGATATGGGCACATCTTCACTTTCAGCAGCAGTCATGGTGCATACTGGTGCAACTGTGATTGATAGTGTTCCTCAAGGCAATTATTTCCATATTACGGCACAAAGTATGAATATGACGATTAAAGAAAGAATTCGAGTGATTCCTTATGAAATGTGTGTCGGTGGGGTAATGACGATTGTTGCAACCATTTTATATGGCTTTATTTTAAACTAGTTGGAAAGTAGGCGCGAAAAGATGACGAAAAAATTTGTTTTGGCTCCAGACTCATTTAAAGAAAGTATGAGTGCAAAAGAAGCCTGTCTGGCAATGGAAAAAGGGATTTTAGCTGTATTTAAAGATGCAGACATTCAACACGTCCCGATGGCAGACGGCGGGGAAGGAACGGTGGATTCCTTAGTGGATGCAACAGGAGGCACAAGAGTACCAGTGCGTGTGGCAGGACCGCTTCCTGATCAAATCGTTGAAACCTATTACGGCTTATTAGGTGACCAAGAAACGGTGGTCATTGAAATGGCGAAAGCCAACGGAATTGAATTGGTTAAAGCAGCAGAACGTAATCCCTTGATCACTTCTACTTATGGTACAGGAGAGATGATTCAACATGCGCTCAATCATGGGGCAAAAAAAATCATTATCGGCATTGGTGGTAGCGTGACAAATGATGGGGGTGCCGGTATGATTCAGGCACTTGGTGCGCGTTTGTTAGACAAGGAAGGGCAAGAATTGACACGTGGCGGTGGTGCATTAGATAAACTGGCGCAGATCGATTTAACACAGTTTGATCAACGTATTTTTGCTACCGAAGTTCTAGTAGCTAGTGATGTGAATAACCCACTAACAGGGCCAACAGGGGCGTCTCATGTCTTTGGTCCGCAAAAAGGTGCGACAGAAGAAATGGTGGCTCAATTAGATAAAAACTTAGCCCATTATGCAGCAATCATCAAAAAAGAGGTCGGCATTGATGTTGAGATGATGCCAGGCGCAGGAGCTGCTGGTGGTTTGGGTGCAGGGTTACTAGCATTCACAAAAGCTCAGTTACGCCCAGGGATTGATATTGTCGTAGAAGTGAATCAATTAGAAGAAAAAATAAAAGCTGCTGATTATGTCTTTACTGGTGAAGGCGGGATGGATTTTCAAACAAAATTCGGCAAAGCCCCTTATGGCGTCTCACGTTTGGCCAAGAAGTATCAAAAACCGGTTTTCGCTTGTGCTGGCTATATCGGCAAAGATGTGGATGTCCTCTATGAAGAAGGGATGACGGCTATTTTTGGAATTTTGGCCAAAGCCGAACCATTGGAAGCAGCATTGAAAAATGGGCCAGTTAACTTAGAAAGAACCGTTGAAAATATTGCTCGTACATTACAGCTGGTGCCTTGTGACTAAGAACTAACCATGGTATCATCAGTAATGAAAGCTGAAATAAAAATGTTCAGTCGTTGATCTGAAGAATTAAGCGTTTGGGACATAAGTCATTGCGGCTTATGTCCCAAACGCTACTCGCTTTTTAGAAAGTTGGCGATAGCAATGTTAAAATTAGACAAAATCCAAGCAAATAAAATTGTTGAAAAGTTGATGGCAGATATTCCTTATAACATCAATATTATGGATGAACGAGGAAAAATTATTGCGAGTGGAGATTCTGCTCGAATTGGGGAGCGCCATCGTGGTGCAGAAAGAGCCATCAATGAACGAAAAAATATTGAAATTTATAAAGATACTTCTTTAGAGAAAAAAGGCACCAATGAACCGATTATTTTGAATGATCACATTTTAGGTGTCGTAGGCATTTCAGGAGAACCAGACGAGGTGCGCAAATTTACCAAGCTTGTGCGCTCGATTGTTCTTTTACTGACAGAAGAATTAAATACACAACAAGAACGCGAAAAAAAGAAGAAACAAAAAAATCAGTTTATCCAGCACTTAATGCATGTTGATTCTGCTTACTCAGAAGCCTTAAAACTTGAAGCGTTGGAACTATATAACCTTCAATTAGATGACCAGAATCATTGTGTACTGACCAAGGACAAGCGCTTATTATCCAGTTATTATCCTGGCCATGAAATATTTGAATGGGAAAATTGTTATCTGGTGATTACTTCTGAACCACCTCAGATAACAAAGCCAGTAACAGAATACCTTGTGATAAGTTCGGAAAAAGCCACGATTCAACAAATGGTCCAAGAGGCACAAAACACGTATTTACTTCTATCGTTTCTTCAATTAGAAAAGGCTAAGTTTTACCAAGCAGAAGATTTTTTCATTCAAGGAATTTTTAATTTTCCTTTTCATATTGAATTGGATTTTTTTGAAACCATCCAGACGATTTATGATGAATACTATGAAACCGTTATTTTTTTCGCCAATCATAACTTAAACATCAATGAAACCTCACAAGTATTACATATCCATCGAAATACATTGAATTACCGTTTGAAACGAATTCATGAATTGACGGGGATGGATCCAAAAGTTTGGCAAGATTTTTGGAAATTGTTCTATTATTTTGCCTATTGCTTTAAAGAACGTTTTGAAAAGTAGTGAGGAGCAGGAATGCTTGTTTGTTAAGCAAGTGTCAGCATATTTTTCGCCAGAATTAAAAATATCTTTTATAATAATTGTAAGGAATCAAACGATTTAGATATCAATGAGGAGTGGTGCCAGTGAAAAAAGCAGTTTTAATTGTTAACCCCAGTTCTGGTGGTGAAAAAGCCAAAGAATTTGAAACGTTAGCAGAAGAAAAATTAAAGCAGTTATTTGATGAAGTTGTAGTGAAACAAACAGAAAAAGGCGGCGATGCAGAACAATTTGCCCGTGAAGCTGCGGAAAGTCACTTCGACAGTGTTTTCGTAATGGGGGGAGATGGAACCGTTAATGAAGGAATTAGCGGGTTGGCAGAACAAGCTTACCGCCCAAAATTTGGCTTTTTTCCTTTAGGAACGGTGAACGATTTAGCGCGAGCCTTGAATTTACCGATGGACCCTGAAGAAGCGATTCAACAATTAGATTTAGAAAAAACCAGTGCTTTAGATGTGGGGAAAATCAATGACGACTACTTTATGAATGTCGTTGCGATTGGGACGATTCCAGAGTCAATTAACGACGTGGACGTTGAACAAAAAACGAAGTTAGGAAAACTCGCTTATTTTATTTCAGGTGCCAAACATTTAGCGAATGCTCAAACGTATCCTTTTCATTTAAGCTTGGATCAAAAAGAACAAACCATTGAAAGTAGTACCGTTTTAGTTGGCTTAACGAATTCAATCGGTGGGTTTGAAACATTATTACCAGAGGCCCAAGTGGATGATGGCAAACTTCATTTAGTTTATTTAAAAGATCAATCATTGTGGGATGCAGTAAAAGCAGTCCCAGATTTGTTAAAAGGAGTCGACCAGTCCACTGATAATTTAGTTTACCTAACCTTTAAAGAAGGAACAATCTCCTTAGAAAACCAAGAAGAATTAACCACTAATGTGGATGGTGATGAAGGAGCTGCTTTGCCAATTACGCTGGAAATTTTACCTAAACACTTGACGGCGTATTGCGGTGAAGAACAAACAAAATAGCTGATTTTTTGAGAAAAGCTAGAACATTTCTATTTGTTTAAAAAACAGATAAGTTCTGGCTTTTCAAATCATCTAAAAGAGAATCAATCAGGGGCTATGCTATACTTTGTTTCTACATATTGATAGATAAGGGAGTTAATGAGATGAGAAGAAAAAAACATAAAAACAAAAAGAAACAAGAACTTTTTGAAGAGATTGAAAAACAAGAATTAGCAGAACAAGAAACTAAGCAATTGAATGAAGAAATCGAAGACCCAGAATTTCGTTCTTTTTTTCAAGATGTCTTGAAAAAATTTCCACAAAAAACATCTACGGCCATAATGAATGCTTTCGCAACTTCTAAAGGTAAAGCAGAACAATTAGTGACGAACAGTCAAACACAACTCGACAAAGTATTTGATGAATTTTTGGCTGGTGTTTCACCTGACGTGAAAAAGAAAAGTCATCAAACGATTCATTTTGCTGCATTGTCAGCAGCAATTATTGGGTTTTCACCAATTCCATTTTCGGATGCTTTTTTACTGGTACCTGTTCAATTAACTATGATGTCACGGCTGCATAAAATTTTTGGTCAGTCTTGGTCTGAAAGCTTAGGGAAAAGTTTAACCAAAGAATTAGTAGTGGTTAGTTTAGGTAAGAGCGCAGTCGGAAATATTCTAAAAGTGATTCCTGTTGTCGGAACTGTGACTGGTGGCATGGTCAATGCTTCAGTTGCAGTAGCAATTACGGAAGCGCTTGGCTGGGTGACCGTCAAAATGTTAAACGATGGTGTTGATATCTTTGATGATGTGATGTCTTTCAAAGGACAATTTTCAACATTATTTAAAGCCATCCAAAATGCTAAAAAGAAATAATCGCTGTATTGATTAACTAGGGTGAGACACATTTAAACTTTTTTAAGTAATTCGTAGCAAATTTCCAAGGTTTTCGTCACAAATTATTCACAGGTTCTCGTTAATATATAAGCATACCAACAAAACACCCAACATAAACACTTTTCATTTTTACTCCTCAAGTAAAAATAACTCCTTTCCACTCAGTCTACCCAACTGAGTGGTTTTTTTTGCGAAAAAAGAGGGCGTTGAACAATTTGTTCAACGTCCTCTTTTAATAGATGGGGAAGTCATTTGTTAAGAATTATTTTTTCCATTCTGCTACTTGGTCTTTATGTGAATCAACCCAATCACGTGCAGCTTCTTGTGGGTCTTTGCCTTCGTTAATTTCTAACATGACAGATTCCATATCCTTAGTTGTCCAATGGAAATTATCTAACACTTTGTAAGCTTCTGGTTGATCTTCTTTTAGGCCTTGGCGAGCCATTGTGTGAATCGCTTCTTCGCCGCCCATAGTGCCTTTTGGATCAGCTAAATATTTTAAATCATATTTTGCAAACATCCAGTGAGGAGACCAGCCAGTAATAACGATGTCTTCGTTGTTTTTAATTGCTTGTCCTAAGGCGACAGTCATGGCACCTGATGAAGAAGTTTCAACAGACCAATCTTTCAAATTAGGATAAGCTTCTTTAGTTTTCTCTGCTGCTGCAACAACACCAGCACCAGGTTCAATTCCAGTAATCTTTTTCCCAGCTTGATCAGATAAATCTTCGATAGAATCAACATCCATATAAGAAGGGACGACAATTCCTAGCTTTGCACCTTTAAGGTTTTCACCAAGGTCGTCTAATTTATCTTTATATTGTTTATATTGCTCTGCGTGAGTTCCTGGCAGCCACGCACCAACCATGGCATCTGTTTCACCTTTAGCTACAGATTCCCACATAATTGCGTTATCTAAAGGGGTCGTTTTAACATCATACCCCATATCTTTTAAGACTTCGGCAACCACATGTGTGGAGGCTACTTCGGTATCCCATTCCACATAAGAAAGGGAAATTTGCTTATCATTTGTTGTTGTAAAAATTGAAGCACCAACTAAGCCAGCGACAATTACAACAACCGCTGCAATAATCCCATATTTTTTCTTTTTAGAGGTGGCACCAGCTGCTTTAGGGGCTGCTTTTTTATTATTTAAATGTTGAGTAAAACGGTCAATGATAATCGCTAAAATAACTAAAGCCACACCATTTACGAAACCGTTCCCGACTTGTGCACGTTGTAAAGCGGAAAGGACGCCACGTCCTAATCCAGGCGCACCAATCATTGAAGCAATAACTACCATTGATAGAGCTAGCATGGTTGTTTGGTTAACACCAGCCATAATCGTGTTTTTGGCTAAAGGTAATTCTAATTTGAATAATTTTTGCCATCCAGTACTACCGTAAGAATCAGCTGCTTCAACAAGTTCATTTGGCACTTGTCGAATTCCTAAGTTCGTAAAGCGAACGGTTGGTGGTAAAGCGAAGATAACAGAGGCGAAGACCCCAGGAACCATACCAATTCCGAAGAATGCAACGGCTGGAATCAAGTAAACGAAACCAGGCATTGTTTGCATGAAGTCCAAAATCGGTGTAATAATACTCTTGGCTTTTTCACTTTTCGCCATTAAAATCCCTAGTGGCACACCAATGATAATGGAAATAACACTAGAAAGTAAAACTAACGTAACGGTACTCATTAAATCGTTCCATAAGTTTTGGTTATAGATAAACATTAAGCCGATAAATGTGAATAAACTTAAGCCAATTTTTTTATTAGAAATAAAGAAAGCAGCAATCGTTAATAGCACAATCAGCACAAGTGGTGGTACGGCTGTTAGTAAGGCAGTAATGTTGTCCATTACACTTTGACCAATTGTTTGTAAAAAGCTGAATAATCCAGCAAATGTTGAAGTTAACCAATCAGTAAAACTTTCAACCCAAGACGCGACAGGTAATTGATACTTATTCATGTTCGTTCACCTCTGTTTCTGCAAGTGCTTCAAGTACGCTACCACGGATGACCACGCCTAATAGTTTGCCGTTATCAGTCACAGCAAGAGGCGTTTGTGCATCATAAATCAGTGGGAAAATATCATTCACTAACATATCTTTGTCGATTGTTTGAATTTCTGGATCCACACATTCTACAAGAGAAGTCCCGTTTTTACGCGCTTCTAAAGCTTTTTCTGCGCGTACCACGCCTTTTAGTTGGCGTTTTTTATCCACGGCAAGTAACATACTCACTTCTTCTTGACGCATCCGTTTTAAAGCAACAGTTGGGCCATCAATTTCAATGTTAGTAGTTAAAGCAGGTACCATAATATTTTGGGCAGTTAAGACTTTTGAACGATCCACATCTTCCACGAAGGTTCGCACATATTCGTTGGCTGGGTTGGTTAAAATTTCTTCTCCAGTCCCAATTTGCATAATTTGACCATCTTTCATCAAAGCAATCCGGTCGCCGATTCGTAAAGCTTCATTCAAATCATGTGTGATAAAGATAATGGTTTTTTTGACATTTTCTTGTAAATCTAATAGTTCGTCTTGCATTTCACGACGAATTAACGGATCAAGAGCAGAGAACGCTTCGTCCATTAATAAAATTTCTGGATCGTTAGCCAAGGCACGAGCAAGGCCGACACGTTGTTGCATCCCACCAGATAATTGACTTGGTAATTGGTCTTTAAAAGCAATTAAGCTAGAATTTTCTAAGGCTTTTTCAGCTTTTGCTTGGCGTTCTTCTTTAGGAACACCACGAATTTCTAAACCATATTCCGTATTTTCTAAGATAGTTCGATGGGGGAAAAGACCAAAGTTTTGGAAAACCATGCTCATTTTATTTCGACGTACTTCACGTAATCCTTCTTTATCTAAAGAAGAAATATCTTGTCCATCAATATAAATATTTCCTGAAGTTGGTTCAATCAAACGATTTAATAAACGAATTAATGTTGATTTCCCACTTCCTGATAACCCCATAATAACGAAAATTTCGCCTTCTTCAACTTCGAAATTTACATCATAAACACCGACTGTGGCACCCGTTTTTTCTAAAATTTCTGTTTTGCTTTTGTTGGCACGAATCATTTCAAGTGCCGGTTTGGTTTTCTTACCAAAGATCTTGGTAAGGTGATTTACTTTTACTTTTGGCAAATCATTGTTCCTCCTCATTAAAAAAAGTGACTACATCAGACTACTATAAAGTTGTCACTTTGTCAAATTAGATGAAAATCTTTCTGAAAATGAAGAAAAACAGTATTTTAACTAGGTTTTATAGTGGTTTTTTATGAAAAATAGAAATAATAAATAAAAAAAGTGACTATTTACCGCAAGATAAGTAGTCACTTTTTTGTTTAAGGATAAAAGAAATTTTGGACACGTTGTAAGGTTGATTCGTCATGTCCAACAAAATAAAGTGTGTCGTTCAACGAAATCTTTGCATATGGACCAGGTGAGACCAAAAGCTCTTCTTTGTGTTTGATAGCGATAATCGTTGCCGAAGTGTTTTGCCAAAAATTCATTTCGCTAATCGTCGCCTCAAGATAAGCAGCTTCTTCTGTTAAAACTAATGAATAAGGATTCATTGGATTGAAAGAATCAAAACGCTTTGTTTGTTCAACAAGAGTATCTAGAATGCTAGAAAAATGAGTAAGTTCTTCTTTTTGTTTCGCTACGCTATCTAGCAATTCTTCTTTAATTTCAGCAATCGTTTGAACGTCTTGATATTGTGTCACAAAGTCCTGCGCTTTTTCTTTTGATGCCACATAGAAGCCGCTGCCGTGTTTGGCTTTAACGATTTCTAAATCAACTAAAACGATAATGGCTTTGCGAGCTGTTTCTGGCGACACTTGGTATTGGTTAGCTAGGGTGGAACGGGCATGGATTTTATCTCCAACATGTAATTTGCCTTCTGCAATTTTTTCCGCAACATCAACGGCGATTTGTTGATATTTGGGCTTCGTTAAACTGATTTTTTTGGAAGCCATAGTGAATCCCTCCGTTAATTGTTATTTTCCATTTCTTCTAATTCTAAACTGAAATTTTCCCATTGCTCAAGTAGTTCATCTTGTTGCTGACGAGCGTCATCTAATTGTTGGTTTAAAGCCAGCAATTCAACATGATTTTCTAGAATGTCTGGTTGACTCATTTGTGCTTCTAATTGTGCAATTGTCGTATCTAACTGAGCAAGATTTTCTTCGACTTGTGTTATTTTTCTTTGCAAAGTACGGAGTAATTTTTGTTGCTCCTTGTTTTGATAAAAGGTATTTTTGGCTGTAACTGGTTCGGGTTTTTTCGCCGCTTCTTCATTAGCTAAGAGGGCAGCGATTTCTTCTTCCTCTTGTTTCTTTTCTAAATAATAATCATAGTCGCCTAAATAAAGTTTGCTGCCTTTTTCAGAAAGCTCAACAACTTTTGTTGCAATTCGATTGATAAAGTAACGGTCATGGGAAACGAAGAGGATGGTTCCTTCATAATCAATCAGCGCATTTTCTAAAACTTCTTTATTATCGATATCCAAGTGGTTGGTTGGCTCATCGAGAATCAAGAAATTGTCACGATCCATCGCTAATTTTGCTAATGCCACACGGGCTTTTTCGCCACCACTTAATAAAGGAATCGTTTTTTCAACATCATCTCCACTGAAGAGAAAGCCGCCTAAAATACTTCGAATCTCTTTTTCAGGTGTGGTTGGGTGTTCATCCCATAATTCCGCTAGGACCGTTTTATTGCCATGTAAATTGGCTTGCTCTTGGTCATAGTAACCTACAGAAACATTGGTGCCAAAAGTTTTACTTCCTTTAATGAAAGGAATGCGGTCAATAATTGATTTCAAGAGAGTGGATTTACCAATTCCGTTCGGTCCGACTAAGGCAATGGCTTCTTTGCGACGAATATCCAAGTGAATAGGTTCGGATAAAATATGTTCTTGGTCGTAACCAATGGCGGCATCTTCGACTTGTAAAACAACATTTCCCGAGACTTTTTCACTATCGAAAAGAAAATGCGCCGATTTTTCATCTCCTTGAGGTCGGTCTAAACGGTCCATTTTTTCTAATACTTTTCGGCGACTTTGTGCACGTTTCGTTGTAGATGCACGAACCAGATTTTTGGCAACGAAATCTTCTAACTTATTGATTTCTTCTTGTTGCTTTTCATACGCTTTCCATTCACTGGCTAATTGTTCTGCTTTTAACTCTAAGTATTTGGAATAGTTTCCTTTGTAGTGAGTCATTTTTTTGCGGCTCAGTTCATAAACTTCATTAACTACCTTATCTAAAAAATAACGATCGTGGGAAACAATCAATAGGGCGCCGGCATAGCTTGGCAAATAAGATTCCAGCCAAGAAAGCGTCTCGATATCTAAGTGGTTTGTAGGCTCGTCCAGAATTAAAATGTCTGGTTTTTGTAAAAGCATTCTTGCTAATGCAAGCCGGGTTTTTTGACCACCAGATAAGGTTTGAATATCTTTCGTGTAAAAGGATTCATCAAAGCCAAAGCCGTGAAGGACTGAGCGAATTTCATTTTCATAGCCGTAGCCATTTTTTTCAGAAAACGTATGTTGCAATTGATCGTACTCTTTTAAAATTCCTTCATAAACGGAAGTGGTTGGCTCCATTTCACTAATTTTGGTTTCTAATTCTCGCATACGCTGTTCCATTTCTAGGATGTCAGCAAAGGCTTTTGTCATTTCTTCCCAAACGGTTTTATCTGATTCTAAACCGGTATTTTGAGCTAAATAACCTAACGTAGCAGTTTTATTTTTGGCAATGGTTCCGCTATCGGGAGCATCAATGCCTGCAATGATTTTTAAAAAAGTCGATTTTCCAGCACCATTACGACCAACTAAGGCAATCCGACTTTTTGTTGCAATTTCTAAATGTATGTTTTCAAACAATGTTTCCGAGCCAAAATGCCGGGCAACTTGATTTGCTTGTAATAAAATCATCAGTAGTCCTCATTTCTAAATTCATTGCCCTTAGTGTAGCATAAAATCTGCTAAAATAGCACGTATCAAAAAATGCTTTGTGAAGGTTTATACCTTTTATCACAAACTTTTGAAGAAAAATGCTATTTTTGAGCCATAGAATTGCTTTTTATTGTGAAAAACTGCTATTATGTTAATGGATAAGATTTAAGTGAAAGTATTGGAGGTCCAATTGTGAAAGATCAAGTTATTCCAAAAGCAACGGCGCGACGCCTTCCTTTATATTATCGCTACTTAAGAATGTTACATGATACAGGAAAAAATAAAGTCTCATCAACTGAATTAAGTGAAGCGGTACAAGTAGACAGTGCGACTATTCGTCGTGACTTTTCATATTTTGGTGAATTAGGTAAACGTGGGTACGGCTATGATGTTGAAAACTTAATGAACTTTTTTGCAAAAACATTGAATGAAGATGAGTTAACCAATGTCGCATTAATCGGGGTTGGTAATTTAGGAAGTGCTTTATTAAAGTACAAATTCCATCAAAGCAACAGTATTCGTGTAAGTTGCGCATTTGATGTGAATGAAGATATTGTGGGACGCATTGTTGACGGTATTCCGGTTTATCCAATGGAAGATATGATGGAACAAATCCGTGTTCAACAAATCGAAGTAGCTATTTTAACTATTCCAGCTCGCAAAGCGCAAGAAGTTGTGAACAAACTTGCCGAAGCAGGGGTTAAAGGAATTCTAAACTTTACGGCTGCGCGTTTAGTAGCGCCACCTGAAGTATTAATTCAAAATGTTGACTTAACCAACGAATTACAAACATTAATTTATTTCTTACATCATGACAACGAATTGATTGACGAAGAAGAATAAGCAAAAGAAAAGGGCCTAGTCGTTTAGACGAAGGCCCTTTTCTTATTGAATTGCACCATTATGCAAAAGTAGTTGAACAATAATCACAATCGTATTCATGCCGCAATGGGCAATAATTGAGGTCCAAATTTTTCCAGTTTGCTTGTACAAAAGAGCAAAGAAAAATCCCATAAAGAAATAAACAAAAAAGTGACCATCGGCATGTGCGAGTGAAAAAATCGCCGAACTAACAGTAGCCGCAATCCAGAAATTTGTAAAAGGCTGGATTAAATGGATAAATGCATAACGAAAGACGAATTCTTCCATAATCGGACCACCGATAGTAGTTGCCAAAATAAATAAAGGATTTGCCAAAATCACCGCCACAATAGCTTGCGTATTTTGAGAAGTAGCTTGTTCTCCTGTGATGGCTACTTCAATGGCAAAAGTAACCCCTTGAATCAGCATGGCAATGAAAATCCCACTAACACCTAGTAAAAAAATAAAAATAGGTGATTTCAAGGTTGCTGTTTCCTCTAAAGGAGAAGGTTCTGTTGTTTTTAAAAAGATGCCAATCATTACAAGGGCGCCAATAATGTAGAGAGCAGTTGTCACATTAATCGCTGCATTGGGGGAAATACCCGAAAAAAGTAACGGCCCGAAGAAAGCGATAATGTATGTGACTAAAATAAATAAACTTGATTTTCTTAAGGTCATGGTTAATCCTTTCTATAATTATTTTTTACGATTATTGCGATATCCTAATAAAAGAAAAACGAATAAGAAAAAGAAAAGAGATTCCCAAAGTGTCGAAACAATTCCTTCTGTGACACTGAAAACAAGATTTCCTAAATTCGCTATCACAAAATAAACGAAGGTTGCTATTAGTGCTGTAAGTAAACGTTGTTTCATTTTATTCGCCTCCAATCGTAGTCAATTTATTTTACCATGAATTAAAGGATTGGAAAAACATTCCATGAAAAAAGAATACGCAATAAAAAATGCGTATCTTATAATTGACAAGAAAAAGAGAGAAAAGACTTGCATTTTTAGAGTGAAATGAGTATTATAAATAGTGTGAGTTAGCACTCTTGTGTATCGAGTGCTAAAATAAGCGAAAACTTTTTATTTGGAGGGATTTATTGTGTTAAAACCATTAGGCGATCGCGTCGTAATTAGAGTCGCGAAAGAAGAAGAAAAAACTGTTGGAGGAATTGTTCTTGCATCCGTTGCAAAAGAAAAACCACAAACAGGTGAAGTTATCGCAGTAGGTGAAGGTCGTGTGCTTGAAAATGGCACAAAAGTTCCGATGGAAGTAAAAATTGGTGACACAGTAATGTTTGAAAAATATTCAGGAACAGAAGTGAAATACGAAGGCGTAGAATACTTAATTGTATCAGCCAAAGACATTATTGCCACTGTTGAATAATAAACAACTTTTACAGAATAATATAATAGAAGAAAAAAATTATGAGGTGAAGAAATCATGGCAAAAGAGATTAAATTTGCAGAAGATGCACGTGCAGCAATGCTACGCGGAGTAGATGTATTAGCAGATACAGTGAAAGTGACATTAGGCCCTAAAGGTCGTAACGTTGTTTTAGAAAAATCATTTGGTTCACCATTGATTACTAACGATGGAGTAACAATTGCTAAGGAAATTGAATTAGAAGATCATTTTGAAAACATGGGCGCAAAATTAGTTTCAGAAGTTGCTTCTAAAACGAATGATATTGCTGGTGACGGAACAACAACAGCGACTGTTTTGACACAAGCCATTGTTCGTGAAGGCTTAAAAAACGTAACTGCTGGAGCTAACCCATTAGGTATTCGCCGTGGGATTGAATTAGCAACAAAAACAGCAGTAGAAGAATTACACAATATTTCATCTGTAGTTGATTCAAAAGAAGCGATTGCACAAGTCGCTGCTGTTTCATCAGGTTCTGAAAAAGTCGGCCAATTAATTGCTGATGCAATGGAAAAAGTTGGTAACGACGGCGTAATTACCATTGAAGAATCAAAAGGGATTGAAACAGAATTAGATGTGGTTGAAGGAATGCAATTCGACCGCGGTTATTTATCTCAATACATGGTTACTGACAACGATAAAATGGAAGCTGTTTTAGAAAATCCATATATCTTAATTACCGACAAAAAAATCTCAAATATTCAAGATATCTTACCTTTATTAGAACAAATTCTACAACAAAGCCGTCCACTATTGATCATTGCGGATGATGTTGATGGGGAAGCTCTACCAACATTAGTATTGAACAAAATCCGTGGTACATTTAATGTTGTCGCAGTAAAAGCGCCAGGATTTGGTGACCGCCGCAAAGCGATGCTTGAAGATATTGCTATTTTAACAGGTGGTACAGTAATCACTGACGACTTAGGGTTAGAGTTAAAAGACACAACTATTGAAAACTTAGGAAATGCTAGCAAAGTAGTTGTCGACAAAGATAACACAACAATTGTTGAAGGTGCTGGTTCAAAAGAAGCCATTGATGCCCGCGTTCATTTAATTAAAAACCAAATCGGCGAAACAACGTCTGATTTTGATCGTGAAAAATTACAAGAACGTTTAGCTAAATTAGCTGGCGGGGTTGCTGTCGTTAAAGTCGGTGCTGCAACTGAAACAGAATTAAAAGAATTAAAATTACGAATTGAAGATGCATTAAACGCAACACGTGCCGCTGTAGAAGAAGGCATGGTTTCTGGTGGTGGTACCGCACTTGTCAATGTAATTGGTAAAGTCGCTGCGCTGGAAGCTGAAGGCGACGTGGCAACAGGGATCAAGATTGTCGTTCGTGCATTAGAAGAACCAATCCGTCAAATCGCTGAAAATGCTGGTTATGAAGGATCAGTGATTGTTGACAAACTAAAAAATGTTGACTTAGGTATCGGATTCAATGCAGCTAACGGTGAATGGGTAAACATGGTTGAAGCCGGTATTGTTGACCCAACAAAAGTAACTCGTTCTGCCTTACAAAATGCAGCTTCTGTGTCAGCTTTATTATTAACAACTGAAGCAGTTGTTGCAGACAAACCAGAACCAGCTGCACCAGCTCCTATGATGGATCCATCAATGGGCATGGGCGGTATGATGTAAAAATAAAAAAATATTCTAAAAGCTTACGATTGAAAAATCGTAAGTTTTTTTTTACATAAAGAATAAATAATCTAAATAATATCTTTGCTTATGGTATTTTCTCAAATATTTACTCATTTAACAAAAAAGATGATAATTTAAAGGCTTCGTTTTAGCTAGACAGCCTTGTTTTTATTCGATAAAATTTAGTAATAACAATCATTTTTTGAAAACTAGTAGTTGGTAATTTTTATTTATTAATAGAATATAAATAAAAATTATTATATTTTGAAGGGGAATATTAGGAAGATTGAGGTGGAAAAATGGAAAAATATACAATTGGTGTCGTTCCTTTGACAATTGAAACAAAAGAATACTGTCAAAATTGGTTTGTTAGTAATCAAGTAGAATGTCAGATCATCCAAGGAACAAATATACTTCTTCATTTGCACCATATTGATGGATTAGTGATTGAAGTTACTGACCACCAGCAAGTAAATACTTGTTGTGAGTTATTAATGACGATTCGCAAGCAGTCAGATTTACCGATTTGGTTATTTTCTCGGACAGAAGTAATTAGTAAAGTCAATCGAATTATTTATTTACAATTAGGTGCAGATGGCGTTTTTGATCATTCTTATGATCGTCAAGAATGCATGTTAAGCATGAGTAATTTATTGCAACGTGTAAAAAGACGTTTTTATCCTAAATTAGCTATTGCAAACGAGGAACAAACAGTTACTAAGAATCTTTCTGAGAGATTGTATTTAATTGCGCCAAATTTGAGTGTTTGCTTGGGAAGTGGAGAAGAAATTCTTTTAACAAAATTGGAATTTTTCACAATAGAGTATTTATACAAACACGCAGGACAAACAATTACATATGAAGAACTCTACAAAAATGTCTGGAAAGATACTGCGAATGAACGAAAATATCGTGTCGCTAATGTGATTTTCCATTTGCGTAAAAAAATTGAACAAGATGTGAACAAACCACAATATATCAAAACAATTCGTTCAAAAGGCTATATGTTAACGGTGTAAAAGGTAAGAAGGGGGAGAAAAAGATGTGGCAATTTTTGACTAAAAACAATGAAGATGAGGAGTATGAGAAGATGCCGGATTTTGAAAATGAACAATCGATGAAAGCACAACCAAAGGTAACAGAGGAAGCAAGCTTTGATGACGAGGTCGTTTATGCAAAAGAGCAAGCTGCAAAAGTAAAGCAGGTCCAGCAACAAGTGCCGACTGAACTGTCAGAAGAGTCATTTTCTTTTGTTGAAAAACTAGAAGAAGAAAATCAATTATATCAGCAATCCATTAAAAAGCTAACGGAGCAATTATTAATGCGAACCAATGAAGTGGAAGCATTACAAAAACAAGTAGTCGAAAAAGATGTGCAACTTAAACAGCTTAAAGAAACGTTAAGTGATAAAGAAGCAACTATCACTTCTTTACAGAAACAATTGTCTGAAGAAAAGATGCAACAGAGACAGACCAGTGAAGAGAATTTAGACACAGCCGTTACGCTTTCTCAAAAAGAAATTGGCGAAGTCTTATTAGAAGCCAAACGTCAAGCAAAAGAAACAATTGCCCAAGCTAACCAACAAGTTGCAACAGTTCATGAAGAGATGGAACAACGTTTAGCAACTTTAACACGCATGAAGCAAGTGGCAAGAGAGTACCAAGCTTATTGTGAACAAATGCTGACAATCAAGAATGAATCAACAGGAACGTACCAACAGATAGAGCAGTTATTAGCAGAAATAAAGAGGTAAATGAAGGAGAAATGCGATGAAAAAAAGAAAGGCAAGATATTTGAAGTTGGTATGTATTGGAATTTTAGGGATTTATGCGGGCGCCAGTTACTACAATTCGGAACCATTAATCGCTCAAGAAGAGACCGAAACGAGGGACGAAAGTCGACAGCTATCGCTGGAAGAAAAAAGAGCGGACCAAGCCAATCAAGACCAAGGAACCCTTACTTCTTCAACGCTGAACGAAACAATAATAAGTTCGTCTGAACAACAAGAAAGTTCAACACAAAATTACAGCAGTGACCATCCAGAAAATAATGTGGAACCATTAGAATCTGAAAATAGTTTACCGCCACAAGAAAAGCCAATTGCTAGTACTAAACCAACCGAATCGTTACAAAGTGAGCAACCAGCGTCTGAAGAGCGTAAAGCACTCACTGAAAAGCCGCCTCATAATCAGGAACCACAAAATTCTACATTAACTGAAAAGACCAAAGAGCCGTTGGTACATTCAGAGATAGACAATAGTCAAGAAAAGGAAAAGCAAGCAGGAATTCAACAACAAGCCGAGGCAAATTTTGTTGTCCAAGAGAATGCTTCTACTTCTGAGTTTATTAGAAAAATCGGTGAAGAAGCACGAGTTATTGGTCAGCAACATGATCTATACGCTTCTGTCATGATAGCTCAAGCTATTTTAGAAAGTGGCTCGGGCAATAGTGCGTTAGCAGCGCCGCCTAATTATAATTTGTTTGGCATTAAAGGCGCTTATCAAGGTCAAAGTGTCAGCTTTCCCACACAAGAAGATGATGGTAAAGGGAAGATGACCACCATTCATGCCGATTTTCGTCAGTATCCATCCTATAAAGAGTCATTAACAGACTATAGTAAATTAATCATCAATGGGCTGGCTGGTAATCCAACGTTTTATCACGGCGTTTTGAAAGCAAACACGACGAATTATCAGCAGGCAACAAAATTTTTAACAGGTCGTTATGCAACGGATACATATTACGATAAAAAATTAAACGCGTTGATTGAAACCTATCAATTAACTGAATACGATCAAGAAAAGAAGAAACCAGTAGTGACTAATTTGGCAGAAGAAAAGAAACCTTCGTTTGATAAGGAAGCAGTCAAAGAACAGCTAAAAAAAGAAGCAGTCATCTATGAAGTAAGCAAAGGAGATTCTCTCGCCACCATTAGCCAGACGTTTGGTGTGTCAGCAACAGCCATTTTAAAACAAAATTCAAAGACTCAAGAAATGTTTTATATTGGCCAAAAAATCACGATTCCTCAGCATACAGCGGCGACTTCTCTAGAACCGAAAGAACAAGCGTTACTTCAATCACTAATAATCAGTAAATCGGTGACTAATGCTTTGAAGACAGCAGAGCAATCAAATGGTAAAGCGAATGACTCAAAAACAGAGTCTACTGAGTATTATGAAGTAAAAAGAGGAGAGACACTCGCAAAAATTGCTAAAAAAACGGGCTATTCCTTAACCGCCCTCAAGCAGACAAATGACTTAACGTATTCTGTATTAACCGAAGGACAAACGATAGCACTTCCTAAGCTAAAGGACTAATGCTGATTTAACTTATTGGTTGATGGAGTCATATATTATTAGACGAAGAGAAGAGGAGAAGTTCATCCATGGATGAACTTCTCCTCTTCTCTTACTATGTTTTTCATAAATACTTAATAAATAGTAAAATTAGCAAGAGAATTGTGTCTTTACACAAAATAGATAGGTTTTCTTGCCGAAGTTTGATAAAATGATTAGTTGAAAGGATGCGTGAAAATTGAAAGAATTATTTCGTAAATACCGAGAAGTACTGGCTTATTTATTTTTTGGTGGTGCAACGACTGTCGTCAACTTAGTTGTATTTTTTGTTTGTCAAAATGTGTTAGGGCTGGATTACAAGATAAGTAACACAATTAGTTGGTTTTTATCTGTTCTATTTGCCTTTTTCACGAATAAATATTGGGTATTCGCAAGTAAGCATGAAAGCATAGCTGGTTTTTTTAAAGAAATGGGCTTATTTTATTGGTACCGAATTTTATCTTTTGTGGCTGATATGGGTTTAATGATTCTCCTAATTGATGGCATTCATTTTTCATCGTTTTGGGCGAAAATGATTACACAAGTTGTAGTAGTGATTTTAAATTATTTCTTCAGTAAATTTTTCATTTTTAAAGAAAAAGAGGTCTAAGCAGATTTTAGGCTAAAAAAAATTTTTTTGTTATAATATAAACAAGTTTTTAATACAAAGAATAGAGGTAGAAAACGATGGACTATACATATGCAGATGATAGTTTGACATTGCATACAGATATGTATCAAATCAATATGATGCAAACGTACTGGGAATTAGGGAGAGCAGATTTACATGCTGTTTTTGAATGTTACTTTAGAGAGATGCCCTTTAATCATGGCTACGCAATTTTTGCAGGCTTAGAACGTTTGGTCAATTATCTCGAAAATTTAACGTTCACAGAATCTGATATTGCATATCTCCGAGAAGTTGAAGAATATCCAGAAGATTTCTTGACGTATTTAGCAAATTTTGAATTTAAATGTACTGTACGCTCTGCTTTAGAAGGGGATTTGGTTTTTAATAACGAACCGTTAATTCAAATTGAAGGTCCTTTGGCACAATGTCAATTGGTAGAAACTGCCTTGCTAAATATGGTGAATTTCCAAACATTAATTGCGACAAAAGCGGCTCGAATTAAATCCGTGATAGGCGATGATCCTTTATTGGAATTTGGAACACGCCGGGCACAAGAATTAGATGCTGCCATTTGGGGCACAAGAGCCGCCTATATTGGTGGGGCGGACGCGACAAGTAATGTTCGTGCTGGTAAAATTTTTGGTATTCCGGTTAGTGGGACTCATGCCCATTCATTGGTTCAGTCGTATGGAAATGATTATGAAGCATTCATGGCGTATGCCAAAACACATCGGGATTGCGTTTTCCTTGTTGATACGTATGATACTTTGAAAGCGGGAGTGCCAAGCGCAATTCGAGTAGCTCGAGAAATGGGGGATAAAATTAATTTCCTAGGCGTGCGGATTGATAGTGGCGATATGGCTTATATTTCTAAACGAGTTCGTGAACAACTGGACGAAGCAGGCTTTACTGAAGCAAAAATTTATGCATCGAACGATTTAGATGAAAATACGATTTTGAATCTAAAAATGCAAAAATCAAAAATTGATGTATGGGGCGTGGGTACCAAGCTGATTACCGCCTATGATCAACCGGCTTTAGGAGCGGTGTTTAAATTAGTTTCAATTGAAGGTGAAGATGGTCAAATGAAAGATACCATTAAACTATCTAGCAATGCTGAAAAAGTGACAACACCAGGAAAAAAACAAGTCTGGCGCATTACACGTAAATCTGATAAAAAGTCAGAAGGGGACTATGTGACACTTTGGAACGAAGATCCTCGCCAAGAAGAAGAAATTTATATGTTCCATCCCGTTCATACCTTTATTAATAAGTATGTCCGTGATTTTGAAGCACGGCCAGTACTCCAAGATATTTTCGTTGAAGGAAAACGTGTGTATGAATTACCAACTTTAGATGAAATTAAACAATATGCAAAAGAAAATTTAGATTCACTTTGGGAAGAATACAAGCGGGACTTGAATCCGCAGAAATATCCAGTGGACCTTTCAACAGATTGTTGGAACCACAAAATGAATTTATTGGAAAAAGTGCGTAAAGACGTTAAACATTTAACGGAAACGGTGAATAAGGAGGCCTAGAAATGACAACACTTCAAGAAAAAATCATTCAAGAGTTAGGTGTTTTACCGACAATTGATCCAAAAGAAGAAGTTCGTAAAAGTATTGATTTTCTGAAAGCTTATTTAACTAAACATCCTTTTTTAAAAACCTTTGTCTTGGGAATTAGTGGCGGACAAGATTCAACATTAGCTGGGCGCTTAGCACAATTAGCGATGACTGAAATGCGCGAAGAAACAGGAGATATGTCGTATCAATTTATTGCGATTCGCCTTCCCTATGGTGAGCAAGCAGATGAAGCTGATGCACAAGCCGCGCTAGCCTTTATCCAGCCAGATGTTTCTTTACGAGTGGATATTAAACCAGCAGTGGATGCAATGGTTGGTTCGCTAGAAAACGCTGGCGTTCAAATTAGCGATTTTAATAAAGGGAACATGAAAGCACGTCAACGTATGATTACACAATATGCAGTAGCTGGCGAAAATGCTGGCGCAGTAATTGGCACAGACCACGCAGCCGAAAATGTGACAGCTTTCTTCACCAAATATGGCGATGGCGGAGCGGATATTTTACCGTTATTTCGTTTAAATAAGCGCCAAGGAAAAGCTTTGCTGAAAGAACTTGGGGCACCAGAAGCCTTGTATCTAAAAATACCAACAGCTGATCTAGAAGATGACAAACCGTTAGTTGCAGATGAAGTTGCCTTAGGTGTCACGTATGATGCCATTGATGACTATTTGGAAGGCAAAAAAGTCTCGGAAACAGATCAACAAACAATTGAAAACTGGTATAAAAAAGGACAACACAAACGGCATTTACCCATTACAATTTTTGATGATTTTTGGAAATAAAAACACAGACCATCGGCGAATGAACGATGGTCTGTGTTTTTTTTACATAACTACTTTTCAGAAAGTAAACGTTGCTACAGCAACTATCCTATGATAATGAAAGTCGTTTTCATTTAGGCGTTTTCACTTTCTTTTTCAAAACAGAAAAGGTACGCTCAATAATGTAAAGTGAATGATGGGAGAGAAAAAGAGATGAAGCATGTAACAAAATTGGGGATTACAATTATAACAGGAGTTTTGGCATTATTATTTGAATTTATTTTACATCAGCCGAATTGGGCGTATGGTATTATTTTAATAACAGGTTCTGTAATGGCGTTAATGATGTTCTGGGAAATGATTCAAACCTTACGTGAAGGAAAATATGGTGTCGATATTTTAGCGATTACCGCTATCGTTGCAACCTTAGCTGTGGGAGAATACTGGGCCAGTTTGATGATTTTAATTATGTTGACTGGTGGTGATTCATTAGAAGACTATGCTGCTGGAAAAGCTAACCAAGAGCTGAAGTCATTATTGGATAACTCGCCACAAAAAGCTCATCGCTTGAATGGCGAAAATTTAGAAGATGTTTCTGTTGAGGAAATCAATGTTGGCGATGAATTAGTAGTAAAACCAGGGGAACTAGTTCCAGTTGATGGCTTGGTAAAAACCGGGACATCAACAGTCGATGAATCTTCATTAACAGGAGAATCAAAACCAATTGAAAAAAATCCTGGGGATGAATTAATGTCGGGTTCCGTGAATGGTGATGGCTCTTTGAAAATGGTTGCTGAAAAAACTGTAGCAGACAGTCAATATCAAACAATTGTGAACTTAGTGAAAGAATCTGCGGCACGTCCAGCTCATTTTGTACGTTTAGCAGACCGCTATGCGGTACCTTTTACACTAGTTGCCTACTTAATTGCAGGTGTTGCTTGGTTTGTTTCAAAAAGTCCGACACGTTTTGCGGAAGTCTTAGTGGTTGCTTCGCCGTGTCCTTTAATTCTATCTGCCCCAATTGCTTTAGTGGCAGGGATGGGTCGTTCAAGTCGTCATGGGGTCGTTATTAAATCGGGAACGATGGTCGAAAAATTAGCTTCTGCAAAAACGATTGCGTTTGATAAAACAGGCACGATTACGCAAGGACAACTTTCTGTTGATCAAGTCCAACCAATCAATGCTGAAATAACTGCTGCTGAATTAGTGGGATTGGCAGCAAGCGTGGAACAAGAATCAAGTCATATTTTAGCTAGATCAATTGTTGCTTATGCCAGAAAGCAAGATGTCCCATTAAAAAATATTACAGATCTAGCGGAAGTTTCTGGTGCTGGCGTGAAGGCATTTGTGGATGGTGCTGAGATACGGGTAGGTAAAAAGAATTTTGTGACACAAGAGTCTCAAGCAACTGAAAAAATTGATAAAACGACTATTCATATTTCACGTAATGGCACATATTTAGGCCGAATTACTTTTACAGACACAGTACGACCAGAAGCAAAAGAGACTATGGAAAAATTACACCAATTACATCTTCAACGAATTTTAATGCTGACGGGGGATCAAGAATCCGTCGCAGAAACGATTGCTGCAGAAGTAGGAATTACCGAAGTACATGGGGAATGTTTACCACAAGATAAGTTAACTATTCTAAAAGAATTGCCCAAAGAAAACCATCCAGTCATCATGGTAGGGGATGGTGTAAATGATGCACCTTCGCTTGCTGCTGCAGACGTAGGTATTGCTATGGGCGCTCATGGAGCTACTGCGGCTAGTGAAACTGCTGACGTTGTTATTTTAAAAGATGACTTAAGTAAAGTCAGCCAAGCGGTCGAAATTGCCCAAGATACCATGAAAATTGCCAAACAATCTGTATTAATCGGAATTTTTATCTGCGTTTTACTAATGCTAATTGCTAGTACCGGGATCATTCCGGCGCTAATCGGGGCTATGCTACAAGAAGTCGTGGACACTGTGTCAATCTTATCTGCTTTGCGTGCTCGTCGAATTGGCAAGTAAGGTGGAACAATTAATTGCCTGAATGTCCAGCTTAGTGGTAAAATAAAGGTACGTTTTTAATATTAATAAGTTACAGGGGAGAGATTGTGCAATGAAAGGAAACCAAATAGATGGGCAACCAGTCACGGAAGAACAACTATTAAAAGAAGGCTACCGTAAATATACGGGGGAAGGAATTGATATCTTTTATAATAAAGATATTTGTGAACATATTGGTAATTGTGTTCGCGGAAATCCAGAAGTCTTTGAAGTTGGTCGGAAACCATGGATTATTCCAGATAACGGAAGTGTTGAAAATGACATGATTGTGGTAGATTCATGTCCAAGTGGTGCTCTAAAATATATTCGGAAAGCAGGGAACGAATATGCAAATTAAAGAAGAAAACAATCGTTTTGCTCTATATAACGATGAAAACCAAGAAATTGGTGAAATGACTTGGTCAGATGCTGGCGAAAGCATGATGATTATTGATCATACGTTTGTTGATCCAACTTATCGTGGACAAAAATTAGCTGAAAAACTTGTTTTAGCAGGTGTTGAAAAAGCGAGAAAAGAGCATAAAAAAATTATTCCGCTATGTCCATTTGCCAAAAAAGAATTTGATACTAAACCTGAATACGGAGACGTATTGAGAAAATAAAGAAGAAACTAGCAACAGCCGCAAGTAGAAATCTGATTCCTACTTGCGGCTGTTGTTATTAGAGACAAATAAGGAAAGACATTAAATTTCACTGGTGTTTACAGATAAAATATGCTACATTAAAGTAGATGAATTTCGCATATTTGTATAAAAAGGAGAATTAACGCATGTATAATCTAATCTTAACGTTGGTCATCATTTTATCTGTTTTAATCGTCATTACTGTTATGATGCAACCAAGCAAACAAAACAGTGCAGCAAGTGCCTTCACTGGCGGTGCAGATAAATTATTTGGGAAGCAAAAAGCGCGCGGTTTTGAAGCTGTTATGCAACGCTCAACAGCAGTTCTTGGCGCAATTTGGATGATTTTATTATTTGTTTTGGCGTTCTTATCTTCAAAATAAGTACGTAATCTTTTAAAATGACAAGTTTAGAACAGAGAGATGAGTGCGGACACTTATTTTTCTGTTCTTTTTCTTTCTGAAAAAGTCTTTGAAACTTATCATTTCGGAAGGTTTTCTTTTGAGAATATGATAGAATGAAGCTGAGGTGAGCGAAGTGGCAAAAAAAATCAATTTACCGAAGCCGTTATTTTCAGAAAAAGGAAAACGGGCGGTCCTTTTATTACATGCTTATTCTGGCAGCAGTAATGATGTACGGATGTTAAGCAGACGTTTAGAAAAAGAAAATTATACTGTCTATTCGCCTAATTTTTCAGGACATGGCACGCTAGTTCCTGAAGATATTTTAGATCAAACAACGGAACAATGGTGGCAAGATACACAAGAAGCAGTCGCTTTTTTGAGAGAAAGAGGCTACCAAGAAATTGCCATTTTTGGTTTATCAATGGGCGGGATTTTCAGTATGCATGCATTAACGGAACAATTAACAGGATTAATTGGTGGTGGATTTTTCTGTTCACCGATCTACCCTGTCGAAAATAAAGTCCCAGAAAATTTCGTATTATACGCAGAAAACGTGATGAAAATCGCAGAAGTTCCTGCAGAGGAACAACAAAGCCGGTTGCAATCGATTGAGCAACGAGTCAAACAACAATTAGGAGCGATTGAAACAATTGCTAGTCAGACGGCAGACAAACTAAACAAAATCCACGCACCTCTTTTCTTAGCGCAAGCTGGCAAAGATGAAATGATTGAGCCAATGGGCGTCTATCAAACGGCCCAAGCGCTAACACAAGCACGTGTGACCTTACAATGGTACCCAAATAGCGGACATGTCATTACGGTGAGTGGAGAACACAAACAATTAGAGCAAGATGTGGTGCAATTTTTAGCAACACTACCTTGGAATGAGGAGAAATAATGACAAAACAAACAATTAAAGAGCAAATTTTACATTTCATGGAAAGCCAAAAAAAGAAAAGCTTTTCAATGGAAGAAATTGCACAAGGCTTGAATTTAGAAAAAAGTTCAGATTTTAAAATTTTAGTGCAAACCATTGCACAAATGGAACGAGAAAAGTCAGTTAGTTTCAACAAAAAAGGCAAAGTCCTGTTACCAATGAAAGACTTATTAATAGAAGGAACGTTTCGTGCAAATGAACGAGGCTTTGGTTTCGTGACCATCGATCCTGAAGAACCAGATGTTTACATTCCTAAAGAGGCAACGAACTTTGCAATGGATGGAGATACGGTTTTAATCGACGTGATCCAACATGCGGATCCTTTTTCAGATCGCGGCGCAGAAGGTAAAGTCAAAGAAATTAAAGAGCGAGCAGTGAGCCAAGTTGTCGGAGAATTTGTGGCATATAGTGAAGAAGAAATGGCAGAAATGGGACTGTATGGCTACATGATTCCCAAAGATAAGAAATTGAATCAGTATACTGTATCAATTGCACCTGAAGGGATTAAGCCAGTAGATGGTAGCATTGTCATTGCTGAAATTACCTATTATCCAGATCAAGAATATCCAACGAGTATGGAAGGACTAGTCAAACAAGTGATTGGTCATAAAAATGATCCAGGAATGGATATTTTATCAATCGTGGTGGCTCATGGAATTCCCACAGCATTTCCTGATGAAGTTTTGGCTGAAGCGGACCAAGTACCAGAAACTATTGCAGAAAGCGATTTAGTCGGTCGTCGGGATTTACGTGATCAGTTGATTGTGACGATTGATGGAGAAGATGCGAAAGATTTAGATGATGCAGTAACGGTACAAAAGTTAGCAAATGGCAATTTCTTTTTAGGGGTGCATATTGCAGATGTTTCTTATTATGTAACTGAAGGAAGCCAATTGGATATGGAAGCGTATGAACGCGGCACAAGTGTCTATTTGACAGACCGTGTTGTGCCAATGATTCCGCAGCGATTATCAAATGGTATTTGTTCGCTAAACCCACATGTTCCACGTTTAACCATGAGTTGTGAGATGGAAATTACACCAGAAGGAGAAGTTATTTCGCATGAAATTTTCCAAAGTGTAATCCAAACAACGGAGCGAATGACCTATACAGCAGTCAATGAAATTTTAGAAGAGCAAAAACCTGAAACGTTAGAACGCTACAAAGAGCTAGTTCCCATGTTTAAAGAGATGGGCGAGCTGCACCATATATTAGAAGAGATGCGTATGCGCCGTGGTGCGATTTCTTTTGAAGATCGTGAAGCCAAAGTCCTAGTTGATGAAAATGGTCATCCCCAAGATATTCTTTTACGCACGCGTGGCGTGGGTGAACGATTAATTGAATCCTTTATGTTGGCAGCGAATGAAACTGTGGCGCGTCATTATCATGACTTAAAACTGCCATTTATTTATCGGATTCATGAACAACCAAAAGAAGAAAAAATGCAACGTTTCTTTGATTTTGCTGCAGTACTTGGCATTCTTGTTAAAGGAACAAAAGAAAACATTTCACCGAAAGATTTACAAAAAGTTTTAGAGCAAGTTGAAAATAAGCCAGAAGAAGTGGTTATCAATACGATGTTGCTAAGAAGTATGCAACAAGCGAAATACTCAGAAGACAACTACGGACACTATGGGTTGGCTGCTGAATATTATACGCATTTCACTTCACCAATACGTCGTTATCCAGATTTAATTGTGCATCGTTTGATTCGCAGCTATAGCCAAGATCAATCTGAAAAAAATCAAGAAAAATGGAACGAAGCATTACCAGAAATTGCCAACCATAGTTCAAGTATGGAACGTCGCGCAGTTGATGCAGAGCGTGAAGTGGACGCCATGAAGAAAGCCGAATTTATGGTAGATAAAGTGGGAGAAACGTATGACGGGATTATCAGCTCAGTCACAAAATTTGGTATCTTTGTGGAACTGCCTAATACAATAGAAGGCTTGATTCACGTGAACAACTTAAAACAAGATTATTTCCACTTTATTGAAAATCATATGGCGTTAGTTGGTGAACGGACGGGAATGACTTTGAAAATTGGTCAGAAAGTTCAAATCCGTGTTGAAAAAGCTGATCCAGAAACAAGAGAAGTTGATTTTGAATTGATTTCAGCTGAGGAAGTCGCGCCAGTCGAAGGACCAAAAGGACGTAAAAAAGGTAAAGCCAATTCTTCAACTCGTTCAAATAATCAACGAAGAAATAAAAAAGATGAATCATTTGATGGTAAGAAAAAGAAAAATAAGAAAAAAGGCAAAGGCAAAAAACAACCTTTTTATAAAGAAGCAATGAAACAAAAAAATAAAAAAGGGAAAAAGAAGAAGTAGAGGAGGTCGCTTATGCCAAAAGGGGAAGGAAAATTAATCGCACAAAACCGCAAAGCTAGACATGATTATTCAATTATCGATACGGTTGAAGCAGGTCTTGTTTTACAAGGAACAGAAATCAAATCTATTCGAAATGGTCGTATCAATTTAAAAGATGGTTTTGCACGAATTCGAAACGGAGAAGCCTTTTTGTATAATGTTCATATTAGTCCATATGAACAAGGCAATATTTTTAATCATGACCCATTACGTACCAGAAAATTATTATTACACAAAAAACAAATTAATAAGTTAATCGGCGAAACCAAAAATACAGGTATCACATTAGTACCTTTGAAGGTCTATATTAAAGACGGCTATGCCAAAGTTTTGATTGGTTTAGCTAAAGGGAAAAAGCAGTATGACAAGCGTGAAGACTTGAAACGTAAGGAAGTTGACCGACAAATCAGCCGAACATTAAAAAATAACCGACGTTAAAAATGTAAATTTATTCTTTTTCGCATATTTGCTTGCCTTTCTTCGGATTAGGTGTAAAATCTGGTAAGTGTTGAGTAAATGAATGTAAATGATTCATTTTTTAATCGCTTCGGAAAGCAGTACCACCCTGCATTAGATTGGTTTATGGAAAAGGTTTTCCAACCAATTTTCAACACATGAAATTTTAAAAGTAAACTATTTGTAAATTATCAACAAGTGGTGGTACGATAGCTTTGCCAGGGATTATCACTCAGGAGTAGGATGAAACTTCTGAAAGATTGTTGGAAAAGAGGTGAATTGATTTGGAAGAGAAGAAATTACTCTTCAATATCGGACCAATTTGGTTTGATGGAACCATTGTTTTGATGGTGCTGTTGACGTGTATCATTGTTTTCGCCTTTGTCTATGCTTGTACGAGAAATATGAAGCTACGACCTAAAGGCAAACAAACGGTCATCGAATGGTTAGTAGATTTTATTCGTGGAATCATTACAGACAATTTACCTCGTAAAGAAGTGAGCAATTTTCATTTAATGGCGTTTACCCTGTTCATGTTTGTACTTGTTTCAAACATCTTGGGTCTCGTTACAAAAATCGTTGTGGGCGACGATCTCAGCGTTTGGAAAAGTCCAACCGCCGATCCAATCGTAACCTTAACGTTAGCGATGATGATGATTGTCTTAACACACTTCTTTGGTATGAAACGCTTTGGTTTTAAAGGCTATCTAGTTAATAGTTATTTAAGACCCGTTGGTTTCTTACTACCGGTAAAATTAATGGAAGAATTCACGAATCTATTAACATTAGGCTTGCGTTTGTACGGAAACATTTTTGCCGGCGAAGTTCTATTGGGCTTAATTGCTGGAACCGTAGCAAGCGTCGGATTATGGGTTATCCCACTAGCAATTCCGCTAGAAATGATTTGGGTAGCATTCTCAATCTTTATTGGATGTATCCAAGCGTTTATCTTTGTGACACTTTCAATGGTTTATATGTCACACAAAATTGAAACAGAAGAATAATCAAGAAATACGAAGGACAAAAATTATCTTTTAGGAGGATTTTACACAATGGAAGGATTAAATTTTATCGCAGCAGCAATTGCAATTTTCGGTTCAGCTATCGGAGCCGCTATCGGTAACGGACAAGTTATTTCAAAAACAATCGAGTCAATGACTCGTCAACCAGAAATGTCTGGTCAATTAAGAACAACAATGTTTATCGGGGTCGCTTTAATCGAAGCTGTGCCAATTTTAGGTGTCGTTGTTTCTTTATTACTTTTATTCAGATAAGCAATAAAATGGAGGCAGGACGCTGATTATTATCGGGACCGTCACTGCTTTCTTCTATCTTTAGCCTTTTCAATAGCTGGTGATAAAGCAGTTGAAGAAGCTAAATCGATTTTTGCAGGAAAGGAAGTTGAGACTTCATGCTACTTACTACATTGGTAGTCGGTGAAACGGCTCCTAGTACCACACTAGGCACGATGATTGTTGTCAGTGGTGCATTTTTAATCTTGATGCTCTTATTAAAGAAATATGCATGGGGAGCAATCGTAGATATTTTGACACAACGTGAAGAAAAAATTGCCAACGATTTAGACTCTGCAGAACAATCTCGCGTAGCAGCAGCGAAAATGGAAAAAGAACGTCAACAACAATTACTTTCTTCCAGATCAGAAGCAGCTGAAATTATTAAAAACGCGAAAGAAAGTGGAGAACAGACTCGCCAAAAAACATTAAAAGAAACAACTGCGGAAGTTACTCGCTTACGCGAAAAAGCTCGGACAGATATTTCTCAAGAACGTGAAGAAGCATTGTCTTCAGTAAAAAATGAAGTGGCAGATCTTTCTCTTCAAATTGCAGCCAAAATTTTAAATAAAGAATTAACACCAGATGCACATGAAGCATTGATTGATTCTTATATTGAAAGTTTAGGTAAAGCAAATGAAACTAGATAAATATACAGTTGGTAAACGCTACGGCAAGGCTTTGTTTGAGTTGGCAGTTGAAAAGAACCAAGCTGAAGCAATTTATCAAGAATTATTGACGCTTCGCGAAGTCTATCACCAAGTACCTGGTATTGGCGATATTTTAAGTGATGATCGCTTAGAGCCTTATGAAAAAGACAGCATCATGGAAAAACTAGTAACAGGTTTTAGTGAAATGATGCAAAACTTTTTGCGAGTGGTTTACGAATATCGTCGCATGTACGATCTGCTCTTGATGATTGATGAATATGAACGACGTTATGATGAGCACCAAGGACTAATTTTGGGTTCAGTGACAACAGCCATTCCTTTATCAAAAGAACAACATCAAGCAATGGAAGAAAAAGCTGCCCAATTATTAGGGTATGAACAAGCGCATTTAGTCAATTTAATTGACCCGTCAATTGTCGGCGGAGTGGTTATTGAAGCAAACCATCAAGTAATCGATGGCAGCATCCGCAAACAATTAGAACATATGCAGCAGAAGTTATTAAAATAATCTTTAGGACTACAAAGAGGTGAATTGAATGGCTATCAAAGCAGAAGAAATCAGTGCCTTGATTAAAGAACAAATCGAAAACTATCAACAACAGCTTGCTGTTGAAGAAGTTGGAACAGTCACTTACGTCGGTGACGGAATTGCCCGCGCCCACGGTTTAGAAAATGCCATGAGTGGAGAACTTGTTGAGTTTTCAAACGGTTCATACGGAATGGCACAAAACTTAGAAACAAATGATGTAGGGATTATTATCCTTGGCGATTTTGAAACCATTCGTGAAGGAGATAAAGTACAACGCACAGGCAAAATCATGGAAGTACCCGTTGGGGAAGCTTTGATTGGCCGTGTTGTTAATCCATTAGGTCAACCGTTAGATGGTTTAGGCGAAATTAAAACAGACAAAACACGTCCTGTGGAAGCAACAGCTCCCGGTGTTATGCAACGTCAATCTGTTGCTGAACCAATGCAAACTGGCTTAAAAGCCATTGATGCTCTAGTACCAATTGGTCGTGGACAACGGGAATTAGTTATTGGAGACCGTAAAACAGGGAAAACATCGATTGCAATTGATACAATTATTAACCAAAAAGGACAAGATGTAATTTGTATTTATGTAGCGATTGGTCAAAAAGAATCTACTGTTCGTAACCAAGTAGAAACACTTCGTAAATTTGGTGCCTTAGATTATACAATCGTTGTGACTGCAGGGGCTTCACAACCAGCACCATTACTTTACATTGCACCATATGCAGGAACTGCAATGGGTGAAGAATTCATGTATAACGGCAAACATGTCTTAATTATTTTTGATGACTTATCAAAACAAGCCGTGGCTTATCGTGAACTTTCTCTACTATTACGCCGTCCACCAGGTCGTGAAGCTTATCCAGGGGATGTCTTCTATTTACACTCACGTTTATTAGAACGTGCAGCTAAATTAAGTGATGAATTAGGTGGCGGTTCAATGACAGCCTTACCATTCGTTGAAACACAAGCAGGCGATATTTCTGCTTATATTCCAACAAACGTTATTTCAATCACTGATGGACAAATTTTCTTAGAAAGCGACTTGTTCTATGCAGGCACTCGTCCAGCCGTTGATGCTGGGTTATCTGTTTCTCGTGTCGGAGGATCAGCGCAAATCAAAGCAATGAAAAAAGTTGCCGGAACGCTTCGTTTAGACTTAGCTAGTTACCGTGAGTTAGAAGCCTTTACACAATTTGGCTCTGATTTAGATGCGGCAACACAAGCTAAATTAAACCGTGGTCGTCGTACGGTAGAAATTTTAAAACAAAAACTACATGCGCCACTGCCTGTAGAAAAACAAGTCTTAATTTTATATGCGTTAACACACGGCTTTTTAGATAGCGTGAGCGTAGATAAAATTTTACACTTTGAACAAGATTTATTCGATTATTTTGATGGCAAACATGCAGACTTATTGGAAACCATTCGTACTACGAAAGACTTACCAGATACTGATGCATTAGATGCAGCGATTACAGAGTTTTCTGAAATGTTTGCAGCGGCAAACAATAGCGGAGATTCAGCCAAAGAAGCTTTAGAAAAAATCGATAACGCATAAGAGAGGTGAGCGACATTGGGTGCTTCATTAAACGAAATCAAACAACGCATTGCATCAACAAAAAAGACAAGCCAAATTACCAAAGCGATGCAAATGGTTTCTGCAGCCAAATTGACCAAGTCAGAAGGCGCCTCTAAAAGCTTTCAAGAATATTCTTCAAAAATTCGTAGTGTCGTTACGCATTTAGTAGCTGCTCAGTTAAGTGAATTACGTGAAACAGAACAATCTTCTCTTAGTGAAGGGAGCTATCATGTGATGTTAGCACAACGACCTGTCAAAAAAACAGGCTATATCGTTATCACTTCTGATAAAGGGTTAGTTGGTGGCTACAATAGCTCAATCTTAAAACAAACCATGAGTATGATTCAAGAAGACCATGATTCTAATAAAGAATATGCCTTAATCGCCATTGGTGGTACAGGGGCGGATTTCTTTAAAGCACGCGGAATCGATGTTTCCTATGAGCTAAGAGGCTTAACGGATCAACCAACGTTTGAAGAAGTCCGTAAGATTGTGACAACGGCAACGACTATGTACCAAAACGAAGTGTTTGATGAATTGTATGTTTGTTATAATCACCACGTTAACTCACTAACGAGTCAGTTTCGTGTGGAAAAAATGTTGCCAATTACTGATTTAGATCCATCAGAGGCGACCTCTTACGAACAAGAATATCTTTTAGAGCCTTCACCTGAAGCAATCTTGGATCAATTATTACCACAATATGCAGAAAGCTTAATTTATGGGGCGATCATTGATGCGAAAACAGCAGAACATGCTGCTGGGATGACCGCCATGAAAACAGCCACTGACAATGCGCAAAATATTATTAGCGATTTAACAATTTCTTATAACCGTGCTCGTCAAGGGGCGATTACCCAAGAAATTACAGAAATTGTTGCTGGTGCAGCTGCACTAGAATAATCTAGTCTTACGTTTGAACGTTTATAAAATTATAAAAACGTTCAAAGCGTGTGACTTTATGAAGACTGGAGGAAAGAAATTATGAGTTCAGGAAAGATTGTTCAAGTAATCGGTCCCGTTGTTGACGTGGAATTTTCATTAGATCAATCCTTACCCGATATTAACAACGCTTTAGTCGTTTATAAAAATGGCGAAGCAAAACAAAAAGTAGTACTTGAAGTCGCTTTAGAACTAGGTGATGGAGTGATTCGTTCTATCGCCATGGAATCGACAGATGGTTTACAACGTGGAATGGAAGTTATCGATACAGGAAAATCAATTTCAGTTCCTGTTGGTAAAGATACATTGGGTCGTGTGTTTAACGTTTTAGGAGACACAATTGACTTAGAAGCGCCATTCCCTGCAGATGCTGAACGTAGTGGGATTCATAAAAAAGCGCCAGCATTTGATGAATTAAGTACCAGTAATGAAATTTTAGAAACAGGGATTAAAGTTATTGACTTATTAGCACCTTATCTAAAAGGTGGTAAAGTCGGACTTTTCGGTGGTGCCGGTGTTGGTAAAACCGTCTTAATTCAAGAATTAATTCATAATATTGCCCAAGAACATGGAGGGATTTCCGTCTTTACTGGTGTTGGTGAACGGACACGTGAAGGGAACGACCTGTACTATGAAATGAAAGATTCAGGCGTTATTGAAAAAACAGCCATGGTTTTTGGTCAAATGAACGAACCACCAGGTGCACGGATGCGTGTGGCCTTAACTGGGTTAACGATTGCTGAATATTTCCGTGATGTGGAAGGACAAGACGTGCTATTATTTATTGATAACATTTTCCGTTTCACACAAGCCGGTTCAGAAGTTTCTGCCCTTTTAGGTCGGATGCCGTCAGCCGTTGGTTACCAACCAACCTTAGCGACTGAAATGGGACAATTACAAGAACGGATTACTTCAACGAAAAAAGGATCAATTACCTCTATTCAAGCAATCTATGTTCCAGCCGATGACTATACCGATCCAGCGCCAGCAACAGCGTTTGCCCATTTGGATGCAACAACTAACTTGGAACGTAAATTAACCGAACAAGGGATTTATCCAGCGGTAGATCCGTTAGCTTCATCTTCTAGTGCCTTGGCTCCTGAAATTGTTGGAGAAGAACACTACGAAGTGGCTACCGAAGTGCAACATATTTTACAACGTTACCGTGAATTACAAGATATCATCGCTATTTTAGGGATGGACGAATTATCAGATGACGAAAAAGTACTTGTTGGTCGCGCACGCCGTGTTCAATTCTTCTTATCTCAAAACTTTAACGTTGCTGAACAATTTACAGGTCAACCTGGTTCTTATGTACCAGTTGCGGAAACAGTTCGTGGCTTTAAAGAAATTCTTGAAGGTAAACATGATAATCTGCCAGAAGAAGCCTTCCGTAGTGTCGGTAAAATTGAAGATGCCATCGAAAAAGCGAAACAATTAAACTACTAGAAAGGCGGCAAACACAATGGATAGTCTTACTGTGAATGTAGTAACGCCAAATGGTCTAGTTTATGACCACCATGCAAAAATCGTTGTGGCGAAAACAACAGATGGTGAAATTGGTATTTTACCAAAACATGCGCCAATCATCGTTCCGCTAGCGATTGATGAAGTCCGCATCAAACGGACCGATTCAGATACACATGTTGACTGGGTAGCTGTAAATGGTGGTATCATGGAAGTCCGTGATAATGTCGTTTCTATTATTGCCGATAGTGCCGAACGTGAACGAGATATCGATGTGCCTCGTGCTGAACGAGCAAAACAACGAGCAGAACGTTTAATTGAAGAAGCCAAAGCAAAAGACGACCGCGATCAACTACGTCGTGCGACTGTTGCTTTGCATCGAGCAATCAACCGGATCAACGTATCGAAACATGGGTAAAAAAGGCTGAAGGATTCAGTCACTTTTGTAGAGTTTAAGGCGCTTGCTATTGAGTCAGTTGCCTTAAACTCTATTTCTTCGTATTTTTTAATAAATAGTGTCAAATTTTGGCATTTCAAGTGGATTAATTATCGGTTTTTATTATTTTGTGATAAAATGTTCCTACGTTAGAAAAAAGGAGGCTCCTTATGCAATACTATGGAGTAGATGCTATTGTTCGAATCGTTAGTCATCTTATGTTCATTTACATAAGTTTTTGGGCGTTGCAATCATTGCGTATTGAGCAATTTTTCAAAACCCAATTTACACCGCAAATCAGAATGTTGATGGTATTTTTCGCCATCGCTATCGGATACACAGTTAGCTCGTTTGCTTTAGAATTGATTGCGCTTTGTCGAAATCTTTTCATTGTGTATTTTCCTTAAAAATTGAAAAATAAAAAAAGGTACAATTTTTAGTTGAATAATGGTATAATAGTAAAGATTTTGAATAGGAATACCTATTCTCATTTTTTTGGGGGGAACAAAATGGAACAAATTATTGTTCATGGTGGTAATACAAAATTAGAAGGAACTGTAAAAATTGAAGGCGCCAAAAACGCTGTTTTACCAATTTTAGCAGCTACTCTTTTAGCTGAAGAAGGCGTTACTACTTTAAAAAATGTACCAATTTTATCTGATGTATTTACAATGAATCAAGTAATTAAGCATTTGAATGTAGCCATTGATTTTGATGAAGACGCGAATGAAGTAACAATAGACGCAACACAACCTTTAGGGATCGAAGCAAACTATGAGTACGTTAGTAAAATGCGTGCTTCTATCGTTGTAATGGGACCTTTATTGGCTCGTAATGGTCATGCCAAAGTGGCAATGCCAGGTGGCTGTGCCATTGGGAAACGACCAATTGATTTACACTTAAAAGGCTTCCAAGCATTAGGTGCAAAAATCATCCAAAAAAATGGTTATATTGAAGCAATTGCGGATGAACTAATCGGTAACACTATTTACTTAGACTTCCCAAGTGTCGGCGCTACGCAAAACATTATGATGGCTGCTGTTCGTGCGAAAGGAACAACCATCATTGAAAACGTTGCTCGTGAACCTGAAATCGTTGACTTAGCAAACATTTTAAACAAAATGGGTGCCAATGTTATCGGTGCTGGAACAGAAACGATGCGTATCGAAGGCGTCGATAAATTACATGCCGTAGAGCATTCAATCGTTCAAGATCGAATTGAAGCAGGTACGTTCATGGTAGCTGCAGCAATGACTGAGGGCAATGTTTTAATTGAAGAAGCAATTTCTGAACATAATCGTCCGCTAATTTCTAAATTAACTGAAATGGGTGCAATCATTGAAGAAGAAGAAAATGGCATCCGTGTAATTGGACCAAAACATCTAAAACCAACAGATGTTAAGACAATGCCGCATCCTGGTTTCCCAACAGACATGCAAGCACAAATGACAGCGATCCAAATGTTTGCTGAAGGAACAAGCATCGTGACAGAAACAGTCTTTGAAAATCGTTACCAACACTTAGAGGAAATGCGTCGAATGAACGCTGACTTAAAAATTGACGGCAACATTGCCGTTATTAATGGTGGCAACGAGTTACAAGGAGCAGCAGTGGAAGCCACTGATTTACGGGCAGCTGCCGCATTGATTTTAGTAGGGTTACGTGCAAATGGCATTACACGTGTCTCTAATTTGAAATATTTAGATCGTGGCTATTATGAGTTCCATAAAAAACTTCAAAAATTAGGCGCGAACGTTGAACGTGTCAATGATGAAAAAATTGAAGAAAAACAAGCAACGACAGTAATCTAAAGGAGTCAAACGTATGAGTTCATTTCGTTATATTTTAGTAACATTATTGAAAATTCTAGTGGTCATTTCGTTAGTCATTATCTTATTTGTTGTGGGAACAATGATTGGTTATGGTTTGATTGGAAATGGGAATCCAATGGATGTCTTTGATGAAAAAATTTGGACTCATATTATGAACTTCTTTAAATAAAAACTTATTTTAAGGCGGTGAACAAAAGTCAATTGACGATTGTTCACCGCCTTTTCTTTTTCCTGAATATCTATTTTATTCTATGCTATAATAATAGAAGTAAGATAATGAAGGAGTGGGATGGAAGATGCAAGCAACCGTAACAGAAATAGGCAAACATGCAATCGATGATTCAGAAAAAATGATTATTCTTTTTGGAGAAACTGCTACCGATACCTTGAAGCAACATGCAGTTATTCAATCATTCCCAGAAAAAGACCAAGTTACCTTGGCAGAAGGAGATCATCTGAAAATTGGCGATACAAACTATACAATCACAAAAGTGGGTTCTTTTGCCAATAGTAACTTGCAAAGTATCGCTCACAGCACTTTAATCTTTGCTGATGCACCAACCGATGAGGATGATGTTATCCGAAATGGTGTTTATTTAACGCCCCATCAGTTACCAAAGATAACCATTGGAACAACAATTGATTATTTAGTAAATGGAGCGTGAATCAATGGATAAAAAACAAACGACTGATAAACGCCTGTCTTGGTTTTGGCGTTGGTTTTTAAATAATCAAGTAGTAACAGCCTTACTGATTGTCTTATTGGTGCTGTTAATTATTCTAACTTTTACGAAAGTTTCTTATTTATTTAAGCCCGTCTGGCAGTTTTTCGGCGTTGTCGGCTTACCAGTAATTATGGCGGGGATTTTATATTATTTATTAAATCCAATTGTCGATTATTTAGAGAAAAAACAAATCTCACGTGTCTGGAGTATTATCGGCCTATTTATTTTAATTGTGGCACTACTCATTTGGGGTGGTATTGTAATCGTTCCTAAAATTCGTGAGCAATCTGTCAGCTTTGTGAATCATTTTCCTCAATATATTGATACAATTGATCAAAAATCGCAGGAAATATTAAGTGATCCACTTTTCGCGCAATTTAGAGAACAACTTGAAGCGGCAGGCGATAAAGTTGTCAGTTCGTTAGGTACCATCATTAAAAACGTCTCAACGTTCACAGTACAAGGAATTGGTAATTTCTTTGGGGCGGTGGCTACGATCTTTGTCGCCATCATTACGATGCCGTTTATTCTATTTTATTTACTGAAAGATGGCAAAAACTTAGCGCCATATTTAATGAAGTTTTTACCAGTGAAGATGCGTAAACCAACCTTAAAAGTTCTTGCAGAAGTCAATGATCAAGTCTCTTCTTATATTAGAGGACAGTTAACTGTCGCTTTCGCAGTGGCAATTATGTTTATGATTGGTTTTTCTGTCATTGGCTTAGATTATGCAGTCACTTTAGGTATTGCAGCAGGCTTTTTAAATTTAATCCCTTATTTAGGGTCATTTTTAGCCATGATTCCAGCAGTCTTTTTAGGAATTGTCAGTGGGCCAGCCTTGTTAATTAAAGTCTTGATTGTTTTTGCCATTGAGCAAACGGTCGAAGGTCGGTTTATTTCACCACTTGTCCTAGGCAGTCAGTTATCCATTCATCCAGTCACCATTTTGGTTGTTTTATTAACGTCTGGTAAACTATTTGGGATTGTCGGGGTGATTTTAGGAATTCCTGTTTATGCCGCAGCTAAGGTGATAATTACACACATTTTTGAGTGGTACCAAATCGTTTCCGGTTTGTATGATGAAGATAAGCCAGATCAACAAGAATCTACGTAACAAAAGAGACAAGCAGTGAATGAACTGCTTGTCTCTTTTTGATGTAAATCACTCGGAAAATTTAGAATGTTTTACCGTATTCAGTTGCTTTGGTCATGGCAGTATTTAAAAGTTCTTCCGCGCGATCAGGGAAATGATCGATTCCTTCGATGAATAATCCGTCGACTTGCTCAACACCAATAAAGTTTAGAATCGCTTTAATGTATTGAGAAGCAAAATCTTTTCCTTCGTAGAAGCCGCCATTTGATTGGATGTGTAAGGCTTTTTTACCACTTGTTAGAGGTTTTGGTCCTTCTGCAGTATATTGGAATGTTTTTCCAGCAACGTTGATTGTATCTACCCAAGCTTTTAAGCGTGTCGGTACGTTTAAGTTCCACATTGGATTAGCAATTACTACTTTGTCTGCAGATAAAAATTGATCAGTTAATTCATTAAAACGAGCCACTTTTTGTTGTTGGTTTTCGCTTAATGTTTCAAATGCTGCGCCAGCGCGAAGTGCACCCCAAGCAGATAATAATTCTTCATCGATTTCCGGCATGTTTGTTTCTGGTGCATAAACATCTAAAATTTCGATTTCGTCTGATGGATTTGTTTCACGGTATGAAGCTAAAAATGTTTCTAACGCACGAACTGAGCGTGATTCTTCTTTTGTTAATGGATGTGCTTTAACAACTAATAATTTTGACATTGTGTAATCTCCTTAAAATAAATAGTTTAAAAATTCAACATCTCTATTTTACTAATAAAAAGTAAGAGAAAGCAAGTCTTTTTTTTACTTTTAGTAAACTTTTTTTTAAAATGGATCAACAGAGTAAAAAATAAATAAAAATATTTTTTTGGAAAGGCTTGCATATTAAAAAAAAGCATGCTATTATTACTTTGTAAATAAGGATTGTTACTGCTTTGCAGGCAAAACCAGAGTCTTCCATTAACACAATCAGTGGAGGGATTCTGGGCTTTTTTTATAAAAAAGTGAGGTTGCATTCATCATGAGGATTGAAAAAGTTTTAAATAATAATGTCGTGCTTTCAAGAAATGAGCAAGGCGAAGAAATTGTTTATATGGGACGCGGCTTAGCCTTTCAAAAGAAGATTGGAGACACGATCAATCCAGATTATGTTGAAAAGGAATTCGTGTTAAAGGACTCCGCTATGGCAGGGCAATTCCAGCAGCTGTTTGAAGACGTCCCCACCAAAGAAGTAGAAGTCGTCAAACAAATCGTTGATTTAGCAGAAACAACGCTAGCGATTGAGCTTTCATCAAATATTTATTTAACTTTAACGGATCATATTCACTATGCGTTACTTCGAGCCAAAGAAGGAATTGATATTCCGAATCCTCTTGTATTCGAAACACGCAAATTTTATCCTAAAGAATTTGAAATCGCAAAGCAAGCATTAGCGATTATTGCTGAAAAGCTAGGGGTTCAATTTTCAGAAAATGAAGCGGGCTTCATTGCTTTTCATATTGTGAATGCTGAACAAGGAAATGGCAATATGGAAGTTACCATGGAAGCAACCAAGATGGTTCGTGATATTTTAACGATTATTAGTCGCTACTTTGGACAGGTGTTTGATGAAGATTCATTGAACTATCAGCGAATTGTTACACATCTTCAATATTTTGCGCAACGTTATTTAAAACAAGAAGCGCATGATGATGAGGACGAATTTCTTTTTGCATTGGTCCAAGGAAAGTATCCTAAGGCGTTTCAAGCGGTCCAACGTATTAATGAGTATTTATTAAAAAGCTATGATCGACCAATTGATCAAGCGGAAATGATTTATTTAACCATTCATATCCAAAGAGTGGTCAATGATAAAAAAGCATAACAACCAATAATCGCGGATTGTTACTGATAATGCAGGCAAAACCTAGATTGAAAAAACCGATAACGATTTTCGCAGACTGCGCAACTGTGAAGAGAAGGATCTGGCTCTTTTTCAATGTAGGTTTTTTTGATATTAAAAATTAATGGAAATGAGGATCTAGAGATGAGTAAAAATCAAGAAATTGCAGCACGTGTGTTAAAAGCTGTTGGGGGCGAAGGCAACGTTAATAGTGTTGTTCACTGTGCTACACGCTTACGTTTTAAATTAAAAGATGAGAATAAAGCAGATACAGCTGCATTGAATGCTGACCCAGATGTTATTCAGGTAGTTCAAAGTGCAGGACAATATCAAGTGGTTATTGGCAGTCACGTTAGTGATGTCTATAAGGATTTGATGGCTAACAGTGGACTAGGTAATGATTCTGATAATAGAGAAAAAGAAAGTGGCGGAAATATCTTTAACCGTTTAATTGATATTATTTCTTCTATTTTTACACCGTTTTTAGGTGCAATGGCCGGCGCTGGGGTTCTAAAAGGCTTCTTAACATTGGCTGTAACTATGGGCTGGTTAGCTGACACTTCAGGCGTATATCTTGTTCTCTTTTCGATTGCAGATGGTTTATTTACTTTCTTACCAATTATGTTAGCGTTTACGGCTGCTAAAAAATTCAATACTAATCCCTTTTTAGCGGTTGCTTTGGCGATGGCCTTAGTTCATCCCAGCATTACTGCTTTAGCAGGCAAAACAATTAGCTTTGCTGGTCTTCCAGTGATTATTGGGCCAAGTGGCTATACTTCTTCGGTTTTACCAATTATTTTGGCTGTTTTTGCACAAAGTTATGTGGAACGTTTCTTCAAAAAAGTAATTCCGAGTTTTCTACAAATTATCTGCGTTCCGTTAGCTGTTTTCCTTATTATGGCACCTGTTACCTTCTTAGCTATTGGTCCTATCGGGACGGTCATCGGCGATTGGTTGGGACAAGGATACAACGCAATTTACGCTTTTAGTCCAATTATCGCAGGGTTATTAATGGGTTCGTTGTGGCAAGTCTTGGTAATGTTTGGTATGCATTGGGGCTTTGTACCAATTATGATGTTAAACTTAACACAAGGTGGCGATACGATGGTACCGATGTTATTACCAGCCGTTATTGCACAAGGCGGGGCTGCTTTAGCTGTCTTTTTCCTAACAAAAAATGTGAAACTAAAAGGTTTGGCTTTGTCTTCAAGCATTACAACTATTTTTGGAATTACTGAACCAACTGTATATGGCGTGACTTTACCATTGAAAAAACCATTTATTGCAGCTTGTATTGGTGGCGGTATCGGTGGTGCATTTGTGGCTATGAATCACGTGAAAAACTTTACGTTTGGCTTGGTTAGTATGTTGAGCTTACCTGGGTTTATTCCTGCAGAGACAAAAGATACTGCACCGATGATTACTGGTGCAATTGGTGCTGGAATTGCCTTTATCATTGCGTTTGTCTTAACGTTTGTCTTACGTTTTGAAGATCAACCTAATCCAGAAACAGCAACTGAAAAAACAGAAACTGATAAGATGGTGGCACCTGTAAAAACGAATCAAGAAGACAAAATTATTTTAGCAAGTCCACTTCAAGGTGAAATTTTACCGCTAGAAAAAGTACAAGACCCTGTTTTTGCTTCAGGTGCTTTAGGAAAAGGTGTTGCAATTGAGCCGACTGAAGGCAAACTGTATGCACCCGCAGATGGTGAAATCACCACATTATTTCCGACAGGACATGCTGTTGGCTTGACGACAACAGAGGGCGTTGAATTATTAATGCATATTGGCATGGATACAGTCGAATTAGATGGTAAAGGATTTGAATTATCAGTGAAACAAGGTGATTCTGTTAAAAAAGGAGATTTGCTGGTTACTTTTGATATTGCTGCCATTAAAGAAGCTGGTTATCCAGTAGTTACACCGATTGTGGTAACGAATACGAGTGATTATTTAGATGTTTTGGATATGAACCAAACAGACGTGTTACATGGTGAAGACTTTTTAGCCATTATTAAATAAAAGACAATTGGAGGAGGAACAAGCATGACAACAACGACAAAATTTCCAAAAGGATTTTTATGGGGCGGTGCGACCGCAGCCAATCAATTAGAAGGGGCTTACTTAGCCGATGGTAAAGGGTTATCTGTGGCAGATGCGATGCCGGGAGGAAAACAACGTTTCGCTATTTTAGGAGATGAAGCGTTTGATTGGACGATTGACGAAACGAAATATCGCTACCCTAATCATACAGGAATTGATCACTATGATCGCTTTAAAGAGGACATTGCGTTGTTTGCTAAAATGGGCTTCAAATGTTATCGGTTTTCAATTGCGTGGTCGCGTATTTTTCCACAAGGAGATGAAACACAACCGAATGAAGCCGGCTTGAAATTTTATGATGCGGTTATCGATGAATGCTTAAACTATAACATTGAACCAGTAATTACGATTTCTCATTATGAAATGCCACTGCATTTAGCGAAAGAATACGGCGGGTGGAAAAATCGCCAATTAGTTGACTTTTATGAACGTTTTGCGGAAACTGTTTTAACACGTTACCACCAAAAAGTTAACTATTGGATGACATTCAATGAAATTAATTCAGCGTTCCATTTCCCAGCACTTAGTCAAGGATTGGTGAAAAGCAATGGAGCCAATGATTATCAAAACATTTTCCAAGCATGGCATAATCAATTTGTTGCAAGTAGTAAAGCTGTAAAAATTGGCCATGAATTAAATCCAGAATTACAAATTGGATGTATGATTATTTATGCAACAACGTATGGCATTGATTCGAATCCAGTCAATCAAGTTGCTACAATGATTGAAAACCAAGAGTTTAATTATTATTGTACAGATGTTCAAGTTCGTGGTGAATATCCAGCATACGCAGAACGCATGTATCAAAAATATGCTGTGAAAGACTTAGTTATTGAAGAAGGCGATTTAGAATTATTAAAAGAATACCCAGTGGATTACATTGGCTTTAGTTATTATATGTCGACTGCTGTCGATGTTACTGGTACTACCAACGATACAGCAAATGGGAATCTTTTAGGCGGCGTTAAAAATCCCTTCTTAGAAGCAAGTGAATGGGGTTGGCAAATTGATCCCGAAGGCTTACGAATTGCCCTAAATGAATTATATAATCGTTATCAAAAACCTTTATTTATTGTGGAAAACGGCTTAGGTGCAATTGATAAAGTAGACGAAAATTTCTATGTGGCAGACGACTATCGGATTGATTATTTACGTCGTCATATTGAAGCAATGGCAGAAGCAGTTGCAGACGGCGTCGATTTAATGGGCTATACGCCGTGGGGCTGTATTGATTTAGTCAGTGCTTCCACAGGTGAAATGAGTAAACGGTATGGGTTTATTTACGTTGATTTAGACGATGAAGGAAATGGTACTAAAAACCGTTATGAAAAAAAATCGTTTAATTGGTACAAACAAGTTATTGAAACTAATGGACAAAACTTAGACTAGTTATTGTAATTAAACAAAACAAGATAAGCGTAGTAGGTTGTTGCTTCTGTTCCCGCCGTTTATTAATTTTTAAGCTTGGACCAAAAATCTAAAGTGATTTTTGGCCCAAGCTCTTTTTTGTCAATTTTTCAAAATAGTGCACAATACGTTATAATAGAAACAACTGAGAGGAGCGTTTCTAATGATTAAGCAATTACAACATCCATTTTTTGTTATTATGGGTCCGAGTGGTTCTGGCAAGACCGCAATTACAAGTAAGGTTTTTCCGAAAAACTATAAAGTTATCTCGCATACTACGAGGAAAAAACGATTGGATGAAGTGGATGGTGTGGATTACTATTTTGAAACAAAAGCAAGTTTTCAAACCTTGATTGAAACCAATCAGTTAGTGGAGTATGATTTTTACCATGGAAACTATTACGGTGTCGGTGTAGATGCCATCGTTGAAACAACGAAAGAGCATCCAGCCTATAATGCGTTAACTTTTCCAGGCTTTCAAGCGGTCTTTGAGCGTTTCGGCGAGTCCGTCATTCCAGTTTTTTTTGACGTTTCAAAAGAAAATATTTATCAACGTTTAAAACAACGAGAATCTGATCCTAAAATTATTGAAGAACGTTTAAACCTTTATGATCAAGAAATTCTTATCAAAAACCAATTGGAACAATATCCTAATTATCAACGAATAGATGCCAATGGACCTATAAAAGAGGTCGCTGGCTTGTTACAAGAATGCATCAAACACTATTATTAATCAAGCAACTGGTGAGACAGAATCTAACATCAATTTTGTCTTGCTAGGTGCTTGATTTTTTTTGTAAAAAACTTGCATTCTGAATAGAGAGTGCTATAATGACATGGTGTCATATGACAATGTGTCATAAAAGGGAGGAACACAAATATGCCTACGAATACGTTTTTTCATTTGCCAGAAGAAAAGCAACAACGCTTATTAGATGCTGCGCAAATTGAATTTTCGCGCCATTCTTTACAAGAAGCGTCAATTGCAAATATTGTTAAATTAGCGGGAATTCCGCGCGGTAGCTTTTATCAATATTTTGAGAACAAAGAAGATTTGTATTTTTATTACTTTGCGACATTAAGAAAAAATAGTGAACGAGATTTAGAGAAACAAATTATTGCGGAAGATGGCGATTTAATCGAAGCCATGGATGTCTATTTCTCCAAAATGATTGTCGAAGTGCTAACTGGAGAGAATGCTTCTTTCTATCGGAATTTATTTGTCAACATGGACTATCGTGCTTCACGTCGGGTGACAGATAATTTAGCGACTGGTGAAGAGGAAAAAAATAGGAAACAGCACTGTCATAAGCATAGAGGAAGAAAAGGCCATGCTGCCTATGCAGAACATCTTTATCAAATAATCGATCGTTCGAAATTAACCATTGAAACGCCAAAAGAATTCACATGGTTCATGCAGACGGCGATGCATGCCGTTTTCTCAACAATTGTTGACGGGTATCGTCAACAAAGAGAAAATCCCGCCTATGATTCAACTGAAGCAGTCAAACAATTAAAAATGAAATTAAATTGGTTGAAAAATGGCGCTTATAAGTAGCAAAAAGGAGGAGAAGTTAGTTGATTAAACTAGTCAAACGGATGTCGTTATGGTCGGTCTTTGCAGCGGTTTTATTTATGATCGTGCAAATTATCGCAGATTTATATCTGCCCACATTAACATCTAATATCATTAATGACGGTGTCGCTAAAGGAGATATTAACTATATTTGGAGTACAGGAGTTGTCATGTTAGGCTTTTCTTTGATTAGCATTGTCGCTTCTATTGGAAATACCTTTTTTGCCACCAAAGAATCACAAAGTTTAGGTAAAAAATTACGGACTGATATTTATCGAAAAGTTGAAAATTTTTCTAATAATGAATTTGACAAATTTGGGACAGCTTCGCTAATTACACGAACAACCAATGATGTCAATCAGATTCAAATGGTTATGCAAATGTTTTTACGTTTAATGATTAACGCACCTTTAACGTTAATTGGTGCAAGTTTTATGGCGTATAACAAGGACCCACAATTAACGAAAATTTTTCTATATGTTTTACCAATTATGGCTGTTTTAGTGGGAGGTATCATGTTTTTAGCGGTTCCGTTATTTAAGAGCATGCAAAAGAAAACCGACCGTTTAAATTTAGTTTTTCGTGAAGGACTGACAGGAGTTCGTGTGATTCGGGCCTTTGGCAAAGCAAACTATGAAGAACAACGTTTTGATGAAGCCAATAAGGATTATACACAAACGGCGATTAAAGTGAATACGATTGTCGCTTTGATGATTCCTTTAATGACACTCATTATGAGTGGTACCAATATTGCAATCACTTGGTTTGGCGGTCATTATATTGCGGAAATGCAACTAGAAGTAGGGAACTTAATCGCCTTTATGACTTATGCCATGCAAATTCTGATGAGTTTCATGATGCTATCCATGATTTTTGTCATGGTACCGCGGGCGCAAGCTTCTGCTGATCGGATTAATGAGGTGCTAAATACTGATTCAGAAATCAAAGATGTACCCAATCCAGAACTACTCTCTCTAAAAGGCGACAAAGCAACATTGGCGTTTGAACATGTTAATTATCGTTACCAGCATGCTGAAAACTTAGCACTGGAAGATATAGATTTTTCAGCAAAATCTGGGGAGACGGTCGCAATTATTGGTGGGACAGGTTCTGGGAAAACAACGCTGGTTAATCTTTTACCACGTTTTTATGATGTTGAATCTGGCAAGATTTTGCTAAATGGTAAAAACATTAAAGATACGTCACAGCATAATTTACGAGAAATGATTGGCTTTGTACCGCAAAAGGCTGTTTTATTTACAGGAACGATTCGTGAAAATATGCAATACGGCGCCCCAAATGCGACCGATGAAGAAATTTGGCAAGCCTTAGAAATCGCGCAGGCGAAGGCGTTTGTTTCAGAATTGGCAGAAGGTTTGGATAGTCATGTCGAACAAGGCGGCGGTAATTTTTCTGGCGGACAACGCCAGCGGTTGGCTATTGCTCGTGCTTTAGTAAAACCAGCAGATGTCTATGTTTTTGATGATTCCTTTTCTGCATTGGATTTCAAAACAGATGCTAATTTAAGAAAAGCCTTAAAAGAGCAGATGACGGATGCAATTGTCGTTTTAGTGGCCCAACGTGTAAGTACGGTTATGGAAGCATCGACAATTTTAGTATTAGACGAAGGAAAATTAGTTGGTAAAGGAACGCATGAAGAGTTATTAGCGAATAACCAAACGTATCAAGAAATTGTACATTCTCAATTGAGAGAGGAGGACCTTGCATGAGTAGTCGACCAAAAGGCGGACCAATGGGCGGTGGACCAGGACGCAACATTGGCGCAAAAGGGCCAAAACCAAAAAATTTCTGGAAAACAGTGAAACGTTTATTTCGATACATGTCTAAACGAATGCTGTCAATTATTGCTGTCTTAGTGTTAGCAATCGCAGCCGTCGTTTTCCAAATTCAAACACCAAAAGTATTAGGACAGGCAACAACTGAAATTTTTAAAGGCGTCATGAAAGGCGCTGCTGAAATGAAACAAGGCTTAAAAATAACATCTTTTCCAATTGATTTTGACAAAATCGGTCAAATTTTATTAATTGTTATTGCCATGTACCTTATTTCTGCTGTCTTTAATTTCTTGCAGCAAGTAATTATGACACGTGTTTCACAGCGAACAGTTTATGAATTACGTCAAGAATTAGAAGCGAAAATGAACAAAGTTCCAATTTCCTATTATGATACTCATAGTAATGGGGACATCATGTCGCGGGCAATTAACGACATGGATAATATTGCGAGTACTTTACAACAAAACTTAACCCAATTAATTACCAGTATCGTGACATTTGTGGGTGTACTTTGGATGATGCTGACCATTAGCTGGCAGTTAACACTAATTGCCTTAGCAACAGTGCCATTAAGTTTAATTGTTGTGATGGTTGTGGCGCCTCGCTCGCAAAAACATTTTGCGGCTCAACAAAAAAGCTTAGGATTATTGAATAACCAAGTCGAAGAAACCTACGGTGGTCACGTAGTAGTAAAAAGTTTCAACCACGAAGAAAGTGATCAAGAAGTATTTGAAAAAGAAAATGAAAAATTATATCATGCTGGTCGCAAAGCACAATTTATTTCAGCGATCATTATGCCTTTAATGAACTTTATCAAAAATCTAGGCTATGTGTTTGTTGCAGTCCTTGGTGGCGTAAAAGTAGCGAATGGTATGATGGATTTAGGGGATGTCCAAGCATTTCTTCAATATACCAATCAATTTTCACAACCGATTACTCAAATCGCTAATTTAATGAATACAATCCAAGCTACGGTGGCTTCGGCAGAACGTGTCTTTGAAGTATTAGATGAAGAAGAAATGGTGGATGAACCTTCTGGCGTACCAGTGGAAACAGATAGTCCTTATCGTGTTTCTTTTGAACATGTTGCTTTTGGCTATTCACCAGAGAAATTATTAATGAAAGATTTCAATTTAAATGTTAAACCTGGGGAAATGGTCGCAATCGTGGGCCCAACAGGTGCTGGGAAAACAACCCTAATTAACTTATTGGAACGCTTCTATGATATTAGTAGCGGCAGCATCAAATATGATGGCGTAGATACGCGCGATTTATCTCGCGAAGAGTTGCGAGCACACTTTTCAATGGTTCTTCAAGATACTTGGTTGTTCACTGGAAGTATCTATGACAATATTCATTATGGTAATGACCAAGCGAGCGAAGAAGAAGTGATCCGTGCGGCGAAAGCAGCCCATGTGGATGATTTTGTCAGAAAATTACCAGAAGGCTATCAAACGATTCTAAATGAAGAAGCCAGCAATATTTCTCAAGGTCAACGACAATTAATTACAATTGCTCGAGCATTCTTAGCAAATCCAGACGTTTTAATTTTGGATGAAGCCACCTCAAGTGTGGACACTCGAACAGAAATACTGATTCAAGCAGCAATGAATCGTTTATTGGAAAATCGGACCAGCTTTGTAGTCGCTCATCGCTTGTCGACTATCCGTGATGCCGATACGATTATCGTTATGGCAGAAGGTTCAATTGTAGAAACAGGAACCCACGATGAATTAATGGCGAAAAACGGTTTTTATGCTGACTTATATAACAGTCAGTTTTCAGAAGAAGTAGCCTAAAAGGCGAAGCAAAAAAATAGTAATTCATGATGAGGCTTCAGGAACCATAGTCGTAAAGACTGGTTCCTGAAGCCTTATTTTTTTAACAAAAAGTTAGCGAAATTGAAAAATTTCTATTTTCTTTTGAGAAAAACAGGATATTACTTGATGAAATAGCAAGAGATGTATAAAATGGGAGAGAAGAAAATGGAGGTAACAGAAAAAATGACTGAATTTCAATTAGAAAAAGCTGCGACATTAAAAACAATTGCCATTCGTGCGAAAAAAGTTGGCGAAATGGTCGACTTTTATAAAAAAGTAATGGGTTTTGTTTTAAAGTCAGAAGAAAATAACCTGTCTATCTGGGGTACACGTGAAGCAGGAACGCAATTATTAATTTTAGAAGAAACTAGAAAAGCCGAAGATTTTCATAATGAAGAAAAACAAATGGCTTATTTTTCAATTAAAGTTCCTACGGAAAAAGAATTTTTACAAATTGCTCAACGAGTGCTTGAACAAGACTACCCAATTGATGAAAGTTTCCAAATTGGCACACGTCAAAGCATGTTCATTACTGATCTTGAAGGCAATCAATTTGAGATTTTTCACGATGAAGCAACAGCAAATTCGACTTCTGAAAAGCAACCAATTGTGCTTAAAGATCTTATCAGTGAGGACTTAGAGCCACATCAAGGGTTAGCCGCTGGCTCATATTTAGCGCATGTGCAATTAAAAACAAACAATCAAAAAGAAATAAAAGCATACTATGAGGAAGTTCTGGGTTTAAAACGCAATGAAAAAGATCAATTTGTTTTAGAAGATGGCAAAGCAACTATTGGATTCCAAAAACCTGAAACAAGTGAAGTGGATCAATTACCTGATCCACACTTAGGTTTAGATTTCTTTACCATTAAGCTCTCTGATCAAGACCATATTTTAGCAATAGAGCAACAATTAACGGCAAAAAATCAAGAGTTCTTTATTGACCAGAAAAAAGCAATTGTCACTGTGTTTGATCCAATTGGCTTGGAATGGTGGTTTGTCTTAAAATAAACGCTTAGACAGACAAAATAAGCTTGTTTTAGCAAGTCTGGAATAAAGTCGGAATAAAAGTTTAACGCTACTTTTGTTCGGAACTTATTCTAGACTTTTCCTTTAATATTAAAAATAGAAGGTGAAAAAATGTACGAAAAAACAAAGTGGAAAATTCAAAAAATGATGAAAAAAGGTGTTTTTTCGGGGGCTAGTTTTTGTTTCATTGAAGGTGAAAAAGAGGAGAGCAATTGTTGGGGACTGGCACAAGTAAAACCCACCAAAGAACAATTAACCTCGGCCATGCTGTTTGATGTGGCTTCTTTAACCAAAGTAGTCGGCACCACCACCGTTATTTTGCAATTAGTGGAAGAAGGAAAAATTATTCTAGATCAATCATTACAAACTTATTATCCCTCTTTTCAAGATTCTAATATTACAATCCGGCATTTGTTGACACATACGGCAGATTTACAAGGCTATATTCCTAATCGTGATCAGCTGAATGCCCAAGAATTAAAAGACGCCTACAATCATTCATTTCACGCAGGCAAAGCAATAGGTAAAAAAGTCGTCTATACAGATGCAGGGACTATTTTATTAGGCTTTATGTTAGAAGAAATGTTCCAACAATCAATGATAGAAATTTTATCTGAGCGAGTATTGCTTCCTTTAGGGATGAACGAAAGTACGTTTCTACCAAAGAATCCTTTAAACTGTGTGCCAACAGAATTACATGAACAAAGAGGGTTGATTCGAGGTGCAACCCATGATCCTAAGGCATTGGTTTTACGGGAACATGCAGGGAATGCTGGCTTGTTTAGCAATGTCTATGATTTAACAAAATTTGTTCGAATGTATTTAAATCGAGGCAGTTATCACAATCACCAATTCTTGAAAAAAGAGACAATTGATTTGTTACTAGTTAACCAAGTGCCAGCTGCAGATAAACCACGTTCTCTAGGCTGGGATTTTAAATATGATGTAGCTACGCAACGGCCATTATTATTCCATACAGGCTATACAGGCACTTTTTTGCTAATTGATGTGCAACAACAATCAGCGTTTATCTTTTTATCTAATCGAGTCCATCCAGAGGACCACCGGAACACTTATATCGAAGAAAGAGATCAGTTGTTGGCAACCTATTTAAAAGAGAAATCATCAGTTTCAGATGAAATGACTAGTTTTTAGTGATATAATGAGAGCGAATTCAATTTGGGAGGTCACAGTCAATGCAAGAACCATTATTTTTACAACCTGTTTTTCAAGAAAAAATTTGGGGCGGCAATCGTCTACACACGCTATTTGGTTTCGATTTACCGAGCGATAAAATTGGTGAAGATTGGGCAATCAGTGCACATCCACATGGCGTTAGTACTGTTTTAAATGGCGAATTTAAAGGAAAAAAATTAGATGAATTGTGGGCAGACCATCAAGAGTTATTCGGCCATGCAGGTGGCGCTGTCTTTCCATTATTAACGAAAATTTTAGATGCTGAAGATGATTTATCCGTGCAAGTTCATCCTGATGATGCATATGGTCAAAAACATGAAGGCGAGCTAGGCAAAACTGAATGTTGGTACATTATTGATGCAGAACCTGGCGCTGAAATCATTTATGGACATCACGCGAAAACAAAAGAAGAACTAGCTGAAATGATTGAAGAAGGTCGTTGGGACGATCTTTTAAGAAAAGTACCAGTGAAAAAAGGCGATTTTTATTATGTACCAAGCGGCACTATTCATGCCATCGGCTCGGGTATTTTAATTTTAGAAACGCAACAAAGCAGTGATACTACGTATCGGGTTTATGATTATGATCGAACAGATGATCAAGGAAAGACACGGGAATTGCATATTCAACAATCCATTGATGTGACAACCGTTCCGGCGAAGGATCCTGACCTCTCTATTCAACAAGAAAATCAAGGACAATCAAGCATTGTTACTTATGTAAAAACAGATTTCTTTAATGTCTATGAGTGGCGTGTCAGTGGGATTCTAAAAGTTAAAAAACAAGCACCTTATACATTAGCAACAGTTATTGAAGGTGTGGGTCGATTGATTACAGAAGATGCTGCAAAAGCAGATGTGGCTACTTTTGATTTGAAAAAAGGCGATAGCTTTATCTTTCCGACAGATATTCCGAGCTGGCGTTTTGAAGGTGATCTAACGATTATAGCTTCAGAACCTGGCAGTCGCTAAAAAAATGAGGAGATCATCAACAGATGATTTCCTCTTTTTTTGGCATTAAAACAGTTTATTTTGTTATAAAGGAACGTTTAGGTAAGGCAGCGATAACAGCTGTGACGATGATGACTGATAGCAGACGATCCCCGTAATCTGTTATCAATTGAACCAACAGGACGCTTGCTAGCTGATTTAAGCCTAAACCATATAAAAATTGGACAATTATGCTGGAGCCAGCAGAAGTAATTCCACCAAATAAACAAACTGTAATCAAGGAAGAAATCACTGTTCCTGGTATCGTTAACCACAACGTTTTAAATGGTAATTTGGTTACTTTTAACTGCTGATGAAGGAGCAAACCTGCTAAAATTCCTGTGCAGAGTTGGACAGGTGAATAATACAGAGAAAAGATATCCGTTGTCAATCCAGTTAGTAGACTTGTTAAAATACCTGTCAGTGCACCAAAGAGTGGGCCTAATAACGCACCTGTAAAAATAGTTCCCACGCTATCAAGATAGATTGGTAAGCGAAGGAGCAATGCAATGGTACTGCCAAGGTAATTTAAAGCAACACTAAAAGCGATAATTGTAATGATTCGTGGTGTTATTTTTTTCATGGTTATCCCATCCTTAAATTTTTGAAATCTCTTTCGATCTCATCTATTTGTACATTTAAAAGAATGGATAGAAACTTCACGAAAAACTGTTGACTATCAACCGTAGTCAAGACATGACAATTAGCTGGTTGCTGCTGGAAATGATACTGATCGATCATTGATTGCCCCATAGCAATGCCGTCAGGAACAATTTGTCCGTAACTGGAAAAGCCTTGGCAGAGCGTAGGATCAATAAAATAAGCAACCGCTAAGGGATCGTTGATAACACACCCTAAAATACGTTCATATTTCCAATGAAAATCAAAATAAAATTGAGTAATCTCAGCGAGGTAATTCCCCATTTTGGGGTTGAGTCGTTGACAATAATTGAGAATTGTTGGTGTAAAAACAATTTCTCGTGTGACATCTAAGCCGACCATTTCGATTTTTGCACCTAATTTCTCAAAAACCCAAGCTGCTGCATCAGGATCACACCAATAATTAAATTCTGCAACAGGAGAGCAATTGCCGTGGCTTTTAAAGGTACCACCCATTGAGACAAAACGTTGAAGATTTCGCCCCAGAAGAGGTTCTTTTTTTAAAGCCAAAGCAATATTTGTTAAAGGACCAAGGGCAATGATTGAGCAATCGGTAGCTTGTTGAAAGGTTTGTGCTAAATAGTCAGCAGCGGAAAGCGCTTGTGCTTGGATTTTGCTAGTTCTGGGGAAATATGTTTCACCTAAACCATCCATGCCATGTGTATCTTGTGCACTAACAAATGGCCGTTTTAAAGGGCTAGCAGCCCCTTGGTAGACAGGAATATCTAAGCGATTAACTTTTTCCAAACATTTAAAAACATTTTCCACGCCAATCTCCACAGGGACATTTCCACAAACAACGGTAATCGCTTGGACATCTAGCTCTGGTGAAGCAAGTGCATACAAGAGAGCAAGCGTGTCATCAATTCCAGGATCACAATCAATAATTACTTTTTGCATTTTTTCCAATCCTCCTTTTTCATTAACTGCAAATGATAACTCTTGTTAAAAAAGCTATGACTTGAGTTAGTATTGAGAGATACTTAGTTTTTTATTCTGGGAAGTTTCCGAACCAGTCCGAGAAATTCTCGATTTTAAATGCACCTCTTTATCTTACTATATTTTGTAAAGATGTAAATAGTTGTCGGATAAATGAAAAAGAATCTAGCCCTATATGTAGGAACTAGATTCTTCTTTTATTTATAAAGCGTTTCAGGAATAGCGATCGGTTCACCATATTTTTTCTCTAAAGCGGTCCGAATTAACCGAATCCCTAGATTTTTGTTGCGTGCTAAGATTGGACCGTGGAAGTAGGAGCCAAACACATTTTTATAGACAACGCCTTCGCCATTATCTTGACCGTTATTGCCTTTGCCTTGTTTGACTGTTCCTAAAGGTCGTTCCCCTTCGCCTAAAAAAGTCATGCCGTTATGATTCTCAAAACCATAATACGTTTCATCAAATTCTTCATTATAAATTTCAATATCACCAATGAAACGATTGTTGTCTTGGCTCAAAGTGTAATGATCTAATGCACCGATTCCTTTAATTTTTTCGCCTTGTGCGCCGACATAGTAATGTCCTAGAAGTTGATAACCACCACAGATAGCTAACAAGACGCCGTCATTTTCAATATAAGAAGTCAAAGCTTCTTTTTTATTCTGAATGTCTTCTGAGATGATCAGTTGCTCGAAGTCTTGACCGCCACCAACAAAGACTAAATCATATTTTTCGGGATCAAACGGTTCGTAGATACTAATAATTTCTGATCGGAAGGTAACGCCCATTTTTTCGGTTAAATATTTAAGCATCAATAAATTTCCGTTATCTCCGTAAGTATTTAATAAGTTGCCATATAAATGACAAACGACTAATTCTTTAGACACCATTCATTCCCCCTTGAATATACCCTTGGGCTGTTAATGATTTTCTTAATTGCAAAACAGCAGTATAGGTTGCCAAAATATAGACATGATCTGTCGGCAACGTTTTAATTTCTGAAATTACTTGCTCTAAATCAGCAATTTCTAGTAATTTTTCTTCAGGAATACCCGCAACTTTTAAACGCAAGGCCATATCTTCATGGCGATCACCGCCAGCAATTACTTTTGGAATGTCCATATCAGCAAAGGCTTCATGATTACCATCCCAAATCCAACTGACATCAATTCCATCTGCATAATTAGCATTTAATAATGAAACCAGCGAGAAAGAGTAAGGGGCTAAGCCCATCATATCAATGACCTGATTTAAACCAACGGGATTTTTTACTAAAACTAACGTACATTCTTTATCGCCAACTTTAATGGTTTCTTGACGCCCAAAAACTTTTTCATCATAAGCTAAGCCTGCTCGGATTTTATCTGGTGCCACCTGATAATATTCTGCTACCGCTGTGGCCGCTAGCGCATTATAAACATTATACATCCCACCAACAGCAATGCCGTATTCTTCGCCATCAATCACAAAATCAGCAGATGTATTATCCATCCGGACCATTTCCGTTAACTGCACATCCAATTCAGGGCGTTTGAAGCCACAATTTGGGCAATAGTAATCACCTAAATTAGCATACGTAATCATTTTATAATGAAGAATATGATTACATTTTGGACATAAAACCCCATCTGTATTGTAATGAGCCAATTGCTCTTTCGGTGGTAAATGATTAAATCCATAGTATTTGCGAGGATTTACAGTTTCTTTTGAATTAAAAATTGGCGAATCACCATTGCACAAAATAGTTGCTTCAGGAGCAGCAGCGGCGCCTTCCATAATTAAGCGATACGTCGTATAAATTTCACCATAGCGATCCATTTGGTCGCGGAAAATATTCGTAAAAACAAATAATTTTGGTTGAATATATTTAGTGACACGGCTTAAACTTGCTTCATCAATTTCTAACACCGCAAATTTCTTTTGTCCTTTTTTCGCCTTGGCATTTAAAAAAGTAGAGACAATTCCTTGCTCCATGTTAGCACCCGTTGGATTTGTTAATACCTCATCAAATTCTTGGCGTAAAATGTTAACAGTTAAAGCAGTTGTCAATGTTTTGCCGTTCGTTCCAGTGACTACGACAATTTCATAGTCTTTTGCCAATGTATCTAAAATTTTAGGATCGATTTTTAGGGCTAATTTCCCTGGGTAGCTACTGCCGCCTTTAAAAAATGTTTGTAAAACCCATTGCGAAGTTTTTCCTGCAGCAATTGCTAAATGACTTCGAATCCCCATTTGTTGTCCCCCAATTTCTATATCTTTAATTTTTCGTTATTTTAAATTAAACTCAATCTATCATACCATAACTAAAATAAAAAATTAATTCCTTTTACTTTTTCTTACTATTATTTAAAAAGTCTTTTAGAAAAAGTAGAATAGTGAAGGAAAAAAGAGAATAGACGACTTGTCTTAACAACAAATCGTCCATCGATTTCCATTTTTATTTCGCATCAATATAACTGTATAGCGTATATTTAGAAATATTGAAGAAGTTAGAAACTTTGTCCCCAGATTTAGTGACTAAGAAGGCGCCTTTATTGTTTAAAAATTGAATACACTTGATTTTATCGTCCTTCGTCATTAATGGGACCGGCTTGCCAACTAATTTGACTGATTCATGAATTAAATCGTCTAACAACTCATTAACATCCTGAGGAATGTAATCAGGGTCTTTATCTTCTTCAGGTTCTGCAGTGGAAATCAAAGATTTTAAGTTCGACTCTGCAGCAATCAATGTAGTGATGTCGTAGTTAATAGCAAAAATACCATCGAGTTGACCATTCTCATCTTTAAAATACATTGTACTAGATTTTAAAATACGACCATCATGGGTGCGGGTCAGATAGTTAATATGATCATTCAACTCACTAGGGTCTTTTTTTAAGGCTTCTAAGACTACTTGAGAAGGTCCATCGCCCAGATGACGAGAAGAGACATGACCATTTTCGATGGAAACAATAGAATTGTTAATATTGTCTTCATTGATTTGGTGGATAACGACTTCGCAGTTTTCCCCAAATTGACCAGCTAAACCTTTAGCAATTTGTGTTAAAAAAGTAAGTTTTTCGTCGGATAACATAAATAAGCTCCTTTCTAATGTGCCTGGCACAAACAGTTTTTATAAGATTGTGTCAAATTTAACATAATATTTTTAAATGGAATAGGCAGGGCTAAATCCTTTAATGTCGCATACTACCTGTTCTGAAAAATAATGATAGCATGATAAAAATAATAATACAAGATAACGGCTGTCAAAATTCTAAAAAATATTTTTTAGGTAGCATTGTTTTTTTTAAGGCAAGGTGATATACTTTAATCAAGTTAATGAGTTCGTTAGTAAAAAAGTGCAAGCGCTTCAAATACTTTTCGTAGGGAATATAGATTAGAAAAGCTAGACAAGCTATATTCGTGAATGATTGAGCGATTGATTTGTAAGCGTTTGCTACATGTGGGGAATAGGTTGGAAAATAGGAGGAGAATACATGTTATTAATTGGAAATGGGCGTTTAATCACTCGGGATGCGCAGAATCATTTTTTTGAAAATGGGTGTGTGGCGATTGATGGTCAAGTTGTGAAACAAGTCGGAACAACAGAAGAATTAAAACAAGCTTATCCAGAAGCGACATTTATTGATGCTAAAGGTGGAGTGATTATGCCAGGCTTTATTAACATGCACAATCATATTTATAGTACCTTTGCACGTGGGTTAAGTTTAACGAATTATCACCCTAAAAATTTCATGGATATTTTGGTAGATCAATGGTGGCGAATTGATCGTGCCTTGACATTAGAAGACACTTATCAAAGTGGTAAGGTTGCTTATTTAGATAGTATTCGCAACGGCGTTACAACTGTCTTTGATCATCATGCTAGTTACGGAGAAATTACAGGGAGTTTAACCCAATTATCTAATGCAGCGGACGAGTTAGGGATTCGGACCTGCCTTTGTTATGAAGTTTCTGATCGCGATGGTGAGCAGAAAATGCGGGAAGCAGTTCAAGAAAATGCCGCCTTTATTAAAGCCAGTTCCTTAAGAAATGATGATATGCAAAAAGCGATGATGGGGATGCATGCAGCATTTACTTTATCAGATGCTTCTTTAGAATTATGTGCAGCCAATACGCCAGATGGGATTGGTTATCATATTCATATTGCAGAGGATTTAGCCGATGTTCATGATTCTTTGAAAAAATATGGGAAGCCGATTGTGAACCGATTATTTGATTTAGGGATTTTAGGAAAACAGACAATGGCAGGCCATTGCATCCATATTGGACCTCATGAGATGGAATTACTAAGAGATACAGGCACAATGGTGGTCACGAATCCAGAGTCGAATATGGGGAATGCGGTCGGTTGCCCACCTGCGATGCGCATGTTTAATGAGTATGGTATTTTGATGGGTCTTGGCACAGATGGTTATACGAATGATGTGACGGAATCCTATAAGGTAGGAAATGTTATCCACAAACATCATTTAGCTGATCCAAATGCGGCTTGGTCAGAAATTCCCACAATGCTGTTTGATAATAATCCGCAAATGGCTAATCGCTATTTTAAAACAAAGCTAGGCGTTTTAGAACCTAATGCAGCAGCAGACGTCATTATTGTTGATTATCATGGCCCGACACCAATGACAAAAGAGAATTATAACATGCACATTTTATTCGGCATGAATGGTGGGATGGTCACTGACACGGTGATTAATGGAGAAATTCGGATGCGTAATCGTGAAGTTCAAGGAATTGATGAAGAGAAAGTTTGGCATGATGCGCAAACGCAAGCACAATCTTTCTGGAAACGAGTAAATCAATAGCTTTCATTATAAATAAAAGGAGTGACGTTAATGAGTGATATTATGCATCCCATCTCAATTGAGGCTTTATTAAATTGGATTTTTAGTGAGTATCAACAAGATGGCACAATTTTTGGCATTCGTAAATTTTATCATGCGGATCCTACAAAAACGATTTCGTTATTTGGAGAAAAAATGGAAACCCCTTGTGGTCCGGCAGCAGGTCCTCATACACAATTAGCACAAAATATTATTGCGGCCTATTTAACAGGTTCTCGTTTTTTTGAAGTTAAGACAGTCCAGATACTGGATGGAGAAGATTTACCAGTGAGTAAACCATGTATCGCAGCAGCAGATGAATGTTACAACGTTGAGTGGTCCACAGAATTGCGCGTTCCCCAAGCTTATGATGAATACGTCAAAGCATGGTTCGTTTTGAAGTTACTGAGTAAAGAGTTCGAGCTAGGTGACCCGAATGGTTTCATTTTTAACATGAGTGTTGGCTATGATTTGGCAGGGATTCAATCACCAAAAATTGATCGTTATATTAACGAAATGCAAAACGCAGAAGGAACGCCGATTTGGGCGGAATGCCAAGCAGCTGCCAAAAAATATCTATCTTATTTTAAAAAAGTAGATGACTTATATATCGAAGCAATTAGTCCTAAAGTCTGTCATTCTATTACGCTGTCGACTTTACACGGTTGTCCATCAGACGAAATTGAACGAATTGCGGCCTATTTATTAAGTGAAAAAGGGCTCCATTCTTTTATTAAATGTAATCCAACCATGTTAGGTTATGAATATGCGCGTCAAACGATGGATGAGCTAGGGTTTGATTATATGGTTTTTGACGATCACCATTTTAAAGAAGATTTACAATTTGAAGAAGCAGTACCGATGTTACAACGTCTGCAATTATTAGCTAATAGTAAAAATCTAAGCTTCGGAGTTAAAATTACGAACACTTTCCCAGTAACGATTGCAGCAAATGAATTACCTGGTGATGAAATGTACATGTCAGGACGTTCGCTATTTCCTCTTAGTATTTCATTGGCACAAAAATTATCAGAAGCATTTGATGGGAAACTACAAATTTCTTATTCTGGCGGTGCAGATATTTTCAATAGTAAAGAAATATTTGATGCTGGGATTTGGCCAATCACTATGGCAACGACTCTGTTGAAACCTGGTGGCTATCAACGAATGAATCAAGTTGCTAATGTATTAAGCGCAGCAGAATATCCTCAGATGGTTCATGTCAACTTGGATAAATTAGCTCAAGTTGTTGAGAAAGCTAAAACACAAGCGCGTTACCAAAAATCAATTAAATTACCAGAAAGTACCAAACTAAGAAAAACAGTTCCGTTAACAGATTGTTATATTGCTCCTTGTCGAAGTGACGGTGGTTGTCCAATCAATCAGGATATTCCTGCTTACCTTCGTTATGTAAGTGAAGGTAATTATTTAAAGGCCTTGCAAGTAATTGTCGATAAAAATCCGTTGCCTTTTATTACTGGAACCATTTGTGCACATCCTTGTATGACTAAATGTACACGTCAATTTTATGAAGAATCTATTCATATTCGGGAAGTGAAGTTAGAAGCAGCTGAACATGCTTATGATGAATTATTGACGACACTAGAAAAGCCACAGCCAAAAGAAAATGCACCTAAAACAGCTGTTGTGGGTGGAGGCCCTGCAGGGATCTCTGCTGGGTATTTATTAGCACGTGAAGGCATGCCTGTTACTGTGTTTGAAAAATCCGAGACAATTGGGGGCGTTTGTAGCCAGATTGTACCAGAATTTCGAATTTCTATGGAATCTGTTCAAAAAGACGTTCAGTTAGCGGAATTTATGGGAGCCGAATTCCGTACAGGACAAGAGGCGCCATCATTGGCGGAATTGAAAAACCAAGGCTATACGAATGTTATTTATGCCATTGGTGCATGGAAACATGGGGTCCTTCGTTTAGAATCTGGTCGGGCATTGAACTCGTTAGAATTTTTAAAAGCAAACCGAGAAAATCCAACAATTAATCCTTATGGAGAACAGATTGTCGTCGTTGGTGGCGGAAATACAGCCATGGACTGTGCTCGTGCAGCCACAACATTACCTGGTGTTAAAAAAGTCTCAGTGGTTTATCGTCGGAATAAACGCAATATGCCAGCAGATGAAGAAGAACTTTATTTAGCTTTAGAAGATGGTGTTGATTTTTTAGAATTACTTTCGCCAATTAAACATGAAAATCAACAATTAACTTGTGAAAAAATGGCCCTAGGTGAACGAGATGCCTCTGGACGCCGTCGACCAATTGGTACAGGAGAAATGATTGATATTCCTGCTGATACAGTGATTGCCGCTGTTGGTGAAAAAGTAGATACAGAGTTTTACCAAGCATTAGGCATTCACACGGACAACTATGGGAAAGTCGTTTCAAATCAAGAAACATTGGAAACAAATATACCAGGTGTCTATGTCATTGGTGACGCTAATTTAGGACCAGCCACAATTGTTGAAGCAATCGCTGATGCAACAAAAGCGGCCAATAATATTTGCCTTGTCCACAATCATCACTATGAAAAAGATAATTTAAATAGTGATGTCGCATTTGTTAGAAACAAACGGGGTATCCTTGTGACAGACGAGATGTCTTGTAGTCAAGCTAGTCGTTGCTTAGAATGCTCCACAATTTGTGAATCTTGTATGGATGTCTGTCCAAACCGAGCAAATATTGTTGTGTATGTCGAAGGAAAACCACAAATTGTCCATGTTGATCGGATGTGTAACGAATGTGGCAACTGTGAAACATTTTGCCCTTATGCAAGTGCCCCTTACAAAGACAAATTTACCTTATTTAACAGTGAATCTGATTTTTATGACAGTACTAATTCAGGTTTCTATGTTCAAAATCCTGTGGATAAAATTTGTTTACTGCGTTTATGGGGAACGGTGTCAACAATTCAATTAACGGATCAAGGATTAGATGTACCAGAAGATTTAATCGCATTAATGGTAACTATGATTGAAGAATATGCTTATTGTATGCAAGCATAAAAGGAAATTTACGACTGGGAGATAAATAAATGTCTATTCTGCTCAAAGGTGGAACCGTCGTATCTGCATATAATCGTCGTCAATTGGATATTCGAATTGACGGCGAGCAAATTGTAGAGATGGGGGCAAATTTACCAGTAGAAAATTCTCAGATTGAGGATGTTACGGGGTGTTATGTATTACCAGGCTTTATTGATGCGCATACGCATCTGGAATTAAATAATGGCAAAGGTTCGTTAAGTACGGCGGATAACTTTACCACTGGAAGCCAAGCGGCGGTGGCCAAAGGTACGACTACGGTTATTGATATGGCTACACCTAATAAAGGCGGCTCATTGAAAGACTGTTTAGCTACTTGGAATCAATTGGCTGAAGGCAAGAGTTCATGTGATTATACTTACCATATGTCCATGATTGAATGGAAACCAACGATAGCTGCTGAAATTCAGGAAATGATTGCTGCAGGTATTACTTCCTTCAAAATGTATATGGCTTATGATAATTTGTGGACCACAGATGCGGAAATTTTTGAAGCGATGAAGGAAATAAAAAAAGTTAATGGAATGTTAGGCGTTCATTGTGAAAATGGTGATTTAGTAGATGAATTAATCCAATCATATGTTTCTCAAGGAAAGCTAACCCCGCACTATCATCCGTTATCAAGACCGGCGGCTGTTGAAGCAGAAGCGGTAGCAAGATATTTGATGATAGCGGAAATGGCTGATTTGTCGGTTAACATTGTGCATTTAAGCACAAAACGATCATTAGAAGCGGTGGAACGGGCTCGTCAAAGAGGACAATCAGTTTATGTAGAAACTTGCCCTCAATATCTTTTACTAGATGATCACTTGTACGATGCGCCTAATTTTGAAGCAGCAAAATATGTCTGCTCACCGCCACTACGCAAACGAGAGGATCAACAGGCTTTGTGGCAAGGGATTAAAGAGGGGGCAATCAATACAATATCGACAGATCACTGCAGCTTTAATTTTCACGGACAAAAAACAGTTGGCAAAGATGATTTTAGTAAAATTCCCAATGGGATGCCAGGTGTTGAAACGAGACCAGAATTAATTTACACGGAAGGTGTGGCGAAGGGCCGAATCACCTTGGAAAAAATGGTTGCTTTGCTTTCTGAAAATATTGCTAAACAATTCTCGATGTATCCACAAAAAGGTGTGGTGCAAGAAGGCAGTGATGCCGATTTAGTTGTTTGGGATCCTAGAACAACCGGCGTGATTGCTGCGAGAACGCAGTTACAAAATGTCGACTATACGCCGTATGAAGGATTTGAAACACAAGGACAGGCTCGAATGGTTTATTTAAGAGGTCAAAAAGTTGCTGAAGCTGGGCAAGTCATCTTGGCAAATCAAGGAAAATTTGTTTTTCGTAAAGCAACTTAAAAATAGAAGGAGGAGAAGTATTTTTGGAAAAAATTAAATGGACAGCAAATGAAATGCCGAAGACGGAGGATAAGTACTTACCTCTGATGTCTAAAGAAAAAATTGAGAAAGCTTTGGCTTTTCACAAAAGTTTTCCACAGTATTCAGAAACACCATTAGCAGAATTGAATCATATGGCCGCTTATCTGGGGTTAAATGATTTCTTTGTTAAAGATGAATCTTATCGCTTTGGTTTAAATGCTTTTAAAGTCTTAGGTGGTTCTTTTGCCATGGCTAACTATATTGCCGAAAAATTAAAGAAAGATGTTTCGGAACTAACATATGATGAATTAACTTCTGATCAATTACGATCAGCTTTTGGACAAGCTACGTTTTTTACAGCAACTGATGGTAACCATGGACGAGGAGTCGCTTGGGCTGCGAATAAATTAGGCCAAAAATCAGTTGTACTCATGCCGAAGGGTTCAACACAGACGAGAAAAGAAAATATTGAAAAAGAAGGCGCAACCGTCACAATTGAAGAAGTTAATTACGATGAATGTGTACGAATGGCTAATAAAATGGCCGAAGAAACTGAAAACGGTGTCATGGTTCAAGACACCGCTTGGGACGGATATGAAAAAATTCCGACTTGGATTATGCAAGGATACGGAACGATGGCGTTAGAAGCCTCTCAACAATTAAGAAAATTTGGCTCTGAACGACCTAGTCATGTTTTTGTTCAAGCTGGTGTCGGCAGTTTAGCTGGGGCGGTGATTGGTTATTTTGCTAATGCTTTTCCAGAAAACCCACCGATTATGGTCGTAGTTGAGGCACAGGCGGCTGACTGTTTATATCAATCAGCAATTAAAAAAGACGGAGAAATTCGCTTTGTCGATGGTGATTTACAGACAATTATGGCTGGCCTAGCATGTGGAGAACCTAATACGATTTCTTTTGATATTCTAAAAAATCATACATCCTTCTTTGTTTCAGCACCAGATTGGGTTTCTGAAAAAGGAATGCGTATGTTGGGCGCGCCATTAAAAGGGGATCCGCAAGTTGTATCAGGCGAATCTGGGGCAGTAGCAATGGGCTTAGTAGCTACAGTGATGCAAGATCCCGACTATCAAGAATTACGTGAGGCATTGCAACTGGATGAGACGTCAAACGTTTTAATGTTTTCTACCGAAGGGGACACTGATCCAGACAATTATAAAAAAATTTTATGGAGGTAAAAGGAATGGATTTTAATGCAGTAAATGCAGCAGCAGAAGGTTACAGAGAAGATATGGTCAAATTTTTAAGAGACCTTGTCAAAATTCCAGGAGAAAGTGCAGAAGAAGGCAACAAAATTGCGCGAGCAAAAGCCGAAATGGAAAAATTAGGTTTCGATAAAATTGACATTGATCCTCAAGGAAATTTACTTGGTTATATGGGGTCTGGTGAAAAATTAATTGCTTTTGATGGGCACATGGATACTGTCGGAATTGGTGAAATGAGTAACTGGAAATTTGATCCTTACGATGGTTATGAAACAGAAACTGAGATCGGTGGTCGCGGTACATCTGACCAAGAAGGCGGGATTGTTTCGGCTATTTATGGCGCTAAAATCATGAAAGATTTAGGTCTATTATCAGAAAAATACACTGCTTTGGTAACAGTTACTGTCCAAGAAGAAGACTGTGACGGTTTATGCTGGCAGTACATTATCAAAGAAGATGGTATCCGTCCAGAATTTGTTGTTTCAACAGAGCCAACAGATGGTGGGATTTATCGTGGTCAAAGAGGCCGAATGGAAATTAAAGTTGATGTCAAAGGCGTTTCGTGTCATGGCTCAGCACCAGAACGTGGAGATAATGCCATTTACAAAATGGCGGATATCTTACAAGATGTTCGTGCCTTAAACAACAATGGAGATACAGAAAGCACAGCGATTCGTGGTTTAGTTCGTATGTTAGATCCTAAGTACAATCCAGAGTGGCAAGAAGCCCGTTTCTTAGGTCGTGGTACGGTGACTGTTTCGCAAATTTTCCATTCTTCACCAAGTCGGTGTGCTGTTGCGGATGGCTGTACCGTTTCACTAGACCGTCGAATGACTGCTGGAGAAACTTGGGAAAGTTGTTTGGAAGAAATTCGCAATTTACCAGCTGTTAAAAAATATGGAGATGATGTGACGGTTTCAATGTACAACTATGATCGTCCTTCTTATACTGATTTAACTTATGAAATTGAATGTTATTTCCCAACGTGGGTCATTCCAGAAAATCATGATGTAACAAAAGCCTTGATGGAAACGCATAAAAATCTCTATGGAGAAACACGGAAAGGCTCTGTAGAAACATTGGAAATGCGTGAAGAACGCCCATTGTTAGATAAGTGGACCTTCTCAACAAATGGCGTTTCAATTATGGGACGTAATGGCATTCCTTGTATTGGTTTCGGGCCAGGGGCCGAAGCACAAGCACATGCACCAAATGAAAAAACTTGGAAAGATGATTTGGTTCGTTGTGCAGCCGTTTATGCGGCATTACCAACGGTCTATTGTGGTTAAGTAAAGGATTATTAGACAAGAAAAAAGGAGCAGATGGAATGGAAACGTTTAAAGAATATATTGAGAAATTAGATAAATTAGAATTTGAAAAAATGTACGAAAATGACTTTTTCCTAACTTGGGAAAAAACAAGAGATGAATTAGAAGCTGTTTTCACAGTTGCCGATACATTACGCTATTTAAGAGAAAATAATATTTCAACTAAAATCTTTGATAGTGGCTTGGGGATTTCTTTATTCCGAGACAACTCTACAAGAACACGTTTTAGTTTCGCTTCAGCGTGTAATCTTTTGGGCTTAGAAGTTCAAGATTTAGACGAAGGAAAAAGTCAAATTTCTCACGGAGAAACTGTTCGTGAGACAGCAAACATGATTTCTTTTATGGCTGATATCATTGGTATTCGTGATGACATGTACATTGGTAAAGGCAATGCTTACATGCACGAAGTATCAGAATCTGTCCAAGAAGGATATAAAGATGGGGTATTGGAACAGCGCCCAACGTTAGTGAATTTACAATGTGATATTGACCATCCGACGCAAGCAATGGCGGATGCGTTGCATTTAATTCATGAATTTGGTGGCATTGAAAACCTGAAAGGGAAAAAAGTTGCCATGACTTGGGCGTATTCACCATCTTATGGAAAACCATTATCTGTTCCTCAAGGAATTGTTGGTCTAATGACCCGTTTAGGAATGGATGTCGTCTTAGCACATCCAGAAGGTTATGAAATTATGCCAGAAGTAGAAGAAGTTGCGAAGAAAAATGCGGCAGAATTTGGTGGAAACTTTACTAAAACGAATAGTATGGCAGAAGCATTCAAAGATGCGGATGTTGTTTATCCGAAAAGCTGGGCACCTTTTGCGGCAATGGAAAAGCGAACTGAATTATATGGCAATGGTGACCAAGCAGGAATTGATCAATTAGAACAAGAATTACTTTCTCAAAATAAAAAGCACAAAGATTGGGAATGTACAGAAGAATTGATGAAAACAACGAAAGACGGCAAAGCTTTGTATATGCATTGTCTACCAGCTGATATTACTGGTGTAAGTTGTGAAGAAGGTGAAGTGGAAGCTTCTGTTTTCGATCGTTATCGGGTCGAACTTTACAAAGAAGCTAGCTACAAACCGTATGTTATTGCGGCTATGATTTTCTTAAGTAAAGTAAAAAATCCGCAAAAAACCTTAACAGACTTAGCGGATAAAGCGACACCAAGAGAAGTAAAATAATGAATTTGGCATGAAGACAGATGCTTTTTCTTTACACAATGAATCATTAGAAGTTGCCTCTTCAACATGAACAAATAAGACCTTCCCAAGTCTATTCATGAATGTGTGATTGTCTCGAGTCAAGAACGCTTAGTCATGTGCGTTGACTTCATGCAACGACAACAGACAGTTAATACGAAAACTCGTTGTGAAAAAGAAAAAGCATCGTCCTTTTTATAAAACAGAAAATGAGGTGAAGCAATGGGCAAACGCGTCGTAGTAGCTTTAGGTGGCAATGCTTTAGGAAATAATTTGACGGAGCAGATGACTGCCGTAAAACAGACCTCCAAAGCGATTGCAGATTTGATTGAAGCAGGATATGAAGTTATTTTATCTCATGGCAATGGTCCTCAAGTGGGGATGATTCAATTAGCTATGGAAGAATTTTCCTTTAATAATCCACAATATCCAGTTGTTCCGTTATCCGTGTGCGTAGCCATGAGTCAAAGTTACATTGGCTATGATTTAGAGAATGCGCTACAAGAAGAGTTGCGTCAACGAAATATAAGTAAAGCCGTCACCACCATAGTCACTCAAGTGGTCGTGGATGAAAATGATCCGGCGTTCAAAAAACCAACGAAACCAATTGGCCGCTTCATGACAAAAGAAGAAGCAGAACAATTAGTCAAAGAAAAAAATATACAAGTGATGGAAGATGCTGGCCGTGGTTATCGCCAAGTCGTCGCTTCTCCTAAACCAAAAAATATTGTCGAACTTCTCACGATTCAAACATTGGTTGATGCTGGCCAAACAGTCATTGCTGGCGGCGGTGGTGGCATCCCAGTCATTCAAGAAGGGAACCGACTAAAAGGTGTCAATGCAGTCATCGACAAAGATTTTTGTAGTGAACGACTGGCTGAACAAGTGGATGCTGATCTGCTCGTGATTTTAACAGCAGTTGAAAAAGTTTGTATTAATTTTGGTAAAGAAAATCAAGAAGCCTTAGGGAATGTTTCAACAGAAAAAATGAAACAATATGCGCAAGAAGGTCAGTTTGCTCCAGGTTCAATGTTACCAAAAGTTGAAGCAGCGATTAAGTTTGCTGAATCTAAGCCAGGTCGAAAAACATTGATTACGTTATTAGAAAAAGCCAAAGAAGGATTATCTGGAAAAACAGGGACTTTAATTGAAAATAAAGAATCATAGAATGGAGGAAAACGATGACAAACAAAATGATTAATTCTGCACAGGCACCAGCTGCTGTAGGGCCTTATTCACATTCTGTCTTAGCGGGAAATACGTTGTACATTTCTGGACAACTAGGATTAGATCCGCAATCGGGCGAAATGAAGGCTACAGTGGAAGAACAAGCAAAACAAGCTTTTATCAATTTAGGTTCGATTTTAAAAGAGGTCGAGATGACCTATGATAATGTTGTGAAAACAACGGTGTTTTTACAACATATGTCTGATTTTAGCAAAATTAACGAAATCTATGGGAATTACTTTTCAGAAGTTTTGCCTGCACGTTCTTGTGTAGAAGTAGCCAAGTTGCCAAAAGATGGTTTATTTGAAATTGAAGCAGTTGCTGTCAAAGGATAATTTTTAAGATGTTTCTGAAGGAAAAAGGATTGCATTCTTTACTGATTAAGGGGAACAATCCTTTTAGAATAAAAAGAAGAAGGAAACGATCCTATGAATGAAAAAAAAGAGCAAGCATTATTTGAATATGATGCGAAACTATCAATTTCTGAAGCAATTCCGATGGGATTGCAACACGTTGTCGCAGCAGTAGTAGGGATTGTCACACCGGGAATTATGATTGCCAAAGTTTGCCAATTAAGTCCTAGTGATACGACTATTTTGATTCAAACATCATTGATTTTTTCAGCAGTTGCAACGTTAATTCAACTTTTCCCTATTTTTGGAAAAGTGGGTTCACGGTTACCAGTTATGATGGGGGCAAGTTTTGCGTATGTACCGATTTTGATGGCCATCGGAGCTGATTTTGGGATTGCAGCAATTTTTGGTTCCCAATTAGTTGGCAGTATTCTTGTTATTATTGTTGGTTTGTTCATTAAAAAAATCCGTGTGTTGTTTCCGCCTTTAGTAACAGGAACGGTTATTTTAAGCATTGGACTATCCTTGTTTCCAGTTGCGATTAAGTATATGGCAGGAGGAGCTGGTAGTGCTGATTTTGGTTCAGCCCGGAATTGGTTAGTTGCATTATTAACCTTTGCGATTGTCTTTTACTTCAATTATTTTGCAAAAGGATTTTTGAAGTTATCAGCAATTTTAAACGGAATGGTTATTGGTTATTTGATTTCTTTAGCTTTAGGGATGGTTAGTTTTGAGCCAGTTCAAAATGCTAAAATCGTTCAGGTAATTACCCCGTTTCATTTTGGACTGGATTTTCAACTGGTACCTATCTTTACGCTTGTGGTGATGTTTATTGTTGATGCTGTTCAAGCCATCGGTCAATTTACAGCAACAACGGTTGGGGCAATGGATCGGGATGCAACGGATGAAGAATTATCTGGCGGAATTATGGGGAGTGGTTTCACTAACTTTATTGGCAGTTTATTTGGATCAATCCCAGTGGCAACTTTTGGACAAAATGTTGGTCTGGTTACGGTAACAAAAGTGATTAATAAATATGTTCTGGTTTTCGCTTCAGTTATATTATTAATTGCTGGTTTTGTTCCGAAAGTAGCTGCGTTATTAACTACGATTCCTTACGCGGTAATTGGTGGTGCAACGATTTCAGTTTTTGCTTCTATTTCTATGACAGGTATTCGGATGATTGCTTCGCAGGAAATGACTCCTCGAAATACTGGGGTTGTCGGAACAGCTCTAGCATTTGGAATTGGTGTCACATTGTCTACTGGAAGCTTAGCTGGTTTTCCAACTTGGGTAACAACGATTTTCGGTAATTCGGAAGTTATCTTAACCACTTTGGTAGCAGTCCTTTTAAATGTCATTTTAAAACCAAAAAAGCGCGTAGCACTTGAGTGAAGATTGCTTTTTTTGATACGAAAGTGAGTAAGCTTTCGTATCCTTTTTCCCTTACGTTATCTATAAAAAAATGAACGAATAAAGGAGGAGAAGATGTTTACGTATTCCCTAAACTTAAAATTAAAAACAGATCGGAACTTTTTTGGTCCTGGCGTTGTCGAAGTTTTACAAAAAATTCAGCAAACTGGGTCACTAAACTTAGCGGCAAAAGAGATGAAAATGTCTTATAATAAGGCATGGCGGATTGTGCGGGTAGCTGAAGAAGAGCTATCTTTTCCATTAATTATCAAAAGCGTTGGTGGTTGTAATGGTGGCGGGTCAATTGTTACGGACCAAGGAAAAGAGTTGATTGATCAATATCTTTTATTTGAGAAAAAAGTGTATCAACAGGTAGAGGCATGTTTTGAAGAAATCTTTAAAGAACAGGATGTAGTATCGGAGGAACTGAAATGAGAGAAGTATTTCAGCGTTTGAAACAGGCAATATTGGAAAAGCAAGACACGATGTTATTAACGATTGGTACAAGTTCAGGATCCACACCACGAAGTCAAGGGGCTAGAATGCTGGTTTCCGCCGAAGGTAGAATAGCCGGAACTGTTGGTGGTGGGGCGGTTGAATTTCAGGCTGAACAAGTGGCAAAAAAGCTACTTCTTGAGAAAGAAAATGCACAACGTCAATTTATTTTAGCCCCGAATAATATTGCTGATTTAGGTATGGTCTGTGGCGGGAATGTCACGATTTTTTTCCATTATCTTTCATGGGAAACGCCATTTTTAAAAGAGTTGTGTGAGTCCATAGAAACGCATTTTCAAAATAATCAACAAGGTTGGTTAATGACTGAACTAGATCAAAACAATTTAGGAAAAGTATCCTTTTATAGTGAAACAGGCGAATTGATTGGTTCCACTTCTTGGGAGGGGGAATTAAGTTTGCTACCTAAAGGTATCCATTGTGTGCAAAAAGAGGAAACAACTTTTTTAACAGAAGCGATCCTCCAAGTAGGGAAAGTGTATATTTTTGGAAGTGGTCATGTCGCACGCGCATTGGTACCTATTTTAAACTATTTATCGTTTTATTGCGTTGTAGTGGACGATCGTCCAGAATTTTTGACGGCACAAGCTTTTCCACAAGCTGAAGAACTACGGGTGATTCCTTTAGAAAATTTAGCTGCGTTTATTGAAATAACGGCGGACGATTATGGTATAGTGATTACCAGAGGACACAATTTTGATTTCATCGTTGCCAAACAGTTATTGGAAACACCAGCCAAATATATTGGTGTGATGGGGAGCAAACACAAAATTGCTTCACAAGTTCGACGGTTAAAAGAGGTCGGTTATACAATGACTGAAATTGAAAGAATTTTCATGCCAATTGGCTTAGACATTGCAGCCGAAACACCAGAAGAGTTAGCGATTAGCATCGCGGGAGAATTAATTCAACAGCGCTATCAATAATGCGAACCTTTAAATTAAATAAAAAACTTTTTTTGCTAAAAAATAATTTTTAGAACGGAGATTTGTGGTATAATCTAGGTGATTGAACACTAAACTATATCAGAAATCGAGGTGCAAGAAATGTATTCAATTATTGTAAATGGTCAAAGTGAAACCTGTGAAACAAACAAAAAATTAATGGACTTTTTGCGGGAGGATCTGGGCCTAACTGGAACAAAAGATGGCTGTAACCAAGGCTCTTGCGGTGCATGTACGGTGTTAGTAAATGGAAAGGCTTCCAAAGCATGTTTGTTTACTCTAGAAAAATTAGCTGGTAAAGAAGTCACGACAATCGAAGGTTTAAGCCAACGGCAAAAAGATGTCTATGCCTATGCGTTTGCAAAAACGGGTGCAGTTCAGTGCGGGTATTGCATCCCTGGGATGGTTATTTCGGCACAAGGATTATTGAACAAGAAACCCGAACCCACAAAAGAAGACATTCAGAAAGCTATACGAGGAAACATTTGTCGTTGTACAGGATATGTGAAAATAATAGAAGCCATTCAGTTAGCTGCTAAAATGTTTTGTGAAGAAGCGAGCATTCCAGAAGAACATTCAAATGGTAAATTAGGGGAAGACTTCCAACGGGTCGATGCAGTGGAGAAAACCTTAGGAACAGGGATTTATGTAGATGACATTGACATAGAAGGAATGCTTCATGCATCTGCTTTGCGGAGTGCCTATCCTCGCGCAAAAGTTCTATCAATCGATAGTACCCAAGCATTGGCGCATCCTGACTGTGTGGCTGTGTTCACAGCTAAAGACGTTCCAGGAAATAATAAAATTGGTCATTTAGAATTTATTTCCGATTGGGATGTAATGATTCCAGAAGGAGAAATAACACGGTATGTTGGGGATGCAGTAGCACTCGTTGTTTCAAAAAGAAAAGAAACCTTACCAGAGATAAAAAATTTAGTGGAAGTTGATTACGAAGAAATGATACCGCTTACTTCTTGTGAAGCTGCTTTAGCAGAAGGTGCACCAGCTATTCATGAAAAGGGCAATATCTTGTCTCATGAACACTTGGTACGTGGCAATGCAGAGGAAGTGTTAGAAAATTCTGCGTTTGTAGTGACAGAACATTATTCCGTACCAATTAATGAACATGCCTTTATGGAGCCCGAATGTGCGATTGCACAACCTGAAGGTGAGGGCATTTTACTCTTTAGTGCGGGTCAAAGTATCTATGATGAACAACGGGAAGTGGCTCGGATGCTAGGGCTAGACAAGGAAAAAATTCATGTTCAATCAAAACTTGTTGGTGGTGGTTTTGGTGGAAAAGAAGACATGAGTGTTCAGCATCATGCATCCTTAGCCGCTTGGTTATTGAAGAAACCAGTAAAAGTACTGCTAAGCCGTGAAGAAAGTTTGATGGTTCATCCCAAACGCCATGGCATGGAAATGGACTTTACGACCGGCTGTGATGAAGAAGGCAATTTAACTGCAATGAAAGCAGTGATTTATGCGGATACTGGGGCCTATGCTTCTTTAGGAGGACCGGTATTGCAACGGGCTTGTACACATGCGGCAGGTCCCTACAAGTATCAAACGATTGATGTGGAAGGGTTTGCTGTATATACTAATAATCCGCCAGCAGGTGCATTTCGCGGATTTGGTGTTTGCCAAACGGCTTTTGCAATTGAAAGTAATTTAAACTTGTTAGCAGAAAAAGTCGGACTATCACCATGGGAAATACGCTTTAAAAATGCCGTCGCCCCAGGAGATACTTTACCGAATGGACAATTGGTCTCGAAAAATGCAGCGTTAAAAGAAGCCTTGTTAGCGGTTAAAGACGTCTATGAACAAGCGGAAGTTGCTGGAATTTCTAGTTTCTTTAAAAATAGTGGCGTGGGTGTGGGGCTACCTGATACAGGGCGTTGTATTATTTCTGTTGAAGAAGGAAAAATACATGTCCGCACAAGTGCTGCTTGTATCGGTCAAGGGATGGCAACCGTTACGACGCAAATTGCCTGTGAAACATTAAATTTACCACCAGAAATGATTGTTGCGGAAGCCCCTGATACAAGAAGAACACCGAATTCAGGAACGACAACGGCTTCGAGGCAGTCACTCTTCACAGGAGAAGCAACTAGAAGAGCGGCAATGCAATTACGGTATGAGCTTGATATGGGACGTGCTTTAAGCGATTTGGAAGGCGAAGAATTTTATGGGGAATATTCAGCGAAAACGGATCCATTAATTAATGATAAAAAAAGTCCAGTTAGTCATGCTGGTTATGGTTATGCTGCTGAAGTAGCTATTCTAGATGACAAAGGAAAAGTAGCTAAATTTGTGGCTGCGTATGATATGGGGCAAGTGGTGAATCCACGAGCTGCTGAAGGTCAAATTGAAGGTGGGATTGCAATGGGCATGGGGTATGCTTTAACTGAAAAATTTGCCTTAGAAGAAGGCTATGTTAAAGCAAAATATGCAACGCTAGGATTAGTGAATGCCACTCAAGTACCACCAATCGAAACAATTTTGGTTCATGCTGACAATCTTCACGAAGGTTTAGCCTATGGAATTAAAGGCGTAGGTGAGTTAGCAACGATCCCTACCGCACCAGCTTTAGCAGGCGCATATTTTGCCTTGGATGGTCAGCTCCGACCAAGTCTGCCTTTAGAAAATACCCCTTATCAAAAGAAAAAAAGATAAAAGGAGACAACTCATGTCACTCGTTAGTGTCATTATTCTAGCATCGGGCAATTCACAACGGATGGGCCAAAATAAATTGTTCTTAAAATATCAAGGAAAAACATTTTTGGAGCACACGTTAACCTTAGTGAATCAATTAGACGTATTAGAACGGATTTTAGTTGTTTCGCCTGAGAATCAGCCAGCGTTTCCTTTACCTAAGAACATTCAGTTGATTCTCAATCATCAATGGCAAGAAGGGCAAAGTAGCAGTATTCGTTTAGGAACTGAACAAGCTCGGGGAGCTGGCTATTTATACTTACCTAGTGATCAACCATTGTTAACACCTAAAATGCTACAACCCGTGTTAGATAAATGTCAGAGAAATAAAATTGTAGTGCCATTACAAAAAGATGGTTGTCCTAGTAGTCCAGTATTATTCGGTAATCAATTTCGACAAGAACTATTAACATTGACTGGTGAAAAAGGCGGACGCATGATTTATGAACGCTTTCCAGAAGCAGTTCAGATGTTGAGAATAGCGACTCCTGGCCGTTTAAAAGATATCGATACGCCAGAAGAGTACAGAAAATTAATTCAAGAAACCAATAGTTAGAGAGGAAAAACGTATGAAGGACTTGGTTTATTTAAATTATGCAGCGACTTCCTATAAAAAATTTCCAGCAACCATTGAGGCTTTGACTGCCTATTTAGCAGAAAATCAGTTCATGAATTACGGAAGAAATGCCCCTTTGCTTAGAGAGGGGCTTCCTCTTTTAGAGACACGTCAATTGTTAGCAGACTTTTTTCAGGCACCCAGTGCGGCTCAGATTACGTTTACGAATAACGCAACAACTTCCTTAAATCTTGCATTAGCGGGGATTTTACAACCTGGCGACCATGTGATTACGACTATGTTAGAACATCATGCAGTAGCTAGACCTCTTCACTTACTTGAGAAAGAACGAGGCATTTCAGTGACATATGTTGCTTGTCAAAAAACTGGCCTGTTAGAAGTAGAAGATATTCAGCGAGCTTGGCGAACGAATACAAAAGCCTTGGTGATGACACACGCATCCAATGTCTTAGGCACCATTTTACCCATTGAAGAATGTTTTCAATGGGCTCAACAGAAAGGATTACTAACTATTTTGGATGCGGCTCAAACGGCGGGATTTTTACCAATAAAAATGACCCAGATGGCCATTGATGTGTTAGCCTTTACTGGACATAAAAGCTTATATGGATTAGCAGGTATTGGTGGGTTAGCTTTTAGTGAGCGAGGGGCTGAAGCGGTCAAACCACTGATGGCGGGCGGCACTGGTAGCCATTCTAATTCCTTTGATCAACTCTCTTTTTTACCAGATAAATTTGAAGCTGGTACGTTAAACAGTTTAGGTATTCTAAGCTTAAATAGTTCTATTAAAGAGTTGAATAAAATTGGTTTAGCAGCGATTCAAAAGCATGAACGAACCTTAATGCAGAATTTTTTAAATGGTTTATCAGGGTTACCTGTCACAATTTTAGGAACCAAGGACGTGGCACAAACTGTCCCTGTTGTTTCTATCACACTGTGGAATCAGGAAGAAACAATAGTGGCACAGCAACTAGCAGAACAATATGGCATTATGACGCGCGCAGGTTTGCATTGTGCACCATTAGCCCATCAAACAGCTGGGACTTTAGCAACTGGCACCTTACGTTTTAGCTTTGGTTGGCAGACAACGCCTGAAGAAATTACTTGGACAATTCACGCTTTACAAGAACTACTAATTTGAGAAGGAGCGGACAGCATGGATTTTTTATCACAATGTACATCAGGTGGCTGTGGGGCAAAAATTGAATCCCGTGTACTGAACCAATTGTTGCAACACTTACCCGAAACACCGGCAAATGAGCGGCTACTCGTCGGGTTTGAACATGCCGACGACGCCGCTGTTTACCAAATAACGCCTGAAAAAGCTTTGATTTCAACGGTAGATTTTTTTTCACCAATGGTCAATGATCCGTTATCATTTGGAAAAATTGCGGTCGCTAATGCTTTAAGTGATGTTTATGCCATGGGCGGAACAGTCCTTTATGCGCTAAATCTTGTTTGTTTTCCACAAAAGATGTCAAAAGAATGGTTGGAACAAATGCTCTTGGGTGGCAGTTTAAAATTAAAGGAAGCGGGCGCTTTACTGGCGGGAGGTCATTCGATTTATGACCATGAACCCAAGTATGGCTTAGCGGTAACTGGAGAAGTTCATCCAGAAAATTTGTGGCATAATAATACGCCACAGGTGGGGGATGTCTTGATTTTAACTAAAGCATTAGGTGTAGGAATTATTCAAGCGGCTGTTCGGGGGCAATTGGCGAAGCAGACGGAACAAAAAATCGCACAAGATTCGATGGAACGTTTAAATAAATATGCCGCTGCGAATGCTCGATCTTACGCAGTACATGCTTGTACTGATGTGACTGGGTTTGGTCTATTAATTCATGCAAAAGAAATGGCTGATAATCAGGTAACATTACTGATTGATACAGAAGCGTTACCAACCATTACAGGAGCGTTGGCCTACGCCGGAGAATGTTTAGTCACTGCAGCTGGGCAAAGAAACCGCCAAACAATCGGAACGACAATCGATTATTCAAAAATTTCTATGGAAATGCAAGAACTTTTGTTTGATCCACAAACATCTGGCGGACTGTTAATTAGTGTCGCTGCTGATGAAGCGGCAGCCTGTTTAGCAGCTATTCAAAAAGAGGACCCTGTTGCCAAAATTATTGGCGAGGTTCTGCCAAAAGAACAACAAGCAGTAGTACTTTTATAGAGAGAAGGGCCAAATATGAAATTAGTAGATGCATTGGGGAAACCTTGCCCAATACCTGTGATTGAAACAAAAAAAGCTTTGGCGGAGTTAGGTTTAGCTGGAGGCACTATCGAGGTATTAGTCGATAACGAAGTAGCCATTGAAAATTTAAAAAAATTAGCTACTAAAAAACAGGCCACTTTGACTGCGAAGCAGATAGAAGCCACGGTTTTCTCTGTCAAAATTACGGTACCTGAAGAAGCGACGCAACAAACAAGTCAGTCAGCAACAGATTTAGTAATTACGATTGGCTCCGATCAATTAGGTACTGGAGACGAGCAGCTAGGACGACTATTAATGAAAAGTTATCTTCAATCATTATCAGAAGCAGAAACTGTTCCTACACAGCTATTATTCTTTAATCGAGGGGCGTTTTTAACGAATCAAGCAGCGAATACCTTAGCTGATTTGCAACAATTAGCGGAGAAGGGAACCACGATTCAAACGTGTGGGGCCTGTTTAGATTTTTATCATTTAACAGACACCTTAGCTATCGGCTCTATTACTAATATGTACGAAATTGTTGAAACAATGAATCAAGCGGCTAAAGTAATTACGCTTTAACAAAAAAAGAAGGTGAAAAGATGGAGTATTTGCTAACCTTTCCGAATACACATTATGCTGTTCTGGCAGAACAAGTACTGTTGGCAAGAAAGGTGGCTGTTCGCGTCTTTACTTTGCCACCATCATTGACGGATGGCTGTGGGATCGGTTTACTCATTAATGAAGCGGAAATAACTCACAGTGTATGTTTTTTAGAAGAAGCAAAAGTACGCGTAGCCTCTATTTTTTCTGTGAAAAATGACCTTGGGGAAAGGAGGTACCAACTGTGGAGTCCTTAAAAAAGTGTTTTGATTTACAAGGAAAGGAGATTGTGTCAATTGTTGGTAGTGGTGGGAAAACAAGCTTAATGTGGGCGCTAGCAAAAACATATCGAAAGGAAGCTGTTCTGGTTAGTACAACCACAAAAATTGGGTTTCCCCAACGTCAATTGTATGATTATTTTTATACAAACCATTTTGAAAAAATAACGCCGAATATCTGCGGAATCACTTTAGCAGGAACCGCTATCAACAACCAAACAAAACTAACGATGCCTGCAATGACCTCGTTTCAAACATTGTTTCAGCACTTCACGAAAGTTTTTTTAGAAGCGGATGGGTCCAAACAACGACCTTTGAAAGGCTGGTCCTCTTATGAACCCGTGATATTAAAAGAAACAACCACCACAATTGGTGTGCTTCCGATTTCTGTGATTGGTCAAAAGATAGATGTAACGACCATTCATCGGTTGCCGCTTTTTTTGGAATTAACCGATGCGCAACTACAAGAACCAATCACAGAAACATTGTTAGCTCAACTGATTGCTCATCCAAAAGGATTGTTTAAAGAGAGCCAAGGCCAACGAATTTTATGTTTAAATCAAACCCATACGCGAAGAGAGTTCGTTCAAGCGATGAATGTCTGTCTTCAATTACCCAAAAGCTGTTTTGAAAAATTAGACAAGATTATTGCTTGCAATATGGAATTAGAGAAAGGACTTATTTTATGGGAGAAATCAGTCAAAACATCCAAGAAAAATTAGTGATTGTTCGCGGAGGAGGCGATCTAGCGACAGGTGTTATCCAAAAATTATGGCACGTTGGCTTTAAAATACTAGTATTAGAAACAGAATGTCCTTTGGCCATTCGGCGGACTGTTTCAGTTTGTGATGCTATTTTCCAGAAAGAACAAAGAGTGGAAGATTTGGTTGCTGTTCGAATTACTTCATTAAAGGATTGCGCGAAATGTTGGCAGCAAAATAAGCTGCCTGTTTTTGTCGATCAAACAGCAAGTGCTATTCAACAATTGAAACCACTGATTGTTATCGATGCGATTTTGGCTAAGAAAAATTTAGGTACGCATCGAGGAATGGCACCGATTACGATTGCTTTAGGACCAGGCTTTTCAGCACCGCAAGATGTCGATGTTGTGATTGAGACAATGCGTGGACATAGGTTGGGACGTTTATACTTTGAAGGAACAGCTTTACCTAATACAGGTATTCCAGGTGAAATTGGCGGAAAAAGTGCGGAACGAGTTGTCCATGCCCCTGCTTCAGGACAAGTTACCCACCTTAAAAACATAGGGGATCTCGTGTTGAAAGGGGAAGCATTATTTTTAATCGATCAGGTTCCAGTTTATTCGCCTCTGACAGGGACTTTGAGAGGATTGATTTCAGAAAAGGTAACCTGTTATCAAGGGTTGAAGTGTGCAGATGTAGATCCTCGACCAGTTGAGAAAGTCGATTGCTTGACGATCTCCGACAAAGCTCGTGCATTAGGGGGAGCGGTTTTAGAAGCAATTTTTATGATTGGAAGAAGGAAAAACGTTTTATAAAAAAGAACCTAAATAATATTTTTTTTACCTTAAAAATATTGTTAAAAAGGTTTGGAATGTGGTATAGTAAAGACGTAGTAAAAAATACTCTATCTCGAAAGGGGAAGAGTACATACTTAGTTAGATTAGTTTGTGAATAAAATCATTTGTAAAAGTTATTTTTTTAAGGATTAATGTAAGGGGTTACAATTGCATTTGAATGCATTGAAATATTTAGGAAAAAGAAAGGAAATGAATGAAGATGGCACTAGTAAAAATTGTTTATGCAAGTATGACTGGAAACACAGAAGAAATTTCCGAGATTTTGGAAGAACAGTTTCAAGAAGCTGGAGTTGAAGTAGAACGTGAAGAATGTTCAGAAGTTGATGTAGACTTCTTTGATGATGCAGATGCTTGTATTATCGCAACGTATACTTATGGTGATGGGGAACTGCCTTTTGAATTTGAAGATTTCTTTGATGAATTAACTGAGAAGGATTTAGCAGGTAAGCCATTTGGTGTTGTTGGCTCCGGTGATCGTGAATATGGTGAATTTTTCTGTAAATCAGCGCATGATTTTGTAGGAGCTTTTGAAAAAGCTGGTGCTAAAAAAGTAGCTGAAACAGTTGAAATTGAAAACAATGCAGAAGAAGAAGACATCGAAATGCTAAAAACATTTGTTAAAAGTGTCGCCACAACTTTATCTGATAGCGTTGCCTAAGGGTTTAAGAAAGTAGGAGTCAGAATGAAAAGGAACGATGAAGGTAGGTATTTCAATGTTTAATATTCTTCAATCGACTCAATTATCTAGTAATACATTTGATTTTTGGCTGGAAGCGCCAAGAATAGCGACACATGCTCAGGCTGGACAGTTTGTTATTTTAAGAATTGACGAAAAGGGAGAACGGATCCCCTTAACGATTGCGGAGACAAATCCACAAGCAGGCAGTATTCGAATTATTTTCCAAGTAATCGGTAAGACAACAGCTGCACTTTCCCAACTTAAAACTTCAGACTCTTTGTTGGATATCACTGGACCTTTAGGTATGCCCACAGAAGTGAAGCAATATGGAACGGTGATGGTTGTCGGTGGCGGGGTTGGTATCGCGGCTATTTATCCAATTATCAAGGCTTTAAAAGAAGCAGGCAACCGAGTGATTACGATTTTGGGAGCACGAACAGCTGAGTTAGTTCTGTTACAAGAAGAATGCCGTCGTTATTCAGATGAGCTAATCATTACAACGGATGATGGTTCATTAGGTAAAAAGGGCTTAGTAACAGAAGCGATGGAAGAAGTTATTGCACGTGAATCTGTAGCGTGCAGTTGGGCGATTGGGCCCAGCATCATGATGAAATTTTGTACCTTGACAGCTGAAAAACATCAATTACCAATTTATGTTTCCTTGAATCCTATTATGATTGACGGAACAGGCATGTGTGGCGGTTGTCGGGTCACTGTTGATGGCACCATGAAATTTGCCTGTGTTGATGGACCTGAGTTTAAAGGCAATGAAGTAAATTGGGATGAATTCATTAATCGAATGAAGCAATATCAGGAAGAAGAAGCAGTTTGCTTTACAGATCGTTTGAAAGAGCAGGTGGAGAAAAATGGCTAGAAAAAGTCGTATAAAAACACCGATTGCGGAACAAGCACCTACTATCAGAAAGAATAATTTTGAAGAGGTTTGCTTAGGCTATACATTAGCAGAAGGGCAAGAAGAAGCGATTCGCTGTTTACAATGTAAAAATGCACCTTGTATTGCTAAATGCCCCGTGATGATTGATATTCCTGGATTTATTTTAGCTATTCGTGAAGGAAACATGGAACAAGCAGCCGATATTTTAAGTAAATATACGAATTTACCTGCTATTTGTGGACGCGTTTGTCCGCAAGAGAAACAATGTGAACAAGTTTGTAAATTAGGGAAAGCCAAAAACTTTGAACCAGTGGCAATTGGCAAATTAGAACGTTTAGTTGCCGATTGGGCATTAGAAAATCACAAGTTTCCTAAGAAAACAGCGGAACCAACAAAAGGGAAAATCGCAGTGGTCGGTTCTGGTCCTTCTGGGTTAACAGTTGCGGGGGATTTGGCAAAGCTAGGCTACGAAGTAATTATTTTTGAAGCGCTTCATGAAGCTGGTGGCGTATTAACCTATGGCATACCTGAATTTCGATTACCGAAAAAAATTGTTAAACAAGAAATTGCGAGTATTGAAGCCTTAGGTGTAACAATAGAAACCAATGTGGTAGTAGGTAAAACGATTACGATGGAAGAAATAATGTCAGAGTTTGATGCCTGTTATCTATCGGTTGGTGCAGGGGCACCAAATTTTATGGGAATCCCAGGAACTAGTTTAAATGGGGTTTATTCTTCTAGTGAATTTTTAACACGAATCAATTTAATGCATAGCTATGAGTTTCCAGAATATGATACACCGATTAAACGTGCTAAAAATGTTGTTGTGATTGGCGGCGGGAATGTTGCAATGGATGCCGCTCGTTCAGCCAAACGATTAGGCGCTGAAAATGTGAACATTGTGTATCGTCGTTCGTTAGAAGAATTACCAGCAAGAATTGAAGAATACCACCATTCCCTTGAAGAAGGAATTAACTATTATTGGTTAACGAATCCAATTGCTTATTTAGATGACCAACAAGGAAATCTAGCCGGTGTTGAATGTGTCAAAATGGTTTTAGGTGAACCAGATGTGTCTGGAAGACGACGGCCAGAACCGGTTCCAGACAGCACGTTTACCATTCCTGCTGATGCAGTAATCGAGGCAATTGGCCAAGGGGCAAATCGCGTCTTGTTATCAACATATCCAGAAATAGAACTAAACCAATGGGGTTACATTCAAGCTGATCCTAAAACAGGAGCAACCTCAATACCTGGCGTTTTTGCTGGGGGCGATATAGTCACAGGTGCTGCCACCGTTATTTTAGCGATGGGCGCTGGGAAAATCGCAGCTAATGCAATTGATCAGTATGTCAAAACACAAAAAACAACAGTCACAAGCAATGTTTAGGAAAGATAAAAGGTGAAAAAATGAAAAAAACAATGGATGGAAACACCGCAGCGGCTTATATTTCATATGCGTTTACAGAAGTTGCCGCTATTTATCCTATCACACCAAGTTCAACAATGGCTGAGTTGGTAGATGAATGGGCGGAAAGTGGTTTAAAAAATATTTATGGTCAAAAAGTTCAAGTTATTGAAATGCAATCAGAAGCTGGGGCAGCGGGAGTAGTTCATGGTTCGTTAAAAACAGGTGCGTTAACCACTACTTATACTGCTTCACAAGGTTTACTGTTGATGATTCCCAATATGTATAAAATCGCAGGAGAATTGCTGCCTTCTGTGTTTCATGTGGCGGCTCGGGCAGTAACGACAAGTGCGTTGAGTATTTTTGGTGATCATGGCGATGTGATGGCTACCCGCCAAACAGGTTTTTGTATGTTAGCAGAATCGAGTGTTCAAGAAGTGATGGATTTGTCGGCAGTTGCTCATTTAGCTAGCTTAGAAGGTAGTTTACCTTTTGTAAACTTTTTTGATGGTTTTAGAACGAGCCATGAACTACAAAAAATCGAAGTGATTGATTATGATGACCTGAAAGAAATGGTGAATCAGGAAGCTGTAACTCGTTTTAGAATGGGAGGCATGAATCCTAATCATCCCACTGTTTCAGGGACCGCTCAAAATCCTGACATTCATTTTCAACAAAGAGAAACAGTCAATAAAAATTACGAAGAAATGCCAAAAATTGTTCAAAAATACATGAAAAAAATTAACAATCTTCGTGGAACAACGTATGATTTAACCGATTATTATGGGGTTGAAGATGCAACAGAAGTCATTATTTCAATGGGGTCGGCTTCACCAGTAATCAAACAAACAGTCGACTATCTCAATCAACAAGGACGCAAAGTTGGTTTTATCAATATTCATTTATATCGTCCATTTCCTACCGAAAACCTTCTTGAAAAATTACCAGCTACAGTAGAAAAGGTTGCGGTTTTAGATCGAACAAAAGAATCAGGAGCCGAAGGGGAACCGTTATTGCTAGATGTTCAAAGCGCTCTCTATCAACATGAAAATCGTCCAATTGTGATTGGTGGACGTTATGGGTTAGGTTCTAAAGACGTAGCGCCTAATCAAATTAAAGCGATCTATGACCATTTGTTATTGCCATTTAAAGAATTAAAACAACGCTTTACGGTGGGGATCGTTGATGATGTAACCTATCAATCATTGCCAGAAGAACCTACTTTAGATTTAACGCCAGATACTACCTTCCAAGCAAAATTTTGGGGCTTTGGTTCTGACGGAACTGTGGGAGCAAACAAGCAAGCGATTAAAATTATCGGAGATCATACCGACCTTTATGCACAAGCTTACTTTAGTTATGATTCTAAAAAATCAGGCGGTTTAACCGTTTCGCATCTGCGTTTTGGTAAAGAGCCAATTACTTCCACGTATTTAATTGAACAAGCAGATTTCATCGCTTGTCATAATGCTTCCTATTTGCATAAATACGACCTGTTAAAAGGTTTAAAAGATGGCGGAACGTTTTTACTGAATACTATTTGGGATCAAGAAAAAGTTCACCGTTTATTACCGGCTAAGTTAAAAAAATATATTGGGGAGCACCAAATCAAATTTTATATTATCAATGCGGTTGAGTTAGCTCGCAAAGTAGGCTTAGGCCGTCGGATCAATACAGTGATGTCTACTGCCTTTTTTGAAGTAACAAATATTTTAACGAAAGAGCAATATTTACCGTTACTTAAAGAAGAAGTGAAAAAGACTTATGGAAAAAAATCAATGGAAATTGTTGAAAAAAATTACCAAGCGATTGATGCTACCTTTGAATCGCTGCAAGAAATCGTAGTTCCAGAAGATTGGGCAACCATTGTTTTAGAACCAGAAAATCAAGAGTCGGAAGCTCCAGCTTTTGTGACAAATATTTTAGAACCAATCAATCGTCAAGAAGGGGATCAGCTGACCGTTTCAGATTTGATTGAAAACGGAATGAAGGGCGGTGCCATTCCAATGGGCACTGCGGCTTATGAAAAACGTGGCATTGCGTTAGAAGTACCTGAGTGGCAAATGGATAAGTGTACGATGTGTAATGAATGTGCCTTTGTTTGTCCACATGCGGCTATTCGACCGTTTTTAGCGGATGAAGAAGAACTGAAAGAAGCACCTGCAGGTTTTGCCATGCGCGAAATGCGTGGCACAGATGGGTTGATGTATCGTATCCAAGTTTCTTTAGAAGACTGTACAGGTTGTGGTCTTTGTGTTCAGGCATGTCCCGTGAAAGACAAGGCGATTTTAATGAAACCTTATGAAACTCAGAAAGAGCAAGCGATGAATTGGGCCTTTGCGATGACTCTTAAACAAAAAGCCAACCCAGTCAAAAAACTTTCTGTTAAAGGTTCCCAATTTAACCAGCCATTGATGGAATTTTCAGGTGCTTGTGAAGGCTGTGGCGAAACACCTTATATTAAGTTGTTGACGCAACTATTTGGTGATCGAATGATGATTGCTAACGCAACAGGCTGTTCATCAATTTGGGGTGGTTCGTCACCGGTGACGCCTTATACAACGAACGAATGTGGCCAAGGACCAGCTTGGAGTAATTCGCTGTTTGAAGATAATGCGGAATATGGTTATGGTATGTATATTGCCAATCGAACGAAACGTCAACATTTAGCTAGTCTGGTTGAAGAAAGTCTTGCTAAAAACGTCGGATCAGATTCACTTCAAGCCTTGTTAAATGATTGGTTGGAACACATGGCTGAAGGGGAAGGAACACAACAGCGAGCAACCAAACTAGCGGCAGCATTAAGTGAAGAAGCCGATGAAGATCCACTTTTAACAAAAATTTATGAACAAAAAGATTTACTAGTGAAAACGAGTCAATGGATTGTCGGCGGCGATGGTTGGGCCTATGATATCGGGTTTAGCGGCATTGATCATGTTCTTGCTAGTGGGGAAGATGTTAATATTTTTGTTATGGATAACGAAGTATATGCCAACACAGGCGGGCAAACATCCAAAGCTACTCCAGCTTCAGCCATTGCCAAATTCTCAGCGGGTGGGAAACATACCTCTAAAAAAGATTTAGGGATGATGGCAATCACTTATGGGAATGTCTACGTTGCACAAGTAGCTTTAGGCGCAAACTCAATGCAAACGATTAAAGCAATTGACGAAGCGGAGCGGTACCCAGGCCCGTCAATTATCATCGGTTATACCCCATGTATTAATCACGGGGTCAAAGGCGGAATGGTTCGGACGTTAGATCAAGCCAAAGAAGCCGTTGAATCTGGCTATTGGCCACTTTATCGCTATAATCCAGAGTTAGTTAAGAAAGGCAAAGATCCGATGGTCATTGACTACAAGAAAACAGATTTTGATAAAATGCGTGATTTTCTTGAAAAACAAACACGTTACTCTGCGTTGCATACAATTAAAGAAAATCAAGAAGTAGTCGAACATTTACTTGATAAAACTAAAGAAGATGCAATTGAACGCTCTGAAAGTTATAACAAACTAGCCACACATATGAAAAAATAAAAAAACAAAGCCTCTTACTTGAGAGGCTTTGTTTTTTTATCCAATAATAATTTTTTCTGAAGGGTATTCGTAGCCTAAGTCACGTGTTTCTTTTGGTACAAAAATCATTAAGGTATAAAGCATACCAATACGTCCAATAAACATTAATAAGGCAATCATTAATTTACCTACTGTTGTTAAATCGTCTGTAATGCCCAAAGAAAGACCGGTTGTTCCAAAGGCAGAAGCGACTTCCACAATGATTGAAATCAAGGGAAGATTTTCAGTCGCTGACAAAAAGACGACAGCGAAAAAGCACATAATCAAAGATAACATGAAGACGACAATCGATTTTTTGACATCATCGTCATCTATTTTACGGCTAAAGACGCTAATATCATCTTCACTTTTTAAAAAGGCTAACAAATACAAGCCAATAATCGCAACAGTCGTTGTTCGAACACCACCACCAACAGAGCTAGGACTACAACCAATAAACATTAACACAGAAAAAATAATCAACGTTGTAATTTGGAAGTCTCCTAAATCATTAATTTGGAGGCCAGCGTTTCGTGTAGTCATCGAATAAAACATCGAACTTACCCAACGGCCACTTTCATTCATTGTCAAAAATAGGTGATCTTTTTCTAATAAGTAAATCAAAATAGTCCCGCCAATAAACAGAACAATAAACGCTAGCAAAGCAATTTTACTAAACAATGAGAAGCGGAAAGGCAAGCCTCGTTTCTTCTTGCGAAAGTTCTTTTTCTTAAAATGTAACCACTCATGAATTTCCAGTAAAACGGGAAATCCAATCCCGCCGATAAAAATCAAGAACATAATTGCCAGTAAAAAGAGATAATCATGAGCAAAAGGAATAATTGAATCACCTGAAATATCAAAGCCTGAATTAGTCACTGCAGAAATAGCTTGATAAAATCCATAAAATATCGCATCTCGCCAGTTCGTATAATAACCACTTATATAAAAATAAAGCGAAAAGAGCGAGCCGAAGATTACTTGGAACCAAATTAAAATCAAAAAAGTGGTGCGGATCAGTCGAACAATTCCGCTCAGTCGCGGCTGATTCATGTCAGTCATAATTAACTGACGTTGCTTTAATGTGATTCGCCGTTTTGATAAAATAAAAAAGACCGTTGAAATCATCATAATCCCTAAGCCACCAACTTGGAAAAGAACCTCCAATAAGACGATCCCACGATCATTAAAAACCGAATTAATATCGACTGTGGTGAGTCCAGTAACACTGACTGTACTGATTGCTAAGAAAAATAAATCAATAAAAGGAACATGCGAGTCAGGTTCTCTGAAAATAGGGAGGCAAAACAATAAATAAGAAATAACCGTCATTAATATGTAATAAGCGACGATGATTTGAATAGATGAAAAATTTTTGCGAATAAATCGATCGCTTTTTCGCTGTGCCAGCCACAGCAAACGTGTATGGTTCACTAGATAACCTCCCAATTCTAATTAAACTAAGTATACCAAAACTTTTCGCCTCAAACGAATAATTCTGCCAGAAAATCCTTGAAATGACAAATAAAAATAAGAAATTCGTTAGAAATAATTGGAAAACATCCACAAACAAGCGAGAACATGATATTTTATGAAAGAATAGAAAAATAGGTTGTTCCCCAAACAACTTATTAATAATTGGTCAGTTTGTCTAACGATACAACTTTAAAAAGTAGTGGTAGCTTTTTTATTTCGGTTGATATGTGAATGTGTTCACTTTATGTAACAAACTGTTATTTTTATTCAAATGAAAAATAAGAAATTGTGTTGGTAGAAATCAATAGTTTATAAGGTGGGAAAACAATGAAAAAAGTGTTAATGGGAGTTCTTTCCCTAGGGTTATTATTAGGTGCAGCAACAGGTTGTACAAGCGATCAAGAAAAAGCTGCTGGTAAAACAAAAGCATCTTCTGAAAAAACAGAAGCAACATCTGGTGCCTCTGCTAATGGTTATACAGATCCAAGTGAACTAAAAGACAGTTATGATGTTGTTATTGTTGGTTCAGGTGGTGCGGGGATGACCGCTGCATTACAAGCCAAAGAAGCTGGCATGAATCCAGTTATTTTAGAAAAAATGCCTGTTGCAGGTGGGAATACAATTAAATCGTCTTCAGGAATGAATGCTTCACAAACAAAATTCCAAGAAAAAGAAGGCATTAAAGATAGCAACGATAAATTCTTTGAAGAAACACTAAAAGGCGGTAAAGGAACCAACGATCAAGAATTACTACGTTATTTTGTTGATCATTCAGCTGAAGCAATTGATTGGTTAGATACAAAAGGAATTACATTGAGCAATTTAACAATTACAGGTGGAATGAGCGAAAAACGCACACACCGTCCTGCTGACGGATCAGCAATTGGGGGCTATCTAGTTGACGGTTTAGTACGTAACGTTCGCGAAGAAAAAATTCCATTGTTTGTTGATGCTGACGTGACAGACTTAGTTGAAGAAAACGGTCAAATTGATGGCGTAAAAGTGAAAATGAAAGATGATAAAGAAAAAACAGTTAAAGCAAAAGCAGTCGTTGTCACAACAGGTGGTTTCGGTGCCAACGAAAAATTAATTACACAATACAAACCAGAATTGAAAAACTATGTTACAACGAACCAAGAAGGCACAACAGGTGACGGTATCCAAATGATTCAAAAAGTTGGCGGTGCGTTAGTGGATATGAAAGAAATTCAAATTCACCCAACTGTTCAACAAAGCGATGCTTTCTTAATTGGTGAAGCAGTTCGTGGAGAAGGCGCAATCTTGGCTTCTCAAAAAGGAGAACGTTTTGTTAATGAGTTAGATACACGTGACAAAGTTTCTGCAGCAATCAATGCCTTACCAGAAAAATCAGCTTATTTAGTCTTTGACCAAGGCGTTCGCGACCGTGCAAAAGCCATTGATTTCTATGATCAAAAAGGTTTCGTGGAAAAAGGTGAAACGATTGAAGAATTAGCTGAAAAAATTGGCATGCCTGCCGATACATTGAAAGCAACGATTGATACTTGGAACCAAGATGTTAATGCCAAAGATGACAAACAATTTGGCCGGACAACTGGAATGGAAGCTGACTTAAGCACAGCGCCTTACTACGCAATTAAAATTGCACCAGGGATTCACCACACAATGGGTGGCGTGAAAATCAACACGAAAACAGAAGTTTTACGTGAAGATGGCACACCAATTAAAGGTCTATATGCTGCTGGTGAATTAACAGGTGGCTTACATGGTCAAAACCGTATCGGAGGCAATGCCATCGCCGATATTATCATTTATGGTCGTCAAGCAGGTACGCAATCAGCAGAATTTGCCTCTGCTCAAAAATAACTAGCATTAAAAAGTCTGAAATTGTAGTCAAATAACTACAATTTCGGGCTTTTTTATTGCATACTAGCAGGATCATTAGTTGTAGTATAAACAGCTCTGCTAAAATGACTTTGGCGTAGATTCTGTTTTTTCAGAAAAATGCACGACCATTTTAGCTAAAAATACTGCTTTTTTGCTGAAAATATAGTAAAATACGTAAGGAACTAACGGAAAGGTGTAGTGAACATGGCTCAATTATTTTTCAAGTATGGCGCAATGAACAGTGGTAAAACCATTGAAATCTTAAAAGTAGCACACAATTACGAAGAACAAGACAAACCAGTTGTTTTGATGACCAGTGGACTAGATACACGTGATGGTGTTGGGAAAGTATCCAGTCGCATCGGATTACGCAGAGATGCTATTCCAATTTTTGAAGAAACCAATGTTTTTGACTTGATTAATGATTTGTCTTACAAACCTTTTTGCGTATTAGTCGATGAATGTCAATTTTTAAACAAGCATCATGTCATTGAATTTGCACGAATTGTTGACGAATTAGATATTCCAGTAATGGCATTTGGGCTAAAGAATGATTTTAGAAATGAATTATTTGAAGGCTCAAAGTATTTACTTTTATATGCAGACAAATTAGAAGAATTAAAAACGATTTGCTGGTTCTGTCATAAAAAAGCAACTATGAACTTGCACTATATTGATGGCAAACCCGTTTATGAAGGGGATCAAGTCCAAATTGGTGGGAATGAAGCCTACTATCCTGTTTGTCGCAAACATTATTTTCATCCAAAAACAGTGAATGAAGAACAGTAAGGAGAGACACTATGTACGATCAATTACAATCTATTGAAGATCGCTATGAGGAATTGGGCGAATTATTAAGTGACCCAGCAGTCATTAGCGATACAAAACGTTTCATGGAATTATCGAAGGAAGAAGCTAATACACGTGAGACGGTTGAGGTTTATCGCCGATATAAACAAGTTGTTGAAGGGATTAGCGATGCCGAAGAACTTTTAAGTGAAAACTTAGATGCGGAAATGGCCGAAATGGCGAAAGAAGAACTTTCTGATTTGAAAAAAGAAAAAGAAGTGTTAGAAGACCGCATTAAAATTTTATTATTACCAAAAGACCCAAATGATGATAAAAATATCATCATGGAAATCCGTGGTGCAGCCGGTGGCGATGAAGCCGCACTTTTTGCTGGCGACTTATTTAATATGTACCAAAAATATGCAGAAGCACAAGGGTGGAAAGCGGAAGTTTTAGAAGCGAACGTCACTGGAATCGGCGGATATAAAGAAGTAATTATGATGATTTCAGGAGATAACGTCTTTTCAAAATTAAAATACGAAAGTGGCGCTCACCGCGTGCAACGAGTTCCTTCAACAGAATCACAAGGACGGATTCATACATCGACAGCAACCGTTGTAGTTATGCCGGAAGCGGAAGAAGTCGAAATCGAATTAGCTGATAAAGATATCCGTGTCGATATTTATCATGCAAGTGGCGCTGGTGGACAGCACGTCAATAAAACCGCTTCGGCTGTTCGATTAACCCATTTACCAACAGGAATCGTAGTCGCAATGCAAGATGAACGTTCACAGCTAAAAAACCGTGAAAAAGCAATGAAAGTTTTGCGTGCTCGTGTGTATGACCAAATTCAACAAGAAGCACAAAGTGAATATGATGCTAACCGTAAATCGGCGGTGGGGACCGGAGATCGTTCAGAACGAATCAGAACGTATAACTTCCCACAAAATCGAGTAACGGATCATCGTATTGGTTTAACCATCCAAAAACTAGACCAGATTCTTGCTGGCAAATTAGATGAAATCATTGATGCATTAGTCTTATATGATCAAACATCGAAATTAGAAGAGATGCAAAATGGCTAAACGTTACTTTGAAGTCCTTAACTGGGCTTCTTCTTTTTTAGAGGCGCAAGGCAAAGAAGGCTATGCTATTCGCTATGTTTTTTTAGAACGTAAAGGTTGGGATAAAACGCAGTGGCTCCTGCATATGCAAGAAGAAATGCCCAAAGAAGAAGAGGAACAATTAAAAACGGATTTAGCCCAATTATTGACAGATTACCCAGCACAATATTTACTAGGACAAGCTGAATTTTATGGACATTCCTTTATTGTTAATGAACATACTTTGATTCCTAGGCCAGAAACAGAAGAATTAGTCGAGCGTTGCTTAAAAGCCAATCCAGATACTCCTTTGACGGTCGTGGATGTCGGAACAGGGACAGGTGCCATTGCGATTAGCTTGAAACTGGCACGGCCCAACTGGCGAGTTATTGCCATTGATCTTTCAGAGAAAGCGTTGACTGTCGCTAAACAAAACGCGCAAGCATTAGGTGCTGGCATCGAATTTTATCATGGGAATGGCTTACAGCCAGTTGCTTCTGAAAAAATTGATCTGCTTATTTCTAATCCGCCCTATATTAGTGAACAAGAATGGTATTTAATGGATGCAAGTGTCCGAACGTATGAACCTAAAACCGCTTTATTCGCTGAAAATAACGGTTTGGCTTTATACCAACAATTAATTCATGAAAGTCAAACGATGCTTAAAGCAGACGGTAAAATTTATTTTGAAATAGGGTTTCAACAAGGCGCGGCCCTCCAAAAATTATTGAGCGCCGCCTATCCACAAAAAACAATTAAAATTGAAAAAGATTTATCTGGCAACGATCGCCTCGCGATAGCCGAGTAACTAAGGTTCTTCGTCGCCACTTTTCTAGAAGGAGCGATTTGCAATGGAAACAAAAAAATTAACCAAACAAGAAATAGCCCAAGCAGCAGCAGCCATTCAAGCAGGCGAGCTAGTGGCTTTTCCAACAGAAACTGTTTATGGCTTAGGTGCTGATGCCTTAAATGAAGCGGCAGTAAAAAAAGTTTACCAAGTAAAAGGCCGCCCCAGTGATAATCCATTGATTGTTCATGTGAACAACGTTGAGATGGTCAAAAAATACGTGGCGACCTTACCAGAAGTCGCTACAAAATTGGTGTCTGCCTTTTGGCCGGGACCATTAACTTTAATTTTTAATGTGCCTAGCGATACATTTTCTAAAACAGTAACAGGTGGTTTAGAGACAGTCGCTTTTCGTATGCCAGATAACCAAGCGACCTTAGCTTTGATTGAACAAGCCAATGTTCCGTTGGTCGGACCAAGTGCGAACACTTCTGGCAAGCCTAGTCCAACATCTGCAGAGCATGTTTATCATGATTTGCAGGGGAAAATTGCTGCCATATTAGATGATGGCCCAACGCAGATTGGGGTGGAATCAACGGTCTTGGATTTAACGGCGGAAGATGGTGTGCCAGTTATTTTACGACCAGGAGCAATTACCAAAGAGCAGTTGGAAAGCATTATTCCCCAAGTGAAAATCGATACACATTTGATTAGTGAAACTGCAGCACCCAAAGCGCCAGGGATGAAATACAAACACTATTCTCCTGATGCGGAAGTTTGGATTATAAGCGGTCAAACAGCAGAATGGCAAGCGGCGATTCAGCAAGCAAAAGAACAACAGGAAAAAATCGGCTTATTTTTAAGTGATGAACAGGCAGCACAACTAGATACAGAAAATGCGTTTGTTTATTCTTATGGTGCAGAAACGGTTGAAAATGCCACAAAAGAACTATTTGCAGGGTTAAGAGCGTTAGATGAGCAAGGAGCTACCACGATTTTTGCGCAAGGATTTGCAGAAACTGGTTTAGGCACTGCTTACATGAATCGCTTGAAAAAATCAGCCAATCAAAAATTTTTTGAAAAATAAGAGGTATTTGTAACGAAGCTGACACAGAAGTATGATACAATCAGACAAAAGAAAACAAAATGGAGTGTTGTTTGAATGGATTACAAAACGTATGACCCAGATTTATGGAATGCAATTGCAAGAGAAGAAGAGCGCCAAGAAAATAACTTGGAACTAATCGCATCTGAGAATGTCGTGTCAAAAGCAGTTATGGCTGCCCAAGGAAGTATTTTAACGAATAAATATGCAGAAGGTTACCCTGGTAAACGGTACTATGGTGGTTGTGAATTTATCGATATCGTAGAAAATTTAGCTATCGATCGTGCCAAAGAATTATTTGGTGCAAAATTCGCGAATGTACAAGCCCATTCAGGTTCTCAAGCCAATACAGCGGCATACCTTTCATTGGTTGAACCAGGTGATACCATTTTGGGGATGGATTTATCAGCTGGTGGTCACTTAACACATGGTTCGCCCGTTAACTTTAGTGGCAAAACCTATAATTTTGTCAGTTATGGAGTGGATCCTTCAACAGAAGTAATCGATTACGATGTCGTGCGAATTTTAGCAAGAGAACATCGTCCAAAATTAATTGTTGCTGGCGCAAGTGCGTATTCACGAACGATTGATTTCAAACGTTTCCGTGAAATCGCTGATGAAGTAGATGCCAAGTTAATGGTTGATATGGCGCATATTGCAGGCTTGGTAGCTTCAGGGTTGCACCCAAATCCAGTTCCGTATGCTGATATCGTAACAAGTACGACCCATAAAACATTGCGTGGTCCTCGTGGCGGTTTAATTTTGACAAATAGCGAAGAATTGGCGAAAAAAGTAAATAGTAGTATTTTCCCAGGCATTCAAGGTGGCCCGTTGGAACATGTGATTGCCGGAAAAGCCGCAGCTTTTAAAGAAGCATTGGATCCAAGTTTTGCTGAATATAGTCAGCAAGTGATTGCAAATGCGCAAGCGATGACGAAAGTTTTCAATCAAGCGCCAGAAGCTCGTTTAATTAGTGGGGCAACAGACAACCACTTATTACTGATTGAAGTGACAGGTTTTGGTTTAAATGGAAAAGAAGCAGAAGCTATTTTAGATAGTGTAAATATTACTGTCAATAAAAATTCAATTCCGTTTGAACAATTAAGTCCATTTAAAACAAGTGGTATCCGTATTGGAACGCCTGCGATTACTTCACGTGGTTTTAAAGAAGAAGATGCGGTAGAAGTTGCTAAATTAATCGTTCAAGTTTTAAAAGATCCAGAAAATACAGCAGTTCATGATGAAGTCAAAGCAGCTGTAGCAGCGCTAACTAAAAAATATCCATTATATAACTAACATCAGGGATAGCTGAAGCGCGATTCTCTGTACAAATAAGAGTCGGAGCTTAGGATTTAAGGAATTCAACTTGTGTCCTAGGCTCTTTTGTTTTACAATAAGAAAGAATAAAATAATGAAGGAGAATAGATATGGGAAAATTTCAAGTAATTGATCATCCGCTAATTCAACACAAACTAACAATGATTCGCGAAAAGAACTGTGGGACAAAGGTTTTCCGCGAAGTTGTCAACGAAATTGCTATGTTAATGGCTTATGAAGTATCACGGGATATGCCTTTAGAGGATGTTGTCATCGAAACACCGATGGGTAAATCAACACAAAAAACACTTTCAGGGAAAAAAGTAGCAATCATTCCTATTTTACGTGCCGGTATTGGCATGGTTGATGGGATTTTAGAATTAATTCCAGCAGCGAAAGTTGGACACGTTGGACTTTACCGTGATGAAGAAACATTGCAACCACATGAATACTTCGTGAAATTACCTGAAGACATTGCAAGTCGTCAATTATTTGTTGTTGACCCAATGCTAGCAACAGGTGGTTCCGCAATTATGGCCATCGATTCATTAAAAGAACGTGGTGCTAGCAACATTAAATTTGTATGTCTAGTGGCCGTTCCAGAAGGTGTGAAAGCTTTACAAGAAGCGCATCCAGATGTAGATATTTATACAGCAGCTTTAGATGAGCGCTTAAACGAAGACGGCTATATCGTTCCTGGTTTAGGGGATGCTGGTGACCGTTTATTTGGAACAAAATAATAACAAAAAACCGTTAGATAACCGATTATGGTTACTAACGGTTTTCTTTTGCTTAAAGAACTTTTCTAGGTGTATAATAAAAAATAAAAAAACAAAGGAGGAGCTATGAAAAAGAATAAAAAAGTCTTACACGCTATCGCTGTGATTGCTAGTGTGATGTCAGTTTTGATGTATGTTTCATATATTCCACAAATTTATGGAAATTTACATGGGGAAAAAGGCAATCCGACGCAACCATTAGTGGCAATGATTAATTGTATTTTTTGGACGATTCATGGGTTATATGGAGACGATGGAGAAACACGAGATAAGTCCATTATTTTTGCTAATGTTCCTGGAATTATTTTTGGTTTTTTTGCGTTTATTACAGCATTATAGTTTCCGACGAATTGGAAAGTATTCCAATTCTGTACATAAAAAAGAGCGGGGGAAATTTCCCACGCTTGAAGAATTAAATCTTTTTCAATTGTTTGTAATTAATAACAATCACACCATTGCTGTGCACCATTAAGTGATTGTTTTTTTGCGTTTCGTCAATTTCGACGACAGCGGCATTTTTTAATTGTTTCGTAACAACGCCTGTTTGTGGCTGTCCGTGAACAAGAAAAGTAACATGGGTGTCAACGGCGAAATCCTTACCAGCATCCGATGGAACAACAGGAGTAACCATACCATTAAAATTTGACATACAAAAAACCATCCTTTCTTGATATCTCTATTATACCACATTTTCAGAAAAAAGTTTGTAAAGTCGCTATTTGGCTTATTTTAAAGAGATTTTGCATAAATAAATAACAAACAGACTTTACAAATAAAGTAGAAAGTCCTATAATAGATTTGTTTCAGGCCAGCTTAGCTCAGTTGGTAGAGCAACGCACTCGTAACGCGTAGGTCACAGGTTCGATCCCTGCAGCTGGCATCTAAAAAAACAAACAGGCACTACCAGATGGTAGTGCCTGTCTGTTTTTTTAGATAAAATTTTGGATTAGTGCAAATGAAGCAATGCCTACCAGTACAATAAGTAATAAGTTTTTAGAGAGTATTGCGGCTAAAATGGTAGGAAATGAAGCGAATAAATAAGGAAGATTGAGGCTTGGTAAATGCCCTATTCTTTGTTCAAATAAGCTACTAAACCATAAGGCTGACATAATCACAATGGGAACAAAACTTAGATATTCTAATAATTTCTGTGGCAGACTGATTTTTTTTAAAAGTAAAAATGGCAGTATTCTTGAAAGCCAGGTTGCAACGGTACAGCCTAAAATTGTTAAAAAGAGATACTCAGAAGAAGGCATGTTTTATCATCACTCCTATTCCACAACCGATTAACGTGACAACTAAGACAATTAAATTACTGGGAATAAAAATTAGACCAATAGACATCAACCCAAAAGTAATCAGGACCATGATGAGTTGTAAAGCGATTTTCATGGAACGATCACTAATTATCTGCAGATAGAGTAAACCAATGAACATAGCCACGACCGCAAACTCAAGACCTAATGCTTGAGGGTTTGCAATAAAGCGCCCTAGATAGGCACCGATGATCGTCGAAAAAACCCAAGTCGCATAGGAAATCAAATTGGCAGCATTAAACCACTCAAAACTTAAACGTCCTTTGGTATGGTTTAATTTATTCATTCCTAGTGCAAAACTTTCATCCGTCAGTAAGGTTCCCAACCAGAGATTTTTACCGAGAGATTCGGCTTTAAAGTAAGGCGCAATGGTCATTCCCATAAGAATCATACGCGCATTTACTAAGAAAGTCGCTAACACAATAGATAAGATAGGGCTGCCGCCAGTCAACATACTAACTGTTACAAACTGAGCAGATCCTGCAAAAATAAAAAACGACATCGCACTAACAATCAGAGGGGAAAAACCTGCTGCTTGTCCTACGATACCAAAAGCAATGCCAATACCAATATAGCCAAAAACCGTTGGCAAGGCTTCACGAATGCCAGTGCGTGCATCTAATTGGTGGTTCATTCTCTTTTTTTCCTTCTTTCTGTATAAAATTTAAACACGTGTGTCTGAAAATCTAGACCTTCGATAATAAGACACAACGAGCGAATGAGCGTTTTCATTATTAACCACTCCTTTTGAACAACTAAGATATATATTGTATAATACAATAAAGAATACTTTTGTTCAATATATTAAACTTTTGGATGATAAAAAGAAACAGAAGGAGCAACTATTTTGGAGATTAATACAATTATTGGCAATAATTTAAAAAAAATTAGACAAGAAAAAAAACTTACGTTAGATGAACTAGCTGGGATAACCGGAGTGAGTAAAGGGATGCTTTCGCAGATTGAAAAAGGAACCACCAATCCTACCATAAATACAATTTGGAAAATAAGTAATGGACTCAATGTTCCATATACGTATTTATTAGAAGATGACTATGTTAAAGAAAATCCCGTGGTTAAAAAAACTGAGACGGTAACACAACATTCTGAAGATCACTCCTATCGAGTCTTTAATTACTACTCAGACAACCAGGAAAGAAACTTTGAACTCTTTCAGTTTGAATTAGATCCAGGGAAAAAGTATCAAGCTGTTGGGCATTCAAAACGTTCGACAGAATATGTCATGGTTATTCAAGGATCATTAGCTCTTGAAGTGGGCGGTCAGAGATATCTTCTTCCAAAAGACGCTGCTATGTATTTTGATGCTAATCAAGTACACACGTATATAAATGACGGAACAGAGAAAGTCCAAGCAGTCGTCATTAACTATTATACGTAACAGTGGAAAATAAACATTAGAAAATTGCTGCATCTGTTATTTTATGGACAAAAAAAGTAAACAATGCTACCCTAAAAATAATAGAAAATGAAAGATAAAAGAAGAGGTCAAAATGAATAAAAAAATTGAAAGTCTTGGTAATACAGCATTAAGTTTACTAAGTAATACGATTATTGTTGTGCCTTATTTACTTTACATTCAATTGAGTGATGGACACAACCTTCTAACAATTTTACCATTTGTCTTATTTTATACATTGCGTATGACAGGCATTTTTCTAGTTCGAGGAATTAATTTGTCTTTGACTAGTCTAGGTCTACTAAAGATTTCTCTATTGTTAGGCTTGGCAGGATCCTTAATTGGGATCGCCGGCGCTTTTTCTTTCCCGCTTTATAGTATTTCAGGAATGTTGTTAGGACTTAGTGGGGCGTTGTTGCCACCAAGTAATCAATCAATTCGCTTTTTCTTGAAAGAAGAAGGTCAAAAAATCAGTCACAGCAATCTTTTAACGACAGTCTTATTGACCGCTGTTTTATTTGGCGCTTTATTTTTTAAAGCGACTGAGATTGGACTGGCGTTATTGGTGTACGCGCTCTATTTTCTGGTTGCTTTAGTAGCAATCAAGAGCTATCCTGTTTCATTAAACGAGCTAGAAGAAGAATCAGCAGAAGTTTCACGAAAAGAATTAATTCTGTTTGTTATCTTTTTTGTGTTATTACTTTTATTAAGAAGTGGTCGCTTATTAACGAATGCGGTGGAATTTGATTATGCGATTGTTGGCGCCTGCTGTTTCTTTGTGGTGGCTGTCCTTTTCGTTAGTCATTATGGCAAACGCGGCGCATATAAAGTATCATTAGAAATGAATCTTGCGACCTTGATTAACGGGATTGTCGGGAACTATTTATTTTTATTTGGCTCCATTTATGTTGCAGGGGTTTATGGCAGAGCTCATATGGGCATCTATCTCTATTTACCTTATGTTTTAGGGATGATTTTTGCAATGATTGTAGCTAGTAAAACGAAACAATGGTCAAACAACATACCAATGGTTGGTCTGGCGGGAAGTTTGGGAATATTACTTCTTACCTCGTGGACTATTTTAGGCCTGTTTCTCTTGAGTTTTTTCAAAAGCACATTGAATAGCTTTTTAGCTAGGCGATATTATCAAGAGACAGATTTGCCAAAAGATAGCCGCATCTTTATCAAATACACAACACAAACAAAAGGGAGTTTATTCCATCAATTTATTTTGATGGCGCTTATGTTAGTCACTGTAGTAGGCAAAGGTGGCACGACACAATTTTTATTAGAATTGACTGGCGGCAAAGGCATTTCAATGCAAACAAGTCAATTTTTAACTTTAATTAAAAATAGTAACTCGCTCTTAGTGTTATTGTTTATTGCAGTTTATTTCGTGGTCGTTTTTCGTCAAAAGAAACGATAATTTACAAATATTAATAAAAAAATACTTGGAAAAACAGTGATTGTGGCTGATTTTCCAAGTATTTTTTTATGAAAAGATGTTTTTTTTTTTTGAAGATTCAAAAAAAATTAATCAATTGTTTCATTTTTAACAAGCTATTATTAGGTTATATGAATTTTATTGAAAGGGGATTAGTATGAAGAAAAAAACTTTTTCTTTTGTGATGTTGAGTATACTTCTCGCACAAAATTTCGGGTTTGCCGTAAATGCCTATGCTGTAACAACGACAGAAGCACAAACAGAGACCACTGATACAGCAAAAAAAGAGGCAGAGTTATCGAACTCAACACCATCTTTACCTTTAGCAACAACGACTACTTCAGAAATGAATCAACCAACTGCAACAACTGAATCGCAAACCACAGAGGCGAGCACAACAGCTTCCAGTGATGCTGCTACACCATCTGAACAACAAACAACGGAGGACAAGGACACCTCACTTAATGAAAAAGCCCTACCAGATGTTCAAGCGCCAATTACAGATGAACTACTTGACAGTATGAGTCTTGCGCCGATTGGTGGAACAGAATACAGCCAAACAGAGGTTCACCGCGAATTAAATACAACACCGGTAACCGCTACGTTCCAATTTGCTGTTGGAAACACAGGTTATGCACCTGGATCAGTTTATACAGTTCAATTACCAGAACATTTAGGTTATTCAACTGTTAGCGGAGATGTGACGGGCATTGGCGCAACTTGGGCAGTCGATGCGGCAACCAAAACATTAAGTATTACGTTTAATCAACGAGTTTCAGATACTTCCTTTAAAGTAGAATTAAAAAGTTATCTAACAACAGAGGCGGAACCATTAATCAAAATTGAAACTCCAGGAAAAAATAAAAAAACCTACTCGTTTGATTTATATGAACAAGTGGAACCAATTCAATATAACGAACGAACCAGAACGACGGGGTTAGATGGCGAAATTTTTTATAATTTAGACCGGACGTTAACTGGCAATCAAACATTAGAATTATTGACAACAGAGACACCAGGCGCTGTCTTTGGAAAACAAGATAACTTGGAACCTCAAGTTTTCAGTTACGATGTCGACATTAATGGTCAAATTTTACCAGAAACGCAAACCCTGTTAACACCTGGCAAAGATTATACATTAAGCGATAATTCACTCGGGCGGATTGCTGTAACTGTTCCAAACATGAATCAACAAAAAGCCTATTCTTTATCGATTAATCGGACAATTTATTTAGAGAGTGTTTCGGACTACAGTTATTCATTTTATCAGCAATATCCAACAACCAAGTTAGGTTCTCTTTCGTTAAAAAGTACGACAGGAACGAATAAAACAACCGATTTTACTGCTAAGACGAGTCAAACAAGTAAAGTAATTGCTGATCGTGAAATGCGTAGTATGTCCTATATCAGTTTTCAAAGCAAAGGGAAATATTATGTAACAATTTATGGCACGTTAACAGAAACAAAAGTGGGTCAACAAATCGTATTAGAGAGTACAAACGGTCAAGAAATTAAGAATCCTAAATTTACGGCGTATGGTCCTTTATATGAAAATGTAAAATTGGAAGACTATTTTGATATTAAAACTGAAGGTGGCAAGCTTACCTTAACGGCCACAAAAGATAGCTATTTAAGAATAAATATTTCTGATTTAACAATGGATTTTGACAAGAAGGACATTAATCTATCATTAAGTACACCTGTAATTGGTCCCGATAAAGCCATTCAGTTACTATCCGATCAATACGTGGAGCCAATCGCTATGTTAAATCCTACGAATGCGGAAGCGACATGGGGAAATTATGATCGAAACGGTGCTTATATGAGTGATACCGAAATTGCTGTAGCAGGTAGTAAGGCCAACCCCATTGAAAATTTAGAGATTAAAATAAAACATCCGCAATATCTATCTGTTAGAGCCACAAAAGATATTTATTTTTCATATTATGTTTTAGGGAAAGATTATACAGTCACACCAACCTCAGATGGTTCGATCATTAAGTTCACTACGCCAATTACAAATGAGCTTGAAATTCCAATTGGCTTTAATTACGTGCCAGATAGTTTACCAAAAGATAAAAGTATTCCTTTTGATAAAATTCCTGTGACAATGAGTGCTGATGGCATTTCCCCTATCGAAACAGAAGTAAATACCAATCGACACATTGGTTCAGAACGAACACTTCAAAGTAGTAAAAATCAATTCCTTGTCAATGCACGAAATGATTCTTTTGACTCACTAAGCGTCCGTACAAAAATTCCAGCTGGCGCCGATGTTCTTTTTGACATTTATGATGTTTCAAACGATCAGGTAGATTCAATTTATCCACAATACTGGGACCGCGGTCAATACTTTGATAAACCAATGACGCCAAACAGCCCTGGATATCCAACGATTACTTTTGACGAAAATACCAATAGTTACACGTTTGATTTTGGAAAAACCAACAAACGTTACATTATTGAGTATAAAAACGCCAATGGCTGGATCGACGTGCCAACTCTTTCTATAACAGGGACAGCTAAAGAACCACAATCGAATAATAATGAAGGGTCTGCTTCGGTTTCTGTTCAAAATGAAGCGTTAGACATTTTGAGTGCAACACAAGCGGCGAATCCAACATTAAAAAATGTAACAAAAACAACAGTAACAACAAAAAATATTGATAATAAAACACATCGTGTGAAAAATCCAACGATTGAATTAACACCAAAAGGCACAACCAATGCTCAAATCGATTTGAATTCTATTACCGTGAAAGGCGTGCCAGAAGATGCTTATTCATTAGAGAAGACTACAAACGGTGCGAAAGTCATTTTTAAAGACTATACATTGACAGAAAACATTACGATTGAATACAATACGGTCTCTGCAAACGCTGGACAAATCTATACAGAAACAACAATCGACTCTGAAACATTGGACCAGATGTCTGCTAACAAGAAAAAAGTCACCACTGCACCAATCACATTGAAATTCTCAGAAGGCGATGCGGAAGGTATTGTTTATTTAGCAACTGCCACATTCTATACGCATAACATAGAGGATGAAAACCAAGCAATTGCGAAGGTTTCTTTTGAACTAATTGATAATGTCACGCATACAGCAACCGAATTTACAACAGATGAAAAAGGTCAATACTCCTTTGATGCCATCATGACAGGTGATTATACTTTGCGAGTAACGAATGTACCGCAGGAATATTCCGTGGATGAAGAGTATTTGACAGGCAAAGCCATTAAGCTGGTCAAAGGAGACAACCAACTAAAAATTCCATTAACTAAAACAATTGATCACAGTCGCTTACAAGTCAAAGATACAACGATTTATGTCGGCGATTCATGGAAACCAGAAGAGAACTTTGTTTCAGCAACAGATAAAACAGGTCAAGATGTTCCCTTCGAAAAAATCACTGTTTCAGGTCAAGTTGATAACACCAAAGCGGGCATTTACCCAATCATTTACAGTTACGAAGGTAAAGAAGAAACAGCCCATGTGACCGTCAAAGCCGACCAGTCTAAGTTAGAGGTCAAAGATACAACAATTTATGTGGGTGATAAATGGGAAGCAGAAGATAACTTCGTTTCCGCGACAGACAAAACAGGTCAAGACGTTCCGTTTGAAAAAATTGATGTTCAGGGAACAGTGAATGTTGATAAAATAGGCGATTATGAAATTGTCTATAAAAATGGCACAAAAGAAGCGAAAGCAATCGTTCATGTCCGTGATGATAGTCGTTTACAAGTCAAGGATACAACGATTTATGTCGGCGATTCATGGAAACCAGAAGAGAACTTTGTTTCAGCAACAGATAAAACAAGTCAAGATGTCCCATTCGAAAAAATCACTGTTTCAGGTCAAGTTGATACTAGCAAAGCAGGCGTTTATCCCATCGTATACAGTTACGAAGGTAAAGAAGAAACAGCCCATGTGACCGTCAAACCCGACCAATCTAAGTTAGAGGTTAAAGATACAACGATTTATGTTGGTGATTCGTGGAAACCAGAAGATAATTTCGTTTCAGCGACAGATCGTGACGGTCATGCTATATCCTTTGATAAGGTTCAAGTAAAAGGGGAAGTTGATACAAAGAAAACAGGAGAGTACCAGATTTCCTATACCACTGAGCCAGTTAATGAAACCAAACCAGCTGTGCAGTCACGACTTTTCTCAATGTTTTCAAACGAAACACCTCGTCAATTGATGACAGTAGCAACTGTTCATGTGATTGATCGTAATCCTACACCACTACCAGATAAAAATGAGAACAACCAGACTAGTTCCTCAACGAATCAAACCACGATAAAACGTAGTCAGTATGTCACACATATTGTGAAACCTGACAAGCAAGGACGTTATCCAAAAACGGGAGAACAAACTAATGGTCTATATCGTGTGCTAGGACTTGTTGTGTTACTTATTGTGATTATTAGTGGTATAGTCATCAAGAAGAAACGAAAATAATTAAATGAGCGTGGGGCAAAAGTTTAAAGTAACTTTTGTTCCACGCTTAAAAGATGAATAAGTGCATGAATGAGGGTAGCTGTTTCCTTGGAAAATAGGAAGTTTTACAAGTGACTTTTATTTTAAGAACACCTATTAGCAGGTTTTTCTGTTAAGATAGTTATTTTTATGAAATAGTTTGGAGGAATAATAAACGAGATGAACCAGCGAACTATTTATTATGGTAGTATCGGCACAGCCTTATTTCTTTCTTCAGGAATGTTGATTGCTTCAGTGAATAGCTATGCAAACGAAGCGACAACACCAGGCAAATACACCGTGACTTATGAAGTGGATGGCAAAATTGAAACAGCAACCATTACGGTCAAAGAAAATCAAACGGAACTTAAATTAAAAGACACGTTTTTAGGAGTTAATCAAGCATGGTCACCCTTAGACAATGTCGTTTTTCTAAAAGATAAAGAGGGTCGCCCTTTAAATTTAGAAAATGTAATTATAGAAAATAATGTAAATACTCAAAAAGTAGGCCTTTATTTTGTAACCTTCCGTTACGAGTCATACCTTTCTATTGCGAAGGTGTATGTCAACCCTACTAATTTTGCTGCAGAGGGGAATATGCTTGCAGAGCTTCCTTATAGTCAAGCAATGATTGGCCCAGAAAGACCAATTATTGCCTCGAGACAGGACAAGGAGCAACAAACAAAACAGGAGAAAAAGAAAAATAAAATTGAACAGGAACGAGTAAATAAAAAGGTGCTGTTAAATGATGAGTTGTTGAAAAAAATAGATACGATAGCCCCAGTGGAAATTACTGGAGGAGCGGCAAGTGGGTCCTCTCAATTTGGCACCACTTTAAGCTTCCTGTCAGGCTCACTTTTGTATGGAACAAGGAGAGTTTAAATGGAATTCTTGTTATTAGATGATCGGGAAAATTTAAAATTAGCGATTATTAGAAAGTTAGAGCAACAATATTCATTTTCTGAACGAAAAGATCGTTTATGTAAGCAATTAGCTATTTCTCCTTATTTGCTAGAACGGAACATAACAGAAATCAATGCAGATTTGCAACGCTTTGGTCTGATTAATGAGATGGAAATCAGTGAAAAAAATAATGAAATTTTGTTATCTCAAAGCCTTCGTATTTCTTCAAGTATTATTGAAGAATATTATTTAAAAGACTCGTTAGAATTTAATCTATTAAAAACGATTTTCTTTCATCAGTTTACCTCAATCAAAAAATACGGTGAAAAGCACGGGATGAGTCGAACGGTTGTATACAAAATTGTTGACCATATCCGGAAAGAATTAGGTCAATACGGTATTAAGTTATCCAAAAATTTACAACTTAGCGGCAATGAAATGGCGATTAGACAATATTTTACTATGCTCTATTACCGAATTTACAAAGATTCTGAAGAATTATATAATCAAACAGATCTTCGCGCAGTGAACCAATTATTGGCTCAATTGAAAGGCTCTTATGAAAATATCACTAATTTTCATTTATTTAAACATTATGTATTGGTGGCGTTAGAACGAACGCAAAGAAAAGCTAATTATTTTTTATCCCAAGAAGAAAATCCATTCGCTTTTGATGAAGAAAGTTCGATTTATCAAGAAATTCAAAGTTGGATCAACGAAGTGATGAAGGCGACTCATGCAGAGAAAAACGCAGAAATTCAAGGGATTATCGGCAATTTATCGGTCTATCAAAGTGAACTTATTTCGGAACATTTGCTGAGTTCTCACAATGAGGCAATTACGGCTACGAAAACATTATTCTTTTCTTATATGCCGTTTACAATTTCGGACGAAGAATTTTATCAAGAAATTGTTCCGATTATTTATCAACATCGTTTTATTACACCGTTTATCGATATCACCTTACGAATTATGGATTTAGAATTTTTTCAGGAACGCTACCCAATTGTTTTTAATAGCTGTCGTCAGTTTTTATTTGCGTTGGATTGCTCGGCGTTTGAGTTTAGTAAGCTTTCTTTATTTTTTGATTTGCTATTAGTGTTATCCCGTCTTTATGACCAAAGGAATGAAAAAAGCACGATCAATCTTTATGTGAATTTTACGCAAGGAGAAAAATATACTCAGTTTATCAAAGAACAAATCAAAATATTCGAATCTTTCAGCATTCACTTTCATTCAGCGATTCGACCAGATACTGATTTAGTAGTTTCGGATTATTTACCAAAAACGTTATTTTCAGTAAAATGTTTAATTTGGCTAGCGCCCCCGCGAGCCAGTGACTGGCAAAATTTTGGCAACGAAATTGTCCGAATTAATAAAGAGCTACAACAAACGAAACAAAGAAAAAGCGAATAAAAACAGTCGCAACGTGTTTTAGTTGCGACTGTTTTTTGTTACTGAATGTTTATAGTAAACTTTCTCATTATCACTGATGTGAAAAATTTTAAATAAAAGCCAAATAGGATTGAAGAAAAAGAAAAAATTGCTAGTGAAGGACCAATTCTCTAAAGTTTTTCTCAAATATAGTAGAATTCCTTTCTTTTCTTCTGTGAGAAAGATATAATAAAAAACGTATGAACAAAGGAAAAGGGATGACGAATGAATAGAAAAGAGAAAACAAATTTAGATAGTCGAATTGATTACGGCGTGATATTACCAGTTTTTCTTTTATCACTAATTGGTATGCTATCGCTTTACGTAGCGCTTTACAATGATCCAAGCAAACCTAAAATTGGTAGCTTGTTAATGAAACAAGGACTGTGGTATTTAGTCGGAGGATTAAGTATTGTCATTATTATGCATTTTAGCTCAAAATTACTCTGGCGGTTAACGCCCGTTTTTTATGCACTTGGATTAGTATTAATGGGATTACTACTGAAATTCTATGACCCCGTGCTAGCAGAGCAAACAGGTTCTAAAAACTGGATTCGCTTTGGTGGCACCACATTCCAACCATCGGAATTGATGAAGATTGCGTTTATTTTGATGTTGGCCTATATAGTGACCATGCATAATGTTAAATATGTGGACCGAACACTCAAAAGCGACTTTTGGCTAATCGCTAAAATGCTATTAGTCGCGATTCCGGTAATTGTTTTAGTACTTTTACAAAAAGACTTCGGGACGATGTTAGTTTTCTTAGCCATTTTTGGGGGAGTTTTCTTAATGTCTGGCATTACTTGGAAAATTATTGTGCCAGTTTTTATTTTAGCTGCTCTAGTGGGGGCAGGAACTATTTACTTGATTACAACAGAAACAGGTAGAGATTTATTGTCTAAGTTAGGGGTCGAAGCCTATAAATTTGATCGGATTGATTTATGGCTAAATCCTTTCCATACAGATCCAGATCGCTCATTCCAACCAGCGCTAGCATTAACAGCAATTGGTTCTGGAGGCCTTTTCGGAAAAGGCTTTAACGTGAGTGATGTGTATGTCCCTGTTCGTGAGTCAGATATGATTTTTACAGTTGTTGGTGAAAACTTTGGCTTTATTGGTGGCTGTTTCATTATTTTGTTGTATTTTATTTTAATCTACCGCATGATCCGCGTTTGTTTTGATACAAATAATGAATTCTATGCCTACATTGCCACAGGAATTATCATGATGATTTTGTTCCATGTTTTTGAAAACATTGGAGCGAATATTGGTTTACTACCATTAACTGGGATTCCATTACCGTTTATTAGTCAAGGTGGTTCTTCCATTTTAGGTAACATGATTGGGGTGGGCTTAATTATGTCCATGCGTTACCAACAAGAAACGGTTCGTACCAGAAGTGGTCGTTAAAGAAAGAAGAAAGAAAGAAGGGGTAGAAATGTACACACTTTATGAATATCCTAAATGCTCAACTTGTAAAAAAGCGAAAGCGTGGTTAGATCAACAAGACGTTAAATACCAAGCAATTGATATTAAAGCGACACCGCCTAGTAGTGAACAACTAGCAAAATGGATGAAAGAAACCGGCTTGCCTGTTCGTCGTTTTTTTAACACAAGTGGGGTTTTATATAGAGAACAAGGCTTAAAAGATCTTGTTGACAGTTTTTCTATTGAAGAAGCAAGTCAGCGTTTAGCTGCGGATGGCATGTTGATTAAGCGTCCAATTCTCTTAAAAGACAATACATTTCTAACGAATGGTTTTAAAGAAGCAGATTACGAAGGAGTGCTTGGAAAATGAGTGAAATGAAACAAATCGATCAATTATGGATCTTACCAACAGAAGCAGGTTATAAAATTGGTTTAACCGCCGAAACCCAAGAGGATTTAGGGAAGATTACTTTTGCGACATTTCCCAAAGTCGGACAAACATTAGCTAAAGGTGATTCTTTAATTGAATTAGAAGCAGAAAAAGCAGTCAGTGAATTCAGTAGTCCATTATCTGGTAAGGTAGTTGCGATTAATGAAGCGGCTGATCAAGAGCCGAGTGCGTTAGATGAAGAAAATGCCTGGATTGCTGTTTTAGCAGATGTTGAACCAACAGAATTTGAAAATCTTTAGTCTTACGTTGACAAGGCCAATGTTTATTGCTATAATTTTCTCAATCTAATCAAAAGAAAGCTTTGAAAAGAAGAGTACATGTTAAGGACGTTTGAAGAGAGCCCTGTTTGCTGAGAATGGGTAACAGATTTAAGATGGAAGATGGTCTTTGAGCAGAGTAAGTGAGCGAAGCAGTGAACTTACTACGGGGCGCCCGTTACAGCCAACGGTATGCGAAGAATCAAGTACCGTATGAGGTTATTATTGAGAAATAATAGCGAATTAAGGTGGTATCACGAAATGACAAACTTTCGTCCTTTTTGCTGTAATAGCAAAAGGATGGAAGTTTTTTTGTTTTTATTAAGCAAATTCGTTTCATAAAAAGTGCGAAACCTTCAAAATAAGAAAGTAGAACAGAAAGAAGAGGAGAACAAAATGGCATTAATTGAATTACGTCATGTAAAAAAAGAGTTTTCCGGTAAAGCGGGTAAAGTCACGGCTTTAAAAGATATTGATTTAACGGTTGAATCTGGTGATATTTATGGCATTATTGGCTATTCGGGTGCAGGAAAAAGTACGTTGGTTCGCTTATTGAATGGACTTGAAACACCTACAGAAGGTGAAGTAGAAATTCAAGGACAAGATATTGCATTGTTGCCAAATAAAGAACTACGAAACTTCCGTAAAAAAATTGGGATGATCTTTCAACATTTTAATTTATTATGGTCACGGACGGTCCTAGAAAATATCATGCTCCCATTGGAAATTGCTGGCGTTCCAAAACAAAATCGGAAAAGCCGCGCAGAAGAGTTAATCAAGTTGGTTGGTTTAGAAGGACGGGAAACCGCCTACCCAAGTCAACTCTCTGGTGGGCAAAAGCAACGAGTGGGGATTGCCCGTGCCTTAGCTAACAATCCTGACATTTTGCTTTGTGATGAAGCAACGAGTGCTTTGGATCCGCAGACAACTGATGAGGTGCTAGAATTACTACTAAAAATCAACCAAGAATTAAATTTAACGGTTGTATTAATTACCCACGAAATGCACGTGATTCGTAAAATTTGTAATCGCGTAGCTGTGATGGAATATGGTGAAATTGTTGAAGAAGGTAAAGTGATCGATATTTTCAAAAAGCCTCAAACAGAAATTGCGAAACGCTTTATCCAACAAGAAGCGGATAAAAACATTGAAGAAACGGAACTGGTTGTTGAAGAAATGTTGGAACAATATCCGAATGGAAAAATTGTTCGCCTACTTTTCCACGGCGAACAAGCGAAATTGCCAATTATCTCGCATATTGTCCAAGAATATCAAGTAGAAGTCAGTATTATTCAAGGGAACATTCAGCAAACAAAGCAGGGTGCAGTGGGTTCTCTTTATATTCAATTATTAGGCGAAGAGCAAAATATTCTAGCAGCCATTGAAGGATTACGTAAACTTCGTGTAGAAACAGAGGTGATTGGAAATGAATAATCGTGGCTTAGCAAGTTTCTTTGATTTTTCCCAAATTGATATAAGTAAACTACAAGAAAAAACGATTGAAACACTTTATATGACAGGGATTTCAATCATAGTGGTCGCCATTTTAGGGCTGATTTTAGGACTACTACTTTTTGAAACGTCAGGCAGAAAAGGGATTTTGAGCCGATTACTGTATTGGCTAGTGGCCATTTTTGTAAATATTTTCCGTTCGATTCCGTTTATTATCTTAATCGTTCTGTTAATTCCTTTTACAAAAATTATTTTAGGGAGTATGTCTGGTGTCAAAGGCTCCTTACCAGCATTGATTATTTCCGCAGCACCTTTTTATGCTCGCATGGTCGAAATTGCTTTTCGTGAAGTCGATAAAGGCGTGATTGAAGCAGCCAAAGCAATGGGGGCCAATCGTTTCCAAATAATTTGGAAAGTTCTATTACCAGAAAGTCTGCCAGCGCTTGTTTCTGGCTTAACCGTTACAACCATTTCTTTAGTGGGCTACACTGCAATGGCAGCTGCTATTGGAGCGGGCGGTTTAGGAAGTTTGGCGTATCAAGATGGCTTCCAACGTGGTCAAAATACAGTTACCTTAGTAGCAACGATTTGTATCTTAATTATTGTCTTTGCGATTCAATGGCTTGGGGATACAGTCGCTAAAAAAATAGATAAACGATAAATGGAGGGAATAAGATGAAAAAACGTACATTATGGTCAGTAATTACTGTAGCAATAGCTGTCTTAGTTTTAGGGGCTTGCGGCAATAAAAAGAGTGATGACTCGGTCTTGAAAGTTGGGGCTTCACCGGTTCCACATGCAGAGATTTTAGAACATGTAAAACCTTTATTAGAAAAAGAAGGCGTAAAACTAGAAGTGACGACTTATACAGATTACGTGCTACCTAACAAGGCGTTGGAAAGTGGCGATATCGATGCCAACTATTTCCAACATGTGCCGTTCTTTAATGAAGCGGTTAAAGAAAATGATTATGACTTTGTGAATGCAGGTGCGATTCATTTAGAACCAGTTGGGCTTTACTCGAAAAAATACAAATCGTTACAAGAAATTCCTGATGGTTCAACGATTTACGTTAGCTCTTCTGTTTCAGATTGGCCACGTGTTTTAACGATTTTAGAAGATGCTGGTTTAATCACGCTGAAAGAAGGGGTAGACCGGACAACTGCTACTTTCGATGATATTGATAAAAATACTAAAAAGTTGAAATTCAATCATGAAAGTGATCCAGCAATCATGACCACTCTTTATGACAATGAAGAAGGGGCTGCGGTTTTAATTAACTCAAACTTTGCCGTGGATCAAGGATTAAATCCGAAAAAAGATGCGATTGCCTTAGAAAAAGAAAGTTCACCTTATGCTAATATTATTGCGGTTCGTAAAGAAGACGAAAACAATGAAAATGTAAAAAAATTAGTCAAAGTGTTACGTAGCAAAGAAGTTCAAGATTGGATTACAAAAAAATGGAACGGTGCCATTGTTCCAGTCAATGAATAAAAAGAAAATGACAATAGAATAAAAACTTGAGGTCGGGACAGGCGTGTTAAGCTTCAAGAAATAAGAAGAAAGTTCTGAAAGATGCTTTTTGTCTCTCAAGGACGTTCAGCTTATTTCCGAAGAAGCTGCTCCTGTCCCGTTGTTTATTTAAAATTTTAGAGCTAGGCAGATACATCATGTTGATTTACCTGCCAAGTCTAAGTTTTTTTCTTTTAAAAAAGACCATAAATGATAAAGTTACAAGGAATTTCTTAATTATCAGGAAAATTCAGGGACTATGCATAGGCATTTGCATTAGTTATTGTTATAATAATTAAGATAGATTTTTTGGAATGGAGGGAAAAAGATGTTACGTTTTTTTCCGCAAAAAAATAAATATGTAGAAGAAGCAAGCCAGTACGCCTTTGATAAAGAAGGCCAAATTCCGCAGCACATTGCCATTATTATGGACGGAAATGGCCGGTGGGCACAGAATCGAAGACTGCCGAGAATTGCTGGACATAAAGAAGGCATGGATACGGTTAAAAAAATAACGAAGCATGCTAGTCATTTAGGCGTTAAAGTTTTAACACTTTATGCATTTTCAACGGAAAATTGGAAGAGACCAACAGATGAAGTCAATTTCTTAATGCAATTGCCTGTTGATTTTTTTGATACATTCGTGCCTGAATTAATTAAGGAAAATGTTAAAGTCAATGTAATGGGCTACCAAGAGTTTCTACCAAGCCATACGCAAGATGCTGTTAAGCGCGCCATTGAGCAAACCAAGGACAATACGGGCATGGTTTTGAACTTTGCTTTAAATTATGGGGCGCGTGCGGAGCTACTAACTGCCATGAAACAGATTGCTGCAGAGGTTTCAGAAAAAACATATACGGCAGATGAGATTACAGAAGAAACAATCGCAGATCACTTAATGACTGGCTTTTTACCCACGGAACTTCGTGATCCAGAATTGTTGATTCGAACAAGTGGGGAAGAGAGAATTAGTAATTTCTTGCTATGGCAAATTGCTTATAGCGAGTTGTTTTTTACAAAAGCATTATGGCCTGATTTTTCAGGAGACACTTTAGAAACCGCGATTGCTTCTTTCCAAAATCGTAATCGTCGTTTTGGTGGTCTAAAAGAAACTACAGAAACAGAAGGGAGCGATCCGCAGTGAGACAACGTGTCATCACAGCTATCGTCGCATTAATCATCTTTATTCCAATTATCTGGTATGGTGGTTTTGCAATTGAGATTGCCGCTGTTGCTTTGGCAGTAGTCGGCGTGTACGAGTTATTCCGTATGAAAGGATTAACGTTATTAAGTTTTGAAGGTGTTTTATCAGCATTAGGGGCCGTTTTTTTAGTTATCCCAACAATTAAGTGGTTAAACTTTTTGCCGGAAATGCAAACAAATTTCATTTTATTTTATGTCACTGTAATGTTGTTGTTAGGTGCTTCGGTGATTTCTAAAAATACATATACGATTGAAGAAGCTGGCTTTCCAGTTATTGTCAGTTTATATGTAGGGATGGGGTTCCAGAACTTTATTAGTGCCCGTTCCGCAGGTTTTGAAGTCTTGTTATTTGCTTTATTCATTGTCTGGGCAACGGATATTGGTGCATATCTATTTGGACGCCGATTTGGTCGTCATAAATTGATGCCAGATGTTTCACCCAACAAGACAATAGAAGGTGCACTTGGCGGTATTTTATCAGCCGTCGTTGTAGCAGCGTTGTTTTTAGTTTTCACAGCTAATAAAGGGCTATTTCCTTATCCGATGCCGGTGATGCTCGTATTGACGGTTCTATTTTCTATAGTAGGGCAATTCGGTGATTTGGTTGAATCTTCTATCAAACGTCATTATGGCGTGAAAGACTCTGGTAACATCTTGCCAGGACATGGCGGTATTTTAGATCGTTTTGATAGTTTATTATTTGTTTTCCCAATTATGCACTTATGTGGATTATTTTAAATTGATTAACAAAATTTAAAAAAGTATCGTCAAATAAGCAAAAATCCAGAAGAGTCTCTCTTCTGGATTTTTACTGTTTATTGAGATAATGCGTGAAACACTGACAGGGTATGTTTGAGATAAGTTTAATTTTAAACATTCGGTGGTTTTACTCTTTAATTGACAATAGCCTTCTCTTTAAAGAGAAGGCTATCTAACGAATCAATATTATTATTTTAAAGTTGGATCAGACTATTTCTAGTATTCAAGTATTTTTCATTTAAGCGATGTATTCCCTACCTCTAATACATCCTTGTATCTCTCTAGACACGCCAGTTTTGAATAAAATCATCAAAACAATTGAATGGTTCGTTTAAAAATATTTTTCGTGTTCTAATTATTATAACATAAAACTCGTCAACTGACCACTAGCTGACGAGTTCATAATTTTTCCAGATAAATAGACAGCCGTTTTCCGCCGACTGTCTAAGATTAAGATAGATTTGTAAAGAAGTGAATAAATGCTTCCTACTATCTCTTTATAACATGAGGAAAAGAAAACTGCAAAAGATAGCTGTGTTTTTTGAAAAAAAGATCAGCTGGTTTCCGCCAGCTGATCATCCGTTGAAAAGAGATATAAAGAAGTGAATAAAGCTTGCTTTACCTCTATTTTATACCATGTTTTGATTCAAATAACTATTCAGTATTAGTTATACTTAAATAATAAATATGTATACGGATGTATTGTTTTGAGGTATAGTCATAGAGAAAAGAGGGAACGTTTATGAAAAAATTTTGTTTAAGTTATAGCTCTGGTAAAGATTGTTTATTGGCGATGGATCGATTGGTACAAGCAGGAAATCAGCCAGTTGCGTTAGTGACAACATTAAGTGATGAAATTAATCGTTCTTGGTTTCACGGCATACCAATCTCCGTCTTAGAAGCAGCGGCCGAAGCGTTAGATTTACCACTTGTTATATCACATAACAATGAAACAAATTACACAGAAAAAGTGGTTGAGGCACTGCATGAAACTAAAAAATTGGGTGCAGAAACGGTTTGTTTTGGCGATATAGATATTGAACAAAATGGTGCTTGGGATCGCCAAGTTGCATTAAGTGCTGGGCTTGAGCCACAATTACCTCTTTGGCAGGAGAATCGCGAAGCACTTGTCAAAGAATTCTTGGCAAAAGGATACACAGCAATTATCAAAACGGTCAGCAAAGAGGCAGGTATTCCAATAAAATTTTTAGGAAAACCGTTAGATGAAACATTTATCACGTACCTTAAAGAGCATCAATTAGATATTTGCGGAGAAAACGGGGAGTACCATACGTTGGTAATTGACGGCCCGCTATTTAAAAAGAGGCTCAATTATTATACTTCAGGAATTTATGAAAGTCCTTATGCTTATTCTTTGATTATTGATGCTTAAATGAAAGTAAAAGGACACAAGCTGCCACTTTTTCTAGGGATATGCTATAATTGACTTAAGAAAAGTAGAGAAAGTGAGTGGTTAATTATGGAAGAAACTGTCTTTTTTAATTTAGGAAATGCCCTTGCTTCAAAAAGAGATCAAAAAGAATTAATTAAAGAAGCCCAAATTGCGAAAGATACTCGAAAGATTCCAGGAAAACTGATTATCGTTGAAGATGAAGAAAATGGTACCCATATTTTATTTGAATTAGCTGATCAAACAGAACCGTCTACTGAAACAAAAGAATTCAAAGTGAAAAAAGTGATTGATTAATAAAAAAGCAACGAATTTTTCTAAATTCGTTGCTTTTTGATATTTTTTTACACAAATGATACAAAAAGAATATCAAAATCAAATAAATGATTAGTATACTTGAAGAAACAAATAGGAAGCAAAGCAAACGTTTTGAGGTGTTCTTTCATGGAAAATCGAGGAATTTTATTTGATAAAGATGGTACGTGTATTCGTTTTGACACTCTTTGGCAAGCAGGTTTGCAAGCTTGTTTTGAAACACTAAGTATGTTAGCCCCTCATCATTCAGCAGAAATAAAAAAGATATTAGCTATTCAGGAGCAACGTTTTTTGCAAAAACATTTACTTGATGAAGTCCTTTATCAGGAACTTTATCAGGAATTGGCGCAATTTGAGGAATTAGTCGAACAGGGAATCAGCAGTCGATGGCTGGAGCAATTTTTTTATGATTATTTACGAAAAAATCTGAAAAAGATTGAACCAATTGGTGATTTAAAACAGTTATTTCTTGAGCTAAAACGGAAGAACTATAAAATTGGATTAGCAACTTCAGATACTTTGCCAGCGACTATGTTGATTATGGAATATCTTGGTTTAACAGAAATGTTTGATTTTATTGCGACAGGAGATCGTTACTTACCGAAACCAGATGCGGACATGCTCCAAGCCTTTTGTCAGTCATGTCAATTGAAGTTGACAGAAGTAATTATGGTGGGGGATTCGCTCGTGGATGTTTTCATGGGAACTTGTCATGGCAAAGCAGGAATTGGTGTTTTAACCGGCAACTGCCAGTCAACTGATTTTGAAAATTTTGAAGTAGCTTATTTTCGTGATATCCATGAAATACCTTATCAAGAATTATGGGGAAATACCAAGAAGAAAAAAATCCTGAAAAGATGACGAGTCTTTTCAGGATTTTTTTATTAATCTAATTGAAGCAATTGCCGTTTCTTTTGTTGAAATTCTTCTTCTGTTAGAACTCCTTCATCAACTAACATTTTTAAATTTCTTAACTCAGCCATTACGTCTTCAATAGTGCTAGATGAGTTTTTTTGTGAATCAGATAGTTTTGGTTCAATCGGTTGGTTTTTATCACTCTTTATAGGAGTTGGTATTTCTGCGAAAAATCTAAAAACTTCGACCGCCGCCACCGAATGTGCCGCCGCCAGTTGAGTGGGTGGTGCTACCACCACCGCCCATTCCGCCACTGCCGCCATTGTTTTTAGGAATACGACGCGTAGTGATGAAAGAGTTGGTTAACTGATCTGTGCGGGAGGTTAAGTTTAAAGTTGTTTTTTCCCTAAAGGGATATTGATAACTTGAAAATTTTAATTGATATTTAGAAATATTAATGCCTAAGAAGACCAAACTGAGTATCAGAGCAGCAGCAAAAGCAATTACCATTTCCAGCGGGGTAATGACTTTATAACGAGTGATTTTACCTGTTGCGCTGTCCACACGATAGTGCCCCCCAGGAACCCCTTTATTAAAAAATGCTTGAGTTTCCTGAACAAAGGTTTGAGCAGCCGCGAAATAATTTCCTTGACTCATCCCATCCATTACTTTATCTAAGGTGTCATTAATTCGTGCATCCGTCATATAATCAATCATGTTTCCAGAAGTAGAGATGTAGACTTTCCGTAAGTCCATATCAATGAGAAAAAGAATCGCATTTTGGTCCTTACCAACTTTATTTAAAAGATAATGATCTGCAAATTCTTGTTCATCGCCATAGGTATTATTATTTGTGGTCACAATAAAGACAGAGGCTTTTGTTTTTTCTTCTAAAGGTTGTATCTCTTGCTTTAGTTGGTTGATTTGATCAGGTGTCAGTAATTGTGCGTCATCATCAATTGAATTTTCAGCCGCCGAAACGGGTAGGGCAAGGCCAAAAGCAAGAAGTATTAGGAAAAAAATAGGTAAAAGTCGTTTTTTCATAGGAAATAACCTCCTAATAAAAAGAGTGCTAAGAGTCCAGCGAAAATGCCTAACGTTGCTAGCCCTAAACGAGTGTAACTAATTGGAAGCACACCGCTTACTTTACCTGTTTGTCCATTCATGGCATAATAATAAACTTTTTTTGATTGTTCCTGACTGCGATAGGTGACTAACCAAATTGGCAAAAGCATATAGTGATTATTTTCTTGGTTTAGAGAAATATCCGTGCGAACATTTGTCAACGTAGTATAACCAGAAGCAGAGTCCCGTAACAATGATTCCGAATAATCTTGTAATTCTTGTTGGACGTGTTTTTTGATTGCTTCATATTCAATATCGCGTTTTTCTGCTTGAAAACCTGCTAGGTATTGGCTTTTGAAAGGCACTGCTTGATCAATTAAAAATGGTTGAACGCCTTCCACCATTTTTTGTTGGACGTTTTTTGACAAGGCATTTTTAACTAATTCTTTAAACGATAATTTTCCTGAACGTCCCACATTGAAACGTTTTGTTTCGGTGTATTCGATATCACCTACGCGCCAAATGCGAATACTTGTGCCAGTAGCTTGCAGTTGTCCGTCGACTTCTGCATCAACGACCCAATAGGGGAAGTAAACCCCAGTTAATTTATCGATTTGATTTTTGCTGAAAAAATCTCGAGGAATGAACCATTTTTTCTTGGTCCAAGCGAGAAATTTTTCAATCGCTTCGTCTTTTTCAATTGTAAAGGGTAAGACATTTTCTGGTAAAAATTCGCCACTTAATCGACCAGCCAAGACAACTGGATTATGGCAATAATAACAGTATGTGGCAGCCGTTGTTGCATCGGTGACAATTTGAGCGCCACAGCTTGGACAATTAAAAATTTCCATTGTGCCTGCATCTGCAGCTGCTTCATTCTCAGTGGTCTCTGTTTGTTGCGTAGCGGAGGATTCTTCTTCCGCCGTGAAAGTCAAATTTTCCTCGGCAGTCGTTGTTGAGGGATTCTCTAAATGCGCCTCATGTTGCTGTTGCTCATAACGAGTCACTTCTTCTTCCGTGTAAATATTTAAACAATATTCACAATGAAATTTTTGATCTTTGGGATTAAATAAGAGCGGGCCGCCACAGTTGGGGCATTTATGGGTAAATGTTGTTTCCATTGCAACCGTCCTTTCTAATAGAGTGAGTAAATAACAGGAATCTGATTCAAAGAAAAAGGGTAGACTTGTGCCTGACCCTTTTCTTTAATTGTTCACTACTTGCTTATAAAGGAACCCCTTGGAATGGTTTACCACAATGTGGACAGAACTTAGGAATACCATTACTTAAGTCAACAATTTCGCTACATTCACTACATTTCATTTCTAATTTTGGTTTCTCGTTTGTTGGTTTTGGTGTACCACAGTTTGAACAAAACTTCCCAGTGTTTTCAGTCCCACATTGTGGGCAAGTCCAAGTGTCTGTAGCCCCTTGTGCATTTTGCTGGTTTTGTTTTTCTTGCATTTGTTGTTGGTTTGTTTGAGATGCTTGCGCAAAGTAGTTGCCATTCGCATTCATGCCCATACCAACGCCCATAAAGCCGCTCATTGCGCCACCTTCATTTTTACCAGCAGCCTCCATACCACGAGCCAAGGAACCTTGAACATAGCCTTCGCGAACACCTGGATCGCTGAGCATAGCACCTTCATTTCGCATGTTGATTAATTTTGTTGAATCATCTGTATAAGAAATGCTTGCAACTGCTACAGAAACAATTTCCATGCCGCGATTGGTGCGCCAATCCTCGTCAAGCGCAGTTTGCATATATTTGCTTAATTCAACACTTTTTGAGGGAACATAAGAAATACGCTGCCCATCAGCAGACATTTGATTGATTGCTGCTTGCAATGCTGTAATGAACTCTGCCAAATATTGTTCATTAATATCATTAATATCTACTTGCGTTTGGTTTTTAGGAATCGCATTAGTGTAAAATAGCAAAGGATCTGTAATTTTAATTGAGTAATTTCCGTGTGCACGTAAGAAAAGTTCGGCATTATAAAAATTATCAAAATAGTTTAATGGCGCAGGTGTTCCAAATTTAATGCCTTTAATTTCTTGCAAGTTAATATAAAAAACTTGTTGTTTTTGTGGAGTTACGCCACCAAATTTGAAACGACTGAAGGTCTCTGCAATCGCATCTTTTAAAGAACCGTTAAACATTGAAGGCGCAGAATCATTTTTGACTGTATAATAGCCCTCTTCAGCAGTGTAATCGATGATTTTGCCACCATCGACAAGAAGCATCATCATGTTGGGATAGACATGTACAACAGAACCATCTGTTAAAACATCGTCCGTTCCTTTACGATTAGAACCACGTTTATCATCTTTACGTACAAAAACACCTTTTGTCATGACGGTTGTGTCCCCCATATTATCAGGTTCAATAACCTCTAGCCATTGATCGGCCAAGCCACCGCCAACTGAACTTGTTGCTGCTTTAATAAGTCCCATGTTCATTCCTCCTAATAAAAAAACTAATTGTTAAAGCTAGTATACCACACAATGAATGCAGAGAAATCCAACGAAAGCCTGATGAAATGGAAAAAATTGATCAAACTTTATTAAGAAATTAAAAAAAGTATAGGTGAAACACAAGCATTTTAAAAAAAGTTACGTATAATAGAAGAAAAGACATATTATATAGTTAGGGGATTATTGAATGGAACGAAGCAATCGTAATAAAAAATCTTCAAAAAAACCACTTATTCTTGGTGTTTCTGCCTTGGTTCTAATCGCTGCTGCCGGTGGCGGGTATTATGCTTATAGTCAATGGCAAGCCAAACAAGAATTAGCCGAAGCGAAGAAAACAGCTACTACATTTTTAAACGTATTGTCAAAACAGGAATTTGATAAGTTACCGTCCGTTGTTCAAGAAGCTAGCTTAAAGAAAAATGGCTATGATACTAAATCTGTTGTTGAAAAATACCAAGCAATTTATTCAGGGATTCAAGCAGAAGGAGTCAAAGCTAGTGATGTTCAAGTAAAAAAGGCGAAAGACAATCAATACACATTTACCTATAAATTATCGATGAGTACCCCTTTAGGCGAAATGAAAGATTTGTCTTATCAATCAAGTATCGCCAAAAAAGGCGATACCTACCAAATCGCTTGGAAGCCGTCTTTAATTTTTCCAGATATGTCAGGAAATGATAAAATTTCGATTCAAGTAGATAATGCCAAACGTGGAGAAATTGTCGATCGTAATGGTAGTGGGCTAGCAATTAACAAAGTGTTTGATGAAGTGGGCGTAGTGCCTGGCAAACTCGGTTCTGGCGCAGAAAAAACAGCCAATATCAAAGCTTTTAGTGATAAATTCGGCGTTTCTGTTGATGAAATCAATCAAAAGTTAAGCCAAGGATGGGTCCAAGCAGACTCCTTTGTACCAATCACAGTCGCTTCTGAACCAGTGACAGAATTACCAACAGGGGCTGCGACAAAAGATACAGAGTCACGTTATTATCCGCTGGGGGAAGCAGCTGCGCAATTAATCGGGTATACGGGCACCATTACTGCAGAAGATATTGAAAAAAATCCAGAGTTAAGTAGTACGGGCGTAATTGGTAAAACTGGTTTAGAACGAGCGTTTGATAAAGAATTAAGAGGGCAAGATGGTGGCTCACTAGTTATTTTAGATGACAAAGAGAATGTCAAAAAAGCTTTACAAACCAAAGAGAAAAAAGATGGTCAAACGATTAAATTAACGATTGACAGTGGCGTACAACAACAAGCCTTCGCTATATTTGACAAACGTCCTGGTAGTGCGGTCATTACCGATCCTCAAAAAGGCGATTTATTAGCAACGGTTAGTTCACCTTCGTATGATCCTAATAAAATGGCCAATGGTATTTCTCAAAAAGAATATGATGCTTACAATAACAACAAAGATTTACCATTCACAGCACGTTTTGCGACAGGCTATGCACCAGGCTCTACCTTTAAAACAATTACCGGTGCCATTGGTTTAGATGCAGGGACATTGAAGCCAGATGAAGAGCTAGAAATTAATGGTTTGAAATGGCAAAAAGATAAATCTTGGGGCGGCTATTTTGCGACACGTGTAAAAGAAGCAAGTCCAGTCAATCTGCGTACCGCTTTAGTTAATTCAGATAATATTTATTTTGCCCAACAAACATTACGGATGGGAGAAGACAAATTTAGAGCGGGTCTTAATAAATTCATTTTCGGTGAGGAACTAGATTTACCAATTGCCATGACGCCTGCTCAAATTTCAAATGAAGATAAATTTAATTCTGAAATTCTTTTAGCAGATACGGGCTACGGTCAAGGTCAATTGTTAATTTCGCCAATCCAGCAAGCTACCATGTATAGTGTTTTCCAAAATAATGGAACATTAGTCTATCCAAAACTAGTTTTAGACAAAGAAACGAAGAAAAAAGACAATGTAATCAGCGCCAACGCAGCGAATACAATTGCCACAGATCTTTTAGGTAGTGTGGAAGATCCTTCAGGTTATGTTTATAATATGTACAATCCGAACTTCTCATTGGCTGCTAAAACAGGAACAGCTGAAATAAAAGATAAACAAGATACAGATGGCAAAGAAAACAGTTTCCTTCTAACGTTAGATCGTAGTAACAATAAATTCTTAACAATGATTATGGTTGAAAATTCAGGAGAAAATGGTTCTGCAACAGATATCAGTAAACCATTAATTGATTACTTAGAAGCAACCATTAAATAAAAAGAGAAAATGAACGAAACGAGGTTTCTGTAAAAAGAAACCTCGTTTTCCCTTTTTAGAAAAAGGAAAGTGTGCTACAATGAAGCGACTAAATTGTAGAAGGAAAGGGATTCGTGTGCGAATTTTAGCAATAGATACATCTAACCAAACATTGAGTATTGCTGTGTGTGAAAATCAAAAAATTCTGGGAAGTTATACAGCAACGGTTAAAAGAAATCATAGCTTAACATTAATGCCGGCAATTGACTATTTGATGAGTCAATTGAACTTGGCGCCAACGGCAATTGATCGTTTTGTCGTAGCAGAAGGACCTGGATCATACACTGGCTTACGTTTAGGCGTGACGACTGCCAAAACATTGGCCTATACTTTAAAGAAAGAGCTAGTAGGCATTTCCAGTCTACAAACGTTAGCTGCCAATTGTGTTGGACAAACCGGTTTAATTGTGCCTCTTTTTGATGCGCGTCGTAAAAACGTCTATGCTGGTGCTTATCGGTTTGTCAATGGCGTGTGGCAAAATGAGTTACCGGACCAACATATTTCCCTGCGGGAGTTATTAGAACAACTAAAAAATGAACCAAATCTTTTTTTTGTTGGTGAAGATGTTGAAAAATTCACTGAAGAAATAGCTCAAATCATTCCTCATGGAGAAATTTGTGATGTCCCGCAATGGCAAATTCCTAATGCTGCAGTTTTGGCTGCGTTAGGTAGTGTGGCTGAACCTGTTGAAAATGTTCATGGGTTCTTACCTGCGTATTTGAAAAAAGTAGAAGCGGAAGAAAATTGGTTGAAGACACACACGCCTAATGGAGAAAGCTATGTGGAAAAACTTTAATTTTGTGACAAAATACTTTACAAAAAGACGGCAACGGTATATAACTAAAACCATTGCAATGAACCAGCAAGAATTTCAATTGCGTGAAATCACCTACCAAGATATTAAGGATTTACTAGCAATTGAACGTGAAGTTTATGCTGGGGAACTTCCTTGGACGATGTCTGCTTTCATGGCAGAACTTGGCTCAAAAGCGCCGCATCTCTATTTGTTAGCGGCAATTAACGGAAAAGCAGTTGGCTTTATTGGTTGTCGGATTCAAGGAACGGATGCACACATTACGAATGTCGCTGTCCATACAGCATACCAAGGCTTAGGTTTAGGTCGTTCTTTAATAGAAGAAACGCGAATTTTTGCCAAGAAAAATCGTTGTGAAACCTTATCGCTAGAAGTACGAATGAGTAATGTTAAAGCCCAACGTTTATATCGAAAAATTGGCTTTGTCTCACAAACGGTGAAAAAAGGCTATTATGACGAAAATAATGAAGACGCACTAGAAATGATAATTGATTTAAAAGAAGAGTGAAGAAAAAATGTTAGTAACAAAAAAAGAAATATCTGTAGCAAATATTGGTGAAGAATTATGGCGTTTTAGTAATTCTTCTTATACAACTGGCTCCCCTTGGACAGAAACACAATTCGCGGAAGATTTTGCTCAGGAAAATAGCGAATATCTTTTTTTAGTTGAAAATGGCCAGTGGTTAGGTTATATTGCCTATCATTTTATTTTAGATGAAGCAGAAATTAGTCACGTTGTTGTGAATGGTCAGAAACAACACCAAGGAATTGGTTGTCAATTAATGAAAGCTTTTAAAGAATATGTTAAAAGTCGTAACATTACACAAATTTTCTTAGAGGTCAGAGAATCGAATACATTAGCTCAAAAACTTTATGAGAAAACAGGTTTTCGGAAAGTAGCTGTTCGAAAAAATTATTATAAAGAACCGCAAGAAAATGCCTTTGTAATGTGTGCGAAATTAAGGAAGGAAGCCCAATGACAATTTTTACAAAAGAACGTAAATTATTATTAGCTGTGGAAAGTAGCTGTGATGAAACAAGTGTGGCTGTCATTGAAGATGGCGACAAAATTCTTTCCAATATCGTAGCTTCGCAAATTAAGAGCCATCAACGTTTTGGCGGAGTCGTTCCAGAAGTTGCGAGTCGTCATCATGTCGAACAAGTGACGATCTGTATTGAAGAAGCATTAACAGAAGCAAAAGTCACACCAGAAGAGCTTAGTGGCGTCGCTGTGACCTATGGGCCTGGGTTAGTCGGTGCTTTATTAATAGGACTTTCTGCAGCAAAAGCATTTGCTTGGGCGCACCAATTACCACTTATTCCAGTCAATCATATGGCTGGACACATTTATGCTGCCCGTTTTGTAGCACCGCTCGAATTTCCATTGATGGCCTTACTCGTTAGTGGAGGACATACGGAATTGGTCTACATGAAAGAAGATGGCTCTTTCGAAATTGTTGGTGAAACACGTGATGATGCAGCTGGTGAAGCGTACGATAAAGTCGGACGGGTGTTAGGGTTGCCTTATCCTAGTGGCAAAGAGATTGATGCTTTGGCCCATGAAGGCACAGATACCTACCAATTTCCACGGGCGATGCTAAAAGAGGATAACTATGACTTTAGCTTTAGTGGTTTGAAAAGTGCGTTTATTAACACGGTTCATAATGCAGAGCAACGTGGTGAAGTACTGTCTACAAAGGATTTAGCCGCAAGTTTTCAGGCGAGTGTGGTGGAAGTATTGGTGACTAAAACCATTCGTGCTTGTCAAGAATATCCTGTTAAGCAATTGCTAATTGCTGGGGGAGTTGCTGCGAATCAAGGATTACGAGAAGCAATGAGACATGCAATCAGTGAACAATTACCAGCAGTAACATTACTTATTCCGCCATTAAAACTTTGTGGGGATAACGCGGCGATGATTGGCGCTGCTGCTTTTATCGAAGCTGAAAAGAATCACTTCGCTTCGTATAACTTAAATGCAGAACCTGGCGTTAGTTTTATGACAATTAGTGAAGAAGGCTAGCCAGCTAGACAAAAATTTGCTATAATGAAGCCAGTTTAACAATGACATTCGATGATAAAGAGAGTACTTATTTCAACGTCAGCTTAGCGATCTTGGGAAGGTGGGAGCCAAGAGTGATCGGAATGAGGAAGCGCACTTTTAGAATTCTGCTGAAAGCAGACGGCAATCACCGTTATCGATGAAGCAGGTCTATCCAAGTAGTATAGACAATTAGAGTGGTACCGCGGGTAAATTCTCGTCTCTGACAAAACAAATCATTTTGTTTTGTCAGAGACGTTTTTGTTTTTTATACTTACAAATTAATCAGGAGGGTTCTTATGAACAACAAAGAAATCGTAGCAAAAGCGTTACATGATGTTTTAAATGAAGAATTAACGATGGATCAAATCGAACAATTATTGGAAAATCCTAAATCTGTCGATCATGGAGATGTGGCTTTTCCAGCCTTTTCATTAGCTAAAATTTATCGTAAAGCACCACAACAAATTGCAGCAGAATTAGCAGAAAAATTTGATGGCACAAATTTTGAAAAAATTGAAGTGGTGGGACCTTATTTAAACTTCTTCATGAATAAAGAAGCAGTCAGTCAAGCTGTCATTGGCGCAGTAGTCAAAGAAAAAAACAACTACGGAAACAGTACCTTTGGTAATAATGGCAATGTTCCTATTGATATGTCTTCACCAAACATTGCTAAACCAATTTCTATGGGGCACTTACGTTCTACGGTAATCGGGAATTCAATTGCCTTTATTTTAGAAAAAATTGGGTATCAGCCAATTCGGATTAACCACTTAGGTGACTGGGGTACACAGTTTGGTAAGTTAATTGTAGCTTATAAAAAATGGGGTTCTGAAGAAGCAGTCCGCCAACAACCAATTAATGAATTATTGCGCTTATATGTGCAATTTCATGAAGAAGCAGAAGAAAAACCAGAATTAGAAGACGAAGCACGTGCATGGTTTAAAAAATTAGAAGAAGGAGACCAAGAAGCTAATGAATTATGGAAATGGTTCCGTAGCGAGTCTCTAAAAGAATTTGATAAAATCTATTCCATGTTAGAAGTTGAATTTGATTCTTATAATGGCGAAGCCTTTTATAATGATAAAATGGATGAAATTGTTACTTTATTAGAAGAAAAACATTTATTAACAGAAAATCAAGGTGCAGAAATTGTTGATTTGACAGAATATAATTTAAATCCAGCACTTATTCGTAAATCAGATGGTGCGACGTTATATATCACACGGGATTTAGCTGCTGCGCTTTACCGTAAACGGACGTATGATTTTGCCAAATCACTTTATGTAGTCGGCAACGAACAAAGCAATCACTTCAAACAATTAAAAGCAGTCTTGAAAGAACTAGGATTTGAATGGTCAGATGATATGGAACACATTCCGTTTGGTTTAATTACTCAAGGCGGTAAAAAATTATCCACACGTAAAGGGAAAATTGTTTTATTAGAAGAAGTATTGAATGAAGCTGTTACTTTAGCAGGAAATCAAATTAACGAGAAAAATCCAGACTTAGCAAATCGTGAAGAAGTGGCGAAACAAGTAGGTGTAGGTGCAGTTATTTTCCATGACCTTAAAAATGATCGTCTAAATAATTTCGATTTTGTATTAGATGAAGTTGTTCGTTTTGAAGGAGAAACTGGGCCATATGTTCAATATACACATGCTCGTGCGATGAGTATTTTACGTAAAGCAAACTTTACACCAGACGCCACACAACGTTATGCACTAAATGACAAGGATAGCTGGGAAGTCGTGAAGTTGTTACAAAAATTCCCTGAAACTGTGATGCAAGCTGCTGAAAAATATGAACCATCTGTTATTGCGAAACATAGCATTCATTTAGCACAAGCGTTCAATAAATATTATGCCCATGTTCGGATTTTGGATGAAGATGCTCAAAAAGAGGCACGCTTAGCGTTAGTTTATGCAGTAGCTACTGTTCTAAAAGAAGATTTACGTTTACTAGGGTTACATGCACCAGAAGAAATGTAGAAGTTTTTGTGAAAATTTTACTGCGTTGAACGCTAAACTTATTAAGCAAATATTAAAGTTAAGTTACAGATTGAGAAATTCATAGTAATTAAATAGCTGGGGTGCTATACTCGAGTCAAGTTATAAAAGGATTAGAAAAGGTGGCACCCAATTATATGACAGAAAAATGGCGTGAAGACGAAGAATATCTTTCTTATGTAGAAGATTTATTAGCAACCGAAGAAGTCCAAAAATTAGCAGAATACACACAACATATGCATTCAACTCGTTTAGAACATTCAATTAGTGTTTCCTATCATAGCTATAAATTAGCAAAGCGTTGGAACGGCAATGCTCGTGCAACAGCTCGTGCTGGTTTATTGCATGATTTGTTTTACTATGATTGGCGCACAACAAAGTTTGACGAAGGCTCTCATGCCTATGTTCATCCACGAATTGCAGCCAAAAATGCTGAAAAAATTACAGAGTTGTCTGATTTAGAACGAGACATTATTATTAAACATATGTGGGGCGCAACTATTGCACCACCAAAATACAAAGAAAGTTACATTGTAACCTTTGTTGACAAATATTGTGCTGTAAAAGAAGCAGCGTTGCCGATGACGACAGCCATGAAAACCAAATGGCGTCAGTATTTTGGCCAACAGTCAATCTAATAAAAAGCTTATCCTTACGGATAAGCTTTTTTTGTTTGACGTTGACTAAAAAGTCTAGCATTCATCTATTTAAAATAAATATTAAAAGTAATTTTGTTCTGTTAATTTCTTTTGAGCGTATCGAAAGACTGCTTCTTGATTTTCAGTTGTTAACTGTTTGTAAATGTTCATAATATTGGTTGGGACAACAAATGGCGTTTCTTCCGTTTCAGGAATACCTAAGATTTCAAGAGGTGATACATCTAAAATTTTAGATAAGGCGACAATTTTATCCCTCCCCATATTTTCAATCATTCCAGTTTCCCATTTCCTGACGGTACTTTTTCCAACACCAACAAAATTTCCAACTTGTTCTAATGTAAGATTTTTCTCCATCCTTTTTTGCTTCAAAAAATTTTCTTTCAAAAAAACCACCTCCGTAAAAACATTCTAGCACAAAAAGTGTCGCAAAAGAAACATGTTTTTTTCAAAATGAAAGTAACGAATATAATAGAAAAATCAGCATTTTTTAATGATATTGACGTTTTTTTCACAAAATGATATAATTTTCAGTGTCTTATTAGACACTGAAAAGGGGGAGAGTAAAATGGAATCAAATTTAATTCACTCAAAATTGAAAATGAAAGGAAAAAATGTTGAGTGGTTGGCAAATGAAATGACTGCATACGGGCAACCAATATCCGCTTCAACGATTTACAAAAAATTAAAAGGAGAAGTTGTTTTCAAAGCATCGGATATTAAATTGATTTCACAATTGTTGGATTTTAATAATGAAGAAATTATGACTATTTTTTTTAGTGAGCTAGTGTCTAAAAAGACACATATTAGTGTTGAAAGGATTGTGATGAATGAAAAAAAGTATTAATAAGTTATTTTCGATTTGTTTAATTATCTTTACTATTATAGGATCTAATACAAGTATTATTTCTTATGCAATGGATAATGAAAGTGGCACACAAATCCGGTCTATAGCTGTTGAATATCCGGGGGAAAAAACGGAAATTGTTGCTACAAAAGATTAGGCGACAGTTTCTTTGTCATTAGGAATCTCTGAATTAGCAAGCGGAGAGACGATGACATTAAGGATGGCTAGCGAAAAATATTCCTATTCAATGACACCTTTTGAAATTGGAGACGCACTTCAAGTGATTCCAAACGATGATGGTACTTGGACGATTAAAGCCTTACAAACGCTTACAGATTACTCAGCAGATTTGCAACTGAAGCTACGATATAATCAAAATTTATCAGAAGATTTTGAAGATCAAGTCGTTTTTACTTTTGAGGATTCACAAAAAATTGTCAAAATTAATATCGGGCAATACGTGGAGAAAGTTCCGCCAACTGAACTGGTTCGAAAAGTCCCGTTAGGATTTACCTCAGAGGGAAGAATTGCTTGGGTCATTTATTTTAACTATAATCAAGCAGGTCTTTCAGGTTCAGAAAAAACAACCTTTAAATTTTTAGATAATGTAGGTCCAAACCAAACATTAGCTATTGACAGTATTGCTGCATATCTCACCAAGCAGCCTATTTTAGAAACAAATGGTGAAATGATTCGGAATTTGGAACATGACGAATATAGCTATGATGCCAGTCAATTTTTCCAAAAAAATGCCTCTGAATCTGGATTTAATTATGAAGCAGAGAAATTTGAAGGAATACCAACAGCCACGGGCAGTTATCTTTCCAATAAAAATGCCTATTATATTTATTTAGAAACGATTCCAAATGAAAATATTCCAAGTGATGCCGTGCTATCAAATTACACGTATATGCGTATTTCTAGTGAGGGATTCGATGCTTGGGAAGATGATGATATTGCCTACATCACAGCAGACGAGAGTAGTGATGGAACAGGTCGAGGGGGTGTCGTTTTAGAAAAAATTGATGCAGTAACTGCTAAAGTTTTAGAAGGTGCTGTTTTCAAAGTCGTGAACACAAAAACACAACAAGTTGTTCAAGAAACATTAACCACCAATCAAGCAGGTCAAATTCGTTTAGCTGGTTTGGAAGCTGGTCAGTATGCATTCATTGAAACAAAAGCACCAACTGGTTACAAGTTAGATGCAACACCAGTTCCATTTGAAATTAAGTTAGAACAAACACAGACGATTCGCTTGAAAAAAGAAAATACGCGTTTAGAAAACCAGTTAAAAGTAGAAAAAGTAGATGAAAATAATGAGGTGAAACGTTTAGCAGGTGCTGAATTTTCGTTGTATGACCAAAAAAATAATCTAATAGAAAAAGGTGTCACGAATGAAAATGGCGAGCTGTTATTTTCAAATTTATCACCTGATGGAGAATATTATTTAGTTGAAACGAAGGCGCCTAATGGCTATGAATTAGACGAAACTAAACATCCTATTTCATTTGCTGGAAAAGCCGACTACACTTTAACATATCGGGTGAAGAATAAGCAGCAAGTACAAATTGGCTCCATCAAAATTGTCAAACAAGATAAAGAAAGCAAAAAACGTTTAACAGGCGCAGAATTTCAGTGGAAAGATACGGTGACAGGAAAAACAGGAATAGTGACAGTTGGAACCGATGGAATGGTCACAATTCCCAATTTAGCAGTTAATCGTACGTATGAACTCACGGAAACAAAAGCCCCTGCAGGCTATGTACTAGACAAAACCGTGCATAAAGTCACTTTAACAAGTGCACAAGCCAATAAAGTAGTGACAGTAACCATTGATAATGTAGCGCAAAAAGGCGCCATCAAAATTGTTAAACAAGATAAAGACAGTAAAAAACGTTTAACAGGCGCAGAATTTCAGTGGAAGGATATAGTGACAGGAAAGACAGGAATAGTGACAGTTGGAATCGATGGAACCATCACAATTCCCAACTTATCCGTCAATCGTACGTATGAAATCACAGAAACGAAGGCACCTACAGGTTATGTACTAGACAAAACCGTGCATAAAGTCACTTTAACAACTGCACAAGCCAATAAAACAGTGACAGTAACTGTTGACAATGTAGCGCAAAAAGGCTCCATCAAAATTGTCAAACAAGACAAAGACAGTAAAAAACGTTTAACAGGCGCAGAATTTCAGTGGAAAGATACAGTGACAGGAAAGACAGGAACAGTGACAGTTGGAACCGATGGAACCATCACAATTCCCAACTTAACCGTCAATCGTACGTATGAAATCACAGAAACGAAAGCACCCACAGGTTATGTACTAGACAAAACCGTGCATAAAGTCACTTTAACAAGTGCACAAGCCAATAAAGTAGTGACAGTAACTGTTGACAATGTAGCGCAATTTGGCTCTATTCAAATTATTAAGACAGATAGGCAAACAGGCAAACGTTTAGCTGGTGCTGTCTTTGAATGGAAAGATACAACCAATGGCTATACTAGTCGCATAGTCACAGATAAAAATGGAATTGCAAAAGTATCGGGCTTGTCTGTCAATCGTACGTATGAATTAAAAGAAGTGATAGCTCCAAGCGGTTATCATTTAGATTCAACAATTAAGAAAGTTGAATTGACAACTGCCTATGCGAATAAAACATTATCTGTAAACATGTATGACCTTGCTAAACGTGGTAATTTAAAATTAGTTAAACAAGATAAAGATTCAAGAAAACGCCTTGCAGGTGCGCAATTTAGGTGGCGCGATACAGTGAACGGCAATACAGGTGTTGTAACCACTAATTCCAATGGTGAAGCGATTCTGTACAATTTTTCCGTTAACCGGGTTTATGAAATTACAGAAATTAAAGCACCAAATGGTTATGTACTTGACAGAACCGTGCATAAAGTTCTTTTACCTGCGAATTATGCTGGCAAAACCTATACTTTTGTTAAAAATAATAATGCTCATCGCGCACACATTAAATTAGTTAAACAAGATAGTTATTCAAGACAACGTTTAGCAGGTGCACAATTTAGATGGCGCGATACAGTGAACGGCAATACAGGTGTTGTGACCACTAATTCCAATGGTGAAGCGATTCTGTACAATTTTTCCGTTAACCGGATTTATGAAATTACAGAAATAAAAGCACCAAATGGTTATATACTTGACAGAACGGTGCATAAAATTCTTTTACCTGCGAATTATGCTGGCAAAACCTACACGTTCACCAAAAATAATCAAGCTCAAAAAGGCGCCATCAAAATTGTTAAGCAAGATGGATATACGAAACAACGTTTAGCAGGCGCACAATTTAAATTCCGAGATACAACCAATAATTATACTGCAACGTTTACAGCGAATAGGAACGGTGAAGTACTGATTACTGGATTAGCCGGTGATCGTATCTATGAGGTCACAGAAATCAAAGCACCGAATGGCTATATCATAGATAGACGTGTTCATAAAGTTGATTTACGTGGACAAGGTGGTAAAACCTATACATTAGTCTTAAATAATCAAGCACAAAAAGGCGCCATCAAAATTATTAAGCAAGATACGGATACAAGAAAACGTTTAGCAGGAGCGAAATTCAGATTTCGCGATACTACCAATAACTATACGGCAACATTTACAGCAAATGGAAATGGTGAAGTACTGATTCCAGGATTATCGTCGGATCGTATTTATGAAATCACCGAGATACAAGCGCCAACTGGGTATGCGTTGGATAGTAGGGTCCATCGGATTGATTTACGAGGTCAAGGCACAAAAACGTATACGTTAGTGTTAAACAATAAAGCAAACTATGGTGCTATCAGAATTATTAAACAAGATGTTGAATCAAAAGAACCTTTAGCAGGCGCTGTTTTTGAATGGAAAGATACAACTAATGACTATACACAAAGAGTAACAACAGGTTGGGATGGTACAGTCACTATTAGTGGGCTATCTGTCAACCGGGTATATGAAATTAGAGAAGTTCAAGCGCCGGCTGGTTATTCACGAAATACTACGCCAACACGCGTCAGTCTGACGCAAAATCATGCGGGTCAAACAATTGCAATTGTTCGAGAAAACCGAAAAATACCGGTTTATAATCCGCCACCACCAACATATTGGCCAGGATATATTCCGCCAGTTACGTACTATAATCCACCTGTGTACTATAATCCTCCAAAGTATTATTATAGGGGGTGTGTGATGGTCATCGTGGTGGTGTGTTGGTAAAAAACAAATAGAGAGAAAGGGGTATTTAATGAGCCAATCAGCTTTACCGAAACTTGGGGTAATTTCAACAGGCGCCTTTTTTGTGGTTGATTTAATTGGCGTTATTCTAGTTTCGATTGTCACTGCCTACATTCTATACCGTTATTTTTTTAAAAGAGGTCAAATTACATGATTTATTTGTATCAGTTATACAAAGTAATTATGTTCATCTTCTTAACCTATTTATTTACAAGTTTATTTCTCAGTTTTCGAACAAGAAAAAAAACAAGAAGAGAAGTCGAAGTAGCAGAAGAATTTTTCTGCTACTTTCTTGTACCGTGTGTAAACGAGGAGAAAGTCATCGGAGAAACATTAAAAAAACTGGTTGCTTTACCAATTAAGAAAAAAATAATTGCGATTGATGATGGATCAACGGACCAAACCAAAGCAATGATGGACAGTATTGCTGGTCCAATCCAAGTTCTGTCTCGTCAATTTCCCAATGCGCAACAAGGCAAAGGAGCCGCTTTGAACCACGCTTTCCAAATTGTATTAACAGATGCAGAAAAAGGACACTATTCTTGGGATCAAGTTTTAGTGGGTGTGGTAGATGCAGATGGTTTTTTTAGTGAAAATATTGTCAATGAGCTAACTGCTGTTTTCACAGATAAAACAGTCTGTGCTGCGCAAACAAGAATCAAAATGAAAGATGTCACAAATTTTATGTTTATTGCACAAGATGTTGAGTTTTTTACGATTAATAATTTTATTCAAAAGGCGCGTCGAGCAACAAAAACCATCGGACTTGGTGGCAATGGTCAGTTTTTTCGGTTATCAATGATTACCGAACACTTAGGCTATCAGCCTTGGGGAAATGCTTTGTTGGATGACTATGAGTTAACTATTAAATTAATGCTGAAAGAGTTATCGATTGCTTATATTGACGAGGCCTTTATGGCTCAAGAAGCACTGAGAGATGTGAAACGTTTTATTCGTCAACGAAGTCGTTGGGTTCAAGGAAATTTAGATTGTCTAGCGTATTTACCCAGGGTGATTAAATCAAAGTCATTAACGCTAAGGCAGAAGTGTGGAATCTATTATTTTTTAGCGCAACCCTTTATTAATCTCGTAGCGGGGATGCTCGTTTTTGTCTTAACTGGGCTCCAACTGCAACACTTGTATAGGTTAGGCTTTTCGTTATCGCTTGTCATTAGTTTTGTTTTGGCCGTCAGTATTTCGTTAGTTTTCGGCATTTTTTTTACAATCAACTATTATCGCGAGTTGAAAAATTTTCAACTAAAAGTACCTGCAAAACTGGGGCTGATTATTTTGCCTTTTACTATTTCCTACATGTACTTAATTTTATTCGTTAGTGTGGTGATGGCTTATTATCGGTTTATCAAAGGTAATAGCACGTGGATAAAAACGGAACGCAATTGATTTTTTATTGCACTTTCCAGAGTTGCGTGGTATTATTTTTAATAGTTTAATAGCAACATGGTGATGGTGTTCACCACGAACTATTTATTGGACGAATAAATTAATGACGCCTACCAAACGGGAGAAGTGTACCCTTTGGTAGGCTTTTTCTGTACGCTAGGATTGGCGATAAGAAAATTGTAAAGGAGCATGTAAAGTGAAAAAAGAAACAAAGCAACTACTATCAATCGGCGGTTATATGGCAAAATGGTTGCTCATTACCGCAATTATTGGTTTATTTATGGGGGCGTTATCCGCCTTTTTCTTAAAGAGTCTCACCTATGTAACAGATGTTCGTTTAGCAAATCCTTGGTTACTCTTTATCCTCCCCATTAGCGGTGTCGTTTTTACGTATTTCTATACGCGTTTTGGGAAAAATGCTAGCCGAGGAAATAACTTAGTGATTGAACAAGGCAATGGCGGGGAAGAAGATATTCCCTTGCGCTTAATTCCTTTAACATTGTTTGGCACGATTACTACGCACTTATTTGGTGGTTCTGTTGGTCGTGAAGGGACGGCGGTGCAAATGGGGGGCGCAATCGCAAATGCTGTAGGAAAAGTCTTTAAACTGTCCGCTTTGGAACGACAAGTAATTATTATTAGCGGAATTAGTGCAGGTTTTAGTTCTGTTTTTGGCACACCATTAGCGGGAACGGTTTTCGGATTAGAAGTTTTGGCGATTGGAAAAGTTCGTGCAGAGGCACTTTTCCCAAGTTTTTTTGCAGGCTTATTTGCTAATTTTGTAACTGAAAGTTTTGGTGTAACACATACGCATTATCCGATGGGCAAAATTCCGACTTGGTCGGTTGAACTATTTGTAAAATTATTTTTGGCATCGATTTGTTTTGGTTTGGCAGGTTGGGTTTTTAGTCGTTCCATTGTCTTTTTAAAAAAGACCTATGCAAATTGGTTTGCTAATGTCTACCTTCGTGCGTTTCTTGGGGCGTCCATTGTCGTTCTGTTTGTGCTCGTCTTAAACAACCAGCGTTATTTAGGCTTGAGTTTACCTTTATTAGAAGATGCTTTTGCAGGCAATGCGCAGCCTTTTGATTTTGTTGGGAAATTATTCTTTACGGTGTTATCCTTGGGTGCCGGATTCCAAGGAGGAGAAGTGACGCCATTGTTTGAAATTGGGGCTACGTTAGGGAGTTCTTTGGCCCCTTTGTTACATCTATCAATTCCTTTTTTAGCAGGTTTAGGATTTATTGGTGTTTTTTCTGGCGCCACGAATACGCCGATTGCTTGCTTCATTATGGGCATTGAACTATTTGGTAGTGAAGCGGCGGTCTATTTTTTCATGGTCTGCTTAATCAGTTTTATGTGTTCAGGAAATAGCGGTATTTATGCTTCACAACAAAGTTTGTATCGTAAAGGAACAGCAGAATATCCTCTCTTTAACGCATTAAAAAATCGACGTAAATAAGATGTTTTTTTATGAAAATATGCTAAACTAGAGAAGATGAGGTGAAGACATGAAAGACTATCAATATCCATTAGATTTAGATTGGACGACGGAGGAAATGGTGATTGTCACAAATATGTGGACAGCAGTTGAGCAAGCCAACGAAACAGGCTTACCTGTTGACAAATTTTTAACAACTTATCAACAATTTAAAACGGTCGTTAAAAGTATCGGCGAAGAAAAACGCTTAGGTCGTGAATTTGAAAATGCTTCAGGATATTCGTTATATCGTACGCTTCAACAAGCTAAAAAACAGGGAAGCGGTAAATTAAAGCTGGGGGATGATTAGATGACTGAAACGCAAAAATTTATTCAAACAATTCAAAGTTGGCTTTTTGAAGCAGCCGATGTGATTCGAATGAACTTGGAATCAGAGTTAACCGTTCAACAGAAAAATGGCCGCACTGATTTAGTGACAAATATGGATGAACAAACCCAAGAATTTTTAATGAATAAAATTCAAACAAATTTTCCCGAAGATCAAATTTTAGGGGAAGAAAAAGGCTACAATACTTTAAAAAGTTTTGCTGGTCGCGTGTGGATCATCGATCCGATTGATGGCACAATGAATTTCGTGATGGAAAGAGAAAATTTTTGTATTATGTTAGCTGTTTATGAAGACGGCATTGGTAAATTAGGTTTTATCTATGATGTGATGCGAGAAGAACTTTATTGGGGCGGCAAAGGGCTTGGCGTTTATCGGAATAATCAATTATTAAAAGCGCCTACTATGAAAGCCTTGGCAGATGGATTATGGGGCATGAATGCTTACATGCATGGAAAAAATATTCATCACGCAACGGAAATCGGACAAGCAAGTATGGGCGTGCGTATTAGCGGTTGTGCAGGTTTGGAAATTATTGCCATGTTAAAAGGCAACCATCATGGCTATTTATCTAATCTAAGTCCTTGGGATTATGCAGCAGGCTTAGTACTTTTGGAAGAATTTGGGTTTAAATACTCTGGTATTACAGGAAAACCATTAACTTTTGCGGGTCGTGAATACTTTATTGCAGCAACTCCTGAAACCTATGATGAAGTATTTACCCGGTATTTAAATGAATCGGAATAATCAAAGAAGAGCGTTGCTGAAAGGTAAGGCTCTTCCTCTTTTAAAAGAGAAAGATTTGTAAAAAAATGTCCTTGTTTTCAGAAAAAGCCGAATAATTTCTAAAACTTTCATTATTTTTGCAGGCGAAAGCCTTTTTTTAATGAAAAAAGTTTGCTATAATAAGCAGTCGGCTTTTATGGACTTAAGTAACATAAGCGTATATAGATAAGGAGCAATTAAATTGAAATACAGAGATGATATTCGTAACGTGGCAATTATCGCCCACGTTGACCATGGTAAAACAACCTTAGTAGATGAACTTTTAAAACAATCTGACACTTTAGATGGACACACACAATTACAAGAACGTGCAATGGATTCCAATGCACTTGAAAGTGAACGTGGAATTACTATCTTAGCAAAAAATACAGCCGTAGATTATAACGGTACACGTATCAACATTCTAGATACACCAGGACACGCGGACTTCGGTGGTGAAGTAGAACGTATCATGAAAATGGTAGATGGTGTTGTTTTAGTTGTCGATGCGTATGAAGGAACAATGCCTCAAACACGTTTCGTATTGAAAAAAGCATTAGAACAAAAAGTAACACCAATCGTGGTTGTTAACAAAATTGACAAACCTTCTGCTCGTCCTGAACACGTAGTAGATGAAGTTTTAGAGTTATTCATCGAATTAGGCGCAGACGACGATCAATTAGATTTCCCAGTTGTTTATGCTTCTGCTTTAAACGGAACTTCAAGTGAATCAGATGATCCAGCAGATCAAGAGCCAACAATGGCCCCAATTTTTGATAAAATTATTGAACATGTGCCAGCTCCAGTTGACAATTCAGACGAACCACTTCAATTCCAAGTCTCATTACTAGACTACAACGATTACGTTGGACGTATTGGGATTGGCCGTGTGTTCCGTGGCACAATGAAAGTCGGCGACCAAGTTGCGTTGATGAAATTAGATGGCAGCGTGAAAAATTTCCGTGTAACGAAAATTTTAGGTTTCTTTGGCTTACAACGTGTGGAAATTGATGAAGCAAAAGCGGGCGATTTAATTGCCGTTTCTGGAATGGAAGACATTTTCGTTGGGGAAACAGTTGTAGATGTTCACAATCAAGAAGCATTACCAATTCTACACATTGATGAGCCAACCTTACAAATGACTTTCTTAGTTAACAATTCTCCATTTGCGGGACGTGAAGGAAAATACATCACCGCTCGTAAAATCGAAGAACGTTTAATGGCTGAATTACAAACAGACGTATCTTTACGTGTTGATCCAATTGGCCCAGATTCTTGGACTGTATCAGGCCGTGGCGAATTGCATTTATCAATTTTAATTGAAAACATGCGTCGTGAAGGCTATGAATTACAAGTTTCTCGTCCAGAAGTTATTGAGCGTGAAATTGACGGGGTTAAATGTGAACCATTTGAACGTGTTCAAATTGACACACCTGAAGAATACATGGGTAGCGTGATTGAATCACTAAGTTTACGTAAAGGCGAAATGCAAGATATGATTAATGCCGGTAACGGACAAATGCGTTTAATCTTCTTAGCACCAGCTCGTGGCTTAATTGGTTATTCAACAGAATTCTTATCAATGACTCGTGGTTATGGTATTATGAACCACACCTTCGATCAATACTTACCAATGATTCAAGGAACGATTGGTGGCCGTCATCAAGGTGCATTAGTTTCAATCGATACTGGTAAAGCAACGACTTACTCAATTATGAGTATTGAAGAACGTGGTACAGTTTTCGTTGAACCAACGACAGAAGTTTACGAAGGAATGATTGTTGGGGAAAACAACCGCGACAACGATTTAACTGTGAACATCACAAAAGCTAAACAAATGACTAACGTTCGTTCGGCAACGAAAGACCAAACATCAGTCATCAAAAAACCGAAAAAATTAACGTTAGAAGAATCATTAGAATTCTTGAATGAAGATGAATACTGTGAAGTAACACCAGAAAGCATCCGTTTAAGAAAACAAATTCTTAACAAAAACGAACGCGAAAAAGCAAGCAAGAAAAAGAAAAAAGCTGAATAATTTTTCGACAAATAAACATTTAAACCAACTATGCTCGTTTTACTACGAAAATAGTTGGTTTTTTTGATGGCAAAAACGAATTAATGCGTATTTTAAGATAAGGTTATTTTTTTATGTGTGGATAACTACTCGTTATCCACAACAAGCAAATGCCGCTATTTTTGAAAGCTTTTGATAGCAAGCTTTCACAATTTTTCATTCTTTTTGATGTTTCACGTTAACTGGTGTTTCACGATTGTGTCTTGTTTTAACACACCTTGTTCCTGTTAGATTAGCGTGTTAAAATGACTTGTAGAACAAAGATTGGAGCGCAATAAATGAGTGCATTACAAGAATTATTAAAAGATACATTTGGCTATGATGATTTTCGGCCAGGACAAGAAACGATTATTCGTCATGTATTGCGACAAGAAAATGTCTTAGGCATTATGCCAACAGGTGGAGGCAAATCGATTTGTTATCAGTTGCCAGCCTTACTTCTGGATAATTTAACATTGGTGATTTCACCATTAATTTCTTTAATGAAAGATCAAGTAGATGCCCTGAATTTAATGGGGATTCCAGCTACATATATCAATAGTACCATTTCCTATCAAGAAATGAATCATCGTATTCAATTAGCGGTTAACAAAGAAGTCAAGCTATTGTATGTTGCGCCAGAGCGATTAGAATCTTATGATTTTCAACAGATGCTGACACATGTACCGATTGATTTATTGGCAGTAGATGAGGCACACTGTATTTCACAATGGGGGCATGATTTTCGTCCAAGCTATTTGCGTTTAGCAGAGATTATCGATCAATTTCAACAGCAACCAACTGTGATTGCACTAACAGCAACAGCAACGCCACAAGTAGCGGAGGATATTGTCAAGCAATTAAGAATTCCATCAGAAAATGAAATCAAAACAGGATTCGCTCGAGAAAATTTATCTTTTCAAGTCGTGAAAGATCAAAATAGAGACGTTTTTCTTTTGGAATATTTAAAGATGAATACTGGACAATCAGGTATTATTTATGCAAGCACGCGGAAGGAAGTTGAACGAATTTATCATTTATTAGAAAGTAAAAAAATTGCAGCTGGGATGTATCATGGGGGCATGAGTGAACAGTTACGTAGTGAAAATCAAGAAGCATTCTTGTATGATCAAGTGCAAGTGATGGTAGCAACAAATGCCTTTGGTATGGGGATTAATAAGAGTAATGTTCGTTTTGTCATTCACGCACAAGTACCAGGGAATATTGAATCTTATTACCAAGAAGCCGGCCGAGCTGGTCGTGACGGTCTGCCTAGTGATGCTGTGTTAATGTTTGCTCCACAAGACTTGCAAATTCAACAATACTTTATTGAACAATCTGAAATGACCATTGATTATAAGCAGAAAGAGTACTTGAAATTACGGGAAATGTCACAATATGCGAATGCACAAATGTGTTTACAAAAATATATTTTACGCTATTTTGGTGAAGAAGGGACGGACTGCGGTCGCTGCTCGAATTGTCTGGATAATCGAGAATTAGTCGATATTACGGTCGATGCCCAAAAAGTTTTGTCTTGTGTAAAACGTATGGGAGAACGTTTCGGTAAGGGCTTAGTTGGTAAAGTCTTGACTGGCTCAAAAGATCAAAAAATTGATCAATGGCATTTTGATCGTTTGCCAACATACGGACTAATGAAAGGTCGCACGCAAAAAGAAGTCACACAGCTGATTGATTATTTGACAGCAGAACGTTATTTAATTCCTTCTGATGGGCAATTTCCGTTGTTATCAGTCTCGACAGAAGGTGTTCAGGTGCTTTTAGGGGAACGGAAAGTCTTCCGAAAAGAAGACCAAAAAGTTCGAAAAGTAGCAGTGGATGATGCCTTGTTTGAACGATTACGCGAATTACGTATGGACATGGCTCAAGAGGCAGGCGTGCCGCCATATGTAGTCTTTTCCGATAGTACACTTAAAGAAATGTGTGAAAAATTACCGCAAACAACGATTCAATTATTGCAAATAAAAGGGGTCGGCCAAAATAAATTAGATAAATATGGCACCGCCTTTTTAGAAGTAATTAAAGAATATCAAGAGACAAAAAAATGATATAGTTTGTTATTTTATTTAAAATTAAAAGCAGAAAATAAGGAAAAAGTCTTTTAATGTATTTGTTGTTGTATTGATAAAATAAGCTTGTTATATAAAGAGATTTCTTACTTAATATATCGCTTGGTTTTAGAAAATTTCTTAAAGGAAATTTTCTGAAATCATCATGTATCTAACTGAGAATTATGTTATAATTATTTAATTAAGATAGGGAGGTTCTGTACAAATGGACGAAGGAATTTCAAAGAAATTTGCCATTCAATTATTAGAAGACGATGCAGAACGCATTAAAATGCTTATTCGTAATCAAAAAAACAGTTTGTGCATTTCTCAATGTAAAGCATTTGAAGAAGTGGTGGATACACAAATGTATGGTTTTTCAAGACAAGTGACCTATGCGACCCGTTTGGGGATTTTAACTAATGATGAAGGACATCGCTTACTAAGTGATTTAGAACGCGAATTGAATCAATTATATACAGATGTTTATGAAGAAACACAAGAAAAAAACGAGATTGGCAAGGAGGGTTAAGCTTTGCCAAACAAAGTAAAGAAACGGCATTTGCTAGACTATAGTATTTTTATTCCATATTTAATTTTAAGTATCGTGGGATTGATTATGGTATATAGTTCCACATCCGCATTACAAGTAATGAAAGGTTTTTCACCTACCTCATTCGTTATTAACCAGGTTGCCTTTTGGGTAGTAGGGTTAGTTGCAATGTTTTTTATTTATAAGATGAAAACATCCGTTTTCCAGAATCGAAGTTTTATTATGTTTGCCATTGCAGTAATTACGGTTATGGTTTTAGCCGTTCGGATTCCTGGTATCGGGAAAGAAATTAACGGCGCACGTGGTTGGATTGAGATTGGTGGGTTTTCGATGCAACCAGCTGAGTATTTAAAAATCATGGTTGTCTGGTATCTGTCTTATATTTTAGCACGGCGACAAAAGACAATTAATGGAGGCATGGATCAATTTAAACAAGCTGCCGGGCGCCCGTTGATGCTCGTTTTTGTATTAATTGCTCTAGTTGCAATCCAGCCTGACTTCGGGAATGCGGCCATTCTAACATTAATTACCATCGTGATGGTTTTAGCAAGTGGGATTAATTATATGTATACCTACTTGGTCGGTGGCTTGGGCATTTTAGGTAGTATCACGGCTATTCAGTTATTAATTATGTCTAAAGGAAAAATTTTCCCAGCGCGTTATCAATATATTTATAATCGTTTTGCTGTTTTTAAAAATCCATTTTTAGATGAACGGAACTTAGGCCATCAGTTAGCTAATTCTTATTATGCAATCAGTAATGGCGGCTGGTTTGGCAAAGGTCTAGGGAATAGTGTTCAGAAAAAAGGCTTTTTACCAGAAGCACATACGGACTTTATCTTTGCGATTACTTTAGAAGAGTTAGGCATTATCGGCGGTCTAGCGATTTTAGGATTGTTGATGTTTATGATTGCGCGAATTATTTTAGTCGGTGTACGCTCGAAGAAACCTTTTAATTCACTAATGTGTATTGGAATTGGTACAATGTTATTAATTCAAGTCTTTATTAATGTTGGTGGGATTACTGGGATTATTCCATTAACAGGAATTACTTTCCCGTTCTTGAGTCAAGGTGGGAATAGTTTGCTGATTATTTCGATTGCTGTGGCCTTTGTCCTGAATATCAGTGCAGATGAAACACGTCAGAAATTAGAAAATGAGTACTATTTATCTTTAGAACAGAACCAATAAATTTGAAGGAAATTGATGGTAGGAGTGACGTTATGAAAAAGGTATTAGTTGCCAATCGTGGCGAAATTGCGATTCGAATTTTTAGAGCTTGTACAGAATTAGATATCCAGACAGTAGCGATTTATGCTGCAGAAGATGAGTATTCTGTTCATCGTTTCAAAGCAGATGAAGCGTATTTAGTTGGTAAAGGGAAAAAACCAATTGAAGCCTATTTAGACATTGAAAATATTATCCAAATTGCCAAAAAATCGGGAGCAGATGCCATTCATCCTGGTTATGGCTTTTTATCAGAGAACTTACGCTTCGCCGAACGTTGTGAAGAAGAAGGAATCATTTTTGTTGGACCTAAAACACACCATTTAGATATTTTTGGCGATAAAATTAAAGCGAAAGAAGCAGCTGTAGCTGCGGGGATTGCTTCGATTCCAGGCTCAGATGGGCCAGTAGCAACGGTGGAAGAGGTCGTAGCTTTTGGTGAAACGCATGGCTTTCCTATCATGATTAAAGCTGCTTTAGGTGGCGGCGGTCGCGGGATGCGCGTTGCCCACGATGCCAAGGAAGCACGAGAAGGTTACGAAAGAGCAAAAAGTGAAGCGAAAGCAGCCTTTGGTTCTGACGAGGTTTATGTTGAAAAGTATATTTCTAATCCTAAACATATCGAAGTACAAATTTTAGGCGATCATCATGGGAACGTCTTGCATTTATTTGAACGTGATTGTTCCGTTCAACGGCGCCACCAAAAAGTGGTAGAAGTCGCACCATGTGTATCAATGAATGAAGAACAACGAGCAGCCATTTGTTCAGCTGCTGTACAGTTAATGGCGCATGTCGGCTACGTGAATGCGGGAACGGTTGAGTTTTTAGTAGAAGGGGATCAGTTTTATTTTATTGAAGTGAATCCTCGTGTTCAGGTAGAACATACTATCACAGAAATGATTACAGATATTGATATTGTGATCTCTCAATTACAAATTGCACAAGGGCTTGATTTGCATAAAGATATGCATTTGCCAAAACAAAACGAATTGACATTAAAAGGCGCGGCTATTCAATGTCGGATTACGACTGAAGATCCCCTGAACCAATTTATGCCAGATACAGGGAAAATTGATACGTATCGTTCACCAGGTGGGTTTGGTGTACGTTTAGATGTAGGAAATGCTTATTCTGGCTACGCTGTGACTCCCTACTTTGATTCTTTATTGGTTAAAGTCTGTACCCATGGTTTCTCTTTTGAACAGGCAATCAGTAAAATGCAACGCTGCTTAAAAGAATTTCGGATTCGTGGCGTGAAAACAAATATTCCGTTTTTACAAAATGTTGTGAGCTATCCAGCGTTTCAATCTGGCGAAGCCAAAACAACCTTTATTGATAATACACCTGAATTATTTGAATTTCCTCGTATGCGCGATCGTGGCAATAAAACGATGAAATACATTGGAGAAGTAACGGTCAATGGGTTCCCTGGCATTGAACGAACGGAGAAAAAATATTTTGAAGCCCCGCGCGTGCCGACAGATATTGAAGTTCCAGAAAAAGTGATCACAGCTAAAAATATTCTAGACGCTCAAGGAGCAACCGCCGTCATCGATTGGGTTAAGAATCAAGAAAGTGTGTTAATGACAGATACCACGTTCCGTGATGCGCACCAAAGTTTATTAGCTACTCGTGTGAGAACACAAGATTTTAAAGCAATTGCTGGTCTAACTGATGCAGCCCTGCCTGAGCTGTTTTCTAGTGAAATGTGGGGTGGCGCTACGTTCGATGTTGCCTATCGCTTCTTAACCGAAGACCCATGGCAACGTTTAAGAAAAATTCGTCAGTTGATGCCAAACACACTTTTACAAATGCTGTTCAGAGGATCTAATGCGGTAGGCTATCAAAATTATCCTGATAATGTTATTGAAGAATTTATTAAAGAATCCGCTCGCCAAGGAGTCGATGTTTTCCGAATTTTTGATAGCTTAAACTGGATTCCTCAAATGGAAAAAAGTATTCAAGTCGTTCGGGATACCGGAAAAATTGCGGAAGCAGCAATTTGTTATACTGGGGACATCAATGATCCAGCCCGAGCAAAATATAATGTTCAATATTACCTTGATATGGCTAAAGAATTGGAAAATTTAGGTGCACAAATCATTGCGATTAAAGACATGGCTGGCTTATTGAAACCACAAGCTGCTTATCGTTTAATTAGTGAATTAAAGGCAGCCACGGATTTACCGATTCATCTCCACACTCACGACACTAGTGGCAATGGGATCATCACATATTCAGCAGCTACTAAAGCGGGCGTTGATATTGTTGACGTCGCAATGAGTGCGATGAGTGGCGCAACTAGCCAGCCAAGTATGAACAGTCTATATTATGCTTTAGTCAATGGTGAACGGACGCCAACTATTAACATTGATAATGCACAGAAAATCAATCATTATTGGGAAGATGTGCGCATGTATTATCAACCATTTGAAAATGGCTTAAATGCCCCGCAAACAGAAGTCTATATGCATGAAATGCCTGGTGGTCAATACTCTAATCTGCAGCAGCAAGCAAAAGCGGTAGGCTTAGGGCACCGTTGGGATGAAATCAAAAAAATGTATCACACAGTGAATTTGATGTTTGGTGATATTGTAAAAGTGACGCCATCTTCAAAAGTCGTGGGGGACATGGCACTCTTCATGGTTCAAAATCATCTGACAGAACAAGATGTTTATGCGCGTGGTGAAGAACTAAGTTTTCCTGAATCCGTTGTGACTTTTTTCCAAGGTGATTTAGGTCAACCAGTTGGTGGGTTCCCGAAAGAGCTGCAACGAATTATTCTAAAAGGTCGACCAGCCTTCACAGAGCGGCCAGGTGACTTAGCAGCACCTGTTGATTTTGCGAAAGTACAAGAAGAATTAGCCGAAAAAATTGGGTATCAACCTAAATTGGAAGAAGTTTTAAGTTATTTAATGTATCCACAAGTATTTTTAGAGTATCGTCAAAAATACGAAACCTTTGGAGATATAACCTTATTAGATACGCCAACATTCTTTAATGGTATTCGTCAAGGAGAGACATTGGAAGTTCAAATTGAACGAGGAAAAACGTTAATTATTCGTTTAGATGAAATTGGCGAACCTGATATTGACGGAAACCGTGTCTTGTTCTTCAATTTGAATGGGCAACGTCGTGAGGTTTTAGTTAAAGATGCCTCCATTAAGTCTGCTGTTCAAGTAAAACAAAAGGCGGAACCAACTAATAAAGAACAAATCGGCGCAACGATGTCTGGTTCTGTTCTACAAGTATTGGTCAAACGTGGCGATAAAGTAGAAAAAGGTCAGCCGTTGCTGATTACAGAAGCCATGAAAATGGAAACGACTATCGAAGCACGTTTTGCGGGCACGGTAGATCACATTTATGTTGAAGAAGGCGAAGCAATCAGCTCAGGTGATTTGTTATTAGAAGTGAAAGAAAAATAAGATGAGAGGGGAAAAAATGAAGCGATTTTGGGCCTTTACTGCTGTTTTTTTAACAGTTCTACTCATCGGATATTTAGAGCCAGTTTTTTTCCCTGCTGAAAAACCAACCGAAACAGCTCAAAGTGGGCGCTTATCCAGCGCTCACACCGCTGTTCCTCATGAAGAATTGCCAGCTTCTGGCTACGCAGCATACATAGGGAAAGATGTGGAAACCTTTATCCGCCAGTTTGGCAATCCTAAAGAAAAAATTAAAACAGGTCGTACGTATGAATTATGGACGTTCGGTTTGACGATGAATGATTACTTAGAAGTCAACGTTCGAGAAAATAAAGTCATCGCAATTAAGGCCTTTAACAATGACAAAATGATAGAACCGTTTAAAATAGATATGAAGCTTGCTGACTTGTCTGATTTAATGACGATTTATTCGAATTTTGCATTTAATTTTCATCATGAAGCTTACGATGTCGAGCTGATGGAAGAAGATATGAACTATCGACCACTGGTTGCTTTTGATAATGGCAGTTTTGCGGTGTTATTTTTTAATCAGCGGACGGGCGGTTTAATGGCAGTTAATTATGTCAATAAAGAAACGTTGCTCACGGAAATGCCGTATCAATTAAATGAAGGTTCTCCTTTGCCAGTTGATATAACGCAGTCAATGACCTTCGATCCTGTTCAAAGTAACCAAGCGATTTATGTCATGAATCTGGTTAAACAGCAAGAAAATCAAGCTGCTTTTTCAGTTTCTACACAAAGCCAAAAAGATGCCCAAACATTGTATCAAACGCTGGCTAATCATACACCAACAATTTTGTCGGCAAATCGACAAGCAGAATTGTTACAAACGAGAGAGGAACATACAGCCATCCATCCCTTTCAGTTGACTAAGGACGAATTTTCTTTATTAGTTAAAACGAGCAAACTTTCGTTGAGAGAACCAGCAGGTATTTTCCAAGAACCTGTTTATGATAGTACCTTTACTATTTTGTCATGGTTTTCGGACCCGCAATATGATAGCTATTTTGCTGAGTCAGAAACGACAGAATTGGGCGTTGCCTTTTCCAATGAAGGTGTGTTAGTCTTATTAGAGAAACGACCAGAAAATAGGCAAATCACGGAGAGTAGTGAAAAGTTATGATTGTAACAGAACATTTATTTGCAATTGAAGATCAAACAGAATGCTTAATTTCAGCACTTTTAGAAAGTGATGCTGTTCAAAACTATAAAGAAACAAAAAAAGCTATGTATGCTTCGGCGGAAGTTGCTCAGTTACAAAAAGCATTTTTAGAAGCTAAGTCAGCCTTTGAACGAGTAGAGGCTTATGGAATTCATGCACCCGATTTTCGGGAGAAACAACGAGCTCTACGTAAAGCAAAGCGGGCGCTTGATTTAAACGAAATCGTTGCAAATTATCGTTTTGCTGAGACAAACGTTCAAACGTTGCTAGATACAATTGGTTTAAAGATTGCGCAACTAATTTCTGAAGATATTAAAGTAGATGCTGGAAATCCTTTCTTTGAACGAGGAAAGAAACATTCAGGTTGTGGAGGAAGCTGCCATGCAAGCTAAAGAAGGAAAAGAATTTACGCTTCAAGAGCGTCGTTGCCTAATTGTTTGGGTATACACATTAAAACCGTTAAAACAGTTACGCCGATATGGACTGATTCACTATGTTTCACGAAAAATGAAATATGTGGTGATTTACATGAATGAAGAAAATATTGAAAGTAACATGGAAAAAATTAATCAGTTACATTTTGTTCGTAGTGTCGATAAATCGTATCGACCAGATGTCGAAATGAATTTTGCTGAAAAAATTGGTACTAAAGCGGCTTATCAAGAACAAGAAGACGATGGCTATGTAGTAGAGGAATTATCTACAGAGATTCGCTTAGCAGAGAATGTCTAATGCAAAAGAGTGAGAAATGTTATGAGAAATTTCAAACATTTTTCACTCTTTTTGTTATAATGAATTATAAAAGAATGATTGATAAAGGAGTCGAAACAATGCGTGTTATTTCTGGAGAATATGGTGGCCGGCGCCTGAAAGCGTTAGATGGCGACAATACTAGGCCTACAACAGATAAAGTAAAAGAATCTATTTTTAATATGATTGGTCCATATTTCGATGGTGGAATGGCGCTGGATTTATATTCAGGAAGTGGCGGGTTAGCGATTGAAGCCGTTTCTCGTGGAATGGACAAAAGTATTTGTATTGAAAAGAATTTTGCTGCACTAAAAGTAATTAAAGAAAATATTGCGATTACAAAAGAACCAGAAAAATTTGAAGTTAGAAAAATGGATGCTAATCGTGCCTTAGAACAGTTTTATGAAGAGAAGCTACAATTTGATTTGGTCTTATTGGATCCGCCCTATGCCAAACAAGAAATTGTTTCACAATTAGAAAAGATGTTAGAACGGCAGTTATTAACAAACGAAGCCGTTATCGTTTGTGAAACAGATAAAACTGTCAAGTTACCAGAAACGATTGGTACACTAGAAAAAACAAGAGAAACCGTTTACGGAATCACTCAAGTAACGATTTATCGTCAGGAGGCGTAAGATGCGTAAAATTGCTCTATTTCCCGGAAGTTTTGATCCGATGACAAATGGTCATTTAAATTTGATTGAACGCAGTGCGAAGTTATTTGACGAAGTCATTATTGGCGTTTTTATAAATACAAGTAAGCAAACATTATTTACGCCAGAAGAGAAAAAATATTTAATTGAAGAAGCAACTAAAGAAATGCCAAATGTGCGTGTTATTATGCAAGAAACCCAGTTAACTGTGGAAAGTGCAAAATCATTAGGGGCTAATTTTTTGATTCGTGGCATTAGAAACGTCAAAGACTACGAGTACGAGAAAGACATTGCTAAAATGAATCAACATCTGGCGCCAGAAATTGAAACGGTTTTTCTATTAGCAGAAGAACCATATGCACATGTAAGCTCCAGTTTACTAAAAGAAGTTTTACGTTTTGGGGGCGATGTGTCTGACTATCTTCCTCCCAATATTTATCATGCGTTAAAACAAAAGAAGAATGACTGGAGCTAAAATAATGAATAAAAAAACAGAAAAATTTTCGTTTAAATCACTCATTCCAATGGTATTGGCATTGCTGCTAATTGGTTTGTTTATCGTCCCAATTCCTTATTATATTGAAGGACCAGGAACGACAGAAAATTTAAAAGAGTTTGTAACTGTTGATGGAAAAAAAGATACGCAGTCTGGTGCTTTTTATTTAACAACGGTGGGCATTCGTTCGGCCACTATTTTTTCTGCCATAAAAGCAAACTTTTCGGATTTTCAAGAAGTTATGTCTAAAAAAGAATTAATGGGAGATAGTAGTAATAGCGAATATAATCGAATTCAACAATACTATATGGATTCCTCAAAAAACGCCGCAATTGAGCAAGCCTTAAAATTAGCGAAGGTTCCATATGAGATGAAATTTAAAGGCGTCTATGTGTTAGCGATGGAAGACAACTCAAGTTTTAAAGGAAAAATTGAAGTTGGCGATACCGTGACAGGCGTGGATGGCAAATCTTTTAAAAGCAGTGAAGAATTAATGAATTACATTAAAGCACAAAAAGTGAATCAAAAAGTCACTGTTCAATTTATTCAAGATGGCAAAGCAAAAGAAGCGACCGGCAAATTAATTGAATTGCCAACAGATAAAAAAGCGGGGATTGGTATTGGTTTGACCGATCATACAGAAATTGATTCTTCTATCCCAGTATCTATTGAAGCGGGTGATATTGGTGGGCCATCGGCTGGGTTAATGTTTACTTTGCAGACCTATGAACAATTAAGTCATAAAGATTTACGTAAAGGTCATGAAATTGCTGGAACAGGTACGATGAACAGTCAAGGAATCGTTGGTAGAATCGGTGGTATTGACAAAAAAGTTGTAACAGCCAGTGAGAACGGTGCAGAAATTTTCTTTGCACCCGATGATGAAATAACTTCAGAAATGAAAAAAGTTGAACCGAAAATCAAATCGAATTATCAAGAAGCACAAGAAGCTGCGAAAAAAATTGGGACAAAAATGAAAATTGTCCCAGTAAAAACGGTTCAAGATGCCTTGAACTATCTAGAAAAATTAAAATAAAAGTGTGCCTGGGCCAAAAATTACTAGTGATTTTTGGTCCAGGCGCATTTTTTTGTTAAAAAATGCGTAATTATATTTTGAAGGGAGGACAAACGATGGATTGGTTGAAACAGTTACCCAAAAAGTGGCTATTGCTAGGTAGTGGCGCGTCTATAGTTATTTTGATAACTCTATTAGTGGGCATTTATTTGATGGTTAATAAGGAGGCACAAGTAGACACCACAATGTGGGAGGAGACAAGTCTGACCACTATGGCAGAGGTCGCCACAGATGCCACAAAAGAAAGGGCAGAAACAATGATCTATGTTGATATTAAAGGCGCAGTGAAAGTACCAGGAATCTATCAACTAAAAAATCAGCAGCGGATTTGGGATGCTTTAGCTTTAGCTGGAGGTGTGAGCGAGGAAGCTGATACTACCCAGGTCAATTACGCTCAAAAAGTAAAAGATCAAATGATTATTTACGTGCCCAAAAAAGGAGAATCAGTGCCACAGTCATTAGAAACGCTGCAGGAATCAGCACCTGCTCAGCAAAATCAGGAGGAAAAAATCAACCTTAATACGGCAACAGAAGCAGAGCTACAAACGATTTCAGGAATCGGTGCGAAAAAAGCACAAGAGATTATTCGCTTTCGTGACGAACAAGGACCGTTTAAAACCGTCGAGGAACTGAAAAATGTTCCAGGTATTGGAGAGAAAACAGTAGAACGTTTAAAAGACATGTTGACAGTGACTGGCTAACTTTTAACAGAAAATTCCTGAGAATTCTTGACTATGGGATGCGGATAACATACTATTTGTAATAAGATTAAATGATTTGGCAAATCGAACACAGGAGTCATTAAAAATAAAGGAGGTTTATTATGGAACGAATTCCATGGGACCAATATTTTATGGGACAAAGCGTCTTATTATCATTAAGAAGTACTTGCACACGGTTAACTGTCGGAGCAACCATTGTTCGCGACAAACGAATTATTGCAGGAGGTTACAATGGTTCAGTCAGTGGCGGAACGCATTGTATTGATGAAGGATGTTATGTTGTTGATAATCATTGCGTTCGAACAATCCACGCAGAAATGAATGCAATTTTACAATGTGCGAAGTTTGGCGTCCCTACAGAAGGGGCAGAAATTTATGTGACACATTTCCCTTGCCTGCAATGTACAAAGATGATTTTACAAGCAGGGATTAAAAAGATTTATTATTTAAAGGATTACCGTAATGATGCGTACGCCCTAAATTTAATTGAACAAGTAGGAGCCACGGTTGAAAAAGTGACTTTAGTACCAAAATATTTTGCCGAATTACAATGGGGAGAAGAATTTGCCACACTTGAGGACAATCCTTCCTCAGCTGAGGAATAATTGGTTCTTCATAGCTCTGCTGACTAGTTGTGGGCTGTGGTGTTTTTTCGCACCTAGTCTATTAGGAGCTCTTCTTTTTTCTATCACTGTTATCCGTATTGTCTGTACAAAAAGTTTTCCTGTTATATTGGAAGGTTTTTTGTGCAGTTTTTTAATAGTAGGGGGCATATTGATTTTCCAGTGGTTAAAGCCAGTCTCTTTGTTGCCTAAAGATGTCCGCTTGTCAGGACAGCTAACGATATTACCAGATGAAATACAAGTCGATGGCGATCAAGTGAAATTTCCTGCCAATTGGATCGTAAAAGGCAAAAGGCAGAAAGTGATGGCATTTTATCAATTAAAAAGTGTGAAAGAAAAACAGCAATGGCAACAACTAACCACAACCATTCAGGCAACTGCCGTAGGTATTTTAGACTCGCCCCAAGGTCAAACCAACAAAAATGGCTTCAATTATCAACTATTTTTAAAGAATCAAGGAATCGAAGCTATTTTATTCATTGAGGAGATAGGACAACCGCGTTCCTTTTTTTCTTGGCGGTTTAAAGAAATCATTAGCGGCTGGCGGAAGTGGGCGATGGTACATATTCAGAAAAATTTTGCTGAGACTAGTGCAATGTATATGAATGCGTTGCTATTAGGTTTTCGTAATGAAGAATTTGCTGAAATAAGCGATAAATTTTCAGCATTAGGCATTTTGCATCTTTTTAGTTTGTCAGGGATGCATGTTTCTTTTTTCCTTCGTTTATTTCGCTTGCTGATGCTAAGAATCGCTCGCCGAACGCAAGAAAGTTATTTTTTGTGGCAATGCGGTTTTTCTCTGATATATGCTGGTTTAACAGGATTCTCAGTCAGTGTCATGCGGGCGCTTTTACAAACAAACCTCAATACGTTCAATCGACGGTTTAATTGGCAGGTTCCGGCCCTCGATTGTTGGAGTTTAACTCTCTTAGTGCACTTGATTGTTCAGCCAACCCTCTTTTTTTCAGTCGGCGGTCAATTTAGTTACTTACTTTCCTTTGTTCTGCTGTTTTTAGAGAAAACATTGGTTGGTTATTCTTCGCCTTTTATTAAAAATTGTGTAGGCTCTTTCCTATTGGCTGTGGCTTCCTTACCTATTTTAGTCCAATCATTTTATGAATGGCCCTTGTTAGGAAGTTTCTTAACATTTCTCTTGTTACCAATTTTTGAACGGTTCTTGTTACCGCTTTTGACGTTGAGCATTTTTCTAGTGATTATTATGCCAGCACGCTATTTAGCAGCCTTGCTCGAACCACTATTTTTAACAATGAATGGCTTATTTGAGTGGGTGCTAGTTCACTTAAATCCGAAGCTGACCATTGGCTATTTAAATTCTTGGATACAAATTAGTTTGTTATTACTAATCGGATTTTCAATGATTTATTTAGCAGACAAGTCTAAAAAAATTTTTTTCTCAATCGGACTACTAATTGTTTTGATAAATAGTAAATACCTTTCGCCAATTGGCATTGTTGCAATGATCGATGTAGGCCAAGGGGATAGTTTGTTTATCCAAGCGCCTTTTCACAGAAAAAATACACTAATCGATACAGGTGGTCGGTTGTCTTTTGACAAAGAAGCTTGGCGGCAACGGAAAAATAGTCGATCAGGAGCGGAATATTCAGTGATTCCTTTTCTCAAAAGTCAAGGGGTCAAACGTTTAGATGAAGTGATCATCACACACGCACATGAAGACCATTTTGGCGATTTATTAGCCATTGCGCAGAAGGTTCCAATTTCTGTTCTTTATTTTCCTAAAGGAGCAGCTGAAGCCAATTTTTCGTTTCGCCAAGTCTTGAAACAACTCCAAAAAAGCGGGACAGACTGTCGGCCAATTTTAGCGCCCAAGCGAATTAATGGGCCCGTTTCTTTTCAAATTTTATCACCAAATAAGAGCAGTATTGGGGGCAATAATGACTCGATAGTGTTTTCCACACAATTAGGCGGACGGCATTTTTTATTTACTGGTGACTTGGAAGCCGAAGGAGAAGAACAAGTGTTGGCTCGCTATCCCCAGTTGAAAATCGACATCTTGAAAGTCGGTCATCATGGTAGTAAAACGTCGTCTACTAAAAGATTTATCAAACAGCTTAATCCGCGAGAAGCATTGATTTCAGCTGGACTGAATAATCGTTTTAAACATCCTCATCAGGAGACATTAGCGACGCTGGAGGAGCAAAAAATAAATTATTATCGGACCGATCTTCAAGGAATGATTTATTATCAATGGTTACCCTGGCAAGGGCTTTCTAAAGCCAAATTTGTTAAAGAACAAGACTAGTATTTCCAGAAGTAACATGATAGGATAAACAAGAGAAACGAGAAAAGGAGCGAGCCAATGGAGTTACAAAAAGCTTTGAAAGAAGTGCGAGAGCAAAAAATCGCTCCAGTGTATTTATTAATAGGAACAGAACTTTATTTAACTGAATTATTTAAAACAACATTGATGAAAGAATTGTTGACGGAAGAGGATGATCAATTTAACTTTTTCTCATTTGATATGGAGGAAACACCTTTAAGTGCAGCGATTGCTGAAGCGGAAACAATTCCGTTTTTTGGTGATTATCGCCTTGTCTTTGTGGAAAATCCTTACTTTTTAACTGCCGAAAGAAAAACAAACGGTGTGGAACATGATGTCAATCTTTTATTGAATTATTTGGAAAGTCCATCACCAACAACTGTTCTTGTTTTTATGGCCTCATATGAAAAATTAGATGAACGCAAAAAAATTACCAAAGCATTGAAAAAAAATGCCACAGTGGTTGACGTCAATCCAATGGATGAAAAGGCTATTCGTCAGTACATTTCTCAAACGATTGAGAGCGAAGGGTACACTATTCGCTCCGATGCTTTTGATTTATTACTTCAATTGACAGACTTGAACTTATCAAAAATTATGGGAGAATTACAGAAGCTGTATTTATATGCCCTTGAGACGAAGACAATTACACGAGGTGCGGTTCAAGAATTAGTCCCTAAGTCTTTGGAACATAATGTTTTTGACTTAACCAACGAAGTACTTTCTGGAAACAGTGAAAAAGCTGTTCAATTGTATGAAGATTTACTTTTACAAGGAGAAGAAACCATTAAGTTAAATGCAATCTTATTGAATCAGATTCGCCTTTTTCTACAAACAAAAATTTTGGCTAAGATGGGCTATCAGCAAGCGAATATCGCTGATACATTAAAGGTTCATCCTTATCGAGTCAAGTTAGCGTTACAACAAGTCCGACGATTTGAATTGTCTCGATTAGAAAGACTTTATGATGAATTAGTTGAAAATGATTACCGCATGAAAACGGGCCAAATGGATAAAGAATTACTATTCCAATTATTTATTTTAAAATTGACTGCACAAGCAAAATAAGAAAATGCCAGAGGCAATCGTCATACAACGATTGTCTCTGGCACTTTCTTATTATTTAGCTCCTAATAGTTCTTCTTTTCCGTGAACAAGCTGTGTCAACATGGCACAGAAAGGTGTTGCTACGTTGTATTTTTGTCCTTTGCGCCAAACAGCACCATTAATGTAATCAATTTCTGTGAGACGATGATTTTTAATTAAATCTTGATACATAGACGGATAGTGCAAGCCAATACCGTTTGGATCATAAGTTTGAGCAATATGTGTATAGACTTCTGCTTGATCTAAATGAATGGCTTCTTTTTCTGCGACTGCTGCAAATTCACTGATTAATGTTTTAACAAGGGATTCACTAACAGGTAGTGCACCAAATTCGGCAATATTACAATCAAGGATTGTACACAAACCGTTTAGCGTGCCATTGACACAGGCTTTCCGCCAAATAGAGTAGCGAACATTGCTACTATAGCTTGGATTTAAACCAGCTTGTTGGAAGACATCAACGACTTCTAAAGCAAATTCTTTACCAGAAGGATCAATATTTTCTAATTCAATTTCGCCATCACCTAAAAGTTTAACACGTCCCGGTCCTTCTAAACCAGCTGTCCACATGGTAATGCCAACCAAGATGTTTTCTTTTGGTACATATTTTTCTAGTACATCTTCATGACCTAAGCCATTTAATAAACATAGTACATATGTTTTTTCGGTAATCATTGGTTGAATCGCTTTAAACATTGCATCTAATTGTTGTGCTTTGGTTAAAGCGATAATTAAATCTACTTGTTCATTTTGATGGTCAATTTCTTCTGGTGAGAAGATTGGTAGGTTCGCGACAACTTCTTCTCCGTTAAAATCAGCGATTAAACCATTTTTACGAATAGCTTCAATGTGCGCGGGCCATTGATCGATTAAAGTTACATCATTTCCGCCTTGATGCAACATAATTCCTAAACGGCTGCCCATAGCGCCGGCACCAGCAATTGCAATTTTCATGTGTATCCATCTCCTTAAAAGTTCTTTAACCGTTATTATTATACAGCAACTTTCCTAAAAATGAATAAATGGGACTTGCAAATTTGTTATTTTTTAAATGTTTCCTAAAAAGTAAGGATTGCATCAAATGGTAAAGTAAGCTAAAGTAAAGCGTGGAAAAGTTTATAAATGAAAGTAGAGGAATCGTTAATGACGAAAGAAAAATTTTGTCGAGAATCACGAGTGATTCAAACACATCGTGTATTTCCCTTTGATTTAAATCCCTTTGGTGCACTATTTGGTGGGAAATTAATGTCTTTAATTGATGACGCCGCATCCATTTCCGTTTCACGGCATTGTCGGAGAGGGGCAGTCACAGCATCTTTAGATAACTTGAATTTTTTAAAACCTTTAAAAGAAAATCACTCAGTGTGTGTTGAAACGTTTGTTTCTGGCGTGCATCATAAATCGATGGAAGTATTTGTTAAAGTTGTAGGAGAAGATTTAACAACTGGAAAGCGTTATTTAGCGGCGACTTGTTTTACAACTTTTGTAGCCATTCCGTCTCATATGAATCCCGAAAGTGACTTCCAATTAGCGGCAGTCGTCCCAGAAACTGCAGAAGAAAAGTTGATTTGTTCCAATTATGAAACGAGACGACAACAACGTTTAGCTTTGCGAGAAGAGACTAAATTATTTAGTCAACATCTCACAACGGATTTACCGTGGATTGATTCACCTTTATAAAAAAATGTCCGAGTCTTTGTGAAAACAGACTTGGACATTTTTTGATGAAAAAAGAAGCTAACATGAATGCTAACTTCTATCTCACATTATTTAGCTAATTTGCTTAAACGAATTTTATCGCGGTTAGCTTTGTTTTTATGGATTAAACCTTTAGTTGCAGCCATATCAACAGCTTTAACAGCTTCGTTGTATAAAGCATCGACGTTATCAGCTCCAGCAGCTACAGCTTCTTCAAATTTCTTGATTGCTGTACGCATTGCGTTTGTTTGAGATGAATTTTTCGCATTCGCGTTAGCACTTGTACGTACGCGTTTGATTGCAGATTCGATATTTGGCATTTGTTTCACCTCCGATGATTTAGGTTTTACACTGGTCAGCCAATGTAATTCAACAGTAATCATTATACCTAATCCATTGTTCCATTGCAATAAAAGACGACAAGTTTTTTTCCTTAACAGACAATTTCAAGAAAAAAATAAGAAAATTTGCCAGAGCCTTAAGAAAAAAGCATACATTTTTTTTAAAACATGCTATGATAAAATAGATAAATGAAAAATGGTGGTGTCTTTGTGAGTATTGCATTATTGGTAACGATTACTTTGGTAATGGGTGTAATTTTTGTTAACGGTTGGACGGATGCGCCGAACGCAATTGCAACCGCTGTCTCGACTCGGGTGTTAAAACCGAATGTCGCAATTTGGATGGCTGTTGTGATGAACTTTTTAGGTGCATTAGTCATGACCTTTTTTAATGCCCAAGTAGCTGAAACGATTAGTAACATTGTTAGTTTTGACGCAAATGGAAACGCTTCACAGGTGGCTTTGGCTGCTTCGCTTTTTTCAATTGTGGTTTGGGCAGTTGCTGCGTGGTATTTTGGTATTCCCACAAGTGAAAGCCATGCGTTAATTGCCGGCTTGACTGGTTCGGCAATGGCATTAGGTGGTTTGGGTGCAGTCAATGGCTCGGAATGGATCAAAGTGCTTGTTGGTCTAGTTGTTTCTACCGTTATGGGCTTTGGTGGCGGTTATTTAATTGCCAAACTTGTTGTGAAAGCTTTCTCGGCTGTGCCTAGAAGAAAAGCCAACAAATTTTTTACAGTTGGACAAGCCTTTGGTGCAGGAGCTAATGCTTTTTTACATGGTGCGCAAGATGGGCAAAAATTTATGGGCGTGTTCATGTTAGTGCTTTTTTATAATAATTTAGTCGAAAAAACAGGTGGCGGTTTTGTGATTCCGTTATGGGTTATGGTTCTGTGTTCCATTACAATGGGCATTGGAACTTCTGTGGGCGGCATGAGAATCATTAAATCAGTCGGGATGGATATGGTAAAACTCGAACGCTATCAAGGCTTCACTGCAGATTTAAGCACGGCTATTTGTTTATTTTTAGCATCGGCTTTTGGGATTCCAGTTTCAACTACTCATACAAAAACAACAGCGATTATGGGAGTAGGTGCTTCTAAGCGAATCTCAAGTGTTGACTGGCGTATCGTGAAAGAAATGCTGATAGCATGGATTTTAACTTTCCCAGGATGTGGGCTGATCGCTTATGTGATGTCAAAATTATTTATTGCAATTTTTTAAGGAGAGAAAAACATGGCACGTAAAAAACAATTTGATTATTTTGGAGAATTAAACCAGTTAGCAACAAATGCTTATGAAGCGGCAAAGGTTTTGCAAGAAATTGTAGACAATTATTCATTAGAAAACTTAGTAAAAAAATCAGAAGCGATTCATCAATTGGAAAAAGAGAATGATGAAATTGTTCGCAAAATTTTAAATGAACTCTATATTTCCTTTATTACGCCGATTGATCGAGAAGATATTGTCGATATTACGGATCACTTAGATAACATTATTGATAGCATTAATAGTTTGTCTTATTTACTTGATCATTTAGTTGTCGAAGAAATGATTGCGCCCGCGCTAGAATTAACTGCTTATATTGTTAAAGCGACAGAAGGCGTTAAATCAGCAACGAAGGAATTTGCAAAATTTAAGAATTCTAAAACGTTAGTTTCATTGATTGATGAAGTGAATACGATTGAATCTCAAGGCGATAAATTATACAGTAGCGCCATGAAAGATTTGATGACTAACGAAAAAGATTTATTGAAAGTTATCAAGTGGAAAGATGTTTATGATCAGCTTGAGCGCACGATTAATGATTGTGAATCAGCTGTTAATATTATTGTCGGAATTGTCATCAAAAATACGTAAAGAAAAGAGGGGGAGCTGTTGGTTAAAGTAATTGTTGATGCTGATGATTTTGGGATGTCAGAAGCGATTAATCATGGCATTATCAAAAGTTATGTCGATGGTTTAACGACGTCGACACTTTTGATGCCCAATTTACCAACAGCAGAACACGCCGTTGCGTTAGCAAAAAATTATCCAGGATTATTTGTAGGTCAGCATACGAATTTTTTATTAGGGAAACCTTGTGCGGACCCATGTATGATTCCTTCACTGGTAGATGAACAAGGCAATTTTCATCGCTCTTCTTATTATCGTCAACAAAAACAAGTAACCTTCGTATATGAAGAAGTACGACTTGAAACGATTGCGCAATTGACGCGCTTTAAGGAACTAACTGGACATTATCCTGAACATTTTGATTGCCATTCGATTGGTGATGAAGTGGTTGATCAAGTATTTTTAGAATTAGCAGAAGAGTACGGACTTCATACAACCCTGAAATATAGTGGGGAAAAAGAATATCCACCGCAACAAGGTTATTTCCAGGTGACACATTTGTTAGAGTCTGGGGCGTTATCTTATATTCACGAAGGCGTATCAGTGGAGAATTTTTTAGAAGATGACTTTGGTTTATTACGGATGCCGGAATCGGCAATTGCTGAGATGCATTTTGATGTTGGATATTTGGATCAATTTGTGTTAGACAATTCTTCTTATACCACTTTACGCTGTAAAGAATTAGCAACGATTTGTGATCCTCGTGTTCGTCAGTGGTTTGAAGAACAGGGGATTGAGCGAATAACGTTTGGCGATTTAAAAAAATAAAACCGTTGCTTTCACTGTTGAAAGCAACGGTTTTATTTTTATGAGAATAACCAGTAGCCAATTAAAATCGCACCTAAAATTACACGATACCAACCGAAAACTGTAAAATCGTTTTTCTTCAAGTAATTCAATAAGAATTTAATCGCAATGATGGAAACAACGAAGGCAACAATAGAGCCAGTTAATAAAATAATGATTTCTTCTGACCCAAACGTATTTCCTTTGGCCAAGAATTTAAAGATTTTTAAAAAACTTGCTCCAAACATTACTGGAATTCCTAAGAAAAATGAAAACTCTGTTGCAACAAAACGTGAGGCCCCAATTAAGATTGCCCCTAAAATGGTCGCTCCTGAACGTGAAGTTCCTGGAATTAATGCCAGTACTTGGAAAGCACCAACGATTAAAGCGGCTTTATAAGTGAAGTCTTTTAGATTAGTACACTTCGGTGCAACATTTTTATTTCGTTTTTCAATGATAATAAAAGCAATCCCATAAACAATTAACATAATCGATACTGTTAAAAAGTTATAAAAATGTGCATCTAAATAATCATCAAATTTTAGACCAATAACTGCCGCTGGTAAACAAGCGACTAAGACTTTAGACCAAAGAATCCAAGTATCTTTTTTCTCTTCGCCATTTTTCTTTGGTGAGAAAGGATTCAATTTGTGGAAGTATAAAATAACAACCGCCATAATCGCTCCCAATTGGATAACGACGTTGAACATTTCCATAAAATCTTTACTTAGATCGAGTTTAATAAACTCATCCACTAAAATTAAATGTCCGGTACTACTAATTGGAAGCCACTCGGTAATTCCTTCGATAATACCAAGAATAATTGCTTTCCATAGGTTAGCAAAAAGCATGTCACCATTCCTTTCTGAAATAAATGCAAAATACATCAAGTATAAGTATACCCGCTGACAAAGTAAATGCCAATGCAAATTCTTATTTTAAAATAAATTTTAGAATTATACAAAGGTGCCACTTGTAATTCATGAAACTTTTTTCTATACTAGTGATACTTTAAAAAATGGGGGAAGAGAAATGTTTGGATTTTTGAAGAAAAAGAATGAAGTTGTCGAAAATAATACAATGTATGCCGTTGCCAATGGAACCATTATCCCAATCAGTGAAGTGAATGATCCTGTTTTTTCACAAAAAATGATGGGAGATGGCTATGCAGTAGTTCCAGAAAATGGTGAAATTTATGCACCTATTGAAGGAGAAGTTTTAAGCGTTTTCCAAACAAAACATGCCATTGGTTTAAAAATGACAAACGGTCTTGAAATTTTATTACACATGGGTATCGATACGGTGGAGTTAAACGGGGCACCGTTCACTATTAAAGTGAAAGAAGGCGACCAAGTGACTGCAGATACGGTGGTCGCAATTGCTGATTTAGAAGCAATTAAAGCAGCTGGTAAAGGAACTGAAATGGTTGTCATTATTACCAACATGGATAAAGTAGCACAATTTTCGTTAGAGAAAACTGGCGTGGTTACAGCTGGTACACCAGTTGGCTCTGCCACAGCCAATTAATGCATTAGACGAGGTCGGGACAGAACCGTTTAGCTCCGAGAAATAAGAAGAAATTTCCGAAAATTGATCTTTGATTTTTGGAGAATTTCGGCTTATTTCCGAAGGAGTTGGTTCTGTTCCCGCCGTTTATCAGTTTTTGAGCGTGGAGCAAAAATCCAAGGTGATTTTTGTTCCACGCTCGTTTTTTTTTGAACAGAAATAAAATTTTATTTTGGAATTAAAAAATATTTAGAAAAATAGTTGAAATTTTATTTCAAACAAGTTATAATGAAAGCGTATTAGAGAGGAGCTAAAAAGATGTATGGTATTTCAGTTTTTCTTGGTGAAGAGATTACAAACGATACAATTATTTATATCAAAAAGATGAAAGCGCTTGGATTTGATGGTATTTTCACTTCTTTACACATTCCAGAAGATGATACTTCCCTTTACCGCCAACGCTTGACTGATTTAGGGGCAATTGCTAAGGCAGAAAAAATGAAAATTATGGTAGATATTTCAGGTGAAGCGTTAAAAAGAGCGGGTTTTTCTTTCGATGAATTAGAGCCTTTAATTGAGTTGGGCGTAACTGGCCTCCGGATGGACTATGGCATTACGATAGAACAAATGGCTCATGCTTCACATAAGATTGATATAGGATTGAATGCTAGTACCATTACACTGGAAGAAGTGGCTGAGTTAAAGGCTCACCAAGCGGACTTTTCTCGCTTAGAAGCTTGGCATAATTATTATCCAAGACCTGAAACCGGCATTGGAACAACATTTTTTAATGAAAAGAACCGCTGGCTTAAAGAATTAGGCTTACAAGTTTTTACTTTTGTGCCAGGAGATGGGCAAACAAGAGGCCCAATTTTTGCTGGTTTACCAACATTAGAAAAACATCGTGGGCAAAATCCTTTCGCCGCTGCCGTTGGTTTGATGGCTGATCCTTATGTCGATGCTGTTTATATTGGTGATCCCACAATTAGTGAGCGAACCATGGCTCAATTTGGTTATTATCACCAAACCAATCAATTTCTGTTAGAAGTAGCACCTAGCAAGAGCCGCTATTTGAAGCGAATACTTGGGAGTCATACCAATCGTTTAGATGCTGCAAGAGATGTTTTGCGAAGTGAATTATCAAGAACGAGTGAAATGTTCAGAAAAGATGAAATTGCAACGATTGAGTTAGAGCAGACTGAAGCCCGTCCAGTGGGAACCGTAACGATTGATAATGAAAAATATGGTCGCTATATGGGAGAAATTCAAGTCACACTTGTGGACTTGCCGAAAGATGAAAAAGTCAATACGATTACACGAATTATTGAAAAAGATCAAACGATATTGCCGTTAATCAAGGCAGGCAATCAATTTACGCTAGTTACGGAAGGAACGATAGAAAATGAATTTAGAAAACTTAACAACTGAACGTAGAAATGAAAATACAATGGGCTTAGATGAGATGAGTGTCAAAGAAGCTTTACAAAAAATGAATCAAGAAGACCAAAAAGTTGCAATGGCAGTGGGTCAAGAATTAGCAGCCATTGAACCAGTGGTAGAAGCCATCATCAAAAGCTTCAATCAAGGCGGCCGCTTGATCTACATGGGCGCTGGTACGAGTGGTCGGTTAGGTGTCTTAGATGCAGCCGAATGCGTACCAACTTTTGGCGTCGAGCCAGAGATGGTTCAAGGCCTCATCGCTGGTGGTCAAAAAGCAATGACTGTCGCAGTAGAAGGTGCCGAAGATTCAAAAGAACTAGGTCGTCAAGATTTAGTTGATCTAAAATTATCAGCAAATGACATTGTTGTTGGGATTGCAGCCAGTGGTCGGACGCCTTATGTAATTGGCGGTTTAGAATATGCTACAACGGTGGGAGCAGCTACCGCAACTGTGGCATGTAATAAAAATGCCGAAATTAGTAAATATGCGCAAATGCCGATTGAAGTAGATGCAGGACCTGAATTTTTAACAGGTTCGACTCGCTTGAAATCTGGGACAGCTCAAAAATTGATTTTAAATATGTTATCAACTATTTCCATGATTGGTATTGGGAAAGTCTACAATAACTTAATGGTTGATGTAAAACCAACCAATGAAAAATTAGTGGAGCGTTCCAAACGGATTATTATGGAAGCAACGGGTTGTAGTTATGAAGTTGCCGAACTAAAATTTGTAGAGGCAGAAGAAAATGTGAAGTTAGCAATTGTAATGATTTTAACTGATAGTACTAAAGAAGAAGCAACACAAAAATTAATTGACGGGAATCAATTTATCAAGAATACATTAAATTAAGGAATTAGGAGGGTGTTTTAACATGGCAGAAGAAAGAATTAAACGCATTGCTGATGGGATTTATAAAGAAGTTGGTGGTCAAGAAAACGTGGACAAAGTCATTCATTGTATGACTCGTGTTCGTATGGATATCCGCGATTATGACAAAGTGGATATTGAAGGATTGAAAAAAATTGATGGCGTTATGGGCGTCGTAGAAGATGATACGTTGCAAGTAGTTGTTGGTCCAGGGACTGTTAACAAGGTTGCACAAGAAATGGTAGATCAAGCAGGTGTCAAATTGGGAGAACCATTTAATCATGACACCGCAACTGATGCTTCAGCAGGCAAATCTGGAAAAGATTTAGTAGAAGAAAAAGCCGCTCAAATGAAAGCACAACAAAAAGCGAAACAAAATAACACTTCACCATTTAAAAAAGTGTTAAAAGCCATTTCTAGTATCTTTGTTCCGATGATTCCTGCCTTTGTTGGGGCTGGTATTATTGGCGGGATTGCAGCTGTTATGTCTAACTTAGTTGTTGCTGGTGATATTTCAGCTTCATGGCAACAATATATTGATGTCTTAAATATCATTAAAAATGGGATTTTTGCTTATTTAGCTCTTTACACTGGTATTAACAGTGCCAGCGTTTTTGGTGCAACGCCAGCGTTGGGTGGTGTTATTGGGGCAGTCACAATGTTGACAGGAATGAATCCGGATGCACCAATCAGTAATATTTTCACTGGGGGAACATTATCTGCAGGACAAGGCGGAATTATCGGTGTTATTTTTGCCGTATGGTTATTATCATTGTTAGAAAAACAATTGCATAAAATTGTCCCAGAATCAATTGATATTATTGTAACGCCAACCATTTCACTTTTAGTGATTGGCTTAGCAACTATTTTCTTAATCATGCCTGTAGCCGGAGCTATTTCTAATGGCTTAGTTGGTATTATCAATGTTGTCTTAGAAAAAGGTGGCATGGTTGCTGGCTTTACTCTTGGTTTAACCTTCTTGCCAATGGTAATGTTTGGTTTACATCAAATTTTGACGCCAATCCACATTGAAATGATTAATCAAACAGGGATGACTTTGTTATTACCAATTCTGGCCATGGCTGGTGCGGGACAAGTCGGTGCAGCTTTAGCATTATGGATTCGTTGTAAATCTGATAAAAAATTAGTTGAAATGATTAAAGGTGCCTTGCCAGTTGGGATTTTAGGTATTGGTGAACCATTAATCTACGGAGTTACTTTACCATTAGGACGTCCATTCATTACTGCTTGTATCGGCGGTGGTATTGGTGGTGCGGTGATTGGGGCCTTCGGTAATGTTGGTGCAATTGCTATTGGACCAAGTGGGGTGGCTTTAATTCCATTAATTGCCAACAACCAATGGCTTGCATATGTATTAGGTTTATTGGCTGCTTACGCAGGTGGTTTTGTAGCAACGTTATTCTTTGGGATTCCTAAAGATATGCAAACAACTAAATAATAAATAGAAAAAGGAGAACTTGGCTTCTCCCTTTTTCTTTGTTAAAATTTAATTGCGTAGGAAATGGTGTATCAGGAGGGGTGTTTATGCAACAAAATATTGTCTTATCTATCCAAGATCGTCTACAACAATTACCAAAATCAGAACGAAAAATCGCAGAATATATTTTAAAAAATACAGAAACAGTTATTTCAATGAATGCGCAAGAGCTAGCGAAACAAGCAGGATCAAGTCCAGCGGCAATTATTCGCTTTTGTCATTCTATGGATGTGAATGGCTTCACAGAGTTGAAACTTTTATTATCTGCAAATCTTGGCCAAATGAAGCAGCAAATGTACACTGAAGTTACTAAAGGGGAATCAACAGCTGATATTAAACAAAAGTTACAAGCGCGCTTTGTTCATGTGGTTGAGCGAAGCGGTCAGACATTAGAGGATGTCGCAGTGAATGAAGCCGTTGATTTGTTGGAAAAAACAGAAGTAATTTTTGTCTATGGGTTGGGCGCCTCTTCGTTGGTTGCTCAAGATATTTATCAAAAGTTTACGCGATTAGGCCGAACGGTATTTACAACATTGGATCATCATTTATTTGCTTCCATGTTAGGCTCAACAGAAAAGCCTAGTGTTTTTATTGTTATTTCTAATTCTGGCACGAATAAAGAAGCAAGTACTTTAGCTGATTTAGCGAAGCAGCAAGGGATTCCTATTGTTAGTATCACACAAGATGAAAAATCAGTGATTGGTGAAAAAAGTGATATCGTCCTTCAAACCTCTAGTGGGGAAGACGTGCCATTGAGAAGTGCGGCTACTGTTTCCTTGGTGGCACAATTGTATGTAGTCGATGTTTTATTTTTTGCTTATGCAGCAAAAAACTATAAGGAAACCTTAGAAAAAATTCAAATCTCAAGAAAAAATGTAGAACGTTTAAAAGAATAAATAAAAAGAGAAGGTTATCTGTCAAAATGACAGATAACCTTCTCTTTTTTTACTATCAATGGCGCTTTTCAGCGATCTTTTTTCCCTTTTCAATATAAGAAATATCATTAATTCCTTGAATGGTAAATGTTCCTTTTTCGTAAGTTAAGGTCGTCACGCTACCATTCTCCAGTGCCATCTGCATAGGCAAACTTGCATCAATTAAGGAAAGTAAAAAGGAAATTGTTAGTCCATGGGAAACCACCATGACTTTGCCGCCACCATTTTTTTCTCGATGATGAGCGATATCTTCGAAACCAGACCAAACACGATCACGAATAACTTCATAAGGCTCCGCCCAGTCAGCCGTATCGGCTTCAATAATAGCATTTGCTAGCTCACGATAGGTAATCTTCGTGGTCATCATGTCCTCATAACTTTTAAAAGCTAAAATGCGTGGCACCACACCCCAAAGTTCACCATCATAGCCACCATCTAAAGAACCAAAACACCACTCACGAATCCGTTTATCGGTTAGGTAAGGAATATTTTGGTGGTTTTGATGTTCTTGTAAAATAATCTGAGCGGTTTGCATGGCACGACCACTATCACTACTATAAGCTTCCCTAAAGTCTATGTCTCTAAGACCTAAGCCTAAATGATAAATGCCTTCTTCTCCTTGTTTGGTTAAGGGGGTATCTGACCAGCCTTGGGTTCGGCCAATCGTATTAAACATCGTTTTTCCGTGACGAATAATATAAAGTGTCGTTGCTTCAGTCATTGCTACTCCTCCTAAGTTTCTTTAAATAGTGAATAAATCTCTAATTAAAAAATGGGTTTGTGGCTTTTTCATGTTGAATGGTCGTGGCATCACCATGGCCTGGATAAACAGGAAATTCTTCTGGTAAAGTGAATAGATAGGTCGTAATGCTGTGTAATAATTGTTGCATATCACCAGTGTGTAAATCGGTACGACCAATACTACCTTTAAACAATGCATCCCCAACAACAACAAAATCATCAAAGACAAAGCTGACGCTACCAATTGAATGACCAGGTGTTGGGACTACGGAAAATTTCATGCCGCCAATTTCATAATCGGTTAGTTTAAATTCATGTTCGGCGGGCTGAACAATAATATTTGCTATATCATCATGTCTGCCTAATCCTGAAAGATTCAAAATAGGATTGGAAAGCCACGCTTGTTCTAATGGACTAACATAAACAGGGATTTGATAATGATGGCGCAATTCTTCTACCGCACCAATATGATCATAGTGAGTATGTGTTAATAAAATAGCGGCTGGTTTCTTCCCTAAACGGGTAATTTCTTGAATTAGTTTTGCTCCTTCTGCACCTGGATCAATAATTAATAATGCTTCTTCATTATAAACAAGATAACAGTTTTCTTGAATAACACCTGTTCTAATTTGTTCGATCTGTATCATCTCAGGACCTCCTAAAGTTCTAACGATTCTCTTCAAGTATACCGAAGAATCTTAAGAATAGAAAGTTTTCTTGTTTATCCAAAGAAAAAATAAATCATTCTTAGAATGTTCGGTTTTTGCTTGTTTTAACACGTATTTTTTTTAAAAAAATCACATTTTTATAGTTATTAAGCGAAAGTTTATGTATAATCTTCATGTGATAGTAAGGAGGAATATTAAATGTTTCATTTTGTAATAAAAGGAACAGGTTTTTCTAGTAAAAATTTGCAAGAGATTAAAGTTTATGAAGAGACACTTTTTTGTATAGATGAGGCCGGAGTAATTCAGGAAATAATTGAACCAGATGCTGAAGCGTATGAAACTGTGCTAGCAGAACAAAAAGAGGCACAACGTTTTCAAGAATTGCCCCAAGATTCTTATCTTTTACCTGGCTTTGTTGATTTACATGTCCATGCACCTCAGTGGGCACAATCTGGGACCGCCTTGGATATTCCATTGTATGAATGGCTGAATACGTACACGTTTCCTTTAGAGTCCAAATTTGCAGATTTAACATTTGCCCAACAAGTCTATGATGAATTGGTAACCCAATTGTTGGCTAATGGGACAACAACAGCCCTTTATTTTGCAACCATTCATTATGAAGCCAGCCGTCGTTTGGCAGAGATTTGTGCGGAAAAAGGGCAGCGTGGCTTAATTGGTAAAGTTGTAATGGATGATCTTAATGAGAATCCTGAATACTATCGTGATCAAACAACGCAACAAGCATTAGAAGAAACGGAACGGTTTATTCAAGAAATTCAAACATTAGCGCAGCAAACAAAACAAGGCGTGTATCCCGTTGTAACTCCGCGTTTCATTCCTAGTTGTACAGAGGAAGCACTTAAAGGATTAGGAGAATTAGCAGCGAAATATCAAGTCCATGTTCAAAGTCATTGTAGTGAGAGTGATTGGGAACATCAATTTGTTCAAGAACGTTTTGGAAAAAATGATGCTCAAGCATTGAATGATTTTGGTTTATTAACAGAAAAAGCAGTGATGGCACATGCAGGCTTTTTAGAAGAAGCAGATATGAATTTATTCCATGAAACAGGGACGGCTGTGGCGCACTGCCCAATCTCTAATGCTTATTTTGGCAATGCGGTAACACCGATTGCAAAATTAGTACATCAACATCAAGTAGAAGTTGGTTTAGGTAGTGATCTTTCAGGTGGTTTTTCACCAAGTCTTTTTGACAATTTAAAGCAAGCGGTTATTTCTTCTAGAATGTTAGAAGATGGCGTCGATGCTACAAAAAAACCAGAAGTACGAGGTGTCAAAACAGCAAGGATTACCGTAAATGAAGCGTTTTATTTAGCTACTGCTGGTGGTGGTCAAGCGCTAAGTTTGCCAATTGGGAAATTAGAAAAAGGGTATGCTTGGGATGTTCAAATTATTAATACAAGCTTGTCACAAGCACGAATCCCTAAAAATCAAGGGGAATCATTGCTTGATATTTTCCAAAAAATCTTATATTTAGCACGACCAGAAAATATTCGAGAAGTCTGGGTACAAGGTGAAAAAGTACATGATAAAAATTTAATGTCAGCAACTAAAGGAGTATAAAAAATGAGTGAAAAGAAACAAAATAATCTTCATTTAACAGTGGGGCCAGAAGATTCAGTATCTTTTGGGCAGGCCACTATGTTAGGGATTCAGCATGTCTTAGCAATGGACGTGTACGTCGTACCTGTGATCATTGCTTCAATTATTGGGATTAGCACAGCACAAACGTCTTCTTTAATCCAAGCAACATTCATAGCAGCAGGACTTGCCACGATTATTCAATCTCATTTTTGTATGAGATTACCAGTTGCGCAAGGCCCTTCATTTATTCCAATCGGGGCAATTGCAGGAATTTATTTTGCCAATAACCAACAAGGAAATGGCTGGGGCGCAGTTTTAGGTGCTAGTTTAGTGGGGGCAATTGTTGTTATTATATTAGGATTTACTGGTATCTTTAATCGTTTAATCACTAAATTTGTTCCACCAATTGTGGGAGGAACAATTATTTTTGTGGTGGGTCTTTCGTTAATGCCAGTCGCTTTATCGGATAATATTTACCACGCAAAAGGGGAATTAGGACAAAATATTTTATTAGCATTTATAGCAGCGGGTACGTTGATCTTCTTTGCGCTCTTAGGTTCTGCTTTGAAAAAAGGGCGGATTTTCCGCGTTTCTTCTGTCATTTTGGCATTATTATTTGGGAGCATCGCGGCACAATTATTAGGGGTACTTGATTTATCAGCCGTTAGTAAAGCGGCTTGGTTTAGTTTGCCTCAGTTACCATTAGTTAACTTTTCTTTCCAATTTGATTGGTCAGCTATTGCCACGATGTTAGTTATTTATCTGGTTTTAATGGCGGAAACAACAGGCACTTGGTTTGCTGTGAGTCATGTTGTCGCTGAACCTTTGACCGAAGAAAAAATTAATCGCGGCGTAATTGGTGAAGGCTTAGGTTGCTTAGTTTCTTCATTCATTGGCGGCACGCCAGTAACTAGTTACTCTACAAATGCTGGGATTATTTCAATCACTGGAGTTGCTAGTCGCAAGGTTTTTGTGGCTGCAGGTGCGTGGTTTGTCTTATTTGGCTTATCTGGAAAACTTTCCACCTTGATTTCGGCCATTCCGGCACCAGTTATCGGCGGTGTTTTTGTGGTTGTTTGTGGCATCATTTCTGTAAGTGGAATGAAAGTCATGAGCGATGTAACAATTCATGAAAAAGAGATGTATGTAATTGCCGTTCCGATTATTATGACATTAGCGTTGACATTGTTACCAAAAGAGTTTTTGGAAACTCTACCACAATTTTTACAATATTTATTTAGTTCACCCGTGGCAACTGCCTCAATTGTTGCTATTTTATTGCAGGCCATTTTACCAAACGTTCAAGAAGGTTAAAAAGATTAATTTTCGTTAAAACGCCTTTGACAAGTGGCGGTAAATAGTGTAAATTAACAATGGTGTTTGTAAACACGAACGTTAAATGACCGAATGTTCGGTTTTTACGTTATTTTTGTAAATAACTAGGAGGCAGTAAGTATGAAAGTTTTTGATTATGAAGATGTCCAATTAATTCCCAATAAATGTATCGTGAATAGTCGTTCTGAATGTGATACTACAGTAACTTTAGGAAAACATTCGTTTAAAATGCCTGTCGTTCCAGCGAACATGCAAACAATTATTGATGAAACGATTGCGGAAACCCTTGCTGAAAATGGTTATTTTTATATCATGCATCGGTTTGATGAAGAGGCGCGAGTGCCATTTATTAAAAAAATGCAACAAAAGGGCTTAATCACGTCAATTAGTGTGGGTGTGAAAGAAGGGGAATACGCTTTTGTTGAAACGTTAGCCCGAGAAGGTTTAGTTCCTGACTACGTGACAATTGATATCGCCCATGGTCATTCAAATGCGGTGATTAATATGATTCAACACTTGAAAAAATCTTTACCAGAAACGTTCGTTATTGCGGGCAATGTTGGAACGCCAGAAGCCGTTCGCGAATTAGAAAACGCTGGAGCCGATGCCACCAAAGTGGGGATTGGACCAGGAAAAGTATGTATTACTAAAATTAAGACTGGCTTTGGGACAGGTGGCTGGCAGTTAGCGGCTTTACGTTGGTGTGCCAAAGCTGCTCGGAAACCAATTATTGCAGATGGTGGAATTCGGACCCATGGAGACATTGCAAAATCTGTGCGTTTTGGGGCAACTATGGTCATGATTGGTTCATTATTTGCTGGACATGAAGAATCACCAGGTGAAACAAAAGTGGAAGATGGCGTTGTTTACAAAGAATACTTTGGTAGCGCCTCTGAATTCCAAAAAGGCGAAAAGAAAAACGTTGAAGGCAAAAAAATCTGGTTACGCCATAAAGGGAAGTTGGCAGATACTTTAGTCGAAATGCAACAAGATTTACAATCTTCCATTTCATACGCGGGAGGTCGCGATTTAGAAGCGATTCGTAAAGTTGATTATGTGATTGTAAAAAATTCTATTTTTAATGGTGATACCATTTAACATTCAACTATAGACTGAAAAGAAGACAGCACGTAGTGCAGAAATTAAAATGATTTCTGCATTACGTGCTTTTTTTACTTTACCTATCGTAGTAATCGTGTTAAGATAATTACAACGACAGACGTAGTACGATAGTTGAAGTACTTGAGGGAGGAATTTATGTGATTGGTAGTGATGCAATTCGAGGATACAACGATACCTTTATTCTCTCAATCTTACAATCCGGCGCTTCATATGGTTATGCGATTTCTAAACGCATTCGTGAAATTTCTAAAGAACAATATTCGATTAAAGAAACGACACTTTATTCTGCTTTTACACGTTTAGAGAAAAATGGCTACATTGAATCATTTCCAGGAGAAGTAACGCATGGCAAAAAGCGGACCTATTATCAAATAACCCATGCAGGAGAGCGTTATTTAGAGGAAAAGTTACTAGAATGGGAAGTAACAAAAGACGTCGTCGAAGCATTTGTAAAGGAGATGGGAAAATGAAAATTATAGAAGAATTTATTGATAGCTTATTTTCAGGCGTTGTTGAAACATCTGAAACAAAACAATTAAAGGCGGACTTATTAGCAAATGCTGAGGATCGTTATGAAGACTTGCTCAGCCAAGGAAAATCGGAAAATGAAGCAATTGGTACAATTATTTCTGAATTTGGTACTATTGATGAATTAATGGAAGAATTGAATTTAGAAAATAAACAAGTGGATGAAACAAACGATTCAATGAACGGTTTGCCAGAAATTTCAGTGGAGGAAGGACTTGACTATTTAGCTGTCCAACGTAAAGGTGCTATTCAAATTGGTCTTGGTGTTGTTGCAATCATGGTGGGTGTTGGCTTGCTGGTTGGTATGCGTGGTGTTCTTTCTAACGGTCTTGGTTTAGTTTGTCTTTTCATAGGTGTGGCAATCGGCGTTCCATTATTTATTGTTGCTGGTAATCGGTTTGTTGCAATGGACAAACAACTGGGGCAACGATTGATTCCGATTAAGTTAAAAAAAGAAGTTGCACAAAGAGAACAAAGTTTTCAACGATCATTTATTTTTTGTATGGCAGCGGGCGTCGTTTTTTGTATTTTGGGTTTAATCCCAGTTGTTGTCTTTAGTAGTGGCCTTCATCTGATGATGCGCCGTTCCATGCATCAAATGATGGGCGGACAATATTATAATGGAACGATGGGGATTAGTTGGCTCTTCTTTTTAGTATCGGTTGGCGTCTTCTTGTTTATATTTGGTGGAGTAATTAAAGGAAGTTTTAATAAATTGCTAAATGAAACTTATTTTTATTCAGAACATGTTGGTCATCCTGATTTTGCCCCTCAACAAACAAAAACAGAGGAAGGACCTGTGGGAAATCCTGTCGGTGCAATTATTGCATCCGTTTATTGGCCCTTAGTTGTTGCACTCTATCTATTTATTAGTTTTGTTTTAGGGGATTGGCGGTTTAGTTGGTTAATCTTTATGTTCGCAGGAATCTTTTATAACACCATCCAAGCATTTTTACACAAACATTGAGACAAACCTGTTAATAGTAAAACAGAAAAGTGGGACATTCGTCAAAACGGCTGTCCCACTTTTCTTGTATTTTTGATTGACAAAAGCATTGAACTGGATTACTTTTAACTCATCCAATTGTTGAGGTGATTGCTATGTGGCAACTTAAAAAAGAACAAAATGTTCCCATTTATCGCAGTATTATGGAAGTGATTGTTCAAAAGATTCAAACAGGCGAATTATTACCAGGCGAAAAAATCCCTTCAGAACGTAAACTGGCAGAGTACTTGTCTGTCAATCGTTCAACCGTTGTTCATGCATTAGACGAACTGGTGGACTTAGGCTGGATTGTGCGAAAAAGAGGGAGCGGAACGATTGTCAACGAAGGAAAATGGGGGGTAATGATGACGCCACGAACGGATTGGCATCGTTATTTAGAACAAAATGTGTTCAAACAAGTTCATCCCTTGGTGGCAGAGATTGAGTTACGTGCTAAACAAAATTTGCCGACTGACTTAGATATGTATACAGGTGAGTTGCCGTTAGACTTAATTCCCAGTTTCGATTTTCCAGCATTAAATTGGAAACAATTTTTAAAAGAGGAAGCACAAGATGAATTAGGTTATTTGCCGTTAAGAAAAGAAATCCAAGCCATTACAGCAACGGAATATCAGCTTCATTTACCAAGTGAAAGTTTATTGCTTACTTCAGGTGCGCAACAAGCACTTTTTTTAGTTTTACAAGTTTTATTGAGACAAGGAGATAGTGTTGCCGTAGAAGATCCATCTTTCTTCTATGCCTTACCAATTTTCCAAGCTGCTGGTGTGCGCTTATTTGGTGTGCCCATGACAGAGGAAGGGATTGATCTTGAAGCGCTAGAACAAACAATCCGACAACATCGCATCAAAATGGTTATGGTTAATCCTTCCTTTCAAAATCCGACTGGGACAGTGATGCCTTTAAGAAAAAGAGAACAGCTCGTGAAAGTTTGTCAAACGTATCAAGTTCCTATTTTAGAAGATGATGTTTTTGGGCAGCTAAGTTTTATCCCGAAAACAGAAATTCCTCCTTTAAAAAAATTAGATCCAGATAATGTCTTGTATATCGGTTCGTTGTCAAAAATTTTAGGTTCGACCACGAAAATTGGTTGGTTAAGTGCGCCCGCCTCCGTGACGAAACAAATTGCAGAAGCCAGAAAAATGATGGATGTTTCGTTGAGTATTTTTCCGCAGATGCTCGCTAAAATGGCGATTGAAGATCCTTCTTTTTCTGAAAAAATTACGTTATTAAATAAACAAGTGGAACAACGAGCAACAGCTGTATATCAAGTATTTAAATCGTTGCCAGAATGGGAAGTTTCGCCAGTAAAGGGCGGCTTTTATTTATGGGCACATTGGCGTCAAGGGGCACTTAAGCCAGAAGATTGGCAAGTGTTTTTACGAGAAGGTGTTTTGGTAGCACCAAGTGTCGCTTTTAGTGAAAAACGTGGAAGTATTCGCTTGAACTGTTCCCGAATTTCACCAGAAGAAATGCCTCTTTTTTGTGAGCGAATGGTACGGATTACACGACAGCTTTCTGAAAATAGACAAACAAAAATAGAACAGTAAGTAAGATTTTTCTTATAAAAATCATTTGCTGAGAGAAAACGCTACAACTTCCCTTTTCTAAACGAATATCCAATGCTATACTTAAAAAGTAAAAACAAAAAAACAAATGAGGTGTTTTCCATGTCTTGGGAACAAGTTTACCAACAATGGTTAAATGAAGAAAATATTCCAGAAAATTTAAAAAATGAATTAAAGGACTTAAATACAGACCCTGAAAAATGTGAAGATGCATTTTACGCACCATTAGAATTTGGGACTGCCGGGATGCGCGGGATTTTAGGCGCCGGTATTAATCGGATGAATATCTTTACGGTTCGTCAAGCAACAGAAGGACTTGCACGTTTTATGGATACGCAAGATCCTGAAACAAAACGTCGCGGTGTAGCTATTGCCTATGATTCACGTCATATGTCTCCAGAATTTGCAATGGAAGCAGCTAAAACATTAGCTAAACATGATATTCCTTCTTTTGTGTTTGAAAGCTTACGACCAACACCAGAATTATCTTTTGCGGTCCGCTACTTTAAAGCTTTTGCGGGAATCATGATTACGGCTTCTCACAATCCAGCTGCCTATAATGGCTACAAAGTCTATGGTGAAGACGGTGGTCAAATGCCGCCAGCTGATGCAGATGCATTAACTAAATATGTTCGTAGTATCGAAAATCCTTTGAAAATTGATGTCTTATCAGATGAAGAAGTTGCCCACAGCGGTTTAATTAACATTGTTGGTGAAGAAGTCGATAACGCGTATTTGAAAGAAATTAAAACAGTTACGATTAATCAAGAATTAATTAACGAAATGGGTAAAGAATTAAAATTAGTTTACACTCCCTTACATGGAACTGGGAAAATGTTAGGAGAAAAGGCATTAAAACAAGCCGGTTTTGAAAAATTTGTTTTAGTACCTGAGCAAGCCGTTGCTGATCCTGACTTTACTACAGTTAAGTCACCAAACCCTGAAGAACATTCAGCTTTTGAATACGCGATTCGTTTAGGGGAAAAAGAAGGCGCTGATTTATTGATTGCAACAGATCCAGATGCTGATCGTTTAGGTGCTGCTGTGCGGATGCCAAACGGAGACTACCAAGTATTAACAGGAAATCAATTAGGTTCAATTATGATTCATTATATTTTAGAAGCCCATCAACAAGCAGGCACGTTGCCTCAAAATGCTGCGGTTCTAAAATCAATCGTTTCTAGTGAACTTGCTACAGCGATTGCTGAGAAATATAATACGAAGATGTTTAATGTTTTAACAGGTTTCAAATTTATTGCTGAAAAAATTCAACAATACGAAGAAGACCACAGTCAAACGTTTATGTTTGGTTTTGAAGAAAGTTATGGTTACTTAGTGAAACCTTTTGTTCGTGATAAAGATGCAATTCAAGCGTTAGTTTTATTAGCAGAAGTAGCGGCTTTCTATAAAAAACAAGGAAAAACATTATACGATGGCTTACAAGATATCTTTGAAGAATTTGGTTACTTTGAAGAAAAAACTATTTCCGTAACAATGAGCGGAATTGAAGGAAGCGGTAAAATCAAAGCTTTAATGGCAAAATGTCGTGAACAAGCGCCAACTGAGTTTGCCGGGATTCAAGTTGCTCAAACGGAAGATTTTAAAGAATTAACACGCACTTTTGCAGATGGTCAAACAGAACAATTACAAACGCCTCCTTCTGATGTGTTGAAATATCATTTAGAAGATGGCAGTTGGATTGCTATCCGACCATCAGGAACAGAACCAAAAATTAAATTCTATCTAGCAACAAAAGCAACAAGTAGTTCAGAAGCTTCTGAAAAAATTGCTGCGTTTGAAGCAGTCGTTAATGAATTAACAAAATAAAATAAACGAAACAGGCTGTACGGAAAAAAGTACGAATGTTAGTGTTTGTGTCAAAAGCTAATTGACTTTTGACACAAACACTTTATTTAACTAAGGAGGGAATGCTATGAAAATTGGCTTTATCGGTGCTGGTAGTATGGGCGGTGCCATGATTAAAGGGTTACTGAAAGCTGAGACAGTCAAGAAGGAACATTTATATGTGAAAGGCGGCTCAAGTGGAACAGCAGAAGCACTTCAAAAAGAGTGGGGCTTTCAACTTGTCACAGATTATGCACTTTTCCAAGAATGTAAGGTTATTTTTATTGCGACAGGAGCAAAGGTCGTGTTACCTGTCCTTCAGGAATTAGCCCCTCATTTTTCCAACGAAAGTCTATTGATTTCTGTTGCAACAGGTCATACCATACAAGAAGCACAAATGGCCCTTGGCAATAAAGAAGCCAAAGTTGTTCATGCCATTCCTAATACACCAGTTAGCGTGAACCAAGGCGTGATTGGCGTAGCTTTGGCACCAACAATTGAAGGCCAAACGAAGGAACTGGTAATGGAACTTCTTGCTACTTTAGGGTTAGTCAAAGAAATTCGTGAAGCACAACTGGAAACTTTTGGCACTGTGGCTGGTTGCAGTCCAGCTTTTGTTGATATCTTTATGGAAGCATTGGGAGATGCAGCAGTCTTAGAAGGGTTACCAAGGGACTTATCTTATGAAATTGTCGCTCAAATGATAAAAGGAACGGCGACCTTAGCCTTAGACACGAAAAAACACCCAGGAGCATTGAAAGATGAAGTGACTTCTCCAGGAGGAAGTACGATTCGCGGTGTCGTAGCTTTAGAAAAAAATGGCTTCCGTTATGCCGTGATGGATGCAGTTCAGCAAGCCAACCACGAATAGATGAAGAAAGTTGGAAAATCGACAAGTTTGTCATTTTTCCAACTTTCTTTGTGCCATATTTTTCGTAGGAAAGAACAATCGCAGTTCTTATTTTAAAAAACTCTGTGTTATAATGAGTGCAAAGTGAGGCGACTATAATGAAACAAATGGAAGAAATCAAACAAGTAAGTCAATTATATAAAGTATTAAGTGATCCAACACGTTTAAGAATTTTGCTACTTTTAAAAGAAGGCGAACATAACGTAACGGCGATTAGTGAACAATTGGGAATGGAACAGTCCGCCGTTTCTCATCAACTAAAATTATTAAGAGATAGCCGGGTTGTCAAGGCACGTCGCGAAGGAAAAACGATTTTTTATACATTGGATGATCATCATGTAATAGATATTTTAAATCAGACCTTTGAGCATATTGAACATCGATAAAAAGTAGGAAAAAATAGCGTAACTAGAATAGCGCTGTTGATGGAGGTAAAAATGAAGGATACCTTAAAGATCGGGTTACTAGGATTAGGGACTGTAGGCACTGGCGTTTTAACTCTCTTGAAAGAACATCAAGAGAAAATTTCACAAGTGACAGGAATGAATGTAGTCATTGAAAAAGCATTTGTCCGAAATCTTGAAACGAAACAAGCGCAAGCGGAAGAATACGGTCTTTCTTTAACAACTTCAATTGATGATATTTTAGAAGATAAAGAGATTCAAATCGTTGTGGAATTAATGGGAACCATTGAACCAGCCAAAACGTATATCATGAAAGCTTTAGAAAAGGGTAAACATATTGTGACTGCTAATAAAGATTTACTGGCGCAACATGGGAGTGAATTAGTAGCGTTAGCCCAAAAACATCATTGTGATTTATATTATGAAGCAAGTGTTGCTGGCGGGATTCCAATTTTAAGAACAATTGCTAATAGCTTAGCGGCAGACAATATTCAACAAGTTTTAGGGATTGTGAATGGTACGACGAATTATATGCTTACGCAAATGGTTTCTGCTGATAAAAGTTATGAAGAAGCTTTAGCAGAAGCGCAAGCGTTGGGATTTGCTGAAGCGGATCCGACAAATGATGTCGATGGAATTGACGCAGCCTATAAAATGGTTATTTTAAGTCAATTTGCTTTTGGGATGAATGTTTCATTACCACAAGTTGATATTCGTGGAATTCGCGGATTGTCTTTAGATGATGTCGCTATGGCTAAACAACTGGGGTATGAAATCAAATTGATTGGCTCTGCTGAACAAAATGAGAATAGTATCTCGGTAGAAGTGGCGCCTATGCTAGTCAATCAAAAGCACCCTATTGCATCTGTTCGGAATGAGTACAATGCAGTATTTATTAAAAGTGCAGGCGTGGGCGAATCAATGTATTACGGTCCAGGAGCTGGCGCTAAACCGACAGCAACCAGTGTTGTCAGTGATTTAATTACGATTGCTAAAAACATTCGCTTGGCAACGACTGGCCATATGTTCAATTCGTATCAACATAAAACCCAATTGACGAGTTCCGAAAATGTATTTGGGCAGTACTATTTTTCATTAGATGTTCCAGATACACCAGGACAATTTTTGCAGTTGACGCAATTAATGACTAAAGCAGAAGTCAGCTTTGATCAATTAGTTCAACAGAAATCAGATGGACAGCGAGCAAGAATTGTTGCCATTACACATCAGATATCAAAAGCACAAATGCAACAAGTTGTGACAGCTATTCAAAATACGGAAGCCTTTCAGTTATTGAATGTAATGAAGGTTATAGGAGATGAGTAAACATGTATGAAGGTTTGTTAAAACAGTATCAAGCGTATTTGCCCGTAACAGAAAAAACACCAATGATTTCTTTAGCCGAAGGAAATACGCCACTGATTCCTTTACCTAATTTATCCAAAGAATTAGGTATTCAATTATATGGAAAATACGAAGGCTTAAATCCCACTGGCTCATTCAAAGATCGCGGGATGGTGATGGCTGTAGCAAAAGCGGTAGAAGAAGGTGCCAAAGCGATTGTTTGTGCTTCTACAGGAAATACTAGTGCCGCCGCTGCTGCGTATGCCACAAGAGCAGGCATTAAAGCGTATGTAGTGATTCCAGAAGGGAAAATCGCACTGGGAAAATTGGCGCAAGCTATTATGTATGGGGCAGACATTATTTCGATTCCAGGTAACTTTGATGAAGCATTAAAAGCGGTGCGAGAGATTGCGAAAACTGAGGCAGTTGCGCTAGTTAATTCAGTGAATCCTTATCGCTTAGAAGGGCAAAAAACAGCAGCTTTTGAAGTTTGTGAACAATTAGGTCAAGCGCCCGATGTCTTAGCGATTCCAGTTGGAAATGCCGGCAATATTTCCGCTTACTGGAAAGGCTTTAAAGAATGGCATGAAAAACAAGGAACAACTTTACCAAGAATGCATGGTTTTGAAGCAGAAGGTGCCGCAGCGATCGTGAAAGGCCAAGTGATTGAGCAACCTGAAACCGTGGCAACAGCGATCCGGATTGGGAATCCTGCTAGTTGGCAATTAGCAGAACAGGCACGGGATGAATCCGGTGGTTTCATTGATGCCGTGACAGATCAAGAAATTTTAACGGCTTACCGAAAAATTGCTGCTCAAGATGGGGTTTTCATTGAACCTGGTTCGGCTGCTTCATTAGCTGGAGTTATTCAACATGTTAAAAGCGGTAAAATCAAAGCAGGTGAAACCGTCGTGGCAGTCTTTACTGGTAACGGACTGAAAGATCCTGATACAGCAATGGAGACAGAAGTAGCTATTTCAAAAATGAGTGACGTGGAAGAAATGCGTCTGCACTTACGAAAAGGAGTCGCAACACTATGAAAATAAGAGTACCTGCCACTAGTGCCAACTTAGGACCTGGCTTTGATTCATGTGGCATTGCATTATCCGCTTATTTAACAATCAACGTTTTAGGTGAAAGTGAATTTTGGGAAATTCAACATACTCTGGGAGAAGAGATTCCTACTAATGAAGAGAATTTATTAATTCAAACGGCATTGAAAATTGCACCAGAATTAACACCAAAAGTTATTCGGATGGTTTCTGACATTCCCCTTGCAAGAGGACTAGGCAGTAGCTCAAGTGTGATTGTAGCAGGCATTGAATTAGCTAACCGACTAGCACATTTAAATTTGTCCCCTAAAGAAAAAGTCCGTTTGGCCACAGAGATGGAAGGACATCCGGATAATGTGGCCCCAGCTATTTTAGGAGATTTCGTGGTGGCTAGCCATGTAGAAAACCAAGTCTACCATGTCAAACATCACTTTCCAATGTGTGATGTCATTGCATTTATTCCAGAGGAACCATTATTTACCGAAAAAAGTCGCGCTGTTTTGCCCGAAAAATTGGCTTATAAAGAAGCGGTCGCGGCCAGCTCAATTGCCAATGTTATGATTGCCGCAATTTTAAACGGGGATTTACCTTTAGCAGGCAAAATGATGGAACAAGATAAATGGCATGAAACGTATCGTCGTTCATTGGTTCCTCACTTAAAAGAAATTCGTCGTTTAACTCAGCAAAAAGGTGCTTATGGCTCTTTCTTAAGCGGTGCTGGTCCAACTGTGCTAATCTTGTCGCCAGAAGAACGAACCAACGAAATTGTTCAAAGCTTGGAGAAATTATCTACCAAAGCGAGCATCCAAATTTTCAATATTGATCAAGAAGGTGTTCAAGTCTTTTAAAAAAAACGAGAAAAAATCACTAGTGATTTTTTCTCGTTTTTTTTAATCCTCGGATGTTTCCGTGGAATAATAACTATGATCTTCTAAGTTCAAAGCATTAAGAATCATTGAGGCAGTTTCTTCAATTGAAAGAGAAGCGACATCAATAACGATACAACCTAATTTTTGATAAAGATCATTAGCAAAAGCCAGTTCTCGCCGAATTTTTTCAATATCTGAATAAGAAGTATTTTCAGGCAATCCATATGCGCGCATTCGTTCTTTACGAATCCCGTTTAAAACATTGGGATCATTGGTTAAGCCAACAATTTTTTTAGGGTCCATTTCGAATAATTGTTTCGGTAAATGTGCTTCAGGAATTAGTGGCAAATTAGCAACTTTTAAGTTCTTGTTGGCTAAAAAGAGACTTAGCGGTGTTTTAGAAGTTCGGGAAACGCCAAGAAGTAACACATCCGCTTCTAAAAAGCCTCGTGGGTCCTTGCCATCGTCATATTTGACAGCAAATTCCATTGCTTCAATTCGTTTAAAATAATTTTCATTCAGATGATGTAAGGCACCTGGTTCCCGCATGGGTGCGACACCTGTTAATCGTTCGATTTCCGCAACTGGTGGTGTCAAAATGTCAAAATGGAACAATTGATGCTCATTGAAAAATTGATTAGCAATCGCCACGAGATGATCATTAATGATAGTATGCAGTACCATGGCCTCTGCTTTTTTGGCATCTTCTAACGCTTGCACCAGTTTATCTTCGTCTTTAACGAATGTTCGTCTAATCAAAGTAAAATCAACAGTGGGGTACTGGGCCATTGAAGCAGCCGCCAATTTTGAAGCGGTCTCGCCAGCAGAATCTGAGATGACAAAAATCGTCACACATTTTTTTTCTTCAGAAATAGTCATAGAGGGTAAGTCCTTTCTTGCATTTTTAATAATTTTATTATACCATAAGTCCAGAATCTATTTCGTAATGATTCTGATTTAGGTTGGTGAGGGAGGAAATGGCGATGGCACCAGTAAAAACCAATATTGAACAAGCCTTAGAAACCATGAAAGCCAGTGGATTAAAATATACTAAAAAACGAGAATTACTGATGAGCTATTTGATTAAGCGAAATCGGTATGTTTCTGCACGTGAAGTGTATGAATTTATGAATGAAACCTTTAAAGGAGTCAGTTATGATACGGTTTATCGTAACTTGCATGACTTTGAGCGCTTAGAATTGCTAGAAAAAACAGAATTAAATGGCGAGCAAAAGTTTCGCTTCCGTTGTTGCCAAGAGGTGGAACATCATCATCACTTTATTTGTACGGTTTGTGGCAAAACGGAAGAAATTCACATGTGTCCGATGAATTTTTTTGAAGAACAGTTAAAAGGTTGTTCAATTGAAGGACATCGCTTTGAAATACTTGGTCGTTGTGCCGATTGTTGCGAAAAATAGCGAATAAGACGAAAAATCAAACAAAAATTTCGTATTTTATCAGTAGAGTGGTTGACGGTTATTTATGCTTTAGCTATAATATAACAAGGACAGTATTTTAATTTGTGGGTTTTTCCCACAAATAAGAAAAACGGTTACTTTTTAAGCTCGGAGGGAGGGAATAACATGTCAAAAACAGTCGTTCGTAAAAACGAATCTCTTGATGATGCTCTTCGTCGCTTCAAACGTTCCGTTTCAAAAGCGGGTACTTTACAAGAATCACGTAAACGTGAATTCTACGAAAAACCAAGTGTAAAGCGTAAGAAAAAATCTGAAGCAGCTAGAAAACGTAAAAAATTCTAGTTTTGAATGAATTGGAGTTGGTGGTATGTCATTGCTAACCACATTGAATGACGACATTAAAACAGCGATGAAAGCTAAAGACAAAGAAACTTTAGCCGTACTTCGTATGTTAAAGACTGCCATTCAAAATGATCAGATTAAAGCGGGCCGTGAATTGAACGGAGAAGAAGAACTCACTGTATTGTCTCGTGAGATGAAACAGAGAAAAGATTCTTTATCAGAGTTTGAAAAGGCGGGACGCGACGATCTTGTTGAAAAAGTAAAAGTTGAAATAGCAATTGTTGAAAAATATATGCCTCAACAACTAACGGAGGAAGAAATTCGTCAACTAGTTCAAGAGGTAATGACGCAAACTGGCGCCACTTCACCAAAAGATTTTGGTAAAGTGATGGGCGCTATGATGCCGAAAGTCAAAGGCAAAGCCGATGGCAACCAAGTTAACGCAATTGTGAAAGAATTATTACAAGAAAACTAAGAGCGTTATCGAAACTAGGACAGTATCCTGTCCTAGTTTTTTTATGCAAAGAGAAAACCGGTAGCTTTTTACGGTTTTCTCTTTTTTGACTTTCAAAGTCAAATCAGGTACGACTTCTTTTTAAACAGATAAGAATGTGGTATCATTGTAAAGGACTATATAATAAAGGAGATGGACGTTTTTTGACAGATAATCAGTCAAAATCTTTGGAATTAATACTTACTGATTCTGATGATGCACACATGCTTTTAGGAACACATGATAAACATATCAAATTTTTAGAAGAGAATACCCACGTAACGATTAATAGTCGTGGCGAAGTTATTCAGTTAATTGGCGAATCATCAGAGGTAGAGTTAGTCGCTTCCGTGTTAAGAGCGCTACAAACATTAATTCAACGAGGCATCAAAGTGCATACGCCAGATGTCGTTTCTGCTTTAAAAATGGCCAAAGCTGGAAATTTAGAGGCGTTTATTGCCATGTATGAAGAAGAAATTATGAAGGACCATCATGGTCGGGCCATCCGAATTAAGAATGTTGGTCAAAAAAAATATATCGATGCAGTTAAAACTCATGACGTCATTTTCGGGGTGGGACCTGCGGGGACAGGAAAAACCTTTTTAGCCGTGGTGATGGCAGTAGCAGCTTTAAAAAAAGGCGAAGTACAAAAAATTATTTTAACTCGTCCAGCGGTGGAAGCTGGCGAAAGCTTGGGCTTTTTACCAGGTGACTTAAAAGAAAAAGTCGATCCTTATTTACGTCCAGTTTACGATGCCTTGTATCAAATTTTTGGTATGGATCATACAAATCGTTTAATGGAACGCGGCGTTATTGAAATTGCCCCGCTTGCTTATATGCGTGGTCGTACATTGGATGATGCTTTTGTCATTCTAGATGAAGCACAAAATACCACGGTTGCCCAAATGAAAATGTTTTTAACTCGTTTAGGGTTTAGTTCAAAAATGATTGTTAATGGAGATACTAGTCAGATTGACTTGCCACGTGGTGTAACAAGTGGTTTAGTTAACGCCGAGCGTACGTTAAAAGACATTGAAAAAATTGCCTTTGTAAATTTTGAAGCCAGTGACGTTGTGCGTCATCCGGTTGTAGCACAAATTATTCAAGCCTATGAAAAAGAACAACAAAAGCATTCCTAAGCAGTTAGGGAAGGAGTGAAAGTACCTTTTGAAAAAAGTACTTACAAAGTTAGGGGATCGTTTAGGTAAAGCCTATTTGCCTATTTTATTAGCCGTTTTTTCTCTTCTTTTATTTATGATTATGTTTGGCAGCGTCCATCAGAAAAGAGTAGAAATTAAAGAAGGTCAACTGGCCGAGAAAACCATTCGTGCAAATAAAAATATCGAGAATACCTACGAAACAGAACAAAGAAAAAAATTGGCAGCAGAAGCTGTCACACCCGAATATATTTATCAAGAAGATACGGCATCTGTCCAACATAATCGTATTGATAAATTATTTAAATTGATTGATTCTGCGAATGAAAAAGTAGACAAAGAGTACAGCAACAAGCAAGCGAAGGCCAAAAAGGAAGAAACGATTCCTGCGCCGACCGTGGAAGAACGAGTAGCTAGCTTAAAATCATTGTTTGAATCTTTACCGCAAGATGAAGTTACGTTTTATCAAAGTTTTCCTAATGTTTTTTATCAAACAATCTTTACATTAACCTCTGAGCAATTGGATAAGGTTCGTTCAGAAAGTTTGATGTTGGTGGACGACGCAATGCAAAATCACGTTCGAGAATCTGATTTAGATAAAATTCGCCAAGAAGCTAACGGTAAAATTCAATACTTAGATATTACGAGTACCATGCAACAAGTTATTCGTTACATTGTTAACCAAGGGATTGTGGTAAACGATATTGCCAATGAAAAACGAACAGAAGAGCTACGCCAAAAAGCGATGAATGCTGTTCAACCCGCAATGATTTATCAAGGCGAAATTATTGTTCGTGAAGGTACTCAAATTGATGCAAAAGCGGTCGAAAAACTTGAGCTACTAGGAATGACTAGTCAAAATACCTCTATTTTTCCGATGGTGGCATTAGCATTAGCTATTTTACTTCAAGTTGAAGTGTTGATTTTCTTTACAAAACAAGTGACTGAGCCTTCGCGACAACGCTCGTTTATTATCTTTTACACGGGTGCTATGCTAATCAGTGTTATTTTAATGAAATTCTTCCAGATTTTCCAAACAGAGCAGTTGATGTATATTCCCTTGTTCTATCCAGCAGCCTTTGCACCGCTGATTCTAAATCATTTTGTGAATCGTCGTTCAGGGATAATCGCTGCCATTTTCCAAGTCGTTTTTGCGTTATTTATCTTTTATAATTCTATTGGCACAAACTCGTTGACGGTTATTCTGATTATGTACTTATTCTCAGGATTTCTAGCAACAGTTGTTAAACGGAAACGGATGAGTGAGCAAGTTTTCCCAGCTTTAATGTGGGTAGTGGTCTTTCCTGTTTTCATGGCGGTTGTCTTAATGATTTATCAAGGGATGAGTTTAACAGATGGTAAAACGTGGACAGCTTTAATTTGTGCAAGTGCAGGAACGGTACTTTCATTTTTAGCAACAATGGGCTTGCATCCATATATCGAATTATTAGTGACCGATGATAGTATGATTGTCTTGAATGAATTAAGTAATCCGAACCATCCGTTGTTAAAACAACTGTTAGAAGAAGCGCCAGGTACCTATCATCATAGCATGATGGTGGCTAGTTTGAGCGCTAACGCTGTTGCTGAGATTGGCGGGCGGTCGCTATTAACACGAGTTGCTTGTTATTACCATGACATTGGCAAAATTAAACACGCCAATTTCTTTGTGGAAAACTTACCTGCTGGAGCAGAAAATCCACATAACTTTTTATTACCAGAAGATAGTAAACAAATTATTTTTGGCCACGTAATTGATGGCGCCAAAATTTTAGAAGAGTACAATATGCCGCAAATGGTGATTGACATTTGTCGTCAACATCATGGCACAACATTGATGAAATTTTTCTATGTGAAAGCAAAAGAACGCAATCCTGAAATTAAAGAATCCGACTTCCGTTATCCTGGACCACGTCCACAAACACGAGAAGCAGGGATTGTGAGTATTGCTGATACTTGTGAGGCTGCTGTGCGGGCGATGGATCATCCCACCAACGAAAAAATTCAAGCCTTTGTGCATAATGTGATTCAAGACAGAATTTCAGATGGCCAATTAGATGAATGTGGGTTAACGATGAAAGAGATTCGCATCATTGAAAAATCATTAATTAATGGATTATGCAGTACCTTCCATTCACGGATTAAGTATCCAAAAATGAAAGCTGAAGCAGAAGAAATGAAAGATGAACAAGAAAAGAGAGATGACTAATGGATATTACTTTCATTGATGAAACCGAGAAAGTACCAACAGAAGAAATCAAAGAAATCGAAAACTTGCTGCAATTTGCAGCGGGTTTTCTAGAAATTGCCGAAGATACGGAGATGTCGGTGACTTTTACAGATAACGCAGGTATCCAAGTGATTAATCGTGACTATCGGGGCAAAGATATGCCTACAGATGTCATCAGTTTTGCTTTAGAGGATGAAGGGGAAGACGAATTGCCAATTATTTTTGATGATGAAGAGTTGGCAGAGCTACCACGTAATCTAGGTGATTTAATTATTTCAACAGAGCGAGCAGCAGAACAAGCAGTTGAATATGGGCACACATTGGAGCGAGAAATGGGCTTTTTGGCAGTACATGGCTTTTTACATTTGAATGGGTACGATCATATGGAACCTGAAGATGAAAAAGAAATGTTTGGTTTACAGAAAGAGATTTTAGATGCGTATGGCCTTAAAAGATGAGCAAACAGGAAAAAATAAACATTTTATTAATTCATTAGAATTTGCCTGGCAAGGAATCAAAACAGTTTTTCGAGAAGAACGTAATATGCGCAAACATGTGGCGTTTGGTGTCACGGCCATTGTGTTTGGTTTCTTGTTTTCCTTAACACTTGCTGAATGGCTGTGGTTGCTATTGGCTGTTTTTCTTGTCTGGTTGGCAGAAATTATCAACACAATTTTTGAAAATGTCGTAGATATGTTTACGGATTTTCACTTTCATCCAATCGGAAAAAAAGTTAAAGACATGGCCGCAGGAGCTGTTTTATTAACAGCCGGTTTCGCAGTGCTAGTAGGACTAATTCTATTTGTACCAAAAATTTTACAAATCATTCAAATGTGGAAATAAGAGGAGAAATACAATGACAACTGAACATAAATCTGGTTTCGTAGCCATTGTCGGCAGACCAAATGTTGGAAAATCAACATTGTTAAATCGAATTGTCGGCCAAAAAATTGCAATTATGAGTGACAAAGCACAAACAACTCGTAATAAGATTCAAGGAATTTATACAATTCCTGAAGCACAAATTGTTTTTATCGATACTCCAGGGATTCACAAACCTAAACACCGCTTAGGCGATTTCATGGTGGAAAGTGCCTATAATGCGATGCGTGAAGTAGATGCTACTTTATTTATGGTAAGTGCTGATCAAAAACGCGGGAAAGGTGACGACTTTATTATTGAACGATTGAAAAATAATAATAGTCCAGTCTACTTGATTATTAATAAAATTGACAAAGTCCATCCAGATGATTTATTGAGTATCATTGAAGACTATTCGAAACAAATGGACTTTAAAGAAATTATTCCCATTTCTGCCACTGAAGGAAATAATTTTGAGCATTTGATGGATGTTCTCGTTGAGCAAATGCCAGAAGGACCACAGTATTTCCCTGATGACCAAATTACGGATCATCCAGAATATTTTATCGTTTCCGAATTAATTCGTGAAAAAGTGTTACTTTTAACAAGAGATGAGATTCCTCATTCTGTCGCTGTCGTTGTGGACTCAATGAAACGGGATGAAAACGATAAAGTCCATGTCCAAGCAACCATTATTGTGGAACGGGACAGTCAAAAAGGTATCATTATTGGCAAAGGCGGAAAAATGCTGAAACAAATTGGTACCAAGGCGCGTCAAGATATTGAATATTTATTAGATGACAAAGTGTATTTGGAGCTGTGGGTAAAAGTCCAAAAAGACTGGCGTGACAAAAAAATCTATTTACAAGATTTTGGTTATCGCAAAGAAGAATATTAAGAAAGTAGTGTTTGGGAAGCGAGTGTATAAACGAACTTTCCAAACACTACACTAATTTACATAAGAAATGGAAGTGAATTGAATGGCATTAGGGGAGACCAAAGGCATTATTTTATTTACGAAGGATTTTAAAGAAAAGGATAAACTCGTCAAAATTTTTACAGAATCCTATGGAAAATTGATGTTTTTTGTGAAAGGCGCGCATCGAAAAAATAATCCTCTTTTGCCAGCGATTCTGCCATTTACAGAAGCCGTCTACATCGGGAACTTTAGAGAAGAAGGCTTATCTTTTCTCAATAGCAGCAAAGAAGTTCAACCTTTTCGAAACATTCAACAAGACATATTTATTAACGCATATGGAACATATATTTTAAACTTAGTCGATGCAGCAATTGAAGATCAGCACTATGATCCGAACTTATTTCAATTTACCCACATGGCATTATCCGCTTTAAATGAGCAAAAAGATCCGGAAATCATTACAAATATTTTTGAAATTCAATTGTTAGAACGGTTTGGTGTACGACCAGAATGGCATCATTGTGTGGCTTGTGGCGAAACACAAGGGAAATTTGACTACTCTTCAAAGTATAGCGGTGTGCTTTGTGAAAAACATTGGCATTTAGATGAACAGCGCTACCATGCAGATCCTAGAGCGATTCATTTTATTCGCTTATTTGCGCAAGTCTCCTATGAAAAAGTCCAAAACATTCAAGTAAAAGAAGAAACTAAGAAAAGTATTCGAGAAACGATTGATATGTTATACGATGAATATGTTGGTTTGCACTTAAAAAGTAAAAAATTTATTGATCAAATGAAAACGTGGGAAAATACGTTAAAAATTCCGCCACGAAAGAAGGAAGAAAAATAAACGTAAACAAGCAGACGTTTTTCTAAAAAAATTTGACAACTTCCCTCAGACACCGTATTATGATAGAGAAGTTAAATACGTACGAAGAAAAAGAGAAGTAAAAAGAACCCTCTGTTAAGCGAATCTGGGAGAGTGGGAGCCAGAAACACGGAACTTTTGAAAGGCACTTTGGAGTACGACAAACGAAGCTGCCGATGAACACATCGGAAGTAGGGTGGAACCGCGATAATTATTCGTCCCTATGTCTATTAATAGGCATGGGGACTTTTTGCTGTGAATCACTACGATTGGCGCAAATGCGACAGAGTAGATGATGAACAGTACAAGGTGACCAAAGGGAACGTTGTCTCCTCTATGTTAAAACAAACTGCTTAGCCAAAAACATGGAGTAGATGATGAACAGCACAAGGTGACCAAAGGGAACGTTGTAACCGAATAAAAAAAGCAAACAGTTAACACCAAAAGAAAAAATAGTAACGTTTATTCAAAAAAGCTCAATTGGCGCAAAGGCGACAGAGTAGATGATGAACAGCATAAAAATTATCCCATTCTACAAAATTGTTTCTCTGTAGCCCTTTTTAAATTTACATTCCCGAAGCAAAGCCAATCCCTATGTCTATAAAAAATATTCCAAGGAGGAAAACAATGAAAAACAAGTTAACCGTACAAGAAATGATTTTAACCTTGCAAAAATTTTGGTCATCTAATGGCTGTATGTTAATGCAAGCCTATGATACAGAAAAGGGAGCCGGCACCATGAGTCCTTACACGTTTTTACGTGCCATTGGACCTGAACCATGGAATGCTGCCTACGTAGAACCTTCTCGTCGTCCAGCTGATGGACGCTATGGTGAAAATCCAAACCGTCTATACCAACATCATCAATTCCAAGTTGTAATGAAGCCTTCTCCTGAAAATATCCAAGAACTTTATCTAGAAAGTTTGAAATTATTAGGAATTGATCCATTAGAACATGACATTCGTTTTGTAGAAGATAACTGGGAAAATCCTTCAATGGGCTGTGCTGGTTTAGGTTGGGAAGTTTGGTTAGATGGCATGGAAATTACCCAATTTACGTATTTCCAACAAGTCGGGGGCTTACAATGTCATCCTGTCACTTCTGAAATTACTTACGGGTTAGAACGCTTAGCATCATATATCCAAGAAGTCGAAAGTGTCTATGATTTAGAATGGACACAAGGCGTTAAATATGGTGAAATTTTTGTGCAACCTGAATATGAACATTCAAAATATTCCTTTGAAATTAGTAACCAAGAAATGCTTTTAGAAAACTTTGACAAATTTGAAAAAGAAGCTAAACGCTGTATTGAAGAAAGCTTAGTTCACCCAGCCTATGATTATATTTTAAAATGTAGCCATACATTCAATTTATTAGATGCTCGCGGCGCTGTCTCTGTAACGGAACGTGCAGGATATTTAGCCCGCATTCGGAATATGGCTCGTTCCGTAGCGAAAATTTTTGTGGCTGAACGTGAAAAATTAGGGTTCCCATTATTAAATAAAGATCAAAGTGTATCCAAGGAGGCAGAATAACATGGCAAAAGATTTATTATTAGAAATTGGCTTAGAAGAAATGCCCGCACATGTTGTCACACCAAGCCGTATCCAACTTGAAGAAAAAGTAATCAAATTTTTAGATGAACATCATTTAGACTATGAAACAGTGCAATCCTTTGCCACACCTCGTCGTTTAGCCGTGAAAGTAACTGCGATTCCTGAAAAACAAGCGGATGTTGAAGAAGAAGTAAAAGGTCCAGCGAAAAAAATTGCTTTAGATGCTGAAGGAAATTGGTCAAAAGCTGCACAAGGTTTTGTACGCGGCCAAGGAGTTACAACTGAGGACATTGTTTTCAAAGAATTAAATGGTGTCGAATATGTCTATGTGACGAAGTTTACCAAAGGCCAAAGTGCCAAAGAGGTATTAACAAAATTAAATGACGTGATTACAAGTCTAACTTTCCCGGTAACAATGCACTGGGCAAACTATGATTTCGAATATATTCGTCCAATTCATTGGATTGTGGCACTACTTGATGATGAAGTAATTCCTTTCAACGTGTTAGACGTGACGACAGGGCAAACTTCTCGTGGCCACCGTTTCTTGGGAGACGATGTGACGTTCCAACACGCTAATGAATATGAAACAAAATTAAAAGAACAATTTGTAGTGGTTCAACCGAATGAACGGAAACAAATGATTGTTGATCAAGCGAACGCTCTCGCTGCAGAAAAAAATTGGCAGTTAGCTTTAGATGAAGAGTTATTGGAAGAAGTTACGAATTTAGTGGAATATCCAACTGCATTTGTAGGCAGTTTTGATGAAAAATATTTATCTGTTCCAGATGAAGTATTAGTGACTTCTATGAAAGAACACCAACGTTACTTTGAAGTTCGTAACGACCAAGGCTTATTAATGCCGCATTTTATCGCTGTTCGCAATGGGGATAATGTTCACCTTGAAAACGTGATTAAAGGAAATGAAAAAGTGTTAATTGCTCGTTTAGAAGATGCAGAATTCTTTTACAATGAAGATAAAAAATTAACGATTGAAGCATGTGTTGAAAAACTAAAAAATGTGACTTTCCATGAAAAGATTGGCTCAATTTATGAAAAAATGCAACGGGTTGCTTTAATTGCACAAATCATTGGTCGAAAAGTTGGCTTATCTGAGGATGAATTGGAAGATTTAAAACGTGCCTCTGAAATTTATAAATTTGACTTAGTAACAAATATGGTTGGTGAATTCCCAGAATTACAAGGAATTATGGGAGAAAAATATGCCTTATTACAAGGCGAAAAACCAGCCGTAGCAACGGCGATTCGAGAACATTATCTACCAACTTCCAGTGAAGGTGAATTGCCAGAAACAGCAATCGGGGCTGTTTTAGCCTTAGCCGATAAGCTTGACAGCGTCTTTTCATTCTTCTCAGTTGGTATGATTCCAACAGGTTCTAACGATCCTTATGCACTTCGTCGTCAAACCTATGGCGTTATCCGAATTATTGAAGATAAAGGCTGGACCTTCCCATTAGTTCAATTACAAACAGAAGTTGATGAAGCAGTGAATCAAGATGTTGAGAAATATGGCGTTTTACTAAACGAAGGACAAGCAGAAGTCGTTGAATTTGTGAAAGCTCGCTTACGTCAATTATTAATGACGAAAAATGTTCGCCATGACATTATCGATGCAGTGGTGTCTGCTGAGCAAGCCGATTTATCGAAATTATTTGCTTCAGCGAATATTTTAAAAAGCCGTTTTGAAGATCAAGATTTTAAACCATCAATGGAAGCCTTAACGCGTGTTATTAATTTAGCGAAAAAAGGTCAAGAACTTTTAGGTGATACTGAAGAAGGGATTGATCCAAGTCTGTTTGAAAATAAGGCAGAAAAAGAACTGTATCAAGCGGTTAACGATTTATCTGAAGCTTTTGCGACACGCACGATTGCAGAAAACTATGAAGCACTAGTAAATCTACGTCCGTTAATTGATGCGTACTTCAATGAAACGATGGTTATGGTTGAGGATGAAAAAGTCAAACAAAACCGATTAAAACAATTAATGCAAATTGCTAAAATGGCGTTATCAATTGCTAGCTTAGATTTATTAATTGTAAAATAAAAAGCGCTGTTTTTCGACCGCTAAGGAGGAACCGACAGCATGCTAGAAACAACGTTTGAACAAATTTTAACACAATTATCAAAGCCAGCTGTTCGTGCGCTAACGAATGAAAAAATCGACAGTGTGGATGAACTCTACGCACGAGGCCGAAAAGCGTTACTTTCGTTGCATGGCTTTGGTCCAAAGTCTATTCGAACTATTGAAGAGATGACTGGGAAAGAATTGAAGTAAAAAAAGGATCGCCGTTTAGAGGCGATCCTTTTTTTATTTACGTTTTTGTTTTCCAGCATTGCGACCTTTATTGCCGTTTGCTTTTGGTTGGTTCGTTTTTTGTGTTACTTTGTTTGTTTCTTTTGGTGTCACATCCTTAATAGGAGTAACCACTTGTTTTGGTGGGTTATTTTTCAATTCTTCTTGTACTTGTTTTTTAATTCTTGGACGTAAGAGGATATTTGTGATGGCAGATTGAATACATGTGAAAATACCACCAACTACCCAGTAAAGCGCTACGCCTGCAGGTGAGCTAAAGGACATGAAAACAATCATTAATGGTGAAACAATCAGCATTGATTTCATTGTTTTCTTTTGTTCTTCAGGAATACCAATCATTGAAATATAACCTTGAGCTAAATAGGCTAAACCAGCTAATGCCACTAAAATCATATTTGGTTGCCCTAAATTCATTCCTAAGAAGCTTGCCGTGGCAATACCTTTTGTATAACGAGCAGCAAAGAACAGAGAAGAGAAAATAGGCATTTGAATTAATAAAGGCAAACAACCAATTCCGCCAACCATACTCACATTGTTTTCTTTATAAATCTTTTGTAGTTCTGCTTGTGCGGCCATTTGTTCTTCACGCGTACTTGCTTGTTTCATTTTTGCTTGTGCAACATCCACTTGGGGTTTGATTGCTTGCATTTTTTCCGTTTGGATAAAGCTTTTTTTCGATTGATGTAAGCCTAACGGTAAAATAATGATCCGTACAATAATGGTGATAAAAATAATCGCCCAACCATAGTTCCAATTAAAGTTATCGACAAGATAAGTAATTGCATTACTCATCGGTAAAACAAGGAAGTTATAGACAAAACCTTCACCAGTTGGTTGTCCATCTGCTCCTGTTTTCACACAGCCTGATAAAAACATTACTAAAAATAGTAAGCCAGAGCCGTAAAGCCATCGGTTTAATTTACGCATGTAATTCGGTCCTTTTCTAAAAAATTTTTACATGGTTAACTATACTTGAAACAGCGCTCTTTTTCAATCAAAATCGAAAAGAAGCTCTTACAAAAATCAATAAAAAGCAGGAACTACTTGCTGTTCAAGGCTTCTTCCCAAAGAAATCAATCGTTAGAAAGTAAGTTTATTGAATCACTTTAAATTGTTCCGTTTCTTCTAACAAAGGGTCTTCTTGAATATCAACATACGTTACACGTCCCGCTGGACTGGGGGAATCTTTGATTTTTTTGATAAATGTTTCCATTATGTCTTCAGGTGCAATTGCTGTGATTGAAACGGACCCGTCGTCTTCGTTCTTCACCGAACCAGTGACACCTAATTGATCTGCCACCATTTTTGTCATGTAGCGGAAGCCAACACCTTGGACACGCCCTTGTACATTCATTCTTAGTTTTTCCATGAGAGACACTTCCTTTGCTTTTTTCTTTATGATAGCGATTTTTCTTGGTTCTAGCAAGTATCCAAGCAAGCTAGAAGCATGCTATAATACAAAGGCGAGGTGACTTATGAAAGAAATTACATCAACGAAAAATAACCAATTAAAAGAATGGAAAAAATTACACAAAAAGAAGTACCGAGAAGAACTGAACCAATATATAATAGAAGGATTTCATTTAGTTGAAGAAGCTGTGAAGGCCAATGCCGATGTCCAGTGGATTTTGTTTAACCAAAGAGGTCAACAAGAATGGGGAACTTGGTTAGCTGAACAAGAAACAGAAAAATTAATTTTTGTTAGTGATGAGGTTTTAAATAGCTTGTCGGAGCTGCCAACTTCACAAGGAATTTTGGCAATTGTCACCTTGGAAACGCAACAAGAGCAGTCGCTTTCTTTTAAAGGTGGTTGGTTACTTTTAGATAATATCCAAGACCCTGGTAATGTTGGTACGATGATTCGCACAGCTGATGCAGCGGGTTTAGCAGGCGTGATTTTAGGTAAGGGCACAGCAGATATTTACAATACAAAAGTGTTGCGCTCAATGCAGGGAAGCCACTATCATTTACCAGTTCTCCAACGAGAGTTGACTGAAGTGGTTCAGGCATTCAAGAAGCAAGGTCTACCAGTTTTCGGTACAGAACTAAATGAAGCTGCGATTGCTTATTATGAACAAGAGGCAGTGGAAAATTATGCGTTGATTTTAGGCAATGAAGGTAGCGGGGTTTCGCCAGAATTGTTAGCAGAAACCACGAAAAATCTTTATATTCCAATGAAAGGTCAAGCAGAATCATTGAATGTCGCTATCGCAGCGGGCGTGTTAATGTTTTATTTTGAAAATAATCAATAACAGAAATGAGTGTCAAAAAATGCTGACTATCAAAAAGACAACCCAGTTAACAGAAAAAGAATTAGAAACCATTATGGCTATTTGGCTGCAAACGAATCTAGAAGCTCATCCATTTGTCGCGCCAACTTATTGGCAAGAAAATAAAGCATTTGTCCGCACTGCGTTACCAAAAGCAACACTGATCTTAGCAGAAGAAGAGGATCAGATAATTGGGTTTTTAGGATTAATGGATAACTATATCGCAGGAATTTTTATAAAAAAAGCGTTTCAAGGGAAGGGCATCGGTCAGAAATTACTGCAAGTAGCAAAAGAAGAACAGGACCTCTTATCTTTGGCTGTTTACAGGAAAAATCAAGCAGCTTATGCCTTTTATCAAAAACAAGGCTTTGTCCAACAAAAGCGAACCATCGATGAAACGGGAAACGAAGAATGTCATCTTGTTTGGCAAGCGCATTAGGAGCGACATTTCTAGTTTTAAGGCTTGCTATTTTTCTGAAAATATCTTATACTGTTAAAGGTGTGATTTTCACACACGAAATCCACATTCTTTTCCATCTGCGAAGTGGTGCTACTACGGTAGTTCTTCAAGGAGTTGACGAAAAGAAGAGGAAAATAAAAACCAAACTGGAGGAAACACAACATGGCAGTAATTTCTATGAAACAATTACTAGAAGCCGGCGTACACTTTGGTCACCAAACTCGTCGCTGGAACCCAAAAATGAAGAAATATATCTTCACAGAAAGAAACGGTATCTACATCATTGACTTACAAAAAACAGTGAAATTAGTAGATGCAGCTTACGATTACATGAAAAACGTTGCAGAAGAAGGCGGCGTTGCTTTATTCGTAGGAACTAAAAAACAAGCACAAGAAGCAATCAAAGATGAAGCAATCCGCGCTGGTCAATACTATGTAAACCATCGTTGGTTAGGTGGTACGTTAACTAACTGGGATACAATCCAAAAACGTATTGCTCGCTTGAAAAAAATCAATGCAATGGAAGAAGACGGCACTTTCGAAGTTTTACCTAAGAAAGAAGTTGCTGGCTTAAACAAAGAACGTGAACGTTTAGAAAAATTCTTAGGTGGTATCGCTGATATGCCAAGAATTCCAGATGTAATGTACATCGTTGACCCACGTAAAGAACGCATTGCTGTTCAAGAAGCACACAAATTAAACATTCCAATCGTTGCAATGGTTGATACAAACTGTGATCCTGATGAGATCGATGTTGTAATCCCTTCAAATGATGATGCAATCCGCGCTGTGAAATTAATCACTGCTAAAATGGCTGACGCTTTCATCGAAGGTAACCAAGGGGAAGACCAAGCAACTGAAGAGTTATTCGTTGAAGAAACACCAGAAGCAACTTCAATCGAAGAAATCGTTGATGTTGTTGAAGGAAATAACGAATCAGCTGAATAATAATGATTACGGAGCTGTCTCAAAGGCTAGGCGACAAAAAGCCTGATTCTCCTTTGAGATAGCTTTTTTAAAAAGAATTGATAATATCCGAGGAGGACACAAATAATGGCAGACGTTACAGCTAAAATGGTAAAAGAATTACGCGATATGACTGGCGTTGGAATGATGGACGCTAAAAAAGCATTAGTAAAAGTAGAAGGCGACATGGAAAAAGCCGTAGACTTTTTACGTGAAAATGGTATGGCTAAAGCAGCGAAGAAAAATGACCGCATTGCGGCTGAAGGTTTAGCAAACGTAGCAACTGTAGGTAACGTTGCAGCAATCGTTGAAGTAAACTCAGAAACTGACTTCGTTTCTAAAAACGAAATGTTCCAAGATTTAGTTAAAGATATTGCGACTAAAGTTGCTGAAAACAAACCAGCTACGATGGAAGAAGCAATGGCTATTAAAACTGAAAAAGGCACAATCGAATCTGATTTAATCGAAGCAACAACTGTTATCGGTGAAAAAATCAGCTTCCGTCGTTTTGAAGTTGTCGAAAAAGCTGACAATGCTGCATTTGGCGCTTACTTACACATGGGTGGCCGTATTGCTGTATTAACAGTTATCGATGGCACAACTGACGAAGAAGTAGCGAAAGATGTTGCTATGCACATCGCGGCAATCAACCCTCGCTATGTCAATGAATCTCAAATTCCTCAAGAAGAATTAGAACACGAAAAAGCTGTGTTAACTGAACAAGCATTAAACGAAGGTAAACCAGCAAATATCGTTGAAAAAATGGTTGTTGGTCGTCTACAAAAATTCAAAGCAGAAATCGCTTTGGTTGACCAACCATTTGTTAAAGATCCAGATATGACTGTCGAAAAATTTGTTGCTTCTAAAGGCGGCGAAGTGAAATCATTCGTACGTTTTGAAGTTGGCGAAGGTATCGAAAAACGTGAAGATAACTTTGCGGATGAAGTAATGAGCCAAATGAAAAACTAAGAGCATCAAACGCTCGGTTGAAAAGCCGTGAATCATAAGTATCTAAACAGACAGCGATCCCCAAAGGAAGCTGCATAAATTGATTACTGCTTGATTCAAGGCAGTCTTTCAGCCATTTGGGAACGCATAACTTTGATATGCGCTCCCTTTTTTTAGGCAAAACCAGTGGATCGCACTGCTTGGTCTAAAAAATCATTTTGGTGAAAAGTCATCTAAATGAGGAATTGAATGATTTTTAGAGAATCTTGGAGGGAATTATGATGGTTAAACCTAAGTATCAACGTGTCGTATTAAAGTTAAGTGGAGAAGCGCTAGCCGGAGAAGACGGTTTTGGCATTAAACCACCAGTCATTAAAGAAATCGTCCAAGAAATTAAAGAGGTCCATGAATTAGGTATCGAAATGGCCATCGTGGTTGGCGGCGGAAACATCTGGCGTGGACAAATTGGTGCTCAAATGGGCATGGAACGTGCACAAGCAGATTATATGGGCATGTTAGCTACTGTGATGAATGCCTTAGCATTGCAAGATACATTAGAAAATCTTGGTGTGCCTACACGTGTTCAAACATCAATTGAAATGCGTCAAATTGCAGAACCATACATTCGTCGTCGTGCAGAACGTCATTTAGAAAAAGGCCGCGTTGTTATTTTTGCCGGAGGAACAGGAAATCCTTACTTCTCGACAGATACAACGGCTGCGTTACGAGCTGCAGAAGTAGATGCGGACGTCATCTTAATGGCGAAGAACAATGTTGATGGTGTTTATTCTGCAGATCCACGTGTGGATGAAACAGCGACAAAATTTGAAGAACTAACACATTTAGATGTTATTTCTAAAGGGCTGCAAGTAATGGATTCAACAGCAAGCTCATTAAGTATGGATAACGATATTCCTTTAGTTGTCTTTAACCTAAATGAAGCAGGAAATATCCGTCGTGCCATCCTTGGTGAAAATATCGGAACAACTGTAAGGGGGAAATAAAGAATGTCTAAAGAAGTTTTAGCAACAGCCAAAGAAAAAATGACAAAAGCGGAAGAAAGCTTACGCCGTGAATTAGGTCAAATTCGTGCTGGTCGTGCGAACGCAAGTCTATTAGACCGTATTCAAGTAGAATATTATGGTGCACCAACACCAGTTAACCAATTAGCAAGTATCAATATCCCAGAAGCACGTGTATTAATGATTACACCGTTTGACAAAAATTCTATCGCTGACATTGAAAAAGCTATTCAAATGAGTGATATCGGCATTAGCCCAACCAATGATGGAAATGTCATCCGTTTAGTGATTCCACAATTAACGGAAGAACGTCGGAAAGAATTAGCCAAAGACGTGAAAAAAGAAGCGGAAAACTCAAAAGTTGCTGTCCGTAACGTTCGTCGTGATGCAATGGATGAGTTGAAAAAAGCTCAAAAAAATGGCGACATCACTGAAGATGAATTACGTTCATTTGAAAAAGATGTTCAAAAATTAACAGATGATAGCATCAAAAATATCGATGCGATTACTGCTGAAAAAGAACAAGAACTTTTAGAAGTATAAAACCAATCACTAATAAAAATTATTGAATCCAGAGAAGCAAATGCTCTGGATTTTTTTGTATAGATGATGAAGGCGTATCTCAACGCTCTCTTTGCGAAAGTCATTCTAAAGTAATTATCCAAGAAAACGCTTTCTTGAATAAATTTTTTTATTCTACCAGAATTTTTTTCTTTGTGTAGGGAGGATCACTTAAAAATATAGAGAAACTTTGAAATATCAGCCTTTTAAAATTTTCCTTCACAAATTGAATCCTAAAATTTGATGATAAGAGTTGTTATTTTTAGCAATTGTAATTTGCGATTCATTCTCAATTAGGCTAAAATGAGTGAGAACGGAAAAACGATTAAAACAAGTTGGAGGGAATTGTACATGTCTGTGTTAGAAATCAAAAATTTACACGTATCAATTGAAGATAAAAAGATTCTAAAAGGAGTCGATTTAACAATTAATACTGGAGAAATCCATGCAATTATGGGACCTAATGGAACTGGTAAATCTACTTTATCAGCAGCAATTATGGGAAATCCTAACTACGAAGTCACAGAAGGAGAAATTCTGTTTGACGGCGTCAACGTTTTAGATTTAGAAGTAGACGAACGCGCTCGCTTAGGCTTATTCTTAGCAATGCAATACCCAAGTGAAATTCCAGGGATTACCAACGCTGAATTCATGCGTGCAGCAATCAATGCAAAACGTGACGAAGACAACAAAATGTCAGTCATGCAGTTCTTAAAAAAATTAGATAGCAAAATGGAATTATTAAATATGCCTGAAGAAATGGCTGAGCGTTACTTAAACGAAGGTTTTTCTGGCGGCGAGAAAAAACGAAATGAAATTTTACAATTATTGATGTTAGAGCCAACGTTTGCCATTTTAGATGAAATTGATTCAGGCTTAGATATCGATGCGTTAAAAGTAGTTTCTAAAGGGGTTAATGAAATGCGCGGCGAGAACTTTGGTGCGTTAATTATTACCCATTACCAACGCTTATTGAACTATATCACGCCGGATGTTGTTCATATCATGATGGAAGGCCGCGTTGTGAAAACCGGTGGGGCTGATTTGGCAAAACGTTTAGAAACAGAAGGCTATGCTGGTATCAGCCAAGAATTAGGTATTGATTACAAAGAAGAAGCGTAAGGAGGACAAGATAAATGAAAAAAGTAAATCTAATGGATTATCTTGACGAAGTCACCGCTTTTTCACTAGAACATGAAGAACCAGCTTGGATGACTGAATTGCGAACAACGGCTTTAAGAAACGCTGACGAAAGTGAGTTACCACATATTGATCGTGTGAAATTTCATCGTTGGCCTTTATTAAATGTTCACATGGAAAGTTATGTGCCTTCTGAAGGAAATGTCGCAAGTTTTGATCAAATGAAAGACAATCCTTTAATTGTTCAACAAGGATCTTTTCATGCTTTTGAGCAATTGCCAGCCTCATTAGCGGAACAAGGGGTAATTTTTACAGACATTTTTACTGCTTTACAAGAGCACCCAGAATTAGTTAAAGAATACTATATGACTAAAGCCGTATTACCAGAAGAAGATAAGCTGACAGCAGCTCATGCAGCTTTCATGAATAGTGGCGTTTTCTTATACGTTCCTAAAAACGTAGTGATTGAAGAGCCAATTGAATCTTTGTTTATTCAGGATTCAGATAGCAACCAACCTTTCTTTAAACATGTTTTAATCGTTGCAGATAATCATAGTGAATTCAGTTATTTAGAACGTTTTCAATCAACTGGTCATCACGCAGAGAAAGCTTCTGGAAATATCGTTGTGGAAGTGATTGCGAAAGATGGCGCAAAAGTTAAATACTCAGCCGTGGATCAATTAGGGCAAACTGTAACGACTTATATGAATCGTCGTGGCTATATTATGCGGGATGCCTCTGTTGATTGGGCTCTAGGCGTCATGAATGATGGCGATGTTGTGGCTGATTTTGATTCTGATTTAGTTGGCGAAGGCGCTCATTCAGAAGTTAAAGTTGTTGCAATTAGTGCAGGTAAACAAACACAAGGCATCGACACACGAGTGACAAACAAAGCGCCACATTCGATTGGTCATATTTTACAACATGGAGTCATTCGTGAACGTGGTACTTTAACGTTTAACGGAATTGGCCACATTTTAAAAGGCGCAAAAGGAGCCGACGCACAGCAAGAAAGTCGTGTTTTAATGCTGTCTGATAAAGCTCGTGGTGATGCCAATCCAATTCTTTTAATTGATGAAAATGAAGTGACTGCCGGACACGCAGCCAGCGTTGGTCGAGTAGATCCAGAAGAAATGTATTATTTAATGAGCCGCGGCTTGCGTAAAGAAGAAGCGGAACGTTTGGTGATTCGTGGCTTCCTAGGTTCTGTCATTACAGCAATTCCAGTTAAAGAAGTACAAAATGAATTTGTAGAAGTAATTGAAGGGAAGTTAAACGCATGATGGATGCAGCAACCATTCGTCAATCGTTTCCTATTTTATTTCAAGAAGTTAATGATGAACCGCTAGTTTATTTAGACAATGCTGCAACAACCCAAAAACCAACGGCAGTGTTAGATGTTTTACGACATTATTATGAAACCGATAATGCCAATGTTCATCGTGGGGTGCACACGTTAGCCGAACGAGCAACGAAGGACTATGAAGCCTCCCGCGAAAAGGTTCGCCAATTTATCCATGCCAAAGAAACAGCGGAAGTTTTATTTACACGAGGAACAACAACCAGTTTGAATTGGATTGCCAAAAGTTATGGTGACTTGGCAGTTACAGCCGGGGATGAAATCGTCATATCTTACATGGAACATCATTCAAACATTATTCCCTGGCAACAATTAGCCCAACGTACAGGAGCCATTTTGAAGTATATAGACGTCACTGAAGACGGCTTTTTAGACATGGCAAGTGCACGTCAACAAATTACAGAAAAAACGAAAATTGTTTCGATTGCTCATGTTTCAAATGTGTTAGGGGTCATTAATCCAATCGAAGAATTAACACAATTAGCTCATCAAAATGGCGCTGTGATGGTGGTAGACGGCGCGCAAGCAGTTCCTCATATGCCTGTGGACGTTCAAGCCATCGATGCTGATTTTTATGCATTTAGTGGTCACAAAATGTGTGGACCAACTGGAATTGGTGTCCTTTATGGCAAACGTCATTTATTGGAACAAATGGAACCTGTGGAATTTGGTGGCGAAATGATTGACTTTGTTCATCTTCAAGAAAGTACTTGGAAAGAGCTTCCATGGAAATTTGAAGCTGGCACACCTAATATTGCTGGGGCAATTGCCTTAGGTGCCGCCATTGATTATTTAACAGAAATTGGTTTAGAGGCCATTCATCAACATGAAGCAGCCCTTGTTCACTATGTTTTGCCGAAGTTGCAAGCTATCGAGGGCTTGACGATTTATGGTCCACAGAATCCAAAAGACCACACAGGTGTGATTGCTTTTAATATTGACGGTTTACATCCACATGATGTGGCTACGGCGTTAGATATGGAAGGGGTCGCTGTCAGAGCGGGTCACCATTGCGCGCAACCGCTATTAAACTATTTGAGCGTGCCAGCAACCGCACGGGCAAGTTTTTATTTATACAATACCAAAGAAGACGCAGATCGCTTAGTTGAAGCGATTAAAGCGACAAAGGAGTTTTTCCAGCATGGCACTTTCTAAATTAGATAACTTATATCGCCAAGTCATTTTGGACCATTCTAGCCACCCACATCACCACGGAACGCTAGATGCGTCTAGCCAAACAATTGAACTGAATAATCCTACTTGTGGAGATGTGATTGAACTGGATGTGGCCATTGAAGACGGTGTGATTAAAGATATCGCCTTTCAAGGAAGTGGCTGTTCTATCAGTACAGCAAGTGCTAGTATGATGACTGATGCGGTATTAGGAAAAACAATCGCCGAAGCAACGGCCTTAGCAGAGGATTTTTCTCAACTTGTTCAAGGAAATGAAGTGGCCGAAGATGAAAAATTAGGCGATGCAGCAATGTTAAGCGGCGTAGCTAAATTTCCAGCTCGGATCAAATGTGCAACCTTGGCTTGGAAAGCCTTAGAGCAGGCTGTTGCTAATAACGGCCAAGGCGAAGCCGGTCATTTACATTGTGAAAAATAAAGAAAGGGTGACGACGAATTGAGTACAGTACCTGAATTAGAAGAATATAAATTTGGCTTTCACGACGATGTGGAACCAGTCTTTAGTACCGGAGACGGCCTAACAGAAGACGTCGTTCGCGAAATTTCTCGCGTGAAAGGCGAACCAGAATGGATGCTTGACTTCCGTTTAAAATCGTTAGAACAATTCAATAAAATGCCCATGCAAGAATGGGGTCCAGACCTGTCAGATATTGACTTTAGTAAAATTAAATATTACCAAAAACCGAGTGACAAACCCGCACGCGATTGGGATGATGTACCTGATAAAATCAAAGAAACCTTTGAAAAAATTGGGATTCCTGAAGCTGAGCGTGCTTATCTAGCTGGGGCTTCTGCTCAATATGAATCAGAAGTTGTTTACCACAACATGAAAGAAGAATTTGAAAAATTAGGCATCATTTTTACAGATACTGACTCTGCTTTAAAAGAATATCCTGATTTATTCAAAGAGTATTTTTCAAAACTTGTGCCGCCAACAGATAATAAACTGGCCGCTTTAAACTCAGCTGTTTGGTCAGGTGGAACCTTTATTTATGTACCAAAAGGCGTTCGAGTCGATGTACCATTACAAACATATTTCCGAATCAACGCTGAAAATACCGGCCAATTTGAACGGACCTTGATTATTGTCGATGAAGGGGCCAGCGTTCACTATGTCGAAGGCTGTACGGCACCCACGTATTCAAGTAACAGCTTGCATGCGGCCATCGTAGAAATTTTCACTAGAAAAGATGCTTATTGTCGTTATACCACTATTCAAAACTGGTCAGATAACGTCTACAACTTAGTAACCAAACGTGCTAAAGCTTACGAAGGTGCCACTGTCGAATGGATTGATGGGAACCTAGGAGCTAAAACAACCATGAAATACCCAAGCGTTTACTTAGATGGCAAAGGTGCCCGTGGCACGATGTTATCGATTGCCTTTGCTGGTGCTAACCAAATCCAAGATACTGGGGCCAAAATGATTCACAATGCGCCGAATACCTCTAGCTCAATTGTTTCAAAATCAATTGCTAAAGACGGCGGCGAAGTTAACTACCGTGGCCAAGTGACTTTTGGCAAAGACAGCGCAGGCTCGATTTCCCACATCGAATGTGACACGATTATCATGGACGAAAAATCAAAATCAGATACAATTCCATTTAACGAAATCCATAACAGCCAAGTGTCCTTAGAACACGAAGCCAAAGTTTCAAAAATTTCTGAAGAACAATTATATTATCTAATGAGTCGCGGCTTGTCTGAAGCCGAAGCGACAGAAATGATTGTTATGGGCTTTGTTGAACCATTTACGAAAGAATTACCGATGGAATATGCGGTTGAGTTGAATCGGTTGATTAGTTATGAGATGGAAGGCAGTGTTGGCTAAAGCCTTTTTTAGCACTAGAAACGTTGATTTATCAATGTTTCTAGTGCTTCTTTTTTTCGTAAAAGCAAACTAACTACAAAACTAACTACAACAGCGATTAAAATAAATATTTCTCTTTTTCAATGAATTGTGCGAATTGATCTGCACTGCGTTCTTCACGTTCAGGATAGAAGTAGTTATAGACCTGACGAGTCATTTTAGAATCTTTATGACCAACTCGGTACATAATATCCTCTAAGTTCATATCAGCCATTGCGCAAAGAGAGACATGTGTTTTTCTAAATTCATGAAGTGTAATTCGTTTTAAGTTGTACTTAGTCGCTATGACATCATACCAGTCATTTGGCTGACCGGGGCGACAAAAAAGATTATCTTTATTAGGGAAGACTAGCTGATGCTTATTCGTTGCTCTAATTCCCAAAACCTTAAACTCAAACTGCTGTCTAGTTCGCCATTCCTGTAACATAGCCATCGTTTCTAAATCAATTGAAATAGTCCTTTTACCGACATTTGTTTTGGCGCTTTGACTGGCTACTTTAGTTTTTTTAGATTTTGGATCGTACTCAACTTCTGCCAATGTTTTACTGATTGTTAATTTGTTGTTATCAAAATTAATATCGTTCCATTCTAAGGCAAGTATTTCAGATTTTCTTGCACCAGTGTAGGCTAAAATACGAAAATAGGTTTCGATTTTCATATTGCCATGTTTTTTACAAGACTCCAAGAAAATAGCTAATTCTTTTGGTGTATAAACAGTCATTGTTTCTGTAGCGACTAAATGTTCATCAATTTCTTGACGTTTGATTGGTTCAGTTTTACGCATGGGGTTTTCAAGAATCAATTCCTGTTGAACACCATATTGTAAAATTTGAGCAACAGCCCTGCGGAAATAATAAGCTTGCTTATAACCATCTCTTATCCAGCGACGATTGACTTGAGTACAAAATCGGACTGAAATGTCTTTAAGCATTTTATTTCCGAAGTATTCAAGTGCATGATCTTCAATCGCTCTTCTTGTTATCATGATAGTAGATGGTTTTACTTTTAAACGATATTGTTCAATAAATTCTTCATAAAGCTCTTTAAACGTAATATTACCATTCATCTTTAACTTATTTTTATCAAAATCAAGTTGTAACTGTCGATAAGTTTGCTGGGCTTCTTTTTTTGTTTGGAAACCACTTCTAGTAGTGCGTACTTCTTCACCAAATTCCGTTTTTCCAAGGTAACATTGGAATTTCCAAAGCTTTTGATTATACTTAGTGTATTGTTTAAAAGATACTGACATATAAAATCTTCCTTCCTAATTCATTATTTGGATTAGGATATTTTGTTGTTTGTAAGATTTTAATATTCGTTTTTATTCCCTATTGATGTTCAGCGCTTTTTAATTGATTTAAAACGTTCTTTAAGTCTTCTAGGTCATATAAATGTTGTCTCCCGATAATAACCGCTTCTAAACCGTTTAGATGAAGCATTTTTAACGTGTCGAAACCAATATGCAGCTCTTTCATTAAGGTTTGTTGGTTCACATATCTACCAAGAATCAAAGGTACTTTATCAGGAGTATTCATAGGCAATTTCCTTTCTGAGACTAATAGAATATTCAAAATTAATCAATAAAATTTTATTCAACCTTTCTTTCAGATATAGTATATGTTTCAAGGGATGCGAGCTAGAAGCAAATACTGTATATTGATTATAAGACTTCCAGCTCCCATTTCCTAGAAAAATATTGATGAGTTAAAATCTTACTTCTTACAAATATCGTTTTGATTTTATAAATTGGATAAATAGAAATATGTGTTTAAGCTTTAATATTTTAAATAGTAATCTGTTAATTTGTCTCTTTTCTTCTACCAAATTATCTTTTGTCAAAAGATATCATAGGAGTTTCACCTCTCCCCAGTTTATGGCGAGCTTTACAGAAGTATCATTATATTCTTTGCATGTCGTGGCAGTAGGTGACAAGTCTACTTTGCTTGAAAAAAATCGCTCGCAATAAAATACATGGTCATGGCGCTTTTCAAGCGTTGCTCAATACAAAGAAAACGTATTTGATAGAAGATTATTCAATTATCAAAGATCAATGTTTCTATAAGTAAATTGGAAAAAGAAGAAATAAAAGCAACATTATTCTGATTTTTTTCAAAAAAGATAGAAAAGAGACAGGCAAAGTAGCCTGTCTCTCTAATTTAACCAAGGTATTTTTCTGGATCAAAATTGCGGACTATTTTTATAAAAGTTTCAGTTAAGTTTTGAAAGCAATCTTCATCCAAATAGCCTTGTCTGGATGCTTCTTTAATTAGCAAGGGCTTGAAATCTTTAAGTAACAATTCCATAGCTTGTTCATCCCCTTTTTTGGCTTGTTCAATTAGTGGTAAGAAATTTTTCATGATATCTCCTCCTTCCTTAGTGTTAGGTGAAAGATGGAAGGAGGAGCACGACTGTTTGACCATTGATTATCTTTTTAAAAATACCTCAAGTTTTTTTAATAATCTTTTTCTGAATATAGAGACTCCTTGACGACTGATATCAAAAATTCGGGCAATTTCACTATCTGTTTTACATTGAATATATTTTTCATAAAGTAGTTTTTTTTCTTTGAAGTTTAGTTGTTCAATAGCCCTAGATAGCGCTTCGTTCTCAGCGAAATTTTCTAAATTCATAATTTCAGATTCTGAGATAAAATCAAGAGATAAATAAGATTCGGATATACTGCTTCTCATGATATCTTCTAATGAATCAGTTGGAAAGTAGGTATGAGAATATTTTTGTTTCTTTTTTAGGCAAGCACTGGCAGAATTTTTAATAGATTGCTGTACATAACTAACAAATAAATAGTTAACTTCAACTTCTGATTTCATGATTGAATCATCCTTTACTAATTATTTAATTTATACTGCCAGTAACCTCGAGTCACTTTCTCGACGTTTATAGAAGAATCTGAATTCATTCTTGGTAAAATATTGTTCGCCAAATTTGAGTAGTTGATAGATAGTTGAAAATCATTAATCAATTTTTCATATATTTGTTTATTACTTAGTGGCACACCATGACTTTTAAGAAGATGAGAAATTTGTAATGCTATTTTTGAGTAAGGAAGGTAGGATTTTCCTTCTTTTTTTGCTAATAAGTACTTAGCGTTCTCAATATCTTCTTTTTTAATATGATTTTGTCTCATTGTCGAATATTCATTATTTTCGTGAACATTCGTGGTAGTTTGACTAAGCTCATTTAATCGCTCTTTTAAGTCAAAATATTGTTCAGTTAGTTGTCGTCTTTCAGTCATAATTGCTTGCATAAGATGGTAAATGACTTTTTTTCATCAGAAATATTCATAATTTCTCCTTTCAAATTAAGTATTCAACAATAAATTGAAATACCTAATGGAAAAAGCAACAAATATTATATATTGACAACACATAGATTCTCATCTATATTATACATAGATGTCGGTCTATGTGAAAGGATGAGGCGTATTGAAATGAAAAGACTTAGTTGATATCAAAATAGTTGAATACAAGTAATTGTAGAGTAGTTTCTTCTGTTTCAATTTGCTGAGTTTAAACCTGTGACTAGCTGGGGAAACTAGCAAATGATACTCATACAAGCTTTAGAAATGGAACTGTAAAAGTATAAAAATAAACAGTAGGCTTAAAGGAGACAATCTCCTATTTTTTTGGAAAAACACATAGATAGATATCTATGTGTTTGGAGGAGGAATAAAGTAAAATCATTAGTTTTATTTGAGTCAGAGATGTGTTGTGGTATCAAGATGACAGGAGCAGAAGTAAATAAAAATCTATTATATTTGAGCCCAACATTACAGAAAATTCAACGAGAAACAAATTACGAAGTGGAGCGTCATAGCTTAACAATTGAACCAAATGTATTTTTGGAAAATGAGGAAGTCAAATCATTAATAGATAAAAATGGCATTAGTGTCTTACCGATAACCGTTGTGGATGGAGAGGTAAAAAAGTTTGGTGCCTATCCCTCATTAAAAGAATTTGAAAATTTTACAGGTGTAAATGAATAAAAATTTAGGAGGAAATATCATGGAAATGTATCAACCAGAGGCAATTCATTTAACGAAATATCTATTTTTCACAGGTAAAGGAGGCGTTGGGAAAACTTCTACAGCTAGTGCTACAGCAACTTATCTAGCTGACAAAGGGAAACAAGTCATGTTGGTTAGTACCGACCCAGCAAGCAATTTGCAGGATGTCTTTGAATTAGAACTCTCGAATAAAGGGACTAAAATTCCTAATGTAGAAGGTTTAGTTGTCGCCAACTTTGACCCTGTGGAGGCGGCTAATGACTATAAAGAAAGTATTGTAGGACCTTATCGTGGTAAATTGCCAGATTCAGTTTTGGAAAATATGGAAGAACAATTGTCAGGCTCTTGTACTGTAGAGATAGCCTCATTTAATGAATTTGCCAATTTTTTAACGGATAAAGAAGCCTCTACAAAATTTGATCATATTATTTTTGATACTGCCCCAACAGGTCATACTCTGAGAATGCTTCAATTACCTTCTGCTTGGAATAATTATTTAGATGAGAATGAGACCGCAACTGCTCCTTTAGGACAATTATCAGGTGCTGTAGACAAAAAAGAAATGTATGATCTAGCTGTTAAAACCTTAATTGACGGTCAGAAAACGACGTTGATGTTGGTAACGAGACCGCAAAAAACGTCTTTATTAGAAGCAGATAGAGCGTCAAAAGAATTGGAAGAAATGGGGATTAAAAATCAAGCATTAATTATTAATGGGGTACTGGAAGAAGCAACAGATAAAGTCTCTGAGGAATTTTATGCTATTCAACAGGAAGCATTAAAACAGATGCCAGCAAGTTTAGCTAAGTATCCAGAATATTTTGTACCATTACGTCCATATAATTTAACTGGAATTGAAAATATTAGAAAATTATTGAATGAACATCAAGAAGAACTATTGACGGGATCAATTAAACCAAAAGAATTTCCCCACTTACAAGCCATTGCGGATAATTTATATAAAACGGATAAAAAAGTTATTTTTACAATGGGTAAAGGTGGCGTAGGGAAGACGACGATAGCAGCAGCAATTGCAATGGCATTAGCGGATAAAGGGAAAAAAGTTCATTTAGCAACGACTGATCCAGCAGCAGGTTCTGTTGCAAAGTTTTAAATCTACTATCAAATAAGGTAGAATAATAGAAAAAGATAGCAGGAGGAATGACGATGAATCATTTTAAAGGAAAGCAATTTCAGCAGGATTTGATTATTGTAGCCGTGGGCTACTATCTTCGTTATAACCTTAGCTATCGTGAAGTTCAAGAAATCTTATATGATCGTGGCATTAACGTTTCTCATACGACGATTTATCGTTGGGTGCAAGAATATGGCAAACTACTCTATCAAATTTGGAAAAAGAAAAATAAAAAATCCTTTTATTCATGGAAAATGGATGAAACGTACATCAAAATTAAAGGAAAATGGCATTATTTGTATCGAGCCATCGATGCAGATGGTTTAACCTTGGATATTTGGTTACGTAAAAAACGGGACACACAAGCAGCCTATGCTTTTCTTAAGCGGTTAGTGAAGCAGTTTGATGAACCGAAGGTTGTAGTCACAGATAAAGCCCCCTCTATTACAAGTGCCTTTAAGAAACTAAAAGAATACGGCGGCTTTTATCAAGGGGCAGAACATCGTACCATTAAATACCTGAATAATTTGATTGAACAAGACCATCGTCCAGTAAAGAGACGCAATAAATTCTATCGAAGTTTACGCACTGCCTCTACCACGATTAAAGGCATGGAAGCCATTCGAGGATTATATAAGAAAACCCGAAAAGAAGGCACTCTCTTCGGGTTTTCGGTCTGTACTGAAATCAAGGTATTATTGGGAATCCCAGCTTAAATCATAGATACCGTAAGGGATTTTATTCTTTATTTAAAACTTTGCAACAGAACCATTTACGAGATAACTCATATTTTACTCATTGACAAAACATAGATAAAGTTCTATATTAAATATAGATGAATATCTATATGGAGGTGAGAATATGGATTATTTAGGATTATCAAAAATTATGAAGGCAATTGCAGAGCCTAATAGACTTCAAATATTAGATATGATTTCAACTGGTGAAAAGTGTGCATGTGATATTTTGGATAATTTTGATTTTACTCAGCCGACACTATCACATCATATGAAGGTTTTAATTGAGGCGGGAGTAGTAACCGCACGTAAAGAAGGCAAATGGCAATATTATTCTCTGGTAACAGAGAACATTGAAGAATTTCAAGAATTAATACATCAGATATTGAATACAAAACAAAAAGAAGGAGTTATGTAAAATGAGTAAAGTATCGTTGTACGAACCAGCAATGTGTTGTGACACAGGAGTTTGTGGTCCCGGAGTAGATACAGAATTGCTTCGAGTTTCCTCTATTATTCAAACATTGGAAAAAGCCGATGGTGTAGAAGTAGAGCGTTTTAATTTAACAGGTAATCCTGCGGCATTCGTAGAAAATGAAAAAATTGGGGAGTTGTTACAGTCTAAAGGAGCCGACATACTACCAGTTGTTTTATTAGATGGTGAAATTGTGAAAATGGCTGGTTATCCGTCAAATGAGGAGTTTAGTGCCTATACTGGTGTTAATTTCTCAGAGGATAAGAAAGAAGAACAATCAAATAGTTGCTGCTCTCCATCATCTGGATGTTGCTAAACGAAGAAACTAAAGCTTATGAGAAGAGATTCTCATAGGCTTTTTTATTAAGTGAGACAGAATCTATTGACAATAGATAGATGAACATCTATATTATATATAGAAGAACTTCTATGTATGGAGGGATGAAAGATGGATTATGAATTAACAGCAAAAGTTTTTAAAGCATTAGGAGACCCAAAAAGAGTTCAAATTGTGGATATGCTCTCTTGTGGTGAGCGTTGTGCATGTGATTTATTAGAGCATTTTGAATTTACGCAACCAACGCTTTCCCATCACATGAAAGTGTTAATGAATGCAGGGATTGTTCAAGCCAGAAAATCAGGGACATGGCACAACTATTCATTGAATGCGGAGAATATGAAAGTATTATCTGGTGTTATTCAAACAATAATTCAAAACACAGATGACTGTATTTGTCATACGATTGATAATGCTGCATGTTCTTGTGAGGGTAAAGGGAGAGTAACAGCTACAAAGAAAGTAACAACTGCTTAGAATGATGATGTTAAATTTAAAGGAGGAAACCAAACATGAAATTGTACCAACCAGATCAGTTACCATTAACAAAGTATCTATTTTTTACAGGAAAGGGAGGTGTTGGTAAAACAACGACTGCTTGTGGCACTGCTACTTATTTAGCAGATAGTGGGAAAAAAGTTATGTTAGTCAGTACCGATCCAGCAAGTAATTTACAAGATGTTTTTCAAACAGAATTAACAAATAAAGGGAAAGAAATTCCAGAAGTTCCGGGATTAACTGTAGCAAATTTTGATCCTGTAACAGCAGCTGATGACTATAAAAAAAGTGTTGTAGGACCATTTAGAGGGAAACTACCTGATTCTGCATTAGCGAATATGGAGGAACAATTATCTGGTTCTTGTACAGTAGAGATTGCTGCCTTCAATGAATTTTCTGGTTTTTTAACTGATCCAGAAGCAGAGAAAAAGTATGATTATATTATTTTTGATACCGCACCAACAGGTCACACGTTAAGGATGTTACAGTTACCGTCTGCATGGAGTAATTTTATGGATGAAAATACAACAGGAGCTTCATGCTTAGGTCAATTATCTGGTTTAGGTGATAAAAAGGAAATTTATGAGCATGCTGTAGCCACATTAGCTGATGGAGCAAAAACAACTTTAATGCTTGTAACTAGACCACAAAAGGCACCACTTTTAGAAGCAGATCGAGCTTCTAAAGAATTACAAGAGATAGGCATTGAAAATCAAGTTTTATTAGTGAATGGCGTCTTAGAGGAAGCAACAGATAAAGTATCTCAATTGATTTATGATGGACAACAAGAAGCGTTGGCACAAATGCCAGATAGTTTGAAAGCTTTTCCTGAGTACAGTATTCCTTTACGTTCTTACAATGTGACTGGTGTTGAAAATCTACGCCAATTGTTGAAATCCAATCAAGGTGAATTTTTAACTGAAATAGTCACACCAAGAGCATTTCCTAGATTGAAAGACATCGTGAATGAGTTGCATCAATCTGGTAAAAAAGTGATTTTTACAATGGGTAAAGGTGGCGTTGGGAAAACGACTATTGCTGCGGCAATTGCCACTGGTTTAGCAGATAAAGGCAAGAAAGTTCATTTGGCTACAACCGATCCAGCTGCTCATTTACAATTTGTGATTTCTGAATCCGATCAAATCAAGGTGAGTCATATCGATGAGGACAAGGAATTAGCAGATTATACAGAAGAAGTATTAAGCAAGGCTCGTGAAACGATGTCACCAGATGATGTTGCTTATGTAGAAGAAGATTTACGTTCGCCTTGTACACAAGAAATCGCTGTATTCAGAGCTTTTGCAGAGATTGTGGATGATGCCGATTGTGATGTGGTAGTTATTGATACCGCACCAACAGGACATACATTACTATTACTTGATTCTACCCAAAGCTACCATAAAGAAGTAGAGCGGACATCTGGTGAAGTACCAGAATCAGTGAAACGTCTCTTACCTCGTTTGCAAGATGGAAAAGAAACCGAAGTGGTCATGGTCACTTTACCTGAAACAACACCTGTTTATGAATCTATGCGACTACAGGAAGACTTGGATCGAGCAGGCATTGCTCATACATGGTGGGTCGTGAATAACAGTATGTTAACAAGTGGTACAACAAATCCAATGTTACTAGCCCGAGCACAAAATGAAAATACATGGATTGATAAAGTAGCAGAATTATCTAATAATCATTATGGGGTTGTAGAATGGCATGCAGAAGAAATCTCTGGAGAAGCACTACACAATATATTGAATTAGAAGCATTTTATTTTTTTTATTGATAGATAGAAATTTTTCTATCTATCATGCACTTATTTGAATTTTATGATGGAGGAAGATGATGGAAAAAGAAGAACAAAAAGGATTGGGAATATTTGAAAAATATTTAACGCTTTGGGTGGCTTTGTGTATGGTTACGGGTGTTTTAATTGGGAAATATTTGCCAGCTGTTCCAGCAACTTTAGGGAAATTCGAGTATTATCAAGTATCTATTCCAACAGCAATCTTAATTTGGTTGATGATCTATCCGATGATGTTGAAAATAGATTTTACTAGTATTGTCAATGCAGCTAAAAAACCTAAAGGTCTGATTGTAACCTGTACAGTGAATTGGTTAATTAAGCCATTTACGATGTATGCCATTTCAGCATTTTTCTTTTTCGTTGTATTTAAAGGGATTATCCCAAATGATTTAGCCAAAGAATATGTTGCAGGAGCAGTATTGTTAGGTGCGGCACCCTGTACTGCAATGGTCTTTGTTTGGAGTTACTTAACCAAAGGAGATCCAGCTTATACATTAGTTCAAGTTGCGATTAATGATTTAATTATTTTAGTGTTGTATGCGCCAATCGTTGCTATTTTATTAGGTGTTGGAAATGTAGCTGTTCCAATTAATACATTGATTTTGTCGACTGTTTTATTCGTAGTGATTCCACTTCTTTTAGGTGTTGTCACTCGAACATTCATCATAAAAAATAAAGGACTTCATTATTTTGAAACAGTATTTCTAAAAAAATTTGATAAGGTTACGATTATTGGGCTGCTCTTAACGCTAGTGATTATTTTTTCTTTTCAAGGTGAAAGAATCTTGAATAATCCACTGCACATTCTTTTGATTGCAATTCCGCTAACCATTCAAACACTATTTATTTTTGCTATTGCGTATACATGGGCTCGCTTTTGGAAGTTGCCTCATTCGATTGCTGCTCCGGCAGGCATGGTTGGAGCTAGTAATTTCTTTGAATTATCTGTAGCAGTAGCCATCTCACTATTTGGTTTACAGTCAGGGGCAACATTAGCAACAGTAGTGGGCGTATTGGTTGAAGTACCAGTCATGTTGCTATTAGTTAAAGTTGCGAATAGTACAGTTGGATGGTTTCAAAAAAAATGAGTTACCTCAATCGTTAAGAAGCTAGTTTAAGAAGACTAAATTTATTACTTGGAGATGTTGATTGTGGCAGGTGTAACAAAAAAATTATCATTATTGGATCGTTATTTAACCCTCTGGATTTTTCTTGCAATGGGCTTTGGTATTGGATTAGGTTATTTTGTACCAGAGGTTGTGACAGGAATAAATAAACTGGAAGTTGGAACAACTTCTATACCTATTGCGATAGGCTTGATATTAATGATGTATCCACCGTTAGCTAAGGTGAAATATGAAGAGATGTGGCGTGTCTTTAAAGATTGGAAGGTTTTATTACTATCACTTTTCCAAAACTGGATTGTCGGTCCCATTTTAATGTTTATTTTAGCTGTTGTCTTTTTACATGATTATCCTGAATATATGGTGGGGTTAATTATGATTGGTCTGGCTCGTTGTATTGCAATGGTAATTGTGTGGAGTAACTTAGCTCAAGCGGACAATGAGTATACGGCAGGATTAGTGGCGTTCAATTCCATTTTTCAAATTATCTTTTATTCAGTGTTTGCCTATATTTTTGTGACAGTTATTCCGGGATGGTTAGGCTTAGAAACGCATGCTGTTTCAATTGGAATGGGTGAGATTGCAACAAGTGTTTTCATTTATTTAGGTATTCCTTTCATTGCAGGCTTTTTATCTCGTTGGATTCTAATAAAGAAAAAAGGAAAGAAATGGTATGAAGAAAAATTCATTCCTAAAATTAGTCCAATTACATTGGTTGCCTTATTATTTACAATTGTTGTGATGTTCTCCGTTAAAGGAGAAAAAGTCATTGAACTTCCAATGGATGTAGTAAGGATTGCCATTCCATTACTCATTTATTTTGTCCTTATGTTCTTTGTTTCATTCTTTATTTCTAAACGTATGGGAACCAGTTATCCAATTGCAGCTTCATTATCGTTTACCGCAGCGAGCAATAATTTTGAATTAGCAATTGCGGTAGCAGTTGGCGTATTTGGTATTAATTCAGGGGAAGCCTTTGCAGCAGTAATTGGTCCACTAGTGGAAGTTCCGGTTTTGATTGGTTTAGTAAATGTAGCATTGAAATTTAAGCAAAAATATTTTAAGCAAACTTAAAAAAGGAATGAGGCATCTTTATGAAAATTGTGATTATTGGTTCAGTAGCAGCTGGGACAAGTGTGGCTGCAAAGGCTAGACGAAATACAGAGGAAGCAGAGATTGTTGTCTACGACCAAGACAAGGATATTTCCTATTCAATTTGCGGGATTCCTTATTATATAGGAGATGAAGTTGAAGAGTTAGATAAGTTGACCCCTAGAAATGCTGCATGGTTTAAAAAGCGTTATAATGTAGATATTTTTACAGAGCATCGAGTGACAGCTATTCATCCTGAAACTCAAACGCTTGAGGTTGAGAATCTTCAAACAAAGGAGAAGAAAACCGAATCCTATGATGAATTGGTTTTAGCAACAGGAGCCAAACCGATTGTGCCAGAGATTTTTAAAGCACAGCAAGCTAATAGAAATCTTTTTCATGTTCGTACTATTCAAGATGCTGCTGCCATTCACTCATTTATTGAAAAAGAAAAGCCACAACAAGCTACTATTATTGGTGCAGGCTTTATTGGATTAGAAATGGCAGAGCAATTGGTTCATAAAGGAATAGAGGTAACTATTATTCAACGTGGCAATCAAGTCATGAAACAAATGGATGCTGATATGGCTTATCGTGTCCAAAAGGAGCTTGAAAAGAATCATGTTAAGCTCCAACTGAATACAACAATCACAAAAGTAATAGAGAAGGATGGCTATATTACTGAATTAGCAACCAATCAAGAGCAAACAATCAAATCGGATTTAGTCATTCTTGCAGCTGGTGTTACTCCGAATACTTCACTTATTCAATCGACAACTATTCAATTGGGAAAATCTGGTGCGATTAAAGTGAATAAAAAAATGCAGACAACGGTACCACATATTTATGCGGTAGGAGATGTTGCTGAGAGCTATTCTGTCATTACAGATAAACCAATATATCGTCCACTTGGATCAACTGCTAATAAGATGGGTAGAATTGCTGGTGATATCATCACAGGAGGAACACTGGAACATCGTGGTATTTTAGGAACTGGTATTGTTCGAGTTTTTGATTTAGCGGTTGCATATACTGGTTTAACAGAAAAAGAAGCTAAATTAGAAGGATTAGAGACAGCTATTCTTTATAATATTAAGCCAGATCATGCGGACTACTTAGGTGGAAAAGAGCTGACAATCAAAGCTTTAGCAGATAAAAGTAGCGGGAGAATTCTTGGAGCTCAGATTATTGGAGAGCAAGGTGTAGATAAACGAATTGACGTAATTGCCACTGCAATTTCATTTGGTGCAGTAGCAGAAGATTTGTTCCATTTAGACCTTGCTTATGCACCACCATTTGCGACAACGAAAGACCCCGTTCTTTATACTGGAATGGCGTTAGATAATGCAATAAGCAATGGAACACCTTTAATGACCCCAACTGAATTGATTGAGCGACAAGCAAGTGGAGAACAACTGCAAATTATTGATACTCGTTCCAAAAAACAATATGAAATTTCTTGTGTTAAAGGGGCTATCCATATTCCATTAGCAGAAATACGTAATAGAGTGGCGGAGCTAGATAAAAATGTAACAACAATCACGTATTGTAATAAGGGCGTAACTGGAAATGCTGCTCAAAATATCCTGTTAAACGAAGGATTTAAAGAAGTCTATAATTTATCTGGAGGAAATAAAAATTACCAGATAATTGCCCAAATGCTCGCCTCTAACTGATTTAATGATGAAGGGATTAAATAGATGACAGAAGAAAAAAGAGCGCTGGCAAGACTTGCTGGTATCTTGGGAGCTTTCCTCGCTGCCAAACTATTAAACTATCAAATAAATGTTAGTATATTTGTAAATTTTATTATAATTGTTGTGGTTCTATATGTTTTAGCTAAAAAAAGAGAATCTAAAGCTAAAGAAGACAGAAAATAGTTTGTCGCAAATGCAGTTGCACCTTGACTGCATTTGTTTTTTGACAAAAGAAATATGAGTAAGGAGGTAATGAGTAAATGAGCTATGCACTAGATTTAAAAGGCTTAAAAAAAGTATATGCGACCGGTGTTGAGGCGCTGCGTGGTATTGATTTAACTGTAGAAGAAGGAGATTTTTATGCACTGCTAGGTCCAAACGGTGCTGGAAAATCAACAACAATTGGAATTATTACCTCACTTGTTAATAAGACTGCTGGTCAAGTAAAGGTTTTTGATTATGATATTGATAATGATTTAGAGCGAGCAAAGCAACAGATTGGTCTTGTGCCGCAGGAATTTAATTTTAATCCGTTTGAAACGGTTCAACAAATTGTAGTAAATCAAGCAGGATATTATGGTGTCTCAAGAAAAGAGGCACTGAAACGTAGTGAAAAGTATTTGAAGCAGTCCAATTTATGGGAGAAAAGAAACGTTCGTGCCCGTATGTTATCTGGAGGGATGAAACGAAGACTTATGATAGCTCGAGCATTAATGCACGAGCCACGTCTGCTAATTCTTGATGAACCAACTGCTGGAGTGGACATTGAGCTTAGAAGAGAAATGTGGGCATTTTTAAAAGAGTTAAATGAAAGTGGCACAACAATCATTCTTACAACTCATTATTTAGAAGAAGCAGAGATGCTTTGTCGTAACATTGGAATTATTCAATCAGGTGAGCTAATTGAGAATACAAGTATGAAAGCACTTCTATCAAAACTACAATATGAGACTTTCATTTTTGATTTAGATAGCTACGACAAAAAGCCTGTGATAAAAGGTTATAAGCACTTTTTTGAAGATGATCTAACACTTGCTATAGAAGTTGAACGAAATCAGGGAGTTAATAATATTTTTGAGCAGCTCAATCAGCAAAATATCAAGGTTCTTTCTATGCGCAATAAATCAAATAGATTGGAAGAGTTGTTCTTAAAAATTACCGAAGACAAACATCAAAAGGAGGAGAAAAATGTTTAGTATCTACTTTACAGCACTTAAAAGCTTAGCAGTTAAGGAAACCAACCGTTACCTACGGATATGGGTACAAACTTTAGTGCCTCCTGTTATTACGACCTCATTATATTTTGTTATTTTTGGAAAAATGATTGGTGGTAGTATTGGTGATATGGGCGGCTTCTCCTATATGGAATTTATTGTACCAGGTTTAATTATGATGTCTGCAATCACAAGTTCTTACGCAAATGTTTCTTCATCTTTCTTTTCTCAAAAATTCCAAAAGAATATTGAAGAGCTATTAGTTGCACCTGTACCCACACATGTTATTATTTGGGGATTTGTTATTGGTGGACTGGGTAGGAGTATCTTAGTTGGGACATTGGTTACAGTCATTTCTCTATTTTTTGTTCCACTTCATGTTTATTCATGGTTTATTGTGGTGATTACATTATTGATGACTGCAATTTTATTTTCATTAGCAGGCTTAATTAATGGTGTTTTTGCACAATCTTATGATGATGTTTCAATTGTACCAACATTTGTTTTACAGCCATTAACTTATTTAGGTGGTGTATTTTACGCCATTTCAATGTTGCCGCCATTCTGGCAGGCAGTATCGAAAATTAATCCAATTGTTTATATGATTTCAGGATTTCGTTATGGATTTCTTGGAACGACAGATGTACCAATTATGGTTTCAATTACAATATTAATCCTTTTTATCATCGTTCTTTATGCAATTTGTTATTATTTAGTAGATAAAGGAAAGGGATTAAGAAGTTAATAATTAAAAGACAGTTATTAGAATTAGCTCTTACCTCTAACATATTTGTGGAGATAAGAGCTTTTTTATTTTATTTCATGAAGATTGTATTTTAATGTATCAAAGAATTTGATTATGGTGTCCCATATCCCATGATATAAGGACTGTTTTTTTCATAACTTAGTTTAGCAATTTTGTCTCCTGAATTACCTTCAATTGTGTAAACAATGTTATTTTCTACTTTCTCAACAATTCCTACATGGTCGCTAACAGAATCACCATCCCAGTCAAAAAAGATGATATTACCACTTTTAGGCAAATTACCTTTTCCCAACCACTGATTTTTAGCTTTAAAATTTTCAATACCTGTTGGGCAATAAGCGAACCGTTCCATTTTAACCCCAGCTTTTTCAGCATTATATGAAACAAAAATAGCACACCATTCAACACGTCCATTGAAGCCATACCAACGCCAATATTTTTCCCCACCATCATGAGTTCCTTCATCTAATTCTTTAAGAGCTGCTTTTACAATAGTTGAATTCCCTTGACTATTGTTGTTGGAAGTAGACGTGATATATTGCTTAACAATTTGAGCATAAAACATATTGCCGTACGCATAACGATAATCATAGCCTAAGCTGACAGCTATAGGATTAGTGTAAGTGACTGTTTTTCCACCTGCTTGAGTTTTTGAGAATTGAATCGCATTATCCAGAGAGTAGCTCTTACCTGAATGACTTAGAAAGCCACCGCCAAAATTATAGGCTTGTACAATATTTAAAACATCGTAATCACGATGTCCTTTCCACATATCTGCAAAATATTTTACGCCAACCTCAATAGATTCGTTTGGATCTTGAATTGAATTTGGTGGTTTTCCTTGGCTTTCGGAACATTGCATGATATCGGGATATTTTTCTGAATTTCCACCTGATTCTGCCATAATGATTCCTAATAAGTAAGGAACCGCTTCTGGAATTTCATTTTTAGTAGCTTCTTTTGTGACTTTATCTTTCCAACGAAGCACTGCTTCTGGCAGGTTTTGTCCTTCTTCGGAGGCTGTGTGTGTAATAGAAGAACTACTGCCAGCAATGAGCATAAAAAAAACGAAAAAGAAGCCCAAAAAAAGCAAGGGAAATAACTTACGCATTTTCATAGGCTTGTTCCTCACTAAATTCTGGCGTAGTATAGGTTTCTTGCCTTAGATGACTGATTTCTTTTTCCAGTTGCTGAGCTTCTTGTTCTGTAACTGGAGAAGGGAGGTGTGGCTCTGTTTCTGATGAGTCGTCCTTTACATTGCTTGTTTCAATGACTGATTCAACAGGTATTTCTGTTTCTTCTGTCAAAGCATTTCGACTCAGCAAATGATCATCAACCTCTTCTGTAGGTAATGCGGTTTCAGCGAGTAATGGCTCTGTATTTGAGACAGAATCAGAAGTGTTCTCAACAGGATAGTTAAATGATTCTTCTGAGTCGTTTACATCAAAAGTATCGGTAGGGAGTGGTTCTTCTTTGGACTCCATTGGTTGTTCATCAAAAGGTATTACTGTTTCATCAAGAGAAGTTTCTTCCTCACCAGCTTGAACTAATAAATTATCCTGTAGTTCATTTTGACGATAAGCATGATCCAATTCTACTCCAGAACGAAGGTAATCATTTTCTGCGGTTTGTGTTTTATAGTCTTGTTCAGCATAGCGATTTTGCTGATCTTCTTTTTGTGCTCGTTGTTGTTGCCTTTCTTGAATAGCTTGCTTGGGATTGAAAGAAAAGTCTTTTAACTCTGCTTTGCCTTTCGTCAATGAACGAACAATCTGACCTTTATTCTTCCAGATGAATAGCCCCAACAAAACTTTGACAAACAGTCCCACAATCATAGTGACAATGTTTGTGACAACAAAAAAAGTATCTAACAAATTTAAAATAGAAAACAAGAGACCAAAACCGAATCCAATCCCTATTTTTGAAGCAAACAGTGTCCCTAGTAACATGAAGCCATTTTTTAACAGAAGGTGCATATTTGGAATCAAAGCTAAAAATAGTAGTGAAGGAAAGAGAAAGAGGATGCCGTAAATTAATAGCTGGATTAAAATGTTTGCAACTCCGATAATTAGTACAGCTGTTCCAATCACGATTAGCATGATAAATGTATTTAATAAAACAGCAACTTTTTCAGTCATACGATCTGAGGTGAGATAAGAATTTTTTTCTGAGTCTTTTTTTATTTTATCAGCAATCTCATCTGTCTTTTTTTGGTCAAATGTTTCACCACTTTTAACTAGATAGGATTCAAATTGCTCTTTTGATACGTCTGTTTTTCCAAAGTTGAGTAGAGCATAAGGTTTAATAACAAATTCATCAAAAATGAGATTTCGGATATTACTTGTTCCGTCTAGTTGTTGATTTGATCCAAGTAAATTTTCTGAGATATTGCCAGTGTTTTTGGTTAGACTACCACTTGTTAAATCAACTAATTGTCCTTGCACATTTTGTGAGAGGGTATTCACTTCTTGAACTTTGTTGGCACCATCAGCGAAAAATGTCATACTGCCCACATAGATTAAGGTGAAAATACCAAAACGGATTAATGCCTTGCTGATTCCTTTTTCAAAAAAATCCTTCACTGAAATGACAATCACAAATGTAAAAAGGAGAATCCCTACAACACTGAATAATTTGTTGTAAATAGCACCGGTAGTGGAGAATAAATCTGGTAATACTCCTTCTAATAAATTTAAACTAAAGAGTTTGTCTATCACATAATCTAATGCCAGAACAAGGTATTTGATTAAGCCAAAGGCAATATTGAGCAACGCATTTAGCACACTTTGTAAATTTTCATTGATGCTAAACCAGCCGCCTTTTTCAAAAAAGGATTGGAAACTGTCAATATCAAATAAATCTTTTAGTAACATAGCAGCTCCTTTCTAAGTGCTAAAGGTCGTTTCCACATCTGCACTTGTATTTTTTTTGACCGTTTGCAGCATTTGATGGATTTCTTCATAAGGACAGTAGACAAGCATTTTGCCAACACGTCCTCGTAAATCTAAATAAAGGCAATGATATTTTGGTAGATTTTTTAACCACTCAATATTCTCATTAGTGATTTCTAATCCTAAATGACGAAGAATATCTTCTCGTTCATCTTTGTCATCGTATGCAAAAATTCGTCCAAAGTTTCCTGTATCATCTTCTTCGGCTGTATCTTTAACAGATTGAGTGACAATAATCAGGGTATTGTTAAAACTTCGACCAACTCTGCGCATGGATTTGATAATCGCACGACCGTTTTTAGAAGAATTAAAAATCCAACTTTCATCAAATAGAACAACAGTGCTTTCCTCTCGGTCACGTAAGCCGAAAAGTTCACAGAATTTTCCAATAGACATCATCAACATGACCGATTTTCTTTGGGTAGCACTGTAATCATTGCTAAGTGTTTCTGCACGAGGCATTTCTAACCCCAAAACTTCTAAGATAGTCACCTTATTCGTAAGATTTAGTCCTTCATTTTCGCCATAACTAAAAGCTAATTCTAAAATAGAACCTTGTACTGATTTCTTGATTAAGCTGGCTGTATCTCGTACCTCCTCATGTGGACTTTCCAGCATGAAGTCAACTACATGAAGTAAGCCTATTCGTTCGCCTTGATCTCTTCTTTTTAATACAGTTTCGATTCCTTCTAGCATTGCCAATCTTGATTTTTTCTCTCTAGCACTAGTAAAATCATAAAGCTCTTCAAATAAGTCTTGCGCCATGTCTTTTGCAGCTACTCGATTAGGAATAAAACAGAAGGGATCAAGAACGCCTTTGTTACTGGTTTTATTTGGATCAAGTCTCACTTGGTGGAAGTGCTGTTGAATGAAAGCACAAGTGTCGGGATACTTTTCTTGATAAAGTGGATGATTGATAACCTCCATAATCCAATCGAAGAACTCAGATTTAGGGTCAACGTACAATCCTTTTCCATTCATTAAAACTGAAAGGAAGAAAATAAACTTTGCCAAGTAGGATTTTCCGTTTCCAGTGGGTCCAGTGATGGCAATGTGCGGGCTATTGGCTTTTTTATCAGCGATATCATTTTGGTTCCCAATAGATGGATTAAAGAAAATGGGTTTTCGACTCGTTTTTGCCACTTCTTTTGGTGTTAAGTTTCGAGTGTTTTTCAATTCCGAGACCATACCAATAGGAATTCCTACGTTATCACCAATCCGATTTTCAACACTCAATAACATTTCACTAATTCCTTCAACTGTGGTGTAGTGAAGCCAATTTTTTTCAGAACCTAGTTTGTTACCAGCTAAAAATTGATGGAAGAGAAATATTTGATCGGCTAAGCCTTTGACTATTTCAACATTTCGAGATTGGCATAAAGAAATGACGGTACGAATCCGACTACGACATTCCTCTGGTGTTTGTCCAAAGACACCAAAAAGTCCCAGCCATTTAATGACAGGGACTCTTAAGTCTATTTTATTGTTTAAGTCGGTCAAAGCATAACGATTAAAGCGACTGGATTTCATTTCGGAATCGCCCATAGAAACCGTTTCTTTTGCACTATTTTTTAATCGCTTGGCAGCACGAGAAGACTTTCCTTTTAATCCTCTACCACCTTTTAAGGGTTCAAAATGCCCTTTGAGTCGGAATTCTACTGGAAAGGGGAGACTTTGCACCACTTCTGCTATATGATTGAATGCCAAGTTGGGGGCGAATTTATGAATAGGAAGCAGAGCAATGTAGCTAGTTCCTTCTGAGCTTCTTAACTTTAATAAGCCTTGTTCTTCTGTAGGATCAAGAATAGTATCTGTTAATGAATAGCTGCTATTTTCAACAAAATCAAGATTAAAGGAAGTCTTCATTCCACGTACATAGGGATAACGGCAGGCTTGTAGCACTTCTTGTTCAGTAAGTCTACGCCCATTAACCGTTCCAACAAGTTGAAAAATTTCTGATTCTATTGAACGGTATCGTTTTAAAAAATCTTCATCAACAGTTAGGAGATAGTGGTTCAAGGATAATAACTTTCCTGCGTAATAGTCAACGACTTCCATCGCTTTTCCTTTTACAGTTGTTGCAGAAGATAAACTAGAAAGTTTAAACCCAATATAAAATTTTTCCGTTGTGAGAACTCGAAGTTGATTTTCTAATTCGGAAAGTGTTCGATCAACTAAACTATCGCCCATTGATTTTGCTTGTTCATCAAAATTTTCGGAGAAAGCTGCTAGCCGCTCACTAAGATTGTAAGAATGCGGATTTAGAAATAGTTCAAAGTCCTCAAAACGGCGTAAGCTTTGTAAAAATTGATTCCATTTTTGTTTATGCTTTTCTTGAATTTCTTTATTTTGACCAATAACATAGTCGCTAGGACAAGTAAAATATGCCCAAACTTCATTTTCTGTAGTAAGCAATAAATTATGATAAACCTTATGAAATGGCTGTTTAAACTTCATTTTTTTCCACCTTTCTATAATAATCTAGTGATTCGTTTACGAATGGATTGCTTGATTAATGACTGATATTGTTCCTTTAATTTAGGAATTTCTGACATCGGGATAACTCCGTCTGCAAATTGCCGAAAGAGTATTTTCTTCATTAGCAATACTTCATCATCTGTTTCAAACAATTCATAGAAACCTTCTTCTCTTGCCTTTAAGGATTCAAATTCATGGATTAGTTCTGGAACAACACTATCTTTTATTTCTTGTTTCAATTGGTCAACATCTAATGTATTCATTTTTGCTTCTCCTTCTTTTTTTATGGAAAGCTGTTCAACGGTACAGCGATCATAAATTACTTTTTCTTGTTTAAATGAGTGAAGTTGCTCATGATACAGTGATTTATGCCCAAATACAAAGGTCAGAAGATAGAGAAAATAATCTTTCAAAAAAATATCCGCTCTCTTTCCATCCGGCTCAACTCGGTTAAATAGTTGTACTAATCCATAAGGAATAGCTAGAGAAACTATGACGACTAATTGATTCATTCCAAAAAGTATCAAGAGAGCACTAAACACAATCGCAAAACTGACTGTTGCAACAGTGAAATCCTGTGCATAAACAACAAAAGGTAAGTGGACATTTTTGGCAATTTCTCTGATCATATAGGGTGCATTGAAGGGCTCTCTATAGTCTAATATCTGTTTTTCTATATTCATGACTATAACCCAAAGTAGCTTTTTAGATTAGAAAGTGAATTAAGAACGCCTGTAGGGTCTTTGATAACAGCGTAAATGATACCGCCAAAAAAGAGGATTGCAAAACCTTGAATCCATTTTGAATTTAGAAATTCTTTGATGACTAAATAAACAACAACTACACCAAAAATTGGTGCAATCCAGTCATTCAAGATATAGTTACTGGCTTCCTTAGCGTTTGCATCAGCATAAGCGACAGGAGATAGAGCGAAAAAGAATAAAAGGCTACTGAATAGTGTGGTGAGTTTGACAGTTAGTAGTTGTCTTTGCTGAGGAGAGCATACTATTTTCTTTTGTTTCATTTAAATTCCTCCTAAATAATGATGAATGGTTTCAATGAAATAAGTGTTTTCTCGTTGCTTCAACAATAAAGTCATGGTTTCCTTGTGACCTATTTTTGTTTCACCATCAATAACATCAAATGTAACAAAAGCAAAGAGTTGTTTGTCTTTGAAGAAGGGTTTAATTTGGCTATTGCTTATCTGATAATGACCTGTTAGAATTTCTGGTTCTTTCATCATAAATGCCATATCTTCCAATGAAGCAGATACATATTTATCAAGGAATGACTGGATGAAACTGACAACCATTTTTTCTTCTTTGGTATCCACTTGTTGGTACTGAGAAATATCAGGCATTTTTAGTTGCCCATTTTTTGAAGTTAGTGAAGGCTCAAGAGTAAAATAAGGATAGGCAGTCACTTTAAACGATTGATTTTTTAATTGTATAAAAGGGATATTTAACAACACACGATTTTCAATTTTTTCGTAGTCAATATATTTTTCTTTGGTGACTACTTCTTTATTACCTTCTTTTTTCTTTACATCACGTTCTTTTGTAACTGGAGCATTGATTTCATAAGCAATACGGTATTGAGCCACCAATTGTCCATTTTCACTGATTAGATTATAAAAATCAGAAGAGAGTAGTTTTCGTTCAGTCCCCGTATTCTTTTCTTCATCTAGGGTAATCATGAAATAGGTCTCTTGGAGTGAATTAAAACGTTTTTCAAATGCTTGCTGCTCGGTAGGAATATTAATGTAAGCTGTAATGAAAGGCTGTAGAAAATGTTTATACAATTCTGATGTAACAGCTGTATTTGTCTTTTTTGCTAATTCTTTGTGAATCGTTTCAGTTAATGTGGTTTGTTCTTTGCGAATAAGACTTTGCATTTGGGTAGATTTAACAAAGGCAAAGGGACCACTGCTGATTAACAAAAGCGTTAGGATTAGAAAGAAGGTACGAGTCGTTCGGATACTAGCGGCTTTTTCTTCTTTTGGTAAAGCTGGGGGATGATTCTTTTTCTCTTTGATAAATTTCATTGAGTTACTCCTTTGCGATTATTAAAAAAGGGAACCCCTTTACCAAATAAAGGAGTTCCTTTGCAGAAAGTTGCGTACCATAAATTTTTAAACGACTAGGCTGAGAATTGAATAGATAGGTAGCTTTGTAAAAATCATACGAATAACCAAGATAAACACCGGAATCGCTATAACGTTCTAGTCCTTCAATATAAAGACTGGTGTGTTTAGAAAGAATTCGTTCAAAACAGACTTCTTTTTTAGGAATAAAAACCAGATTTTCTCGTTGAGTTAGTTTTTTTACAGTGAGAAATTGCCGAGCTTGTCTTTCGGGAATTTGTCCTTCTAAATAGAGAAAGCCATATTTTTTGAGTTCTTCTTTGAGATATTTCTGATTCATGACAATACCTCAATAATAGTATTGTCGTTTGCTTGATAGAGGCGTCCATCTTGGCGTAAATCTTCACCAATTCCCCCATAGTCAACATTCCACTTGATTAAATCAGGAACACCAGATAAATAGCCAAGATCATCCACTAATTGTTCTGCATAGTCTTTATAAGAATAACAGTCAGAGTAGACTTGAATTTCATCAATTTGTTCAAATGCATCTAAAATATCGCTGAAAAATCCGTACTCTACAAGTTCACCTAAATAGTGAATGGCTGGGTGTCCACTATGCTCATCCAGTTGTTCTGCTACTTCATTCATTTCATTAAAATTTTCATAGTGAGAAAGGGTAAATGGTGCCATGTAGTCTGTTATTAAATGTTCCTGCCCATCGTCCAATTCGATTTTTTCTTTTACCTCTTCCCAATCAATAGGTAGTTCAAACCATCGCCCTTTATGGGTATGAAGATTTTCGATATATAATTCAATCATTTTTTTCACCTCTCAATTAAATAAAAATTGTGCTAATAGCTGTTCGACTTCATCTTGTGTAACAGTTACAGAAGAGGGAGTAGCTGCTTGAGTTTCTTCTTGTAGCAATAATTCTTTTATTGTTGTTGTAAGTTTTGCCAGCTCTTCTTGATCTTTTTCTTTTAGCTCTGCTTGCTGAATTCTAGACATTAACTCATTTTTGCCAAACGTTTGATCCATAATCCAAATTTTCTTTAGCGTAGGAGCAAGATAGTTTGAGAGCCAGCGTAACGCTTTATCATAATTTGGTTTTTCACCCTTCATGGTCAACCGTAATTCTTGCATGCTTTCAATGACCATGCGCCAATTTTGACTGTAATGAGTGCGTAGTCCATTTGAGTCGCAATCATATACTTTGATGGCAGTATCAATTAATTCTTTGACGATCCATTCAATTGTTTCTCCTGTAGAAAGTAAATACTCAACAAAGAGATAGGCTTTTTCGTCAGCTAAACGGATTTCATAACGATTTTTAATGCCATATTTTTGCCGAGCCATTTCAACAGAGATTTCTTCTTTTTTTGCTAGTTCATAATCTTTTTGGTAAAAGTTTAAATAAAATGGGGACTGTCTGGAACCAAAGTAAAGAGAGAGTCCTTTGTTGAGCTGTTGTCCATTCTTCACAACAATTCCTCCTGTAAAATCAAAATTGCGAAAAGTGGTATCGACTAATCCTTGTTCAACTTTTTCTTTCAATTCAAATAAATCGTAATTGGGATAAAGAAGGGATAGATGTTCATCCAGAGCCAAATCAATTCGTGTAATTTTGGTGTCAATTATTAGACCTTCACCAAAAATATTCGATTGATAAAGCCGCCAAAAGAATGTCGTCCAAGTTTCTTCTTGTTCTTCTAGTACCAATTCATATTCTCGACAGCCTTGTCCACGCAGTTCAATCATTACCCCCATATTTAGGTTTTCTGGATTTGAGAAAACAAAGATGTCACTGAAACAATAGCTTTCTGTATAATGATTAAAGCCATAGTTTTTGTAAATGAACACATCTGGATTCATTTGTAATATCTTCTCAATTACTTGAGAAGGGGAGTGGATTTTGAAGCGAACACGAAGAAAATCAATTTTTGCTTCCATGGGTAGAATGCCACCGTCCATATGGAATGTTTTGCGTATTTTTTCTATGGATTTTTTTGTGATCGTTCGTTTACCAGTTTCAATCATAGAGAGGTATGATTTACTCCAATCAAGCTTTTCGGCAAATTGCTGTTGTGTTAACCGTAGTCGCTTTCGTAAAATTTTTATTTCTTGATTATTCATGGGTCACCTGCCTTGTGTTCACTAAATAAATGAAAATTGTTTACAGCTTTATTCTTAAAGAAAAGCTTTATTAATAAGGGATTTTGACAACCAATTTGTCTTTCTTGCAAAAAGTTACCCCCATGTTATTAAGCGGGGGTAACAGGTTAGAGCGAGCGCTGCTCGCCCTAACCACGCACAGTCATAGGCAGGAAACCTGCCTATTCCTTTTCGTTCTATCGCCACACACCAAAGTGTGCGGCTTTCACAAGGAAACCTTGTTCATAAAACGAAGCGGTTAGTATCAGCTTCTTCCATCCGCTGAGGCAACGAAAAAAGGGCAACAAAAGATAAAGCTTTCCCTTTCCCTTTTTTCATTGATATAGGGAGTATCTCATCCTAATTTTTTCTGTGAAAGTCCAAAAGCTGAATGTGCTTCATTAATTTCCTCAGTAGTCATTTCTTGTAAAAGCTCTTTTATATTTAATGTTTGCATAGTACCTATTTGTCTAAGTTCTGCTAGGAAATCATATTTTTTCGGAACAATAGGGGCATAGAATTCACGAGGAACTCCTGAGCCACTATCGCAGTAGCCTCTGCCTTTCATTCGTTTATTGATGAACGCTTTTCCTTTTTGATCCGATCCAAAAGTCATGTAATAGCCCTGTTCTGATAGCTTTCCCAAGCTAACTCGAAATAGAAGATTATCACGTACACCGCCACCAAAGTTATCTGCATCAGGACGTTGGGTTGCTAAAATGAGAAAAACACCTGCTTGTCGTGCTTTTAGAACAAGTTCCTTTACATATCGCAGAATTTCGTCCTGTTCTTTATAGGTTAAGGTGCCAAAAAAGGCTGCCCACTCATCAACAATAATAAAGTAGGGAGGAATACCATAGTATGCAAAGTTTTTCCCTGTTGTATAGTTAGGGAGAGCCCTCATATAAACATAACGTCGATTCATTTCTTCTACAGCATTCTTTAAACATTTCGTAATCCATTTTGTCCCGTAAAATACGTGATTTTTGAATAAATGTAGACTTTCTAAATCTTTTAAATCTGCTTCTTTTGGATCACATACATCAACCGTTCCAATCTGAATGAGCGCATGAATTAAGGTGAGCAGAAAGTAGGACTTGCCACCCCCTGTGCCTCCAGTTACTAACATGTGAGGCACTTCGGCATAGTCCCATACAACGCCATCCATGAGTTTGACTTGTCCATTTGTTACGAAGCAATCTTCAATTCCAATTCGCTTACTGATCACATCAATCATCAATAAATAGGTGGTGAAGCCCATTTCTTTTTGTTCCTCAATGAAGTCAGCAATGTACATTTCTTCAAAGGTCTTTGCAATTTTTTGAAAACGGTCATGCCATTTCATCCCATCTGTAGGAACTGTCAAATAAAGAATTTCCTTGGTATTACGGTAATAAACTTTCGGAAAAATTATCTTCTCAGTTGTGGGTTCTTTTGATTTCCGTTCCGTTTTCTCATACAATCCATTGCTTTTCAAGAGACGAGCTAACATTTGCCGTTGGTAGACTCGATAGAAGAAGCCACCTTTTAAAAAAGAAACTCTGCGAATCATGACCAAAACTAACAACGGCAAGAAGAGTATTAAAAAAAGCCCTCCAATGGGAACTAAGAGGGCAATCCAATCAATTATTTGTCTTTGCTGCATAATTAGGATTAATGGATAGATAAAAAGGTAGCTATAGTAACCAGCAAATAATAGAAAAGGAAACCAAGTTAGTAGAAGGTAGGTACGATAAATAGATAGATGCAGAGGACGAATTCTACGCCCACGATAATGAAAGAATGTGTTCATAGTTGCCTCCATTCAATTAATTTTTAGCGTTTTGATCTCCTTTAGCCTGCTTTACAATAACTGGTTCTACTTTTTTTAGTGATTCTGCTCTGATTTTGAAGGCTTGTTCAGACTGAATTGAATCATTATAGCCAGTATAAGAAGAAAGCCAAGCAAGTGCAGTTACTTCTCCAGTGAGTTCTACTTCATCATCATAAGAGAAAGGTGTGGTATCAACAGTTTCAGGGACAGTGATATCAATTTGGTCATTTTTAGCTTCGGAATAGACAGTGATCCGTTGTTCTCGAACAAAATCTGTTCGGTTGCCCTCTGTATCTGTTTCATAAATTTTTTTGCTATTCAAATAAAATAATTTTCCAAACGTTCTTCGTGTATCAAAATCTTTAACAATATTGTCTTCAAATTTTAAACTCATCATTTTTCTCCTTTTCTAGTTCAGTGTCAGCAGTTGTTTAGCAAAAATTTGTAATTCAAGTGAGCGGCTTGCTGTCCCAATATTATTTCGTTTGGCACTAGGAACAAGTGTAACTTCACGCAGCTCAACTTCTTTACGACCTTCAAAACGTAGGGAGTTTCGTAAATTTGGAACGATGATTTCAAAGTCAGGATGAAGAGCAGAGGAGGCTGTAAAAATACGACAAGGGACTCTTTTTCCCTCTACATAAATTTCTCGTTCTTCTTTAACGGTTGCTTTGATTTTATTTCCTAATTGATTGTCCTTTAAGACAATGCTTGTGACACGATTGGACATCTTTATTCCTTCTTTCTTTTTTATTAAAAAAGGAGACATAGAAATGCCTCCAGTTTTCTAGTTATTTTTGTTATGCTGTTTCTTCTTGTTGTAGAAGTAATAACCAGCAATACTGACTAATAGTGCACTACCTAAAATGACCCCAGCGATAGAAATGACTTCGCCAGTTTGTGGCAAGCTTCTTGTTACAGAGGTTTCTTTTTTACTTGGAATCATCTCGTTCGTCATGGTACATTTGACAAACTCACCATCTTCTAGGATTTCAAACTTAATCGGTGTTTCGTCTATTTGATAGCCAGTAGGGGCTTCAAATTCTTGGAAATAATAGACTCCTCGTGGTAAGTTTTCAAAACTAAAATGACCTTGACTATCTGTTTTTCCTTCAATGATGATTTTTTTATCCTTATCAAGAATACGAACGCCTGTATCTGGCAGCTCTTTTCCATTTGACACGTCCGTTTTTGTTAGTTCAGCAATACCTTTGACTAAATGATTTTTAATCTCCAGCAGTAGAGGCGATTCTTGATCGGTTTGTGGTTCCTCAGCTGGGGTAGTTTCATTAGCTAATTGCTTATTTGTATTTTCTTCTAGCTTCTCTTCATTAAAGTTTTCACCAAGTAATGTACCTTTACTATCATAGGCTTGAATACCTTTTAGGGTAGAGACGATTTGATAGGTCTCAGGAGACAGAACATACTGTTCAGAAGCTGGTTGCTTTTCTTTCAGATAAAACATTCCTACTGGAATATTGGTAAAGGTAGCAAGAGATTGTTCATCTACAGTGACTGTTTGAATCACTTCTTTTTCCTCAGTTTCTAGAGTGAAAATAGCGCCTTTTCCATTACCTATAAAAGCAAATTCATAGCCAATTTTCTCTTTCAAAGTGGCTTCTTCATTCACTTTTTTTAGTGAAAACTGATTGAAGTGAAGCCTATTTAAAAGTGGTGCAGATTCATCTTCTGAGTTTTCTTTAGCTGCATAAATGTCGATCACTTTTTCTGATTCGTGGTCTGCTGCTGTAAACTCGAATTCATGATGGCTAGTATCAATATCATGATTTTCACCAGCATCTAATTCTTGGACATAATATTTTCCTTCCATTAATTGTTGAGTAGGGAACGTAAGCCCACCATCTTTTACTGTGCCAAATCCTAGTAGAGAATCAGCGGGCAGTATTGTTTTATCCGTCATTGTAAACTCTTGATTGGTGAACAGACCGAATATTTTGCCATTGGCTTGGATCTCTTCGATAACGGGTTTATTTTCTTTCCATTCTTTAATTTGTTCTTCGTTTTTATGGAGAGTAATCTTGAGTTGTTGGAAATCATTTTTTGCTTCAATAGATTGAGATACAAGTTCAACGTTTTGCCCTTCATAGGTGAATTCAAAAGGGAGAGGCGTTGTATTCATCAAGTAACCAGCAGGTGCAGCTGTTTCAATGGCTTCATATTTTCCTAGATATAGTTTTGGCATATTCATTAGTTCACCATTTTTATCCGTTTGAACAGTGGCAACTATACTTCCTTTTTTCGCATGAACATAATTGCCTACTTTAATATCCTCACGAGCTTTAATTGTAAAGGTGACATCCGCCAGAGGAACGTAATCGAAAGTGATTTCATGTAGCTTTCCGTAGTCTGAATCTTTTGCTGTAATACTAGAAGCTTTTTGTCCTGTTTTCTTTAGGTGAAGCAATCCTTGTTGGGCTTTATTTCTAAATACCACTTCAATTGTTTTATTGGGTTCAATCGTAATTTCTTTAGATTCGCCTTTATTTACAAAGCCATTGTTGGCAGTTACTTCGGTGATTTTTATTTTTGTGCCAGCTTTTAAGTTATTCATTTGAGCTAAACCATTAGGATCAGTGACAATTTCTTTGGATTGTCCGTTAAACTCAAATTTCATTTTTGTATTGGGTACAGGCTGTCCAGTAACCTCATCTACTTTTTTCAATTTGACATTACCGTTTAAATTGACTTTGATATTTAGCTGAAAGGAACCGGCATTAGATAATTTGAAAGTAGCTACTTTTTGTTCATTGGGTTTGTTGAAAACAAAACTTGTACCTACATCATTGGCATTTGCAATATTATACTGTAATTTTCCTGTTTCTTTCGATGAACTGGTTGCGGTTAGCTTCAATTGGTTTCCGGATTTATTTAGTTGTAGATTAGCAGAATTGCTAGCTAGATTGCCATACTTACTTAAAACACCGTTTGTATCATTAAGTGTGATTGTATCGCCAACATTTAAAGTGATCGTCTGATTATTGAATGAAGGTTTTGTATTGTGTGCATTCACTTTTGCTAGAATTTCATTTTTCCGATTTTGATAGTTGGGAAGGGTAGTAGACAGTAGCTGATCGCCAAATGACTCCCAAATCATATTTTGAGTGATTCCATAGTTTTCACTTGTAGGATTCGTTTTATAGCCATAATAGGCAATCAGAGACAAGCGGTCTTTTTCAGCAATAGTGAGTTCAGATGGATCAAAACCAGAACCGCCGTTTAAAATGGTACCATGTTCAATACAAAAGGCAGGCTCACCCTCTGCTTTAATCATGTGAACACCATCATCTGTCCAATGAAGACCAGCAGGATTCGCTAAATACCAAGTAGAAACATAATCAGCAATTCTTGTGTAATTGACGGTAGCAGCAAGAGCAGTGATAGGAGTTACAAAAAAACTAGCCATGATTACTATCAATGCGAGATAGCTGGCTAGTTTGTGCTTTTTATATTTAGTTGTCATTGTTTCTTTTCCTCCTTGAGTTTATTTGTTTTTTTTAGGTTAAGAGAGGGACTTCTGATTAGTGGGGACAAGGGTTTTGGTTCAGTTCCTTTTTGCTAAAAGCATTATTCAAATGGTATAGAACATGATAGAATTAACTTATTAAGAAAAACTAGATTATTTTGGGAGGGAATTTATGAGACTAGAAAATTTTGAGCCATTATTTATTGCGATGAATCAAGTAGGTGAGAAAAAACAGAGATTTACAATAGAGTATAATGGAGTTAGAGCACATGTTTTATTTTTAGCTGATGTTGAACCCTTTCTTTTGATTTTTGGTATTCAAGGAACTAATGAGTATTTTGAGTTGGAAATGAATCAGGATTTTGAAGTTAATTCTTTTTTCGCTAAAGAACTGTATCGGAAATTGATAGAGATTTTCAATATTCAGTATGATCCGGATCATAAATTTACACCCAATGACTTCTTAAGTTTTGTTAATAACAATGTACCTGAGTTTAGAAATACAGAAAGAGTAAAAAATAGTGATATTCTTCGATATAAACGAGACGTAGAGGAAGCAGACAAAGTATATTTCTGTGGTTGGATTTATCATACTACCAAAAGTAATGCTCAACCTCCAAATCTTGAAAAAACACGACTTTTAATGGGTGAAGCAGCTTATAAAAGATGTTGTGAAAGAAATATTAGTTCTAAATGGACCGATTTAATAGAAAGAAGAACTGATCCAGATTTGGAAAATTTTTTAGCTTAAGAAGTTAGAAAGTAATTGTTCAAAGTTGATTTACTATTTGAGCTTTTTGAATTTATTATCAGTTAGTTTAGCAAGTGATAATGGATTTGAGTCAATATCTTGGACACATTTTAGTAGAGACGGTTATGTCATTTTTTCTTTTGCCAAATCTTCAAACTCCTGAGGGGTTAGATAGTGAATCGAACTATGAAGTCGATTCCGGTTATAAAATCCCTCAATATAGCTAAATAGTGCACGATTTGCTTCTTCAAAATTTGAGTAGCTAGTCGTGTAAACTTCTTCCTTTTTCAATGAGGCGTGGAAAGATTCGATTCCTGCGTTATCATAAGGTGTTCCCTTTCTACTATAGGAATGCCTTATTTTGTTGGTTTCAAGCCATTTTTCTACTTCTGTTGCTGTATATTGACTGCCCAAGTCAGTGTGTAGAATCATTCCTTCCGGAATGTGATACTTTAGTTTTGCTTTATTCAACGTTTGAATGACACAATCCACCGTCATTCTTTTTGAAAATGTATAACTAATAATTTTTTTCGTGTGTAGATCCATGATGGAAGACAAGTAACACCAGCCATTTTTCTTAGTAGGAATGTATGTAATGTCAGCCGCCCATTTCTCACAAATAGTTTTAGTAGAAAAGTCCTGATTTAATATGTTCTCTTTTGAAATAATCGCTTTATTTAACCTTTGAGGTCTAAATTTTTTTACTACAATCGATCTTAAATTTAATTGCTTCATTAGCTTTTGGACATGTTTAAGAGATACTGAAATGCCATCTTTTAATAAAACTTGATGAATTTTAGTGGCACCATAGCGCTGTTTATTCGTAAAAAAAACTGTCGAAATAGTCTCTTTCAACGTATTATTTCTGATTTCTGTAGCTGTCAATGGCTTGTTTTTATAAAAATAGTAGACACTTCTAGGGATTTCTAATAACCGACATAACAAAGAAACAGTGTAGTCCTTACACCATTTTTCAATAAACTGAATAAGCGAATTTAGGTTTTCCGAGAGAATATGGCTGCGGCTTTTTTTAAGATTTCAAGTTCCTCTTTCAAACGAGCATTTTCTTTTTTTAGTTCAGCCACTTCTTTTCCAGTCAGTCCTGTGGACTGATTAGGCAAATATAAATTCTTCCATTTGTAAATCGTCGCTTCAGATAAGCCATATTCTTTCGCCAACCCTCGAACGGAACGTCCAGTTTGATTCAGTTCAACAATCATCTGTTTAAAATTTTCTTCATATCGGGTCATAAAAAATCATCCTCTCGTAGCTAAGTTTAATTTATTTTTGTCTCTACGAAAAGTTGTCTAAGATTTAATACTAACACCATAATTTTACTTTGTTAGGTGGTGCATAGATGGAAAAAATACAGGTTGACTATGAGGAAATGTATGATAAATCAAACAAGATTGAATTTTTGAAAAAACTATTTGAGCAATACAAAAAGGATATGTATTCTTTTAATAGTTTGGCAGAGGAAATCTCTTTTCTCTATAATTTAGGTTTATTTTTTTCAGAGTATTTTGAAGAAGATATTAATTTTAAGCAAGAGGAGTATATTCAATATATATTCAGAAACGCAAGTGATTATTATTATTCAATATACTGTTATTTACAAGGAATAAAGATTTTTGAAAATAATCTAGATATTTTGGGATACGATGAATCATTCATTGATGAAATAATGAAAAGATGCTATGTGAATTTAGGAAATGAGCTGAGTAATCATTTTAGAACGATTGATGCTCTACACTATTTTAATAAAGCACTCCTACTTGATTCTACGTTTTCAATGGCTAGAGGTAATCGAGCATTTTGCTTAGAAAAGCACTCACCATTTATTGATTTTAATAAACAAGATAAGATATTTAATTATATACATGATGAATACTTTGCTATTGATATTACTGAAATAGAGAATGGTGAGGAGCTTTTCTTAACAAGGATGTTACGATACAATACTTTAAAAAAATCTTATTTGGCTAGTCTTGCTCGAGGAGAAGACCCCCATTACAGCCCTTCAAATTTACTAACATGGATTGACTATAATGAAGAAAGTTATGAGAACTGGTGTGTAAAAAATGTCTTATATTTAAATTTTTTAAATGACTACTGGGGTTTTGAGGAAGCAAAGTTTGATATAAAAACTAATGAATTTTGTACAGACAGAAAGATACCTGACGCATCTAAAGTGATGCTTAATAATATGTTAAATAATTTTGTTGGTTTAAGGGAAGATTTATATGAAAACTTTACTAATGGAAAAGAAGATTATTATAAATTAGCAAATATTTTCTGTTTATTATTTTCATTTTTCGATAAGGTGTCATTTTTCTTATATAAGCATTTTCAACTAATCCCACCAAGCAATAATGAGCGAAGAGTGAACATGAACAGTATTTGGAATTGCAGTGATTCTGAGGGATATAAATTACTAGATTATAAGAATACCTTCCTTTTCAATCTTTACTGGATGAGAAAAGAATATAGAGATGAAAATGATTTGGAATTAAGAAATTATTTGTTACCAGATGCTCAAGAACTATCAGATTATCGTAATTTTTTAGAACATAAAGCATATTCTTTTGTTAGAGATTCTGAGTTATACTATATTGATCCTCAATTATTAGAGTCAAGAACATTAAGATTGATGCAACTGGTTAGAAATATGATTCTTTCAATAATTGGTCTATTAGACGTTGAAAGTAGACTAACTGACCAAGAAACTGGTAAAAGAGATATAAATATAACGGTTTTAGATCATCAATTATTTTAAACTATTTTTGTTCTAATCCACAGTTAAACTAGATATAAAAAAATAATTGAAATTTAAATAGAAAGAAGTACACAGTAATTATGAATGAAATCTTAAATTCCAATAGATTGATATCATACTATTAGATTATTTGACTATTTAAAATTAACTTTTCAGTAATTTTTTAACAGAAGAAGTCATTTAATTATTTAATAAGTTTTCATTCATAATTACCTTTATCTTATCAGTAGTAATTTTCATGTTCGTTATCTTAAATTTTCGCTTGATTATCACAAGATATTTCTCTTCTCAATTATTATAGGGGGAGTCTTAAGAGACATAAAATTGTGTAAACTTCATTTATTAATGAGGCGTCATGCAAGTGTGAGAAGAGAGTGTAAAACTTTTTTTATGATTGAGTAGATTTGTTTTAATAGAAAAGAGACTGATATGGGCCGTCGTATTTAGAGATGCTTTTTACAATTGTTAAATCATCTAAATCTAACTTTTTTAGTATAAGAACATCTAAAATGCATTGTAATTTCAAAGTTACGTAATATAAATCTCTTGCATTGGTAATAGCTAATTCATATTTACTTAATGAATCTCCGTGTGTTAGATAGTTTCTTGTATCGGCTATAGATCTACAGAAATTATTAATTGTTTTGCTTCTTTTTTCTGAGCCAAATAATTTTATTAGTAGTTCTTCGGGAAGTAACTTTATACAATTTGTTATTTTCCAACGGAGAGCTCTTTCTCCTACAAAATTTATTTTATTTTCAAAAAATTGATAATCAGATTGGTTAATGATATTTTGATCTAGTTTTAGCTCCAAAATATCAAATAATTCATTTTTAATTTCTTCATAATTAGTTGGTAACTCAGGATTTGTATTTAAATATTGTCTTGCAAATACTTCTAAGTTTTTGGATGTATCTATAAATGTATCAGAGTCGAACCCGTTCTTAAAAGACTGATTTGCTCGAGTATTCAAAATAACTTGTAAAGAATCATATTCTTTCTCAAACTTATGAAAAATTGTTTCAATTGATTCATGAATATTTTCGTAATCTAAAACCGTTTTTTTCGAGTTCGCTATTCTTTGTACAAAAAAAACAGAAATCTCTTGTGAATCTGTAAATATTTTTAAGAGCTTATTATTTAGTCTTTGTCCCCAAAATATTGAATAAAAATTATTGATTTTAAGTAAACTATCCTTTAAATTATCAAAAGAAAATACGCTGTTGTTTAAAATTTTTATTTCAAAATGTTTTTTTAGAGAGATTTCTAATTTTGTAAATCCATCAATATGCCTACGTGTTACTACAGCTTTTTTGAAAAATTCCATGGTATCATTCTCTATTAGATATGAGTTTTCAATTGATTTTAGACTTTCCTGAGAATAGTTTACAGATTCAGATTTTTCTGCTGTATTCATAAATATTTCAATGGGAGAACTTTTGTCCCAACTTTCATATGAGTCAAAAGAAAAAGCAAATTTTGTGACATTTAAATCATCAATTAACGAAATTGGTTTGGATGAAATAAATAAGGAGTTTACTTGATATTCAGACATTCCAATACCAGGCATATTATTAGTTTGTTTAGTAATGAAGCAACTATCTAAATATACATATTTGCCATTTTCAGAAAAACCGCAGATTACACTATCATCGACTGAATTTTTATGATCATGGAAGTCTACAAAATTACCCATTAATTTTAATGAAATTATACTATGAGTAAAGGTTAAGGTTCCGTAAATTCCATTATCTAAATCTGATTCAGGTAAGTACCATAAACCTCTCATTTCAAAATCTTCTAGCATCGTTACTTTGCTGTCATATTTCTTCATTTTGTATAAGCTCCTTGTTTATATGATAAGCTTAGTATACTGCTTTTGTTATCTAACGGCTACTGACATAATATTTTTTGTGGTATATTATTAGTCAATAGATGGTATTATTTTTTCAGATAAGTCAGATAAACTTCTTGAATCAGAAATTCAATAATATACAAGGTTAAGATTGAATATTAATAGCCATCTTTATTTTCTAAGTAGTTAAAAATAGAAGATGTTGGCAAGAATAAAAAATAAATTTTAGCCAAGGAAAGAGAGTGTAGTACTTATGGAAAAAATGTTAAATTCTAATGGGATGATCTTGATAAATAGTTATATGTTCTTCACTCCAGAGGAGAGAACAGAATTAAAACAAAATTTTGAAGAAAACAATATAGAACTCTTTTTCTTAGAGGAGCGTGGTATTAAAAATTCTATATTTGACGGAATTGAGATCATATTAAACAACAACTTATTCAATATGTTAGTTGGAGGGGTATTAATGCCCGCAGCCTACGATGTTCTAAAAAATAGCTTAGTTATTATAGTAAAAAAAATTAGGAATAGTAATGTTAAACTTTTACGTGCCAATAAAGATCCGGAGCCCGTAAACGCTGTTATTAAGGTTAAAACTGATGCAGGAGAAATCATTGCATCTATTGATCAAGAGCTTTCTTCAGAAGAAGTTGAAAAATATATAGACGCTCTAATTATGGCGCATAAAATTGCTAACAATACTCCTGATAATAAAAATCAATATTTTATTGTAGACAAAGCTTCTGATGGTGCTCTGGAAGTTTTACTTCTATCAGAGTACTTAAAAAGACACAATAAACTTTAAAATTGTATCACTCCTAAGTGTTAGAAATAAAAAGTGAAGTTCGTTTTTTTATAAATAGTATCAGTAATTTTAGTATTCGTTCCAGCTCGCAATTTTCTTACTAAAATTATCCAAAATATCCATATTTTTCTAGTTGAAACAGTTTGAAACTAACTCAAAACTAACTACAATTGATAAAAATTAACGGGATACAACAGTATTTACTAGAAAAACGAAATGCTGTTATATCAACGTTTAGAATCCGTTAGAGACTTTAGGAAAAGCTAACCTTTTGCTGGAAGGCAGTGTGGGGTAAAACGTTTTCTGTCAAACAATGCTGGTAAAGAGAGATTGTAGAATCATGTCGAATCCAGAGGAGAAAATCCTCTGGATTTTTTTATTTGGTTTGTATGGTTTGTCCTTTTTGAACATTCGAATAGGAATAATTTAATGCATGATGAATCTGTGTTTGGTATCAAAATACGTTGGATTTCGTTTATGAATGGCATACAAAAAGTCTTTATACAACAACGTCTTGTGTTAACTCAATGCTGTAGAAAAGTAATCTGTCCACAAGCGCTGTTTCGGTTAAATAAGTTTTAAACGAAGGGCGCCAACAGCAGTTTAAACTATCCAAATTTTCTTGATATTTTTGTAATAACTTCCAATATTTTTTGAGGTGTTTTCCTTATCGTTTTTCAGCTAAACTTGAACTTTTGGATAGGCGTTTTGTCCAAATGATTCGATGATTTCGAAAGGTCCGACCGATGTGATGAACGATATGGAAGCAATCAATGATGAGCTTCGCGTTAGGAAAGCATTTCTTCACTAGAGAAACACAAGGTACGTACGTATCTTGGTTGCCATTTAAAATGATAAAGCGCATGGCTCCAGAAATCTGACAAACGGTTGGCAAGGTTGTTTTAAAAGCATTCAACTATGTCATGTTCATACAGACAACATATTTTTATGATACTGGAGGGAGTTAGATGGTTAATGATAATAATGGAATAAAAGTTGAAGTCTTAATAAATAATTTACTAGTAGAAAGAAATATGTCTCTAAGAGAACTTGCACATTTATCAGGAATAGAGCCTTCAAATTTAAATAATTTTACTAATGGTAACAGAAAATTTACTTAGAGCATATTGAACGGACTGTAGATGCTTTGGAGATGATGATATCTCGAAGATTTTGAAGTTAAGTAAGAAATAATATTATTGATAAATCAAGGTAAGGTAGAGGTGTTGATTTTCCAGTAAAGAGAGAAACAAATTGATTGCTACGCAACGCTAGATTGGTGCAGCGATTCCTCCATAATGAGCTTGGATATGATATTGGAGGGCAGCATTAACTTACAGCCCGCTAGTTATCGTAACCAATGAGGCTCGCTGTCGATGACAATCGGTGATAGGGGATATATGTCAAAAAAAATCATTAGTTTGTATTGATTCTAATTAATATGAAAATAACATGGGATGAATAATTTATAAAGTATCTTTAAAATAGAAATTTTAGTATATCGGAAAATCTAATAAATATTATGATAAACAAGATTTTTTTTTGAAATCTAGTATAATAAGTTGTGAAAGATTATAAAAATGTGAAATAGACATTAAAAATAATGTATTTAGAGTGTAAAAAAAACAGTTTTGAGAATGTTTAATCGTTTTGGTTATCGTAGTCATTTATAGATTTTTTTAGAGTTATATAAATACTGAATTTTCTGATATAAATTTAAAGAAAGTAGGTGGTTATATGTCCAATGATAATAAATCCTGGGAAGATTTGAATGTCAGGAATGCGACTTTAGTATGTGGAATTACTGACTCAGAATTGAAAGAAATTTTAAGTATTTTTGATATTCTGTATCCGCTTCAGCAAATTAGATCAGTATATGAAATAACTGAAGAAATAAATACAGAACTACTTGAATTTCTTACCTATGATAATTTAAAAGAATGTCTTGTCAATAATCAGAAATCAACTCATGAAGTGTTACGTACCGCCAATAAATTAATTTTAAATTATTGCACATCAATTAAGTTATTAGTGGAAAAAGTAGAGTATTTTTCTAAATGTAATGCTGTTCAGGCTCAAAAATTTAGGACTCTTTTTTCCAATATATATGATAAAGAATTAACTTATAGATTTTTAATGCGACTTAGAAATTATATCATTCATAATGAGATGCCGTTTTCTATCTGTAGAATTGGTTCGAACAAAACTAATATATATATCGATAGAAGAGAATTATTAAAGTGGAAGAAGTGGAATACTGTAAGGAAAGATATTGAAGAAATGGCTGATGAGATAAACTTGTATCCTTTTATATCTACAATGAGGAGCTTAATGTATACAATTTATATAAATATTTTAGCCTATTATGCTGACGGTCTTTTCGAGTCATATTTAAAGTATGGGGAACTCTTAAAAAAATATAAGTCTGAAGATTTATTGTTTTCAAAAAAAACGTTTGATGAGATTAGTAGTGAAGGAAACGAAGGAAATATAATAGCTTTGCCAATAGGGAAACTTACTGACTTTATAAAAGAATTAGAAAAAGTTCCTAATATAGAAATTTCCTACAAGTAATGTTTTTGTTATCAGTTTGCTAGTAAGTATCGTACTTTTTCTAAAAGGAGGGATTTTTTTGGATTTAATTAACTATGAAGTTCTATCCATAAAAAAAAGAAAGTTTAAAGATTGTAGAGTAGATGACGATTTCTTTGTTAGTTTAAAAAATGATTATAAAGGTTTTCAAGAGTGGTTCGTTAAAAAGGCCGATAAAGAAGTGTACACACACTCAGATATTGAAGGAAACATTCAAGGACTCTTATACTTAAAAGAAGAGACTGAGGAAGAAGACTATAGCGAAATGGAAACCCCGTTTGAGCCAAGAAGAAGATTGAAAATAGGAACCTTTAAAATTAGTGAAAATGGTTATTATATGGGAGAAAGATTCTTCAAAGTTATATTTGAAAATGCTATTAAGAATGATTTTAAGGAAATTTATGTTACTATTTTCCCTCATCATGAGTTACTAATTAGTTACTTTATAAAATTTGGTTTTAAACAGGAAACTAAAATTTCAGAAACAGGAGAATTAGTTTTTACAAGAAAGATTAATGTTTATGAGAAAAATGATTATGAAGGATACCCAATTCTTAATACCGTTGGGAAAAATTACTATTTGTTACCTATAAAACCAGAGTATCATACTAGGCTCTTACCAGATGCAATTCTTAACACTGAAGACAATTCCAATTATACTAATAATAATAAAGCAGGAAATGCATTAAAAAAAGTTTATTTTGGGAAAAATTTATGGGCACATCAACCAAGAAATGGAGATGTAATCTTTTTCTATAGAACTAGAGATCATTCTAATGCTAGTCCGGCGCATTATCAATCGGTGATTACTTCGATTGGCGTTGTTTCAGGTTATGGTGATACTAATCAATTGCGGAGTATTGAATTGGAAAAATTATTAAATCGATGTGTGCTTGATGAAAAGGAAATGGCACAAATCAGGAATCCGATGAACCGGTATAAATTTTTGGAATTTGTATATTTTGGCAAACTTGATTATCGTGCTGTTAATCTTGGGTATATGAGAGAAAATAATATTGAAGCTCCAAGAGGTATTGATTTAATTCCGCCTTCTTTTGCGTTTTCGATAATAGAAAAATCTAGATATTCAGAGGGAATTATTGTAAAATAGAATAGATTTAAAAAGGAGCGGATAAGAGTGTCTACTATTTTACTATCCATTCATCCCAAATTTGTTGATAAAATAATGACTGGAGAAAAAAATTTGAGTTTAGAAGAGTAATAGCAAAAAGAAATCCTAATAAAATTATCATATATTCTACATCACCAGTTTGCAAAGTGATCGGTGAGGCTGAAGTCGAAGACATAATTATAGATAATCCAGAGAAGGTATGGAAGGAGACAAAAAAATTTTCTGGTGTTGAAAAAGAGTTTTATGTAGAGTATTTTGATAACAGGGATCTTGCAGTAGCATATAAACTTAAAAATGTAATTAAATATATTTCCCCTATTGATTTGAAAGATTTTGGAATAAAAGTAGCCCCACAATCTTTTGTGTATGTTTAGTGATGTGTGATTATGAGTTTAAATAGGATTTTTGTATGTGGTGTTCACGGAGTAGGGAAATCTACTTTTATTAAAAACTATGAACCCTTTCATAATTATGCAAAGTATACATGTAGTGATTTAATCAAAAAATATAGTGGGTTAGTATTTAAGGACAAGCAAATTGACAATATAGAAAACAATCAAGAGATGTTGCTTAAAGCTACAGATTACTTTGTTAATGAAGAACTAGTTCTATTTGATGGACATATTACTTTATTTAATAGGTCGAGAAATATGGAGTTTGTTGATTCAAACATTCTTAAAAGTATGAATATTAAACATTTTCTATTTTTAAAAGCCTCTCCTGAGATTATTTATGAGCGACTTGTAGAAAGAGACAAATATACATGGATTACACCAGAATTGATTGAAGAGGCTCAAGACAAAGAGGAGGCTAAAGCAATAGAGTACTCTAATAAACTTGCAGCAAAATATGAGATATTTTTATGGGACGAAAGCCGAGAAATATGGGAGTATAAATAGCTTCTAATGTGCAATGCAGTTAATTTAAATTTTGAGTTTGGCGTTTTCACTTTAATAATAAGGATAAGTGAACTTTGATGACTAGAGTTTCCTTTCCTATATGCCCCACACAAACATATTTTTGAATGCCATTTGGAAAACTTTTATTGAGATTTAGTGATTAGAATTATTAACGCACTCCTTCTGAGTTGTTGATATAACAGGCATTGATGTCTAGTAACACAACGATTCTCAAATGAAAGGTTCAGTCGACTAAAACCTCAAACCAACAACATACTTCAAGAAACCAGCGTCTAACGCTGGTTTCTTTCTTTAACAACTACCGTTCTGCCTTACAAAAAACAAATAAGAAATTTCCTTGTCTATTCAAAGTTATTTCTATTAGAACCAATCAACTATAGCTTATATTTTTTCTATAACGAGCTAAACAAACCACATTCTTATTGAATTTTTAAAGCAACGTTCTCAAATTAACGGATTTTCTAAAAAAACACAAAATATCTAGGCGAAGTGGTCAAGTCCAATGGTTATTTATGAGTGAATATGCTAAAATAAAACTTGTCTTACATAAGGAAAGATTTGTTCACTAACAGTGGTGACTGTTCTCAGTAAACAGTTGCACTGGTTTATCGGGAAGGGAACAGAGCAAGTTTTACGAGACTTTCCCATGTAATAATAAAAAGCACTGAACGTCAGTGAATGAAGGAAGAAGGACATCTATGAAAACAATTATCACATTCATTATTGTCTTCGGTATTCTTGTCCTCGTACATGAATTTGGCCACTTTTATTTTGCAAAACGAGCGGGTATTTTAGTTCGTGAGTTTGCAATCGGAATGGGACCAAAGATTTTTGCGCATCGTGGAAAAGATGGCACCACTTATACGATTCGCTTATTGCCAATTGGTGGCTATGTGCGAATGGCTGGGATGGGCGAAGACATGACAGAAATCACACCAGGTATGCCTCTATCTGTTGAGTTAAATGCCGTGGGTAATGTGGTTAAAATTAATACAAGTAAAAAAGTACAATTACCTCATAGTATTCCGATGGAAGTCGTTGATTTTGATCTTGAAAAAGAATTATTCATCAAGGGCTATGTCAATGGAAACGAGGAAGAAGAAACCGTTTATAAAGTTGACCATGATGCAACGATTATTGAAAGTGATGGGACCGAGGTGCGGATTGCGCCACTTGACGTTCAATTTCAATCAGCGAAATTATCGCAACGCATTTTGACGAACTTTGCGGGACCCATGAATAACTTTATCTTAGGGTTTATTCTGTTTACGTTAGCGGTCTTTCTACAAGGAGGCGTCACTGATTTAAACACGAACCAAATTGGACAAGTGATTCCTAATGGCCCAGCCGCAGAAGCTGGGTTGAAAGAAAACGATAAAGTCTTATCGATCAATAATCAAAAAATCAAAAAATACGAAGATTTTACAACCATTGTGCAGAAGAACCCCGAAAAGCCGTTAACGTTCGTAGTTGAGCGTAACGGCAAAGAAGAGCAACTAACAGTGACACCAGAAAAACAAAAAGTGGAAAAACAAACGATTGGTAAAGTCGGCGTTTATCCTTATATGAAAACCGATTTACCGTCAAAATTGATGGGTGGTATTCAGGATACTTTGAATAGTACGACACAGATTTTTAAAGCACTCGGCTCACTATTCACAGGTTTTAGTTTAAACAAACTAGGTGGTCCAGTCATGATGTTTAAACTATCACAAGAAGCATCCAATGCTGGGGTAACGACAGTTGTATTCTTAATGGCCATGTTGTCAATGAACTTAGGGATTATTAATTTGTTGCCGATCCCAGCTTTAGATGGCGGGAAAATTGTCTTAAACATTATTGAAGGTGTACGTGGAAAACCAATTAGTCCTGAAAAAGAAGGCATCATTACGTTAATTGGCTTTGGGTTTGTCATGGTGTTAATGGTGTTAGTTACTTGGAACGATATTCAACGCTTTTTCTTTTAAGGAGAAAGCTTAAGTAAAAAAGTGTGTAAAGAAATCAAAAATAGTTGATTTTAAAATAGAGGAGAGTTTTAATGAAACAGTCAAAAATGTTAATTCCAACGTTAAGAGAAGTACCAAATGATGCAGAAGTCTTAAGTCATCAAATTCTGTTGCGCGCAGGCTATATTCGTCAAGTCGCTGCAGGGATCTATTCTTATTTACCTTTAGCCAATCGTGTTTTAGAAAAATTAAAAACGATTATGCGAGAAGAATTTGAGAAAATTGATGCAGTTGAAATGTTAATGCCTGCGTTATTACCAGCAGAACTTTGGAAAGAATCAGGCCGTTATGAAACTTATGGACCTAACTTGTATCGCTTAAAAGATCGCAATGACCGTGACTATATCTTAGGTCCAACGCATGAAGAAACCTTCACAGAATTAATTCGTGATGAAATCAATTCTTACAAACGATTACCTTTGAATTTATACCAAATTCAAACAAAATATCGTGATGAAAAACGCCCACGTTCTGGCTTATTAAGAGGCCGTGAATTTATCATGAAAGATGGCTATTCTTTCCATGCCGATGAAGCTAGTTTAGATCAATCATACCGTGATTACGAAAAAGCTTACTCACGCATTTTTGAACGCTGTGGACTAGAATTCCGTGCCATTATTGGGGACGGTGGTGCCATGGGTGGTAAAGATTCTAAAGAATTTATGGCGATTTCTGAAATTGGGGAAGATACTATTTGTTATTCAACAGAAAGTGATTATGCTGCCAATTTAGAAATGGCAACAAGTCTTTATACACCGAAAAAATCACATGAAACACAATTAGATTTAGAAAAAATTGCAACACCAGAAGTGGGTACAATTGCCGAAGTGGCAAACTTCTTTGAAGTTGAGCCACAACGTATTATTAAATCAGTACTATTTATTGCCGATGAAGAGCCAGTAATGGTCTTGGTTCGTGGCGATCATGATGTCAATGACGTCAAATTGAAAAACTTCTTAGGCGCTGATTTCTTAGATGAAGCAACAGAAGAAGATGCCCGCCGTGTCTTAGGAGCTGGCTTTGGTTCAATTGGTCCAGTCAATGTTTCCGAAGATGTTAAAATTTATGCAGATTTAGCTGTTCAAGATTTAGCCAACGCCATTGTTGGAGCTAACGAAGATGGTTATCATTTGACAAATGTAAATCCAGATCGTGATTTCCAACCAATTAGTTACGAAGATTTACGCTTTGTTCAAGAAGGCGATCCTTCTCCTGATGGCAATGGTGTCTTAGCCTTTACTAAAGGAATCGAAATTGGTCATATCTTTAAATTAGGAACGCGTTATAGTGATGCTATGGGCGCAACAGTTTTAGATGAAAACGGTCGTGAAAAATCAGTGATCATGGGTTGCTATGGCATTGGCGTTAGTCGTTTACTTTCAGCAATCGTTGAACAAAATGCAGACGAGCGTGGTATTAATTGGCCAACAGGAATTGCGCCATTTGATTTACACGTGGTCCAAATGAATGTGAAAGATGAGTATCAAACAAAACTATCACAAGAAGTTGAAGCAATGATGACCGAAGCGGGCTACGAAGTATTAGTTGATGACCGCAATGAGCGCGCAGGTGTAAAATTTGCTGATGCTGATTTAATTGGTTGTCCAATCCGTATCACAGTCGGGAAAAAAGCAGTCGATGGTGTGGTAGAAGTCAAAATCAAACGTACTGGTGAAATGTTGGAAGTACGCAAAGAAGAATTAGAAAGTACACTTTCTATTTTGATGAACACAACATCAGAAGCGGAATAAATAAACAAACTTAATAACAGTATAAAGCTTAAAACGAAATCAAAGTTTCTCTGATTTTGTTTTAAGCTTTTTTAATGTAATAAAAAACTTAAATGTCTCAAGCTATAAACAATATTCGATTTTAAAGATTAATCTATATAAAATTATTTCATTTATTGTTTTTAATAATAGAGGAAATAAATAAGTGATTTAAGCTGATTAAATGATATTTTTTTGTTTTTAAACAAATTTTTCATATATAGATAAGATTTAAAATTATATTTACATAAATTATATGTTAATGATATTATAAAATGGTGACTAATTCATTAGATTAAATAGAGGAGGTTATAACTAATAAAAAATAGGTTAGAAAATTAAAGAAAATACTCTTTCAGAATAGAAACGATTGAATGAAGTTAGGTTAGTAAAGGGAACCCAGTAGCATTGGCGCTGTACTAGTGAAAGGGATTTATGGGACGAATCCAGTAGAATGTTAAAACACGATTGTACATAAAAAGAAAGGAGGAAAGCCAGTGGAAAAAGGAAAATGGTGGTTAATTGGTTTAGCTACTATCGTGTTAATTATTTTAGGAATCGGAGGGAAACAATACATGGATAAAAAAGCAATAGAAAAAGATTACCAACAAGGAATCGATTTAATTCAAAAATATGTATCGAACTATTTAGTGGAAAACTATGAAGGCATTGAGAAGATTGAGTGGCAAGGCGTTGGCGTGGAATGGCGGAATGCAAAAGGATATGGGCCTTCGTTGTTGGGGAATTATGTGGATAGCGATGTGAGAATTTATGTATCTGAGGATAATTATTTTACGATGTCGTTTACGTTAAATTACAATACTGAGTACGATGATAAACTTGAAAAATATATTCAATTAGATTATCTAAGACCTCAAAAAATAGATTCTATTTTAGTGTTGGAGGTAGAAAATGCAACAAAAGGCTTGAATATAGGAGACAAATTAGAGATATCAGAGTCTAAAAAAATTAAAAAATCTTCTGAAGGAAGTTCAAATGCAAAAGTAATCTCTAATTTAGAGATTCATGAATTAGTTTATTAGGAGGCATGTTTTAGTGAGTGATGAAATGACTACTGAAGTTTTAGCAAAATCAATAGATTCAGCAAAAAAAATCGTTCAAAATAGAGAAAATGGAAATAAAATATCTATTCAAGGGCTAGAGGAAGATTATTACCTTATAAACAAAGCCGCCAGCACCCAATCCAGCCAACTAAATGCCATGGCCATCGCGCCTTTAGATGACCAAGGTAAACCTGACTATAACAACGTCGCTGTCGTGTACGCTGGTACCAATTCCTTTGGGGATGAAGGTAAAAAAGGCTTTGAAACAGCTGGAACAGCTTTTGTAGGTGGACTTTCTGAAGAATATCAGGAAGCTGAAAAATTTTTAAAACAAACGCAGCAAAAAATCGCCTCGCAAAACGGCACAATTACCGATGTTGCAGGCTTTAGTCAATCAGGTGGCTACATGATGAAAATGGCAGGGAAATACGGGCAAGAAATGGGCTTTCGTACCACCAGTTTTGATGATTGGGGCCGCAATCAATTTGAACGTTTAACGGCGAGTGAAAAACAGTGGCTACAAGAAAATCCAGAATTTTTGATTCGCTACCAAAATGATTCGTGGGCAGCACTATCAGGACGTGATAGTAAATATGGCACGATTTTTTCGATTTCAGGGGTTGGTGAACATAATACTTTAGCCAACTATTTTGATGGAGACGACTTGGATTTGGATCGTTTAGCCAAAGATGGCATTTTCGCACCGAATATGACTTTGGAGCAAGTCAAGTTAGCAGCAAAAGTCTGGGCAAAGAAAAATGGCGACTGGGATCCCACCACAAATAATGAAGCCGAAGCGAAAAAACGAGTGCAGGAGTACTTAGAACTCTATGGCGAATTTGCGCAAACGAATGCGAATTTGGAAAAATTAAAACCTAGTACTGATAAAGCTATTCGTTCTTTACATACAAAAATTGCCAGTGCTTCTGGCGGTCAAAAAATCAAGTTACGAGCAGACTTGGCATTACAAGTAGCTAATCAGGCTAGGACAATCGGTGAAGAAGCGGAGAAATTGCTGAAACAAAGCCAGCAAGACACAGAACAAGCGTTAGCAGAAATTTCCAAGGAAATTTTAACAAGTGCCAATGAAATAAGACAATATTTGTCTTATTCTGAGGTCCAAGCAATGATTGCACCCTATGAAAAAAGTCGTTTGTGGGACGAGGCACAGGCCAGTCACAATCGGAAACAAGTTCAACAGTATAATCAAAAACTGATGACATTTAGTGAAAAGTTAACAACTGCGGCTAAAAATATTCAAGAATACGATCGCCAAGCAGGGAATCAGTTATTTGCACAGAAATGAAAGGATGTCGCACATGGATGAACTGGAAAGAGAACTTCAATTGGAATTAGAACGCGTACAAAAGATACAAGAACGCCAAGCCATTCAAGCTGTGATTACAGCAAAACAAACCAGAATCGCAACAATCAAACAAACCTCCACACATACAAACAAGAAACTTTCAGAATTGATGAGCAAACAATCAAAAACTGCGTTGCCATCTTCCTTAAAAGGTGCGTTCCAAGGGCAAGTGGCGGACGCAGCGAGCCATTATTTGAAAACGATTCCTGACGCAAATTTAAAAACACCAGCAAAAGGAGGTTAAGAGATGACACCGGAAGAAAAACGCCGCAGTTACCAGATGATTGAAGACAACTATTATCAAGAAAAGCGCAGAATCAATCAACAACAGCAACATGTTTCCGCTGAAATCCAGCGATTTAGACAACAAACGAACCAACTAGTAGACAAGGTGGCTTATTTTACTAGAAATGATACTTGGGACAAACGAATGTTTCATCATCAAATAGCCACCAGTTTAGATGAAGTGAAACGAACAGAAAATCGGTTTGTTTCAATCCTAGAAGAAACAGAACAAGCCATGCGGAAAAATTATCGAAAAGAGATTGAGAAATTGGAAGAAATGGCAAGAATGGATTTGTAAGGGATTGGTAAATACGGATTGACAGGATGTCTTTTTGTTCAATATGTTCAAACAAATAATGGAATTCTTCAGGAGTACATTACTCTTGTTCTCTAATTTTTAGCAAGCCAGTGACGGAACAAGATTGTTTTTTTACAAAAAACGAGTATACTTAATAGAGAAGCGAATGCAGAGAAACCGAAAAAAGGCACTTGACAGATTTGTCTGAGGGCCTTTTTTCAATGATAGAAGGAGGTTCATTTTGTGACAGAAAAAGCACGCGATTTATTTGATAAACTGATGACGCAAATTCAGTTAGATGACACAGCGAAAGAACATCCCTTAATTCAAAATGGCCGGATTGACAAGGTCATTGTTCACCAACAAAGTCGCTTATGGGAATTTCATTTAAGTTTTGATGAATTGATGCCAGTGATGCTATATCAAACATTTATGCAACAATTGGAACTAGCTTTTCAACAAATTGCGCAGGTTTCCGTTCAAATAACCACAAATCAGACAACATTTACTGAGGAACAATTAACGGATTATTGGCAATTGGCCTTGTTAAATAGTCAATGCAATACACCGTTAGTTCAGAAAGTCTTAAAAACACAGACACCACAATTTGAAGATCGGAAAATTATCTTACCTGTTGATAATGAAGCAGTTATTCCTTATTTGAAGCAACAATATTTACCAATTATTGAGGAACTTTATTTCTCTTATGGGTTTCCTAAATTTCATATTGAACCAAAAATGGATCAACAGCAAGCTGCAGAAGTGCTGAAAAAGTTTGAAGAGCAAAAATTAGAACAAGCCGCAGCCTTTCAACAACAAGCTGCTGAATCGCTTGTTAAACATGAACAAATGAAAAAAGAAAAACAACAACAAGCGCCTGCGTTTGATGGTCCAATTCGTTTAGGTCGGAATATTCCCAATGATGAACCCATTATGCCAATGGGAAATATACTGGAAGAAGAACGTCGGATAACGATTGAAGGCTTTATTTTTGATAAAGAAGTGCGTGAATTGCGTTCTAAACGAAAAATTTTAATTTTGAAAATAACTGATTATACTTCCTCTTTCGTGGTGAAGAAATTTTCGAATGGGGAAAAAGATGAACAAGTTTTTGATGCGATTCAACCACAAAGTTGGATTCGTGTTCGTGGTAGTGTACAAGAAGATACCTTCATGCGTGATTTAGTCATGAATGCTCAAGATTTGATGGAAGTCGCCCATGCGCCAAGAAAAGACTACGCGCCTGAAGGTGAAAAACGTGTAGAATTACACATGCATAGTAACATGAGTACAATGGATGCGACCAATAAAGTCGGTGACTTGGTGGCGCAAGCGGGGAAATGGGGGCACAAGGCCATCGCAATTACGGATCATGGCGGAGCCCAAGCGTTTCCTGATGCCCATGCTGCAGGTAAAAAAGCAGGCGTTAAAATTTTATACGGCGTGGAAGCCAATATTGTTGATGATGGTGTACCCATTGCTTACAACGAAGAACATATTGAATTAACAGATGCTACCTATGTGGTCTTTGACGTGGAAACAACGGGGCTTTCCGCTGTTTATGATACAATTATTGAATTGGCCGCTGTCAAAATGCACAAAGGAAATGTCATTGAGACTTTTGAGCAGTTTATTGATCCTGGTCATCCATTATCTCAAACGACGATCAATTTAACTGGGATTACAGATGAAATGGTGCGCGGCTCAAAGTCCGAAGAAGAAGTTTTACGCATGTTTAAAGAGTTTTCAGAAGGAACTATTTTAGTGGCCCACAACGCTTCTTTTGATATGGGGTTCTTAAATACAAGTTATGGCAAACATGGAATACCTGAAGCGGCTAATCCCGTCATCGATACATTAGAATTATCCAGATTCTTGTATCCACATTTCAAAAGCCATCGTCTAAATACCTTATCGAAAAAATTTGGCGTCAACTTAGAACAACATCACCGCGCCATCTATGACTCGGAATCAACAGGTCATTTGTGCTGGATTTTCTTAAAAGAAGCGAAAGAGAATCATGATATGCATTTCCATGATGATTTGAATCGTCATATTGGCGAAGGAGACTCATACAAACGAGCTCGACCTTTCCATGCAACGATTTTAGCAACAACTCAAGCAGGATTAAAAAATCTTTTTAAATTGATTTCCATGTCCAATGTAGATTATTTTTTCCGAGTACCACGGATTCCTCGTTCGCAATTATCGAAGTTAAGAGAAGGACTTTTAATCGGTTCCGCATGTTCAAACGGCGAAATTTTTGAAGCAATGATGCAAAAAGGTGTCGAAGAAGCAAAAAATCGTGCCAAATTCTACGATTATATTGAAGTTATGCCCAAACCAGTTTACGCGCCATTAATTGAACAAGAATTGGTGAAAAATGAAGCAGATTTGGAAGAAATTATTAGTAATCTGGTGAAAATCGGTGACGAACTTGGTAAGCTGGTTGTCGCCACTGGAAATGTTCATTATTTAAATGAAGAAGATGCCATCTATCGGAAAATTTTAGTCGGGTCTATGGGTGGCGCTAATCCGTTAAATCGCCATAGTTTACCAAAGGTTCATTTCAGAACCACCGATGAAATGTTAACGGAATTTCAATTTTTAGGACAAGATGTCGCTAAGCGAATTGTAGTAGAAAATCCCAACAAAGTCGCTGATTTATGTGAAGAAGTTATTCCAGTAAAAGACGATTTGTATACGCCAAAAATTCCTGGGTCTGAACAAGAGATCACTGATTTAAGCTACAATCGTGCGCGCGAATTGTATGGCGATCCTTTACCAGAAATTGTCGAAAAACGGTTAGAAAAGGAACTGAATTCGATTAACGGGAATGGTTTCTCGGTCATTTATTTAATTTCTCAAAAACTGGTGCATAAAAGTAATGAAGATGGCTATTTAGTTGGTTCACGGGGCTCTGTCGGTTCGAGTTTTGTTGCGACAATGACAGGGATTACTGAAGTAAATCCTTTAGCGCCACATTATTATTGTCCTGAGTGTCAATATTCTGAGTTCTATGAAGATGGTTCCTATGGTTCAGGGTTTGATATGCCTGAAAAAGCCTGTCCAAAATGTGGCGCTCGATTGTTTAAAGATGGTCACGATATTCCTTTTGAAACGTTCTTAGGATTCCATGGCGACAAAGTTCCTGATATCGATTTGAACTTTTCTGGCGATTATCAAGCCGAAGCCCATAACTACACGAAAGTTCTTTTTGGTGAAGAATATGTCTACCGGGCAGGAACCATTGGTACAGTAGCCGACAAAACAGCGTATGGCTTTGTTAAAGGATATGAAAGAGATCATAATTTACATTTGCGTGGTGCTGAAATTGATCGCTTAGCCAAAGGTTCAACAGGGGTTAAACGGACGACTGGGCAGCATCCCGGCGGTATTATTGTAATTCCTGATTACATGGATGTTTATGATTTTACGCCAATCCAATACCCTGCAGATGATCAAGAGGCAGAATGGAAAACGACGCACTTTGATTTCCATTCTATTCACGATAATATTTTAAAACTTGATATTCTAGGACATGATGATCCTACCGTGATTCGGATGTTACAAGATTTATCTGGGATTGAGCCAAAAACCATCCCAACAGACGATCCAGAAGTGATGCGTATTTTTGAAGGACCTGATGTTCTAGGTGTGGATGCAGAGCAAATTTATTCTAAAACAGGAACTTTAGGAATTCCTGAATTTGGGACACGTTTCGTTCGAGGTATGTTAGAACAGACCCATCCATCAACTTTTGCAGAATTACTTCAAATTTCTGGACTGTCTCACGGAACCGATGTGTGGCTAGGGAATGCAGAAGAGTTGATTCGCCGTGGCGAAGCCAATCTTGCTGAAGTAATTGGTTGTCGGGATGATATCATGGTTTATTTAATTCATGCTGGTTTGGACAGTGGGATGGCCTTTAAGATTATGGAAACGGTACGTAAAGGACAGTGGAATAAGATTCCTGATGAACTACGGGACACGTATTTAAATGCTATGAAAGAAAACAACGTCCCTGACTGGTATATTGATTCTTGTTCTAAAATTAAATATATGTTCCCGAAAGCCCATGCGGCAGCATACGTATTAATGGCGTTGCGGGTCGCTTACTTTAAAGTTTATTTCCCAATCTTATATTACTGTGCGTTTTTCTCCGTTCGGGCGGATGACTTCGACTTAGTGGCAATGTCACAAGGGAAAGAAGCTGTGAAAGCACGAATGAAAGAAATTACGGACAAAGGGATGGACGCCTCCACTAAAGAGAAAAACTTATTAACGGTTTTAGAATTATGTAATGAAATGCTGGAACGGGGCTATAAATTTGGCATGATTGATTTGTACAAATCGGATGCTGAAAATTTTGTGATTGAAGGGGATACCTTGATTGCACCTTTCCGAGCAGTGCCAAGTTTAGGACTCAACGTAGCGAAAGCCATTGTCGCTGCGCGAGAAGAGCAACCGTTCTTGTCGAAAGAAGATTTGGCAACACGAGGCAAAGTTTCTAAAACGTTGATTGAATACATGAATGAAAATGGTGTCTTAAAAGACTTGCCAGATGAAAACCAATTATCATTATTTGATATGTTATAAAAGAAAAATCTCTTAGAAAAAGGCCGGTGAAGCAACTTATTCACTGGCCTTTTTTAGTCATCAAATAAATTAGAAAATCATTGCTAGAAGCGTTTTAATTACTTATTAAAAAGCCATCTTTATTTAATTATGTTGAGCTTGTGCATAAAAAGTAAAATGCTTATGATAAATGAAGAGCTTTATTTTTTTTAATAAGAAAGGAATTGGTTATATGGACAAAAAGCAATTACGATGGTTCACCGTCGGGTTAATTGCCTTTAACATGGTCTGGGGTCTTGGAAATGTTGTGAATAATTATGCACAACAAGGGATTTCAGTGGTCACTTCATGGCTTTTGATTTTAGTTTTATATTTTATTCCCTATGCGTTAATCGTAGGACAGTTAGGTTCAACATTTAAAGACAGCAATGGTGGGGTTAGTTCGTGGGTGCAAAATACCAGTACTAAACGTCTAGCCTATTATGCAGCATGGACTTATTGGGTAGTGCACATTCCTTACTTGGCACAAAAACCACAAGCAATTTTAATTGCCTTAGGTTGGGCAGTTCAAGGGAATGGAAACTTAGTCAATACGATGCCAATTGTAACGGTATCATTTATTTCATTAATAATTTTCTTGGTTTTCTTGTTATTATCAACAAAAGGGTTAACCACCTTAAAAGTTATTGGTGGTTTAGCTGGAACCGCCATGTTTGTGATGTCTATTTTATTCATTTTATTAGCGGTAGGCGCACCATTTATTAATTCAACGGTTGAATTTGCGACGCCAAACATGTCACAAGTCAGCACCTACATTCCTAAATTTGACTTTAGTTATTTTACAACCGTATCAATGTTAGTTTTTGCGGTAGGTGGCGCTGAAAAAATTTCTCCTTACGTAAATGCAACTAAAAATCCAGCCAAAGAGTTCCCTAAAGGAATGATTTTCCTAGCAGCAATGGTTGGTTTATCGGCTGTTTTAGGTTCATTTGCAATGGGAATGTTATTCTCAAGTGACAATATTCCTAAAGATTTAATGGCAAATGGTGCCTATAGTGCCTTCCAAAAATTAGGCGCGTATTATGGTGTCGGTAATCTCTTAATGATTGTTTATGCGTTAACGAATACAGTGGGTCAAGTGGCTGCGTTAGCCTTTTCAATTGATGCTCCACTGAAAATTCTTTTAGCTGAAGCAGATCCAGAATTTGTTCCAAGTTGGTTACGTAAACGTACGAAAAAAGGTACGTTAATTAATGGTTACTTATTAACAGGTATTTTAGTAAGTATTATTATCGCTTTACCAATGTTTGGGTTGAAGGACATGAACGAAGTGGTTAAATGGCTAACTAACTTAAATTCTGTAGTTATGCCAATGCGTTACTTGTGGGTCTTCTTTGCCTATATGCTTCTAAACAAAGCATACAAACAATTTAATTCAGAATATAAATTTGTTAAAAATCCTAAAATTGGTTTTGTGTTTGGCCTTTGGTGTTTCCTATTTACAGCCTTTGCTTGTATCCTAGGAATGGTGCCTAAATTTGAGTATGCTTCAGACCCTCAAGGCTGGTTGTTCCAATTAGCTTCTAACATTGTGACACCAATCGTCTTAATTCTATTAGGAATGATTTTACCAGCAATTGCACGTCGCGAGAAAAAAGACACGATTTTGCCAATTGATTCAGCAGAATAATTGGTTGCATGTTTCAAGGACAAAATAGTCAGTTTAAGTATTTTGCGTGAGATAAATGGTCAATAGGACTGTTTGTCTCACGTTTTTTTCTGTCGATTTTTCTCTAAAATTTCTATGGTCTCTTAAAAATATGAGAAAATCAGAAGAATTTCTCCTGTATACTAAAAGTATCTATCATTAAAAAATGGTTATTAACGGAGAAAAAGGAAGTGAATCTCATGACTAAAACACTTGAAACACAACCAGAAGAGAAAACGGTCTTTCTTTGTAAAGAAACGAATCCAGATTTTTTAGGACGAGAAATTTATGCAGATAATGTTGAAACACCGTATAATTTTTACTTAATTCGCAAGCTTTATTTAGCGAAAGAGTATCAAAATTTAGCAGAAGGGGAACAATTTTTTGAGGCTTTATGTGAAAGTTGGGATGAATCAGAACAGTTTGAAGAGTTAATTGTTAAAAAGATTTATGTTTATGTTGAAACGGAGTTAATGTACTACACTGTTTATTTTGGAAGTTTTGAGCCGACCACTCGTGACTTACGATCCGCACTGAAGCAATGGATGTATGAAATACCAACAACTAAAAATAAAAAAACAGTCCGTATGAATGAAACCAATGTGCAAGTAGTGCCGCAAGAAAATCAATTAACGGAATTAGCTGGTGAAATTGCTGTCTTACGTGAAATGTTGACACTTTTAAAAGAAAATTTAGCCTCCTTAAATGAAGCCGTTAATCAAACGAGAAATCCCGTCATTTCTAGACAAATAAAAACGATCCATTTGAAAAGAGCTTCTCCTGTAATAGCCGCAGAACAGGCATCGCTGAAAGTATCAGAGGATACTAATCTGGAACAACCAGACGTCAATCTATCGCCTGATAATCTGGAAAATCAAGAAGGTGAAACAACTGTAGCAACAAGTGAAGCAGTGCTTCCCGTTAACAAACTAGTGCTTGAAGAACCAGCGAAAGAACCAGTGTTATCTGAACCAGCGCCAATTAAAGAAGCGCTGCCAGAAAAAAAACAAGAAAACCAGCAGAGTACCGCGGCAAAACCTTTATTTACTTTTCCACAAGAAACAGAAAAAAGCTCGCTAAATTCAGTAAATAAGTCTGCCGAAAAAGAAGAGGAGCAGAAGCCAGAAAAAGAAGCTGTCTCTATGGAAAGTGAGAAAGAAAATTCATCAAGTCGGACAATTCCTGCGGACTTTCAACGACAATTGGACGAACTAGAAGAGGAAATTTATCGTCGCTTTATGAGTCGCCAGTTAGAGGATACTGATGGAAATCAAGCAGTACCGAAAATAACGATTGAAAAAAGACAGTTAGAAGCACAAATGTTTGAAGCAAAAGCATTCTCACAATCATTTAAACAAGTTCAAAAGAAAAAGGCAGGAGACGTGCGAATTTGCAATCAGTTAAGTTGTATGAAATTAGAAAAAGGATTAGATAAATTTTTAGACGAAGTTACAGAATATGTTGAAAAGCGGACACTATTTAATAAAAAGGTTCGTTGTCCGCTCCCAGTAATCAGAGAATTGGAAGGCTATGGGCAATTAAACCAGTATATGCAGAAAATCCTTGACTGTTATTAATCGTTTATTTAGGAGAAGGTAAGACAAAACCGTTCAGTTTATCAGCTTTTAAGCCTGAAACAAAAATCACTTTGGATTTTTGTTTCAGGCTCTTTCTTATTATTTCTGGAAAAGATTTCAAGAGAATTTTTGAAATACTAGTGAAAATCCTATAAATTGTAGTATAATTTTCAAAGATGAATGAAAGGCGTGAAGTCATTGAAAGACAAACAAGTGTATGCAGTAGTTGACCTTGAAACGACTGGAACAGATCCTACAAGTGATCGGATTATTCAGTTTGGATGCGTTCTCGTTCAAGATGGAAAGATTATTGCGAACTTTGCGACAGATGTGAATCCCAATCAAGTAGTACCAAAACAAATTCAAAGTTTAACGGGGATTAGTAATACGCAAGTTCAAAAAGCGCCTTATTTTGAAGATGTAGCACATACAATTTATCATTATCTGGAAGATACTATTTTTGTGGCGCATAACGTCCACTTTGATTATAATTTTTTAGCTCGTGAACTGGTACGGTGTGGCACGCCGCCACTTACTATTCCAGCCATTGATACAGTGGAATTGGCACAGATTTTTTTACCGACAGAAAAAAGTTTCCGTTTAAGTGATTTGTCGGAAAGCTTAGGTTTGTCTCATGAGAATCCCCATCAAGCAGATAGTGATGCGCAGGTTACAGCCGAACTTTTGTTATTAATTCAAGAAAAAATGAAATCTTTACCATTAGTCACTATGGAAAAAATTGCGGAATTAAGTCAACAGACAGCGCGGGAAACCAGTACTTTTATTCAACAAACGTATGAACAAATGAAAAAACAAGTCACACCATTAAATCCAGCTTATCAAGTGGTCAGTGGCATTGCTTTACGCAAAAAAGAAGTTCCTCTTTTTGAAGAAACGTTCTATCAGACTAGCACGTATCCCAAAACTAAAAAAGCCAAAGAAAAACTGTTTGGCGAACGTTTCGCTTATCGTGCGGAACAGAGTCGGATGATGAATTTAGTCTATGATCATTTTACAGAAGGAACGACAAAAGATTTATTTATTGAAGCAGCGACTGGAACGGGAAAAACATTAGGCTATCTGTTGCCGATGAGCTATTTAGCAACGCCAGAAAAACCAGTCATCATTTCAACAGTTTCGATTGTTTTACAAAATCAATTAGTGGAAAAAGATTTACCATTAGCCAATCAAATCTGCCAAGGGAAATTACGAGGCATTGTTATTAAAAGCCATCGACACTATCTTGATTTACAACGCTTTAAGGCAACGTTGAATCAGCCAACTCCGCAAAAACAATACGCTCTTTATCAAATGGGCGTTCTCGTCTGGTTGCTAGAAACAGAAACGGGCGATTTAGATGAACTACAATTGACGAATTTAAATCATTTATTCTGGAAAGAAGTTACACATCGCGGATTGGATTTTCTTTCAAAAAAAGATGAACTTTATGAAGTTGACTTTTTAAGACATCTGTATAAAAAAGTCGCTCAAAGTAACGTGTTGATTGTTAATCATGCATTTTTGGCGCAAGAGTCGCTAAGAAAACAACCGTTATTACCTGAAAGTCCGTGGCTAATTATTGATGAAGCACATCATTTACCAGACATCGCTAGTCGGATGGCAAGCGAACGAGTAAACAGTGTGATACTAAAAAAACAAGTCACGCATTTTATTGAAAAAGAACAACTTTTTGTTGCTTTACAGCAAATTTTTCAACAGTTTTCTGAAGAGCAGCGGTTTGTAAAAATTTATCAGCAAGGTTTACTGGATTTTGTGGATGAATGGCAAGATTTTCTTTTTGAATTGCATCGTTTATTTAGTAAAACGCAGAAGCGAATAGACCATCAGGAGTTGCTTTTAACCAAAGAACGTATTGATTATTTATCTGCTGCGGGAGAAAAACATAGTCAAACGCTCCAGCTTTTACTGCAGGAGTTGTTAACTATTCAAAGTAAGTTACAGCAAACAATTATGAGTCAGTTGGAAACCTTTAGTTTGGCTGATCGCATCGTTTTTGTTCGCTTGTTTCAATTTTTTGATGAAATTGAACGTATTCATCACTGTTTTACCATTTATCTTGATGATTGGCGTCCACGTTGGGTAAAAGAATATTTACCACAAAATGAAGACCATGGCTTGATTGAAATTCATGACTTAGAAGCTAGTTTGCTTCCTGAAACAAAGTGGTATCCGCGGTATGAACGAATTATTTATACAAGCGGCACATTGAAGTTTGGCAACAATAAAAAGTATTTACCGCAACGGTTAGGTTTAACAGAGGTGACGTTCAAAACCCTGCCAACGCCATATAACTATGCAGAAAATGCGCGAGTCTATGTACCGGAAGAAGCAGTAGCCATTCAAAATGCCTCTTCCTATGAAATGGGTCAATACATTTCAGATACCATTGAAAAATTGATGGCGCAAGAGGAACGTTCGATGTTGGTTCTTTTTACTTCGCATGAATTATTGTCCACCGTGTATCATCAAGTCCAGCCGAGATTATTGGAAAAAGGACAAGAGGTCCTCGCCCAAGGGATTAGCGGCAGTCGTGAAAAAATTCTTAAACGGTTCTCTAATGGAAAACCGAATGTCTTGCTAGGAGCCGATAGCTTTTGGGAAGGTGTGGACTTACCAGGAACAGCTTTACAGTTATTGATAGTCACGCGTTTACCTTTTGAAAACCCGAAACGACCACTTGTGCAAGCAAAATATGCGTATTTAGAAGCAGAAGGGATACAACCATTTGCTCAAGAAGCGGTACCGAAAGCAGCCTTACGTTTGCGACAAGCACTGGGCCGTTTAATCCGTTCTGAAGAAGACAGAGGGGCATTGCTGATTCTGGATCGTCGTTTAGTCACTGCAAAATATGGCAAACGATTAATCAAAGCGTTTCCTAAGGGACTCTCAGTAAAAGAAGCGCCCATGCCTGAAATTTTAGAAGAATTAAAAGAATTTTTAAACAAATAATCGATTATTTTTAGGTCATATTTGTGAAAGGCCGCTATTTTTCTGCTATAATAAGACCCAGTAAGTTTAGAGAGGATGGAAGGATTTTTGGAGGAATTAGAAGAAAAGAAAGAGAAGAAACGGATTACTGTCCTTTTAACCCTATTGGCAATCCTTTTAGCAATTCTTGTAACAATAATTATCTTTTTTGTACGAACCAATCAACCAATGGCTCAAGCCAAAAAAGAAGCAACCGCAATTGCCAAAACTTCTGCTAATTTAGAAACAGTTGATAAATTTTACTGGTTTACACGCAAAAATACGTATTTTACTTTAACCGGCAAAAATGATAAAGGCACAGAGATTGTCGTGATTGTCCCTAAATCGGGAGAAAAAGTCACGGTCTTAAATCAAAAAGATGGTCAAACTGAACAACAAATAACAGACATTGTTGCTAAAGCCCATCCCGATGAATCGGTGATGAAAGCTACGTTAGGGCTTTATGATAAGCGCCCTACATGGGAAGTGGTCACCGAAAATGATCAAGGAGTACTAACGTATTATCTTATGAGCTTTGATAAAGGCGAAGAGATTAACGTTGTCAAAGATATTTAATTTAGATAGGTTTTGATGAAAGTGGGAGTGAAAGGTGTATGAACGTATCAAATCGAGCACAGCAATTGACTCCTTCTGTTACATTAGCAGCTGCCGCCAAAGCGAAAGCATTAAAAGCAAAAGGTGTAGATGTTTTAAGCTTAACGGTTGGGGAACCAGATTTTGTAACCCCGAAAAATATTCAAAAAGCAGCAATTGCTTCAATTGAGGATGGAATAGCAAGTTATTACACACCTTCTGGCGGCATTCCTGAATTAAAGCAAGCGATTGTTTCTTATGTGGAACGAGAATATCAACTTCGTTATCAACCCAAGCAAGTTATTGTGACAGATGGTGCCAAATATGCGCTGTATCTATTATTTCAAGCCATTTTGAACGTTGGGGACGAAGTGATTATCCCTGTCCCTTATTGGGTAAGTTATGGTGAACAAGTCAAATTAGCAGAAGGCAAGCCAGTATTTGTATCAAGCACGCAAGAGCAATCATTTAAAGTGTCAGTCGCACAATTAGAAGCTGTACGAACGGACAAAACAAAAGCAATCATTTTAAATTCACCATCTAACCCAACTGGTGTTATTTATACGGAAGAAGAATTACGCCAAATTGGTGAATGGGCAGTTGCTCATAATATCCTCATTATTGCAGATGATATTTATGGTCGTTTGGTGTACAATGGACATCGGTTCACACCAATTGCAACCATCTCAGAAGCAATTCGTCAACAGACAATCATTATTAATGGTGTTTCCAAAACATATGCAATGACAGGCTGGCGCATTGGTTTTGCAGTCGGTGATGAAAAAATTATTCAAGCAATGACACAACTCGCTTCACAATCCACCAGTAATCCAGTCGCAGTTAGCCAATATGCGGCAATTGAGGCTTTAACAGGTGAACAGTCGACAGTTGAAGACATGCGTCAGGCCTTTGAAAAACGCCTGAATCATATCTATCCAAAAGTAGCAGCTTTGCCAGGTGTTTCGCTAATAAAACCTGAAGGCGCCTTTTATCTATTCCCGAATGTCAAAAAAACGTTAGAAATTTGTGGGTATGATAACGTGACTAACTGGGTGGAAGATTTATTACAAGAAGCGCATGTTGCTCTGGTAACGGGAGAGGGCTTTGGTGCACCAGAACATGTGCGGATGAGCTATGCGACAGATTTAATGACGTTAGAAAAAGCGATTGAGCGAATGAATGACTTTATAGAAAAGAAACGAATTCAGCACAACGCCTAAAAGAATAAACTAAGAGATGAACGGAGAGACAAACGTGGAACAAATTCAAATTATTGATTCAAACAAACATGTTGGAGAAACAGTAAAAATTGGCGCTTGGATTGCTAACAAACGCTCAAGCGGAAAAATTGCCTTTTTACAATTACGTGACGGGACAGCCTTTTTCCAAGGTGTCGTGTTCAAACCAAACTTCATTGAAGCCTTTGGTGAAGAAGCTGGTACAGAAAAATTCCAACAAATTAAACACTTATCACAAGAAACAGCAGTCATGGTTACTGGTGTTATCAAAGAAGATAGCCGTTCTAAGTTCGGCTATGAAATGGATATCACTGATTTAGAAGTCGTTGGCGCTTCAGAAGATTACCCAATTACGCCGAAAGAACACGGCACAGATTTCTTAATGGATCATCGTCATTTATGGTTACGTTCAAGCAAACAGCATGCGATCATGTTAGTTCGTAACGAAATTATTCGTGCTACTTACGAGTTCTTTAACGAACAAGGATTCATTAAAATTGATAGCCCAATTTTAACAGGCTCAGCACCAGAAGGCACAACAGAATTATTTGAAACAGATTACTTCGGACAACCAGCATTCTTATCACAAACAGGTCAATTATATGCAGAAGCTGGTGCGATGGCATTTGGAAAAGTCTTTACTTTTGGACCAACCTTCCGTGCGGAAAAATCCAAAACTCGTCGTCACTTAACGGAATTCTGGATGATTGAACCAGAAATGGCATACACAACTCATGAAGAATCACTAGATATTCAAGAAGCCTATGTAAAACATTTAATTAAATCGGTATTGAAAAATCAACAATATCCATTGGATGTTTTAGAACGTGATACAGCGTTACTGGAAAAATATGTTTCGGAGCCATTCAAACGTATTACTTACGATGATGCGATTGAGTTATTACAAAAAGAAGAAGCAAACAATGATTATGATCACATTGAATGGGGCGAAGACTTTGGTAGCCCACATGAAACCTTTATTTCAAATTACTATGGCGTTCCAACATTCATTTTAAATTATCCAAAAGCAATTAAAGCCTTCTATATGAAACCACATCCAACACGTGAAGATGTTGTAATTTGTGCCGATTTAATTGCACCAGAAGGTTATGGTGAAATTATCGGTGGTTCAGAGCGTGCAACTGATTATGATTATTTGAAAGAAAAAGTAGCTGAGTTTGGCTTATCAGAAGAAGAGTACAGCTGGTATTTAGATTTACGTAAATACGGTTCTGTTCCACATTCTGGCTTCGGATTAGGTTTAGAACGTGCTGTTACGTTCATTACTGGTAATGAACACATTCGTGAAGCGATTCCGTTCCCACGTATGTTAAACCGTATTTATCCATAGAGAACAAATAAAAAAGAGAACTTCGGCAAAAGCCGAAGTTCTTTTTTTAATTCTGCCATAATTTTTGCATCTGGTCCAAAATATCAATGACTTCTGTCGTGAAAAATAAGGAGCGGTTGGGTTGAGTACCTTTGATTGCTTCAACCATATTGTAGATTTCATAATTCATGGCTTCAGCTGAGTACCCAGAAACGATGGTCTCAACCGTACCGTCATTGTAGTGAACGATTGCTTCATCTGCACGTGGATAATCTGTAATGGTAATATAGGCATCTTCAAAAGCAACAATTCCTTGCTTTGGCATTTTTGCTTGGAATGTTAATGAAATAGTAGCCAACTCATTTTCTTTATTCCGAAGCAATGTCACCGATTGTTCATCAACGCCAGTAGAGAAGGGAACCATGCTAGAAGCTAAAACGTCTGGCTGTGAGCTGAGAAACCAACGAGCAAACGAAACCGCATAAGTACCAATATCTAACAATGCGCCGCCTGCTAAGTCAGGATTAAAAAAGCGATTTTTAGGATCGGGTTCTTTGTAACTTCCAAATGGTGCTTGAATCATTTTTAACTGACCAAATTTGCCAGCATCCATCAAGCGACGTAATTCGTCGTATAGTGGCATGTTAAAAATAGTCATGGCTTCTGCTAAAATAAGGTCATTTTTTTCTGCAACTGCCAAGGCTTGTTTTAATTCTGCCGCGTTCATCGTAATAGCTTTTTCACACAACACATGTTTTCCGGCCTGGAGCGCTTTTAAAATGTGTTCAGCATGTTGTTTATTTGGCACTGCTATATAAACAACATCGATTGTTTCATCTGCTAGCAATTCTTCATAAGAACCATAGGCTTTAGGGATTGAATAATCAGCGGCAAATTGTTCTGCTTTAGACAATGTCCGTGAAGCAACAGCTGCAAGTTGGCTAGTTTCTTGTTTAAACGTTGAAGCAAATTCGTGGGCAATTCCACCTAATCCTACGATGCCCCATTGATATAATTTTTTTGTCAAAAGAAGTCCTCCTAATCTATGCAATTTCTTCAAATCTTCTTCATTATTTATTATACTGTAAACAAGAGAAATTAGAAAACAAGGACAATTTTGTAAATATGATAAAATCCAGAGATAAAAAGATGCTTTTTTTAGAGAATTTCAGTAAAATAGAAAATGGAGGCGAATGATTATGCATCAAGTTTATGTAGATATTATTGTTGACGCAATTATTGAACAGTACCAAACAGAAGAAAATTTTTACTCCGCTTATCAAATTCAAGCAGCCGATTGGCAAGCTTGGAAAGAAGGCCAATTTGGTTTGGACAATGAAGTCATGCAAAAAATTAAGAATTTGTTTACGGATTATGAGTGGATGCTGACTCAAAAAATACTCCGCCAAACCATCTTATTTCCGGAAAAACGTAACCTAGCTGTTTCGGAATATAAACGGTTAAAAACAACAATTGCCAAAAAATGGCTACAATCTGATTTGGGCGTTGTAGAATTAATTCCTAACAATAAACAAGAACAAGAAATTGCTGCTGGTTATATTGATTTGAAAGTGACGCTGGCCTATGGTGAATGGGGTTTTGATGATATTATTACATTCCGGTTACCAGCTACGATTCAACGACAATTGGAAGGTTCAAAAGTTGAATTATTAGATTGGGTCAATGAAAATCTGATGGATACTTACGTAGGTGAATAACGAATAGGAAGGATGGTCTTTTGAAATACACAATTGCTGGGATTTTATCTGTGATTATTATGTTTGGTGCGGTAATTTTTGTCTTTTTTGGCAAAAAGCCAGTTGAAGAATCTGTTCACACATCAACTGAAACAACAGTGAAATCATCCACTAAAATTTCTGAAAGTAGTACAGTTTCTTCAACTGCTACCACTGAATCAAGTACTGAAATCACGAGCGTAAGCAGTGATGAAAGTTGATAATTTTCTGTGAAAATGATACAATTATTCGGTTATAGTAACAAATGAAATCAATCACGAAAGTGAAAGATAGTGAAACATTTTATCGGAAAATAAAAGATGAAGTGGGGAATTAATGAAGTGAGCAACTATCAGAAAAAAAGAAAAAAGCAGCTGAATTTGCCAAAGTTATTCTTAGGCGTAGTTGTCGTCGGTTTGGCCTTTGTCTTTTCGTTATCTGTCCTTTCTGATTCAGATAAGGGACAAAGCGAGTCAGTCAATCGCCAAAATGAAAACATCTCAAAAGAAGAATTTGTTGCTGAAATCACACCGTATGCACGTGAATTACAAGAATCTTACGGGGTATTACCAAGTATTATTATGGGGCAAGCAGTTTTAGAATCAAATTTTGGACAAAGTCAATTAGCATCGAAATATAACAATCTTTTTGGGATTAAAGCATATGGGAATCAACCAAAAGTCAATTTAGAAACAAAAGAGTATGTCAATGAGGTCTGGATTACGATTCAGGGTGATTTTCGAGTTTATGACAATTGGGAAGAATCCATGCGAGATCATACCAAGTTATTTGTTGATGGGGTCGATTGGGATCCAAATTTATATGAAAAAGTCTTGTTAGCCAAAAATTATAAAGAGGCTGCACAAGCGCTTCAAGATGCTGGATACGCAACGGATCCTACATACGCTGATAAGATCATTCATGTAATTGAAGAATACAATTTAAATAAATACGACCGTTAAGCATGGAGGAACGATGACAATGAGCGAAAAGTGGATTCCAGAAATTATGACGCCGCTGAAACAAGATATTGTAAAAATGCCAGAGATTATTCGGCAAGCCAGTGGCATTAAAATTTTTGGCCGTAAAATAAAATCAATTATTTTTACGACAGATATTGCGATTATCCGCAATACGGATGCACAGGCAGTGATTGCTGTATATCCTTTTACACCGCATCCAGCGATTACAAAAGGTATTATTGAAGCAGCGGATATTCCTGTCTTTTCAGGAGTCGGCGGCGGTTTAACGCAAGGCATGCGTTCTGCTTATATGAGTTTATTTGCAGAAGCACAAGGCTCAATGGGTGTCGTTTTGAATGGTCCTACACCAATTGAAACAATTAAAATGGTGGATGAAGCAATCGATATTCCTATTATCAGCACAGTAACTTCTATTCATACACCAATTGATGAAAAACTTGCGGCTGGCGTGGATATGATTAATATCAGTGCAGGAAAAGACACTGCAGCCACCGTACGCTATTTCCGTGGCAAGTATCCAGAATTACCGATTATTGCAACAGGAGGACCAACTGAATCGAGTATTCATGAAACCATTATCGCCGGAGCGAATGCTATTACATATACGCCCCCTAGTAACGGTGAATTATTCAGCAAAAAAATGAAAAAATATCGTGAACAAGAAAAAGCAACCGATGAAGAATAAAAAACGCTTTGGCAGTCTATCCTGCCAAAGCGTTTTTAGCTATTTAATGTTCGCTTTTACGGAACAATGGAAGAATGAACCAATTATTTGAAAATTCTAATGAAAAAAAGTTGTTAAACCATTGAAAGTTAGAGATTTTTGTACTATCCTAGAGAAACATAGAAGCTTGTATAAGGTCAAAATACGGTTGACCGTCTCTACCCAGCACCGTAAATGCTGGTCTATAAGTGAAGAAGAGCGGATAGCCCTTTTTTGCTTTGGCAAAATGGGCTTTTTTCTTTTGTTAGAACACGAATATAAATAGCACTTTGTTTTATTTCGTTCGTTTTTAATGAACCGTCCTTTCCTCAGGATGAGAACAAAGCATCTATCGAAAAATAAGTAAAGGAGTTCATATTGTGAAGGAATTAGTCGAACGTATTAAAAATGATGGCCGTGTATTAGGTGAAGGTGTTTTAAAAGTAGATAGTTTTATTACGCACCAAGTGGATCCAGAATTAATGGAGGCTATGGGTAATCGTTTTGCTGAGGTTTTCGCAGAAGCAGGCATTACCAAAGTAATTACAATTGAAGCATCAGGAATCGCTCCTGCCTTATACGCAGCGCAAAAATTAGGCGTGCCAATGATCTTCGCTCGTAAGGCAAAAAGTTTAACCATGGATGAAGAGCTTTTAACGGCTTCAGTTTATTCATTTACAAAACAAGTGACAAGTCAAATTTCCATTTCAAGAAAATTTTTATCTGATGCTGATAAAGTGTTGATTATTGATGACTTTTTAGCTAACGGACAAGCTGCCAAAGGATTGGTAGAATTATGCCAACAGGCTGGTGCAAAGGTTGAAGGAATTGGTATCGTAATTGAAAAATCATTCCAAGATGGTCGTCAGTTATTAGAAGACATGGGCTTAAATGTAGTCTCTTTAGCACGTATTGCTTCATTAAGTGAAGGAACGGTGACGTTTTTAGAGGAGGATGCATAATCTTGGAAACAAAACAATTGAATACACCACAACAGACGGAAACACCAAATGGGAAAGCCGCCGTTTTAGGATTGCAACATTTATTAGCGATGTATGCTGGAGCAGTTGCCGTACCTTTATTAATCGGAACCGGCTTGAATTTTGATTCGCAACAAATGACGTATTTGATTTCAATCGATATTTTTATGTGCGGCGTTGCGACACTTTTACAATTAACGGTGAATAAGTTTTTTGGGATTGGCTTGCCAGTCGTTTTAGGTTGTGCCATTCAAGCAGTTGCGCCTTTAATCATGATTGGTACGAACAAAGGGGTTGGTGCAATTTACGGTTCAATTATTGCTTCGGGCATTTTTGTCGTTCTTATTGCAGGATTTTTCTCAAAAATTAAACGTCTATTTCCGCCTTTAGTCACCGGCACAGTCATTACAGTTATTGGTTTGACCTTAATTCCTGTTGCTGTTGAAAAAATGGGTGGCGGCTTAGCAACGGACAAAAGTTTTGGTGATCCTAAAAACTTGCTCCTCGCATTTGTAACAATTGCCTTAATCATTGTTGTGCAAGTTTGGGGACGTGGCTTTATCAAGTCAATTGCCGTGTTAATCGGCCTAGTCGGCGGCACAATTTTAGCTGCGTTTCTGGGATTAGTGGATTTATCTCCTGTTGGTCAAGCTACGTGGTTTCATTTTCCACAGCCATTTTATTTTGGCAAACCAACGTTTGATCTTTCTTCTATTGTGTTGATGATTATTATTTCAATTGTTAGTATGGTTGAATCAACAGGTGTTTATTTTGCCTTAGGAGACATTACAGGGAAGAAAATTGGCGAAGATGATTTACGTCGTGGGTATCATGCAGAAGGTTTAGCCGTCATTTTAGGGGGGATTTTTAATACGTTTCCTTATACAGGTTTCTCTCAAAATGTCGGGTTAGTTCAATTATCTGGGATCAAAACACGTCGACCAATTTATTTTTCTGCTTTTTTCTTAATTATTTTAGGCTTATTACCAAAAATTGGTGCGATGGCTCAAATTATCCCAGAGCCGGTTTTAGGCGGCGGAATGCTGGTTATGTTTGGAATGGTGGCTGTCCAAGGAATGCGCATGTTGTCAAAAGTTGACTACTCAAATGACAAAAATTTATTAATTATTGCCATCTCGATTGGCTTTGGTTTAGGCTTTAATATTATGCCGACGCTCTTTAATAAAGTACCAGAAACTGTTAGCATGTTTACTGGTAATGGAATTGTCATGAGCAGCATTACCGCAATTATTTTAAATCTTTTATTCAATGGTTTAAAAGAAACCTCAGAAAGTAACGAATAGTTTCAAAAAAGTATGATAGATAAGGTCAGGTGGCTTTTCTTTCATACTTTTTTGACCTCATCATCGTTTAGAAAAATTTAATGTTTTCATCAATTTGAAGAGAAAAAGAGAAAAAAGCTTGGTTACAAAGAGACGAGTAGTAAGTTACCGCTGTTTTATCCTAAAGCATGTTAATAAATTCTGATGAGAAAACCTAATGGAAACACTGCTGGCACTTGAAGTTGAGCCTTTTTCCTTGTATCATGTAAAAAGAGCACTCTTAAAGGCTAGACTGCGACGAGAAACCGCAGAAGGATTTTAAGGATAAAACTGTGATGGAAAGTTGTGATGAACTTGGATAAACCACTATTACCTGGTCAAGTGATTGGTATCATTGGTGGCGGACATTTAGCAAAAATGATGGCCCTTAGTGCAAGAGAAATGGGGTTTCGAGTGGGTGTGCTAGATCCACAAATTGATTGTCCTGCTGCACAAGTTGCCGATTGGCAATTATTAGGAGCATATAATGATCCTGAAGCGTTAGAGAAATTGGCAAAACGTGCCCAAGTGATTACGTATGAATTTGAACATGCAGATGTTGATGCGTTAACAGCGATTCAACATTTAGCGAATATACCACAAGGAACAGACATTTTAGCGATTACGCAAGATCGCTTAATGGAAAAAAGTTTCTTGGAAGATAATAATATTGTGATTGCACCTTATGCAACGATTGTTAGTCCGACTGATATTCAAGAAGCAATTGATGGCATTGGTTATCCGTGTATCTTGAAGAATACGCGAGGGGAAGGTCGTTATGTACTACATAGTACTTCAGACTTAGCGCCATCCATGAATCTTCTGAGAGAAGGAACCTGTGTCTTGGAAGCTTGGATTCCTTACGAAAAAGAATTATCTGTTCTGATTTCTGGTAATGGTCGTGGCGAATTTGCGACATTTCCAGTTGTGGAAACAATTAAAAAAGAGCGTAAGCTACATGAAACGATTGCGCCAGCCCGAATTGATGACGAAGTCAGTGGCGAGTTGCAACGAATTGCTAAGGTGATTGCTAAAGCAGTTGGTTTAGTCGGCACCCTTTCAATTGAAATGTTTTATACAGAAACAGGCGGGATTTATGTAAATAAAATTTTACCTCGTCCAGAAGATGCTGGGAATTTTTCAATAGATGCTTGTTCTTTTAGCCAATATGATACGCATATTCGTGGTTTATGTAATTGGCCAATGCCAACGATTCAACTGTTGTCAGAAGCGGTTACGGTCAATGTGCTTGGGAATGAAGCCTATGAAACGATGGACATTATTAATGAACATCCAGATTGGCATTTCCACTATTATGGCCATAGTGAAGCAAAAGCGCAACGAGCGATGGGGCATATTACTATATTAACCAAAGAAATCGATGAAACACTGGAAGAAATTAAAGAAACAAAGATTTGGTCGTAATTATTTTTCAAAAATTGAGGAGTAAAGAGGGGATAAGGCACAATGATTGATCGTTATACAAGACCCGAAATGGGCGCAATTTGGACAGATGAGAACCGCTACAAGGCATGGCTAGAAGTTGAAATTTTGGCGGATGAAGCTTGGGCAGAACTTGGCGAGATTCCTAAAGAAGATGTACAAAAAATCCGAGAAAATGCATCATTTGATGTTGCACGTATTTTAGAAATTGAAGCAGAAACACGTCATGATGTTGTCGCTTTTACTCGTGCCGTTTCAGAAACGCTTGGTGAAGAGCGAAAATGGGTACACTATGGGTTAACCAGCACAGATGTTGTGGATACTGCCTATGGTTATCTATTGAAACAGGCGAATGATATTTTACGGAAAGATTTACAAACATTTACGGAGATTGTCGGAGCCAAAGCCAAAGAGTATAAACATACGGTCATGATGGGAAGAACGCATGGCGTTCATGCAGAACCGACTACATTTGGTTTGAAATTAGCGTTGTGGTATTCTGAAATGAAACGCAACATTGAACGTTTTGAACATGCAGCCAAAGGTGTCGAAGCAGGTAAAATCAGTGGAGCCGTAGGTACCTTTGCCAATATTTCACCATTTGTTGAAGAATATGTTTGCGAACATTTGGGGATCCGTGCTCAAGAGATTTCGACACAAGTTTTACCACGTGATTTACATGCAGAGTATGTTTCTGCCATGGCATTAATTGCGACAAGTATTGAAAAATTTGCGACAGAAATTCGTGGTCTACAAAAATCAGAAACGCGTGAAGTAGAAGAATTTTTTGCAAAAGGACAAAAAGGATCTTCGGCAATGCCGCATAAACGGAATCCAATTGGTTCTGAAAATATGACTGGTTTGGCACGTGTGATTCGTGGTCATGTCATTACTGCCTTTGAAAATGTGAGTTTATGGCATGAACGAGATATTTCTCACTCGTCTGCTGAACGGATTATTATTCCCGATACGACGATTTTACTAAATTACATGTTGAATCGTTTTGGTAATATTGTCAAAAACTTAACGGTCTTCCCAGAAAATATGAAGCGTAACATGGATGCGACCTATGGACTAATTTATAGCCAACGTGTCTTGTTAAAATTGATTGACCATGGCATGACACGTGAAGAAGCGTATGATCTGGTCCAACCAAAAACAGCTTACGCATGGGATCATCAAACGGCGTTCCGTCCGTTGCTAGATGCGGATGAAAAAATTACATCTGTCTTATCAAAAGAAGAGCTAGATGATGCCTTTGATTACCATTATCATTTAAAAAATGTTGACACGATTTTTGAACGTGTTGGTTTAGGATAACAAGAAAGCGAGAAGAAGGATGATTCTTCTCGCTTTTCTCTTATAATGTTATAAACTGAAGGATTAAAAAACAAACGTATTGTTAAATACGTTTGTTTTTTTCTATACTTTTTTCGATTTATCCTTTATAATGTAACTTAAATAGTTACATTAACTATTTAATGCAAACAAAGGAGGAGAAGTATGGATAAACAACAGCGAGGCATTCAAGTGATTAGAATTTGGCTAGGGGTGACGATGCTAATTCATGGAGTGATGAAAGTAACGTCATTGGAAGATACTTTAGCGTTTTTTGCTAGTATTGGTTTGCCAAGTCTTTTTATTTATGGTGTAGCAGCAATTGAATTAATTGGTGGATTATTTATGATTATTGGCTTTTTAATTCCTTTGGTATCAGTAGGATTCATAGCAGTTTTAGTCGGAGCTATTTTTTCTTTTGGTTTGGCAAGTGGTTTTAGTGGTTATGAGTACGAATTATTTTTAGCGATAACCAGTTTGGCTATTTTGGTTAGCTATGCCGATAAAAAGTATCTTACGTTAAAACTTTATTTTTAATAAATCAAAGCAATAAAGAGTTGGTCAAACCAGGTGTTATTGCGAAAAAAGCCCTAAAACAGTGATATTTAGTTGTTTTAGGTTTTTTTTATCAAAAAGGTCAAAAAAGGTCAATTTATTTATTGACCTTTACTGACCAATGGAGTATAATAAATTTATAAGGTTTACAGATACCTTAACTTTTGAAGAAATCCATCAAAAGTCGGATAATAATAATTGTAAAGAATGTTAAAATAAAAAAGACAAAATAATAAACGGGAGGGATCGTTTATGAATATTGAAAAAATGACAACCACGCTTCAAGAGGCGATTGCTGAAGCTCAAAAAGTTGCGGTGACACGGCAACATCAAGAAATTGATATCGCACATTTATGGAAAATTTTTCTTCAACCAAACCATTTTGGACGTAATTTTTACACAGATGCTGGTTTAGATGTTGACGCATTTGAACGAGAAGTAGATAACGCGTTAGATGAATATCCAAGTGTGGCGGGCGGTAATGTGCAATATGGTCAAAATTTAAGTCAAAATTTGTTCCATTTATTGCAAGAAGCTGATTCACTTCGAGAAGAATTCCAAGATGAATTTTTATCAACCGAAATTGTACTTTTAGCTTTAATGAAATTGAAAAATTATCGTTTAACAAAATATTTAATGCAACAAGGCATTACGGAAAAAGAGTTAAGAAAAAATATTGAAGAGATGAGAGGAGGAGATCGTGTGACTTCTCAAAACCAGGAAGAACAATATAAAGCACTAGAAAAATACGGTGTTGACTTAGTACAACAAGTAAAAGCAGGAAAACAAGATCCAATCATTGGTCGTGACGAAGAAATTCGTGACGTTATTCGGATTTTATCAAGAAAAACTAAAAATAATCCAGTCTTAATTGGTGAACCAGGTGTTGGTAAAACAGCGATTGTTGAAGGATTAGCACAACGAATCGTTCGTAAAGATGTTCCCGAAAACTTAAAAGATAAAACCATTTTTTCTTTAGATATGGGTGCCTTAATTGCGGGAGCAAAATTCCGTGGCGAATTTGAAGAACGGTTAAAAGCTGTTTTAAAAGAAGTGAAAAAAAGTGATGGCAAAATCATTTTATTCATTGATGAAATTCATAATATCGTCGGAGCTGGTAAAACTGAAGGCAGTATGGACGCCGGGAATTTATTAAAACCGATGCTAGCACGTGGTGAATTGCATTTAATCGGTGCCACAACGCTTGATGAATATCGCCAATATATGGAAAAAGATAAAGCCTTAGAACGTCGTTTCCAAAAAGTATTAGTCAAAGAACCAACAGTAGAAGATACAATTTCTATTTTGCGTGGCTTAAAAGAACGATTTGAAATTCACCACGGCGTGAATATTCATGACAATGCTTTAGTTGCTGCCGCTACTTTATCCGATCGCTATATTACTGATCGTTTCTTACCAGATAAAGCGATTGACTTAGTCGATGAAGCAAGCGCAACGATTCGAGTGGAAATGAATTCGATGCCAACAGAGCTCGATCAAGTAACACGTCGGTTAATGCAACTAGAAATTGAAGAAGCGGCCTTGAAAAAAGAATCGGATGATGCAAGTAAAAAACGGTTAGCCAACTTGCAAGAAGAATTAGCAGATTTGCGTGAAGAAGCCAACTCAATGAAAATGCAATGGGAAACGGAAAAAGAAGAAGTTAATGCGGTTTCCAATAAACGTGCAGAGATTGATAAAGCAAAACACGAATTAGAAGATGCTGAAAATAATTATGATTTAGAACGAGCTGCTGTTTTGCGTCATGGAACAATTCCGCAATTAGAACATGAATTGAAAGAATTGGAAGAAAAGAACGCTAAAGATAACGTCAAAATGGTACAAGAATCGGTTACTGAAAACGAAATTGCGCAAGTGGTCGGTCGTTTAACTGGCATTCCTGTGACAAAATTAGTTGAAGGCGAACGAGAAAAATTAATGAAACTGAATGAAACATTACACAAACGTGTGATTGGTCAAGATGAAGCCGTCGATGCTGTTAGTGATGCGGTGATTCGTTCAAGAGCAGGCTTACAAGATCCAAATCGCCCACTCGGTTCGTTCCTTTTCCTAGGACCAACTGGTGTTGGTAAAACAGAACTTGCTAAAGCTTTAGCTGAAGATTTGTTTGATTCTGAAGATCATATGGTACGGATTGACATGAGTGAATACATGGAAAAACATGCCGTGTCTCGTTTGGTTGGTGCCCCTCCAGGCTATGTTGGTTATGAAGAAGGTGGCCAGTTAACAGAAGCTGTTCGTCGAAACCCTTATACAATTGTCTTATTAGACGAAATTGAAAAAGCGCACCCAGATGTCTTTAATATCTTATTACAAGTTTTAGATGATGGTCGTTTGACAGATTCTAAAGGTCGAGTCGTTGATTTTAAAAATACGGTTTTAATTATGACAAGTAACATCGGCTCTCAGCTTTTATTGGAAGGTGTGACACCTGAAGGAACAATTCCAGAAGAAGTTGAAAATCAAGTCATGAATATTCTAAAAGGACACTTTAAACCAGAGTTCTTAAACAGAATTGATGATACTATTTTATTTACACCATTAAGCTTGGATAATGTGAAAGGAATCATTGGTAAAATGACCGCACAACTTGCTCATCGTTTAGAGCAACAAGAAATTGTGTTGGAAATCACTGATGAAGCTAAAACATGGATTGCTGAAAATGGGTATGAGCCAGCTTATGGAGCTCGTCCGTTAAAACGTTTCATTACTCGTGAAGTCGAAACACCATTAGCAAAAGAAATTGTTTCTGGCCGAGTAATGCCAAAAACAAAAGTCACGATTAGTCTATTAGACAATCAATTAGTTTTTGAAAATGAACCGATAGAAGAAGTGTAAAAAAAAGAACGAGCGAATTCGCTCGTTCTTTTTTTTTATTATGACAATCGTTGCTTAATTTCTTCCAACAAGTCCTCTTCTGAAGAAACAACCCGACCATTCAATTTAATCAAACCAACTGTATAAAGGTTTAAATAATGGAATTGATTTTCAGCGACTTCGTTCAAAGCATCAAGCTTTTGGTGATTATCAGCACCTTGTTGGCGGCTGTCTGTGTAAAGGGCAACCACCGGGATTCCTTTGGCATAAGCAACACCAATTTCGGAAGCTACGCCCGCATCAATGGTTGGTCCGTCTAATAAAGCAACCAATAAGTCGCTAGCAAGGACGTTTTCTGTATCTGCTAAGGCAATCATTTTGCTATCGGCATAAGCAGATTTGTCGTTAATCGCCGCATTTTCTTGTGGTAAATAAAGATCGATTGTTTTATCCAATTGTCGAATTTGTTCGACTAAATAGTCATTATAACGTAAGTCAGCTTGCGAAAATAAAGGTCCTGCAAAATAAATTTTTGTCATTTGTCTGTCTCCAATCCAAGGGTTTAGAAATAATCACTAAAATAAGCTTCTTGGTCAGGAAAAATCCGTTCCAAAGAATTTAAAGTTTCTTTATCTGTATCAATGCGCTCAATTCGATGTAAGTACGAAGGGCGTCGGTAATTCATGACTAAACAAGTTAGTGTTTGAATATCTAAGTGAACGGCGGTGCCTAGAGGTTCATCCGTAATGGTTACTTGATCATTTTCATCCCAAATTAAGCCAAAAATACCATTATTCCACTCAGCAACAGGATCTTTAACGACAAAATGGAATGGCTTAGCTGTACTTTCAAAAGGAAAGTTTTCTAAAAAGGCTTTGACATCAACAATTCGCGCCATATAATAGGGCTCAATGCTTTCTTTAATTTGGCTGTCTTCTAAAAGAAAGGCTAATGGTTCGTTTTTATAGATATCGCCCTTGACCCAATAAACCATCGAAAAATGCGCAGTAATAAAATTCCACAAGCCATTTCGGGCTTCTTGGTTCAAGTAAAACATTTCCTTAATATGAAATACCTCATCGGCCACCCAATAGAAAAGTACTCCTAAAGGTTCTTGATTGGCACCATAATAGACAGCAGCAGTCCGTTCTTCCTCGTTTTCGAAACGCCAATATTCTTCCCAGTTGAAGGCACTACGAATGAGCGCGCCATGATTTTGACGAGCGAATCGCGCATAGACATCAAAGACATCTGGGTGATCGACAGCTAACCGTTCAATCATTCCCGGAACAGGAACGGTTTTTGGTAATTGCGTATCCCGAATTTTAAAAGATAACTTGTCGGACATGATTTCCCAACCTTTACGTCGGTAATAAGGAATGTTGTAAGGGAAAAGATAAGAAATCCACTGTTTATCTTGGCGCATTTCTTCTAATGCCGTTTGAATCAAGTCTTTCATTAAACCGTGGTTGGCATATTCAGGATAGGTACCGACACCAGTAACGCCGCCCATTTTATACAAAGCACCATGGATATTGACTTCGCATGGATAGATAGCAATTTGTGAAATTAATTGATTTTCGTGAAACCAGCCAAATACTTTTGAAAGTTCTAAAATCGGTTGTTTTGATTTGATAAATGCGCGTTTGTTTTCAAAACCACTTTCTTCAATATCTGCTTCAGTCACTTGAAAAACATAGGAAAGAAGTTCATTAAATTGATCAATGTGTTCTTCCTCAACAGGCTTTAAGGTCAGTTGCTTTCGAAATTCTTGTTCATCCATTTTTCCATCTCCAATAAATTTACTGTTTTTAGTATACCAAATTTTTCGAAACTCTGTTAGCCTTTCGAAACCAAAAGAATAAAAGGGAAGTGCTTTAAATCTTCATCAAAAATTGGTATAATGAAAAGTGCTGATTATCCTAGACCTTTAAACATGATAATTTGATAAAAAAGGCAACTAAAATATAACAATTGATTGATGAAGCTAGCAGGGAGCTAGCTTTTCTTAAAAGAAATGAGGCAAAAAATGAACAATAAAGAAATGAAAGCAAGACAAGAGAAAATTCGTAATTTCTCGATCATTGCCCACATTGACCATGGGAAGTCAACTTTAGCCGACCGGATTTTGGAAAAAACAAATACAGTCAGCAGTCGAGAAATGCAAGATCAATTACTTGATTCAATGGATTTAGAGAGAGAACGCGGCATTACCATCAAATTGAACGCAATTGAATTAAACTATACAGCCAAAGATGGTGAAACCTATACTTTCCATTTGATTGACACACCAGGGCACGTCGATTTTACCTACGAAGTTTCTCGTAGCTTGGCAGCTTGTGAAGGGGCTGTTCTAGTTGTTGATGCGGCGCAAGGAATTGAAGCGCAAACGCTAGCAAATGTCTATTTGGCATTGGATAATGACTTAGAAATTTTACCTGTTATTAATAAAATTGATTTACCCGCCGCTGATCCAGAGCGTGTTCGGACAGAGATTGAAGACGTAATTGGAATTGATGCATCGGAAGCTGTTTTAGCAAGTGCAAAAGCAGGGATTGGGATTGAAGATATTTTAGAACAAGTGGTGGAGTATGTACCAGCTCCATCAGGCGATATTGAGGCTCCTTTAAAGGCTTTGATTTTTGACTCTATTTACGATAGTTATCGGGGGGTCGTTTTAAACATCCGTGTAATTGACGGTGTCGTTCGTCCTGGGGATAAAATCCAAATGATGAGTAACGGTAAAACGTTTGATGTAACAGAAGTCGGCGTTTTTTCACCGAAACCAATTGCTCGTGATTATTTAATGGTTGGTGATGTGGGCTATATCACCGCTAGCATTAAAACGGTTCAAGATACACGGGTCGGGGATACAGTGACTTTGGCCGACAATCCAGCAGCAGAAGCACTACCAGGCTACCGCAAAATGAATCCAATGGTTTATTGTGGCTTATATCCAATTGATACGTCGCGCTACAATGATTTACGGGAAGCATTAGAAAAATTACAATTAAATGATGCGGCGTTACAATTTGAACCGGAAACATCGCAAGCTTTAGGGTTTGGTTTCCGTTGTGGTTTCTTAGGTTTGCTGCACATGGATGTTGTTCAGGAACGTTTGGAACGAGAATTTAATTTAGAGTTAATTACAACAGCACCGTCTGTAATCTATCACGTTAATAAAACTGACGGAACAACCGTTGTTGTTGACAACCCAGCTGAATTTCCAGAACCAGTAACGATTGAATCTGTGGAAGAACCTTATGTTAAAGCGCAAATCATGGTGCCAAACGATTATGTAGGAGCAGTAATGGAATTATCACAACGTAAACGTGGCGAATTCATTACAATGGATTACTTAGATGATTATCGTGTAAACGTAGTTTATGAAATTCCGTTATCTGAAATCGTGTTTGACTTTTTCGATAAATTGAAATCAAGTACAAAAGGCTATGCATCCTTAGATTACGAAATGGCTGGCTATCGTACCAGCCGCCTAGTGAAAATGGATATTCTATTAAATGCTGAAAAAGTGGATGCGTTAAGCTTTATTGTTCACCGAGATTTCGCATTTGAGCGTGGGAAAGCGATTGTTGAGAAATTGAAAAAACTAATTCCACGTCAACAGTTTGAAGTCCCAGTTCAAGCGGCGATTGGTCAAAAAATTGTGGCTCGTTCAGATATTAAAGCCTTACGCAAAAACGTACTGGCTAAATGCTATGGTGGCGATGTTTCTCGTAAACGTAAATTGTTAGAGAAACAAAAAGAAGGGAAGAAACGGATGAAACAAATTGGGTCCGTGGAAGTTCCTCAAGAAGCCTTTATGGCGGTTCTGAAAATGGATGAGGATGAGCCGAAGAAATAACTTATCAAAAAAGTACCTCAGTCTGAGCTGAGGTGCTTTTTTTTTTTTGAAAATATAAATTAAAGTAAACTATAGTTTAAAATAAAACACGCAAAATTGCGTGCTTTTTTATATTGTGATAGTATATACATACGAAAGCTTATAAATAATCAAAATAATTTTGCAAATCAAGTAAATAAGGAGAGAACAAATGGCTGGAACAATAAAAGAAATTGCTGAAAAAGCAGGAGTATCTAGGGGAACTGTGGATCGAGCATTGAATAATCGCGGCCGAATCAATCCTGAGGTTGCTGAAAAAATTAAAACAATAGCGAAAGAAATGAACTATGTTCCGAAGAAAAAAAAGATGGCCAAAGAAGAACCAATCAAATTAGGTGTTGTGACACAATTGGCAAAATCTTCTTTTATGATTCCAATTCGATCAGGTTTACAAGCAGTTATAGGTGATCTAAAAAAAAGAAATATTGATTGCTTTTTAGAGGAAATAGACGGGGTCGATGAAGCGGCGCAGTTACAGGCACTTGAACGCTTGTTAGAACTTGGTGTAAAAGGAATTGCCATCATGCCAGTTGATAGTGTGGCGATTAGGGAAAAAATCAATCAGCTTACGGAACAAGGCATTAAGGTCATCACATTCAATTCGGACATTGTTGGTAGTAAACGTCAATGCTTTGTCGGAATGGATAACTTTAAAAGCGGGAAGACAGCTGCTGGATTATTAGGAATGTTGACAAAAGGAGAGGGAGATGTCCTAGCTATTACTGGATATTTTGGAAATAGTGTGAATAGTTTACGAGTTGCTGGTTTTGTTGAAGAATTGAAACAGTCATTTCCACAATTGAAATTAACAGGTGTTCAAAGCAGTTTTGATTCGAGCGATGAAGTCGAAAAGATTTTAAGTGACACATTAGAGAACTATACTAATTTAAAAGGCGTCGTTGTGTTTTCAGGAGGTCAAGCAGGAATTGCTCGTGTGTTGAAAAAAAGGGCAGGTAAAGACAGACCGTATGTGATTATCTATGATTTAACTGAGAAAAATATCGAGATGCTGAAAAAAAATCAAGTTGATTTTCTAATTGATCAAGATGGTTTTACGCAGGGCTATCGTTCTTTGCTATTATTAGCGAATCAACTACAGAACAATAAAATTATGACAGAAGAGATGTTATTTACAGATATCATTATTAAAACAAAATATAATCTTTAACAGAAGTGTGAAGCTTGCTGTAAAGCAATTCATGCTTCTTTTTTTGCGTTCTTTTGAAATGCACGCAAAATGATGTGCTAATTTAATGTTGCACGCATTTTGAAAGCGTGCTATAATTCGTTTGTAAATAATAGAAGAACGAAGAAGAGGTGGATCTATGAGTTATATTAGCTTTGATCAATCAAAAGAATTTGATCTAGCTCTTTTAGGTAGAGTGGCTATCGATTTTAACCCTGCCTATAATGAGCAAGTTAAAGAAGAATTTAAGCCTTTAAAAAATGTTCATATGTTTGAAAAGTTTGTGGGAGGTTCTCCTGCAAATATTTCCGTGGGTATCACCAAACATGGGATGAAAGCTGGCTTCATTGGGAAAGTATCCGATGACCAGTTCGGAGAATATGTTATTGATTACTTTAATGAGCAAGGCATTGATACTTCTCAGATAAGTAAAGCACAGCATGGCGAAAAGTTGGGTCTGACTTTTACAGAAATGCTATCACCTAAAGAAAGTAGTATTTTAATGTATCGGAACCAAGCTGCGGATTTACAACTAAGTGTCGAAGATATCGATGAAGATTATTTGAAACGTTCAAAAGCCTTATTAATTTCAGGAACTGCTTTGGCGGAAAGCCCTTCAAGAGAAGCCGTGTTAAAAGCTGTGATGTTAGCGAAAAAAAACAACGTCAAAATTATTTTTGATATCGACTATCGAGAATACAATTGGAAAAATGTGGATGAAATCACTATTTATTATTCAATAGTTGCGAAAGAATCAGATATTATTATGGGCTCGAGAGAAGAATTTGATTTAACTGAAAGATTGATTCAACCAAATATGACAGATGATGAAAGCGCTGTTTTTTGGCATAATTGTGGCGCTCAAATAGTCGTTATTAAACACGGAATGAAAGGCTCAACAGCTTATACAGCAGATCAACAACAGTTTTCAATTAAACCATTTCCAGTGGAGGCACGCAAGGGATTTGGTGGTGGTGATGGCTATGCAGCTGGATTTTTATATGGTTTATTTGAAGGTTGGGAAATTATCGATTGCTTGGAGTTTGGCTCAGCGGAAGCTTCGATGATGGTCAAAAGTAACAATTGCTCAGATTCTTTACCAACGACGCAAGAAGTAAAAGAGTTCATTAAACTGGAGAAGGAAATATACGGCGAAATGATCGCTAGGATTTAAGGTGGATAAAATGGAAAAGACGATTCGTTTAACGACAGCACAAGCATTATTAAAATTTTTGAATCAACAATATATCAGCATTGATGGAAAAGAAACACCTTATGTGGAAGGAATCTTTCATGTATATGGTCATGGGAATGTTTTAGGGATTGGTCAAGCGTTAGAACAAGATCCGGGACATTTAAAAAGTTACAGTGGAAAAAACGAACAAGGGATGGCTCATGCTGCTATCGCTTTTGCTAGACAAAGTTTACGTAAGAAAATATTCGCAGTTTCAGCGTCTGCTGGTCCAGGTTCAGCTAATTTATTGACTGCTGCTGGAACCGCCTTCGCTAATAATATACCTGTATTGTTTCTGCCAGCAGATACGTTTGCTACTCGGCAACCAGATCCCGTATTACAGCAGTTGGAACATGAATCAAGTGTAACTTTTTCTACCAACGATGCTTTCCAAGCGGTTTCTCGCTATTGGGATCGTATTAATCGGCCAGAACAACTGATGTCAGCATTGCTACGAGCATTTGAAGTTATGACCAATCCTGCAACTACAGGACCTGCCACCATTTGTTTGCCACAAGATGTTGAGTCAGAAGCCTATGATTATCCAGTAGAGTTTTTTAGAAAAAGAGTTCATTATATCGATCGACGGATGCCGACAATTCGTGAGCTTGAAACAGCTAGTCACTTGATAAAGGATAGTAAACACCCAGTAATTATTGTGGGGGGCGGTTGCAAGTATTCAGAAGCAGGTGAGAGCCTTCAGAAAATTTCTCAAGTTCATCAGATACCTTTGGTTGAAACACATGCTGGTAAATCAACTGTTTCATGGGAATTTGAAAATAATCTTGGAGGCTTGGGAATTTTAGGTACCTCGGCTGCTAATAAAGCTGTTCAGCAAGCGGATTTGATTATTGGAATTGGCACGCGTTATACGGATTTTACCACTGCATCAAAAAGTATTTTTAATTTTGAACAATCAAAAATGATAAATATTAACGTAAGTCGACCACAGACTTACAAAATGGAAGCGTTTCAAATTGTGGGAGATGCTCGAGCAACCTTAGAAGGAATTCTGCCAATGATTGAAGGATATCGGACGGCTTATGGTGAAAAAATCACTGAACTGAAGAACGAATGGGTGAAAGAGCGGGAGCGATTAAAAACAACTCATTTTAAACGGAAAGATTTTGATCCGGAAATCAAAAACCACTTTACACAGGATATTTTAAATGATTATGCTGATTCTTTGAATACAACTCTGACACAAACAGAGGTTTTCGTTCATCTGAATGATTTTGTCGAAGATGATGCGATTGTGATTGGTTCGGCAGGGTCATTACCAGGAGATATGCAACGATTGTGGAATCCTGTAAAGGAAAATACTTATCATTTAGAGTATGGCTATTCTTGTATGGGCTATGAAATTGCTGGTGCAATGGGGGTACGGCTTGCTAATCCTAATCAAGAGGTTTACGCATTAGTCGGTGACGGTAGTTTTTTGATGTTGCATAGCGAACTGGTCTCTGCATTACAATATGACAAAAAAATCAATATTGTTCTGTTCAATAATTCTGGGTTCGGATGCATTAATAATCTGCAAATGGAGAATGGCGGTGTAAGTCAAGGGACGGAATTTAGAAATACCAAAGGCGAAATTATGAATATCAATTATGCTAAAATCGCTGAAGGATATGGTGCCAAAGCGTATCAAGTCCATTCGATTGAAGAACTAAAACAGGCGATTGTCGACGCGAAAAACCAAATGCAATCGACATTGATTGAAATAAATGTTCTTCCTAAAACGATGACTGCTGGTTACGATGGTAGTTGGTGGAATGTCGGTGTTGCTGAAGTATCAGAAAAACCAGCGATTCAAGAAGCATACCAAGTTAAAAAAGAAAAACTTGCAACTGCTAGAAAATATTAGGTATTCGTCATACAACCAAAAAGTTAGGAGCGAATGAATTGAAAAAAACATTGAAACATCAACCGTTGATAAAAGAACTAGCTCCCGGTGTTCGACAAGTTCAAAATATTCGAAAAAACAACACTGATTTACAGTATATTGAGTTTCAAGTTCTTGAATTAGATAATGGAGCAATGTATCAAGAAGCTGGTAATGAACTGGAAGTTTGTATCGTCGTATTAACTGGCAAAATCAATGTTAAGGTGGACGATAAATGGTACGAGAATTTAGGTAAACGAACCTCTGTTTTTGAAAAAATTCCGACAGATAGTATCTATATCCCAGCAAAAACGTCGTTTGAACTAATAGCAACTTCTGCTACTGTTCGTTTGGCCCTTTGTTATTCGCCAGCTAAAAAAACGTTGCCAGTGCACGTGATTACCGCTGAGGAAAATACAGTTGAAAAACGAGGGATATATCAGAATAAACGACTAGTGCATAACATTTTACCAGACAATGTCGACACTGCCAGTAGTTTGTTGGTGGTTGAAGTCTACACTGAAGGTGGCAACTTTTCTAGCTATCCACCACACAAACATGACCAAGAAAATTTACCTGACGAATCTTATTTAGAAGAGACGTATTATCATGAGCTGAATCCAGAGCAAGGATTTGTTTTTCAACGAGTATATACAGAGGATGGTTCTATAGATGAAACGATGACTGTAGAGCATCAAAATGTTGTGGAAGTACCTAAGGGATATCATCCTGTCGGCGTGCCAGATGGCTACACCTCTTATTATTTAAATGTGATGGCAGGACCTGAACGAATTTGGAAGTTTCATAACGAGAAAAAACACGAGTGGATTTTAAATCGGAACGAATTGACTAACAATTAGAAATAAAAAATAAGTAGACTTTTTTTAGGAGGAAAATAAATGACTCGATTTTTAAAGAATTATATAGGTGGCCGCTGGGTAACAAGTACAGCCACTGAATTTGAAGAAGTGATCAATCCGGCAACAGAAGAAGCATTAGTAAATGTTCCATTATCTAGTGAAGCAGAAACTGCAGAAGCAATCAGAGTAGCGGATGAGGCTTTTCAAACATGGAAAAAAGTAAGTGTTCCAGTTCGTGGCCGCTATCTTTTCAAATTGCATCATTTATTGATGACGAATAAAGAAGAGCTAGCACGATTAATTACGCTTGAAAATGGAAAATCTTTGTCAGAATCATTAGGTGAGGTTCAGCGAGGGATTGAAAATGTCGAGCACGCAGCGAGCATTACGAATTTAATAATGGGTGATTCTCTATCCACAGCGGCTACAGATATTGAAATTACCAATTACCGTTATCCCATCGGTGTTGTTGGGGGAATTACTCCTTTCAATTTTCCGATGATGGTACCGTTTTGGATTTTCCCAATGGCGTTAGCAGCAGGGAATACGGTGGTGCTGAAGCCTTCCGAAAAAACGCCATTATTGATGGAAAAAATTGTTGAATTAATAGAAGAAGCAGGATTTCCAAGTGGCGTCTTTAATGTTGTCTATGGGGCACACGATGTTGTTAATACTTTATTGCGTGATCCATTAGTAAAAGGAATTAGCTTTGTGGGCTCAAAAAATGTTGGTGAATATGTCTATAAAGAAGGAACAAAAAATCTGAAACGAGTCCAGGCACTAACTGGCGCAAAAAATCATGTTATCGTTTTAAAAGATGCCAACCTTGATCGTGCAGTAAAAGACATTATCGGTGGCTCTTTTGGATCAGCCGGTGAACGCTGTATGGCTGCTTCGGTGATCGTTGTAGAAGAAACTATTGCAGATCAATTCGTTGAAAAATTTAAGGCTGCAGCACAGACGATAAAAATTGGAAATGGTCTGGAAGAAGGAGTCTTTTTAGGCCCCATGATTCGAAAAGAGGCGCAGCAACGAACATTTGATTACATTCAAAAAGGTATTGATGAAGGAGCGGACTTATTGTTAGATGGCCGTGAAAATATTCCTGAAAAAGGCTACTTCGTGGGACCTACGATCTTTGATCGTGTCACGATGGACATGAAGATTTGGCAAGATGAAATTTTTGCACCCGTTGCCTCAATTGTTCGAGTGAAAAATCTAGAAGCAGCAGTTACACTGACCAATCAATCAGAATTTGCTAACGGTTCATGTCTCTATACGAGTAATGCTTCAGCTATCCGTTACTTTAGAGAGAATGTTGATGCAGGAATGTTAGGCATCAACTTAGGTGTACCAGCACCAATGGCTTGGTTTGCTTTTTCTGGCTGGAAACACTCTTTCTATGGTGACTTACACGCCAATGGAAAAGACAGTGTAGAATTTTATACACATCGAAAAGTTGTGACCGCTCGATACGCTCCTAGCGAAATAAACTAGTTTTACTTCGAAGCTCTGTCAAAGGAGCTTCGAAGATTCTATGATTAAAGCGGTGAAAGTATCTTTTGTTAGTACAAATGTAAGACAGGACTTTCTGAAAATAATGATTGACTAAATTAAATTGTAAGCGTATACATAATGCGCATAAAATAAAGAAATCGGAGGACAAATAATTGAAAGTAAAAGTAGGCGTAATTGGTACAGGGGCGATTGGAATCGAACATATTAACAGAATTAATCACAAGACACAAGGCGCTTTTGTAACAGCAGTATCAGATATTAATGTTGAAGCGGCAAGCAAAATTGCTGAGGAGATTGGGGCTCAATTTTTCAAAACAGGCGAAGAATTAATTGCTTCTGAAGAAGTGGAAGTTGTTGTTGTTACTTCCTGGGACCCAACACACGAAAAATATGTCTTGGAAGCAATCAAGCATGGAAAATACGTATTCTGCGAAAAACCATTAGCAATGGATGCCGCAGGATGTCGCCGAATTGTAGATGCAGAAGTCGCTTATGGTAAAAAATTGGTACAGGTGGGCTTCATGCGTCGATACGATCGTGGCTACATTGAGTTGAAAGAAGCAATTGAATCAAAACAGTATGGTGAAGCTCTGATGCTCCATTGTGCGCATAGAAATCCAAGCGCTGATGAAAATTATAAGACGCCAATGGCAATCAGTAATACTGCAATCCATGAAATCGATGTTCTTCGTTGGCTATTAGACGAAGATTATGCCTCAGTGCAAATGATTTTACCAAAGAAAACCAGTCATACACATGCAGATTTACATGATCCTCAATTACTGATTTTCCAGACGAAATCAGGTGTAACAATTGATTTAGAAATTTTTGTTAATTGTCGTTTTGGCTACGACATTAAGTGTGACGTAGTTTTTGAAACGGCAGAAGTCGGAATGACGGATCCAGCCTATACCAAAATTAAAGCTGCGGAGAAAAATTACACACCAATTTCGCCCGACTGGCAAACGCGTTTTTTAGATGCGTATGATTACGAATTTAAGTTATGGGTTGATTCAATTAAAAACGATAAACTTGTTGGTCCAACTGCTTGGGATGGCTACGTGGCAGCAATCACAATGATGGCTTGTCATGAATCTCGTGAGTCAGGGGAAAAAGTAATGATTGAAATAGATGAACAACCAGCGTTATATACCAAATAATTCTTAAAAAAAGGAGGGGTTTTGTGGAAAATATTAGAGTAGGAATCGTAGGACTAGGTAGATTAGGCAAGGTACACGCAAAAAATTTATCTTCTGCTGTTAGTGGCTGTGAGCTTACGGCCGCCTGTAGTTTAGTTGAATCAGAATTAGCATTTGCACAGAAGGAGTTAGGTGTTAAGTATACGTTTTCTAGTTATGAAGAAATGGTTCAAAGCGCTGTAATTGATGCCGTTTTTATTGTTTCACCTTCAGGATTCCACTGTGAACAAGTCCGTTTAGCTATGGAAAATGGGAAACACGTATTTACTGAAAAACCATTGGGAATTGAAATTGAGGACATAAAAAAAACACAAGAGGTTATTGAAAAATATCCCGAGCAAGTATTTATGTTAGGTTTCATGCGCCGTTACGATGAATCTTATCAGTATGCGAAAAAAATGGTAGAAGACGGGGAAATTGGGGAAGTCACGTTAATCCGTTGTTATGGAATTGATCCGAGTGATGGACTGGAAAGCTTCGTTAAGTTTGCAATGAACAATGATAGTGGCGGTTTATTTCTAGATATGGCGATTCACGATATTGATTTGGTTCGTTGGTTTACTGGTCAAGAGGTAGAACAAGTTTGGGCAATTGGTAAAAATGCTGCATATCCAGAATTAGATCAAGTCGGTGAATTGGAAACCGGAGCAGCTATGATGAGTCTTAAAGATAAAACAATGGCTTTACTAGTTGCTGGAAGAAATGCTACACATGGTTACCATGTCGAAACAGAAATCATGGGCACCAAAGGGATGTTACGAGTAGCGCAAGTACCTGAAAAAAATTTAGTGACTGTTATGAATAATCAAGGGGTTGTGCGACCTTGCTCTCAAAACTTTCCAGAAAGATTTAGAGAAGCATTCATTCGAGAAGCACAAGAATTTATTTCCTGTATTCAAGAAAAACGTCAACCAGCAGTTAATGCAGAAGATGGTCTACAATCAACAAAAATTGCATTAGCTTGTCAAGAATCATTTGATACGAATCGTTTGGTACAACTATAAATGAAGTAGGAGAGTGACATAATGGCGAAACAAATTCAACTAGCTATTGCGCCGATTGCATGGACAAATGATGATATGCCAGAGCTAGGAAGCGAAAATACGTTTGAACAATGCGTTAGTGAGATGGCGCTAGCTGGATTCAAAGGTACGGAGATTGGTAACAAGTATCCAAAAGATCCACAGGTTTTAAAACAATATTTAGATATTCGTGGACTAAAAGTAGCGAGTGCTTGGTTTAGTACATTTTTAACAACAAAACCTTTCGAAGAAACCGCGGAAGACTTCAAAAAACATCGAGATTTCTTACATGCAATGGATGCTAAGGTTATTGTTGTGGCTGAACAAGGACACAGCATACAAGGAATTATGACGGCTCCTGTTTTTAATGAGAAACCAATTTTTTCTGATGAAGAGTGGCAAAAACTAGCTGAAGGATTAGAAAAACTAGGAGACTTGGCACATGAAAAAGGTATGGAGATTGTTTACCATCACCATATGGGGACAGGAGTCCAAACGACTGAAGAAATCGATCGATTAATGAAAATGACGGATCCGACAAAAGTTAAATTATTGTTTGACACTGGCCATCTTGTCTTCTCAGGAGAAGATCCAATCGCAATCTATCAGCGCTATCAAGACCGGATTAAACACATTCACTTCAAAGATATTCGCCAACAAATGGCAGAGGAAGTCAGAACAGAAGAAGATAGCTTCTTAAAGGCCGTGAAAAAAGGCGTCTTTACAGTCCCTGGGGATGGTATGATTGATTTCAAACCAATTTGGTCAGCAATCGAAGAGAGTGGCTATAGAGGTTGGATTGTAGTTGAAGCGGAACAAGATCCTGCCAAAGCCAATCCGTTTGAATATGCCGTCAAAGCACGAAACTATATCCGAAAGGTCGCCGATCTTTAATCTAATCGAGAAGGAGCTAGACAATGAATCTATTTTCAATAATCAGTTTCCTAGTAATTGTCATCTGCGTATGGATTTTTGCCTATTCTCGATCCAGAAGTGTAGATACTTCTGGATCAGAAGGTTTCTTCATGGGTGGCCGAAGCTTAACAGCCTTACCGATTGCTGGGACAATTATTATGACCAACCTATCCACAGAGCAAATTGTTGGACAAAACGGTCAAAGCTATCATGCAGGAATGGAAGTTATGGCTTGGGAAGTAACTGCTGCAATTGCAATTGTCGCATTGGCAGTCATTTTTTTACCAAAATATTTTAAATACGGTATTAATACGGTTTCAGATTTCATTGAAATTCGTTATGATACAGTTACAAAACGAATTATTTCAATCTTGTTTATTGTTACCTATATGATTTCTTTTTTACCAGTAGTTCTTTATTCTGGGTCACTAGTATTCAATAAGATTTTTCATATTGATGAGCTGCTGGGTGTCGAACCTATTGTCGCAATCATTCTTGTGGCGATGGTGATTGGTATTGTTGGGATTCTTTATCTGCTGATTGGCGGCCTATCTTTAAGTGCCAATAGCGATTCGATTTATGGCGTTGGTTTATTGGTTTGTGGTTTGTTGGTTCCAATACTAGGTTTAATGAAACTGGGTGATGGCAGTTTTATTGGTGGGATTGAACAGGTTGTTGAAAACACACCATGGTTACTGAACTCTGTAGGTGCAATTGATTCTGCTGTTGTACCATGGCCAACATTATTTACAGGGATGTTGTTTAATAATTTGTATTTCTGGTGTACCAATCAGATGATTGTTCAAAAAGCACTTTCAGGAAAAAATTTAGCAGAAGCACAAAAAGGGGCTTTTTTAGTGGGGATTTTCAAAGTGTTTGGCGCATTATTCTTAGTATTTCCAGGAATTGTTGCAAGAAATCTTTTTGGGGATGCGTTGATGTCCAATCCTGATAACGCATATCCATATTTAGTAACTGAAGTTTTACCAAAAATGCTTTTCGGCATTTTTGCTGCAGTTATTTTTGGGGCAATTTTATCTTCCTTTGCGGGGGCTTTAAATGCAACCTCGACTCTGTTTTCGCTAGATTTTTACAAACCAATTATCAATAAGAAAGCAGATGACAAACAAATTGCTCGTGCGGGAAAAACAGTTACAGTTATTGTAGGGATTATTTCAATTATCGTTGCACCGTTTATTTCTTTTGCACCAGCTGGATTGTATCAATTTGTTCAAGAGTTTAATGGATTATACAATATGCCATTGTTAGTGATTATACTTTTTGCATTTTATTCCAAAAAAGCAACTGCTTTTGGAGCAAAAATGACAATTGCTATCCATATTGTTTTGTATGCGCTATCAAAAGTGTTTTTGAAAGATATCCATTTTTTATATGTCTTAAGCCTGCTCTTCTTCTTAGACATTCTTATTTTAATAGTAGTTTCTAAAATAAAACCAGATGGCGAATTTGTTTTAAATTCTTTTGATACGAAAGTAAATATTGAACCTTGGAAACATACAAAACTTGTCGCAAGTATATTAGTTGTCGTGGTTATCCTAACCTATGCAGCATTTTCACCAATCGGATTTGCTAGATAAAAATATTTCATGAATGAGGAGAAGTTTATGAGCAAAAACATATTGATTATTTGTGAGACAGGAATTAGTGCATCGCTGTTAGTTTCAAAATTACTTGAAGCAATTAGGGAAAAAGAGTTATCTTATGATTTAGATTATGCGCCTGTTTGTCGGATTGAGGAAAAACTTGGTTATAAAGAGTATGATGTGTTAATGTTGACCCCACAAGTCGCTCGTGTCAAAGAAAAAGTGGAAAAATATTTAGAAGGCTGTCAGGGGCAGGTTGTTTTTATCGATCAAGAAGATTTTCGTTATATGAACACAGAGAAGATACTCGCAAGTATCGAAAAGTAAGATTTAGAGAGTGGGACATCAGTCAACTTTGGTTGATGTCTTGCTTTTTTATTGTGTTCAAAAAGAGCAGAATCAAAATCTTACGTTTTATAGTGAGTACCAAATACTTTTATAGAAATAAAGCTAAAGTCATTATTTTAGTAAAAAATAGATTAATTTACTAAAATAATATATAATAAAGGTAAAACTAGGAGGGAAGCATATGACGTGTATTTCATTATCGATTTTAAATCAAGAACAAGAAGTTAGAAAAGCTAAGATAGATGATTCAGATTCTTTGAAAGAGTTAACTATTACAGGAAAAGATTTTGTTTGTTTAGCTGCTCGGGATTGTCAATTACAAGACGGCGATGTGATTCAAGTTTGTTTAGATACGCCCAATACTTATTTAATGGTGAAGTTAGATGCTACGCTTGATAGCAGTTTGATTTATGTTCCAGAACAAAAATGGACGTTTCCAATCATAAAAAATGAAAACGCTATCGAAGCGCGAGCAGCGTATCGTTTTGAAACCAAGAAACCTTATATAAGTGTGCGTATTGCCACTAAAGAAGAAATTAAGAGTTATCGTAATTGGGCGTTAAATCCGCATGATTTACAACATTTTACTGGTGCGTATCCTCATGCATCTGCCAACGTGGAAACGCGAAATGATGCTACTTTTTTTGCTTGTAATGCGATTGACGGTACCTTCGCTAATCTTTATCATGGGCCGTATCCTTATCAATCATGGGGGATTAATCAGCAATTAGATGCCGCATTAAAAATTGAATTTGGGCGTGAAGTCTTGTTGGATAAAGTGATCTTAACATTACGAGCGGACTTTCCTCATGATAATTATTGGCAACAAGTGACTTTAAAATTTTCCGACGGTACACATGAAGTTTTTAAAACTGTTAAGACTGAGCAACGCCAGAGCTTTACCTTTGCGAAACGGGCAGTGGAGTGGGTGATACTAACAGAGTTAATTCAAGCAGATGAACCATCACCATTTCCAGCATTAACACAAATTGAATTATTTGGTCAAAACAAATAAAAAATAAGGACGGTTCCTTTATAGGAGCGGTCCTTATTTTTTATTTCTGGCGTGGGCTAGTTGTCGATTGGCGGACAACCAATTCTGTGTTTAACAGGACTCTACGAGGAATGCTAGGCATTTGAATTCGTTTGTGCAATAAATTAATGCCTGTCTCGCCCATTTCTTCAGTAAAGGCATGGACAGAGGATAGCGGCGGTGAGACATATTGAGAAATAGAGATATCATTGATCCCCATGACACTAATTTCTTCAGGAACCTTTATACCGTGTGCGGCTAACGTATGTATCACACCGATTGCAAAGGCGTCATTATAAGCAAGAATCGCAGTAGGTAAATCATTTCCCCATTTCTCTAACGCTTCTTCTGTCAATTGTTCCCCTGTTTTGACATCCAACATGCCATTTTCTTTTAAGATAAAATAATCTTCGTTAAACAAGTGATAATGCTGCATAATGTCAAGATAAGCATTGGTTGTCGGTGTTTTATAGCGACGGAAACCATACATATTTTCGCTTTCTTCGGCACCAATAAAGGCAATTTTTTCGTGGCCCAATTCCAAAAGATGGGTTAAGGCAATCTCGGTTGCTTGATAAAAATCAGTATTTACAGAATCAAATTCTTCCAATGGGAAATTACTGCCAATTACACAAAGATTGGGATGCAGTTGCTGCAACTCTTGTAACGTCTTTTGAGTGAATTTGCCAATTGCCAAAATGCCATCAATCCCTTGAAGGTTATGTTGTTCCAATTGAGAAACTTTTAGAATATTGTAACCTAACTCTTCGGCCCGTTTTTCAGCGCCTAAACGAATCGACATATAGTAAATATCCGTTAGTTCTTCGTCATCTGAACGCCACTGAACGACGGCAATCGAAGGCTCTTGCGGAGCTGTTTGTACGGAAAGGTTAGGTGTCAGTTGCTCCTGCTGTTTGTTTTTATTTTTAGTTTTATATTTCGTATAATTCAGGGTTTCTGCTGCTTCAAAAATTTTTCGCTTGGTTTCCTCTGTAACGGATAAGTTTGGATCATAGTTCAGAACTCGCGATACAGTTGAAATTGAAACATTCGCGACTTTTGCGATATCTGTAATAGTTGCCATTCTAAATGCCTCCTTCTCAAGTACTATTATAGCATATAGTATATTTCTTTTTAGTAAAAAAAAGCAAGAAAAAGCTTTTTTTACTTTTTTTTAGCAAAAACTATTGATTTTTTGACTAAAAAAATATACTATAAAGTCAAAGAAAGCGCTTTAATTCGATGGAGAAGGTGGTTTAGTGAAAAGATTTTCACTTTTTTTACTAATTTTACTTGCTTTAACAGGTTGTAAATCCGGTGAAAAAGAATTTGATGAAGAGTCTCTTCAAAATCTAAAGGAAACGGCACAGTCTTATTCAGAAACAGAATTACAAAATGGTGACGTTCGTTTAAATGAATATATTTCCTTGAAAGGGGAGATTGTTGAGAGTGACAGTCGTTCCAGTTTAATAAAAAAAGGTGATCGTTTTATTTTGAAAAGTGGTTCTAGTAAATATCAAGTTTTTAATGAGCAAAAGAAAAAATTGAAGATTGGTGACGAAGTGACAGTTTACGGAGAATATTACGGCTTTTTGAAAGGGACATTAATTGAAAGTGAGGAGAATCATGATTCAGCCACGAATTAGACAGAATCCTTTTGAAACATACGAAGAAGTTGCAGAAGGATTTGAAGATTTATTAGCGCCACTGGAATTGTTTTTTGATCGAGAATATCAAGGTCATCTGGATTTAGGGACACACGGGACAGTTTATTCTAAAGGAACACGTGATGCGGAGGCATTTTTACGACCATTATGGGGACTAGGTCCTTATGTAACGCAAAATGAAAGTGAGTATTTGAATGAATTTCTAACGGGAATTATCGAAGGAACCGATCCTGAGAGTTCATCTTATTGGGGAAAAACAAAAGATTATGATCAATTGATTGTTGAGATGGCAGCATTAAGTACATTTCTTTTGTTAAACAAAGAAAAAACGTGGGACCAATTAACAAAAGAACAGCAAAACAATTTACACAGTTGGCTGATACAAGCCAATGAAAACATTATTCCGCCAAATAATTGGCATTTCTTTAGAGTGTTGCTGAATTTAGCGATGAAACATTGTGAAATGCCGTATTCAAAAGAACAGATTGCTGTTGATTTGGCTGTAATTGATCGTTTTTATGTCGGTAATGGTTGGTATTATGACGGAGTCGAGACACAAGTTGATTATTATGTTTCTTTTGCTATTCATTATTATAGTTTATTGTATTGTCGTTTTGCCCCGGAAGATACCGCAAGAGTGGCTATTATGAAGGAACGAGCAACTTTGTTCGCGCAAGAGTTTAAATATTGGTTTACTCAGCCAGGAGAAGCGATTCCCTTCGGACGTAGCTTAACGTATCGTTTTGCTCAAGTGTCATTTTTTAGTGCCTTAGTTTTTGCAGATGTTGAAGCATTGCCGTGGGGTGAGATCAAAGGTCTAATCAGCCGACATCTTCATCAATGGATGAACAAAGATATTTTTACAACAGATGGATTATTGTCGGTAGGTTATGATTATCAAAATATGGTCTTTGCCGAAGGCTATAATGGTCCTGGTTCACCTTATTGGGCCTTTAAAACATTTATTTTGTTAGCGGTTCCAAAAGATCATCCTTATTGGCAAGCAGAAACACAGCCTATTAGCTTTCCAGAAAAACACTTACCTTCACCAGAAAGTCGGAACTACTATCAAGTAAATGATGCAGGGACACATGGTTTAATGTTTCCAGCGGGACAATTTATTAATTATCAAGCTCATGCGCATGATAAATATAGTAAATTTGTTTATTCTTCCCATTTTGGTTTCAGTACTATAAAGAGTGATTATTGGTATTACGAAGGTGCTTATGATAATTGCTTGGCTTTAGCTGAAGACGACCACTATTTCCGCACGAAAGGATTAGATGATCAGTACGAAATTCTTGATGATCGTATCATTCATCAATGGCATCCTTGGTCCGATGTAGCAATCAAAACGACAATTGTACCATTAGAAGGCCAACATTTACGGATCCACGAAATTGAGACACAACGTGCATTAGTGGCTTATGAAGGTGGCTTCTCAATCCCGCTCTTCGATGAAAAGGTCACTTGTGTTTCTGATCAAATGGCTGAGGTAAAAAATGCAAAAGGTGTGTCAAAAGTAGAAAATATCAACGGCTTTTCTGAAGCTGCGATTATTCGAACAGAACCGAATACAAATTTACTTTATCCATTAACGGAGTTGCCATATTTGAAAGCAAACTTGTCGAAAGGGAAACATCTTTTAATTTCATTGGTGACAGGCGTACTACCGAATGAGCAAATTGAGCCAGTTAAAGTTAGGTTAAAAGAAAATCAGCTTTTAGTTGAAGAAAAAGTTGTAATTTTGGGGAATTAGGGGGAGAAATACACAATGACAGAAAATGGACAGATTGAGTGGTTGCCGAAGCAAATCAGTTTTGCTTTAAACAAAGTTCGAGGAAATTTAGAGACATTTAAAGAATTAGTTCCACCCGCGGCAAGTTTAAATCAAATTTATTATCCTGAAGAAAATATTGACTGGACGGCCAGCTTTTGGCCAGGAATGTTATTTTTAGCAAAGGAATTAACAAATTCAACAGAGTTCGATGAAGTGATTACCACACAGATGGCTTCTTTTCAACATCGCTTGGATGAACAAATTGAGCTGGAAACACATGATATAGGCTTTTTGTATATTTTAACAGCAATTGCCGATTATCAAGTCAATGGTCATGAGGCCTCAAAAGAAATGGCCTTGCAAGCTGCGGACTTATTAATGAAACGTTATTCACCAAAAGCCAAGATTATTCAAGCTTGGGGGAATTTAGACGATCCAGAGCAACGAGGTAGAATGATTATTGATTGTTTAATGAACTTACCATTATTATACTTTGCAGCAAAAATGACTGGCAAGCAAGAGTATTATGAAGCTGCCTACAATCATGCGAAACAAACACAAAAATATATTGTGCGAGAAAATCACACCACGTTCCATACGTATTATTTTGATACGGAAACAGGCGAAGCTTTATACGGTAAGACGCAACAAGGATATTCAGACGATTCTTGTTGGGCTCGCGGCCAAGCCTGGGGAATTTACGGCTTTACGTTAAGTTATTTATATACAGGAGATAGTAGTTTTCTGGAAACAGCAAAAAATGTTGCTGATTACTTTATTCAAGAATTACCAGAGGACAAAATCTGTTACTGGGATTTAATTTTCAATGAAGGGAGTGAAGAAGAACGTGATAGCTCATCTGCTGCAATTGCTGCATGTGGCTTACTAGAATTATCTCGTCAGCTTCCATTAAATGATGAAAAACATGGCTATTATGAAAAGGTTGCGCTAGAACTATTACAAGCATTAGCGGAAAAGTATACAACGGTTTTACGACCAGAGTCGAACGGCCTATTGCTTCATGGTGTCTATGATAAAAAAACAAATACAGGAGTCGATGAATGCATGATTTGGGGCGACTACTTTTATTTGGAAGCGTTAACTCGTTTAGCGAAAAGCTGGTATTCTTTTTGGTAATTCATGGAGGAAAACTCCTAAAAAATAATAAATAGCGGAGGTAGTACAAATGAAATTTTGGAAAAAAGGCTTAACAGCGGCAGCGTTGTTAGCGGTGGCGGCAGTAACTTTAACAGCATGTGGTGGTTCAAGTGAAAAGAAAGCAACTGAAAAGAGTGAAGATGGCAAAACAAAATTAACAGTAACTACTTGGAATTATGACACGACCCCAGAATTTGAGAAATTATTCAGAGCTTTTGAAGCGGAAAATCCTGATATCACTATTGAACCGGTGGACATTGCTTCAGATGATTATGACACAAAAGTAACAACGATGCTTTCATCAGGAGATACGACGGATATTTTAACCATGAAAAACTTACTTTCATATTCTAATTACGCGCTACGCAATCAATTGGTGGATTTAACCGATCACGTTAAAGATTTAGATATCGCACCTGCCAAAGCAAGTTACGAGATGTATGAAATCGATGGTAAAACCTATGCTCAGCCTTACCGTACAGATTTCTGGGTATTGTATTACAATAAAAAAATGTTTGATGAAGCCGGAATTGCCTATCCCGATAACTTAACTTGGGATGAATATGAAGCGTTAGCGAAAAAATTATCTAAACCAGAAGAACAAGTATATGGTGCCTATCAACATACTTGGCGCTCAACCGTTCAAGCGATTGCTGCTGCTCAAAACAATGCCAATTTGATTGAACCAAAATACAATTATATGGAAACTTATTATGATCGCGCATTGAGAATGCAAAAAGATCAATCACAAATGGATTTTGGAACAGCAAAATCAACAAAAGTAACGTATCAATCACAATTTGAAAATTCAAAAGCGGCGATGATGTACATGGGTAGCTGGTACATGGGGACTTTATTAACAAACATTGATGATGGCAAAACAAATGTCGAATGGGGGATTGCCGAAATACCACAACAAGAAAAAGGCAAAGCAACTACCTTTGGCTCACCGACAAGTTTTGCAATTAATAAAAACAGTAAAAAACAAAAAGCTGCTCAAAAATTCTTAGACTTTGCTTCAGGTAAAGAAGGTGCAAAACTTTTAGCAGAAGTAGGGGTGGTTCCTTCTTATAAAACAGATGAAATTGATAAAATCTACTTTGCAAGAAAAGGAATGCCTTCAGATGAAGTCTCACAAAAAGCCTTTAACCCAGATACAATTAATTTAGAATTCCCATCTGATAAAAACGGTGCCGCAATTGATAAAGTATTACAAGAAGAACATGATTTAATTATGGTCGGCGACGAAAAACCAAAAGATGGTATTGCTAACATGGAAAAACGTGTCAAAGCAGAGATAGACTAACTATTATTTCCTGCAAAAACACAAAAGATTGATGAAAAAAATAAGCTGAAATGAGTAACCTACAATGAATTTCAGCTTATTTTTTTAAATAAAGAATGTAGCTTGAGTTTGGAAGGAGGGCCTGTTAAGTTCACTTAACAGAATACAATTATGGAAATTACTTCAAAAACAAAAACAGCAAATAAATTGAGACGAAAAAATACGTGGACTGCGTTATCTTTTATCGCACCAAACTTTATTGGCTTTTTCCTCTTCACTTTAATCCCGGTTATCTGTTCACTGATTTTAGCTTTTATGAGTTGGGATTCTTTTTCAACTCCTGAATTTGTCGGAATGAAAAATTTCACCAAAATGATTCATGATGATACGTTTTGGATTTCGTTAAAACAAACGTTTATCTATACGATTGGTGTTGTTCCGTTAACATTGATTTGCTCATTAGGACTAGCGATTTTGTTGAATCGTAAAATTAGAGGGATGAAATTTTTTAGAACGGCTTTTTTCTTTCCTTATGTAACGTCATTAGTTGCGATTGCGGTCGTTTGGAATATGCTATTTCATCCAACAATGGGACCAATTAATCAATTTTTGAAATTATTTATTGAAAATCCTCCTGGCTGGACATCTAGTTCTACTTGGGCTTTACCAGCAATTATCATCGTTAGTGTGTGGCGCTTTATGGGGTATTATATGATTTTGTATTTAGCTGGTTTACAAAGTGTGCCAAGAGAATTATATGAAGCAGCGTCAATGGATGGCGCGGGTAAATGGAATCAATTTTTAAATGTTACCTTACCTTCACTACGACCAACGACCTTTTTCGTGACTATCATGCTTGTAATTAACTGTTTCAAAGTGTTTGACTTAGTTCAAGTTATGACTGGTGGTGGACCAGGACGTGCAACGAATGTGTTAGTTTACGAAATTTACAATGAAGCCTTTGTCAAATTTAATTTTGGTTATGCATCAGCCATTGCGATGGTCTTATTCATCATCGTTCTAGCGATTACTGTGGCCCAATTTAAATGGAATCAACATCAAGAGAAAGTTTAGGAGGAGAAAAGATGGAAGCAACTTTTTCAAAAAAAGAAAATACTCGAAAAGCAAAAACGAAAAAAGCAGAAAAAGTCACACCTGGTGGGATCCTTGTAATCATTCTCTTAACTTTACTTGCGTTAATTACTTTGGTGCCTTTCATTTGGATGGTTTCAGCATCATTTAAAACAAACAATGAAGTTTTCACCATTCCAATTCAATGGATTCCTAAAAGTTGGCATCCAGAAAACTATTCCGTTATTTGGGAACGCATTCCGTTGTTAACTTTCTTTAAAAATACGTTATTTTTAAGTATTGTGATTACGATTATTCAACTATTTACTTCAAGCTTTGCAGCATATGGCTTTTCAAAAATGAATTTTAGAGGAAGAGATACACTTTTTATTACGTACATCGCAACAATTGCTATTCCTTGGCAATCGTATATGATTCCACAATTTATTATGATGCGTCAATTAGGTTTGACTGACACGTTATGGTCACTTGTTTTATTACAAGCATTTAATGCATTTGGGGTTTTTTTACTGAAACAATATTACAGTAGTATTCCAGATTCACTATGTGAAAGCGCGCGGATTGATGGGTTAAGTGAGTGGGGAATTTATTGGAAAATTATTTTACCATTAACTAAACCAGCTTTAGCTAGTCTCACGATTATTACTTTTGTGAATACATGGAATGACTATATGGGACCTTTCATTTATTTATCTTCTACTGAGAATAAAACGATTCAGTTAGGTTTGAAAATGTTCGTCGGTTTATTTGATGCTGAATATGCCTTAATCATGGCCGCATCAGTGGTTTCTATTTTACCAGTAGGGATTGTCTTTTTAGCAATGCAAAAATACTTTGTTGAAGGTATTGCTACATCTGGAATGAAGAATTAGGAGGAAGTTTGAATGTTTACTAAGCAAACCTTTGATAATAATATCTATATGAAAATTTTTCGCTGGCTTTACATTTTATTTATCGGTAATCTAGGGCTTCTCTTAGTGAACATTCCTTTTTTTATAGCGGTGATTAGCTTAGACATTGATCCACGAAACCTCCCACTTTTTGTAGTAACGTTGTTACCGATGGGGGCAGGGATGATTGCACTTTTAGGCTTAATCGATACTTTTAAAGAAGAAAAGGAGCTGGATCCATTTAAAACTTTTTTCCAAAAGTTTCGTCAGTTTGGGTTTAGAGGCTTTCTTATCAGCTTGCTAGGCTTAGGAAGTAGCATCATCAGTGTGACAGATATATTCTTTTTTGCCAAAACAACGATTGGTAAATGGTTTATTCCATTGATGGTCCTTCTGCTAATTTTTGGGTTAGCTATTATGCTGAATGCTTGGTATTTTCAAGTACGAAACCCGCAAGCTTCTTTTAAAGATGTGTTTCGGATTTCAATTTACTATGGACTGCGGAAATGGTATGTCAGCTGTCTAAATGTTTTTTTACTATTCTCAATGTTTGCAATGATGTTTTTGAAGCCACAGTTTGGGTTTGTTGTAACCCCTGTCCTTTTCCTAGGGATTATTTATTTAAATACTGGGAAATTGCATGAAAAGCAAAAAAAGAATAAATAATTTTTACATAATAAGTAATCTCGATTTTCAGGAAAATGAATGAAGGTGGGGTTGCTTATTTTGTTCTTGCCTTGTTTATTAAAGTGGAGGGAGCGAACGAATGAAGAAAAAAATAATTATTTTAAGTAGCTTTTTGATAGGTGCTATTTTTGTGCTCGTTATTTTTACTACCAGCCAGCAAAGTATGATTAATAACGAAGCAATCCAAGTCGAAGAATTAATTGTTTATGGCGATAAAAATATGAATCGTGTAGCGAAGCAATTCTCTGATCAGAATAATTTAACTTCGTTTGGGAAAAATTTCTGGCGCAAAACGTATAACGGAAAATCACCCACTCAGGAACTACTGAAGGTTGCAACGGAGGATTTAGTACAACATAAAATGATTAAACAGCTGGCAACGGAGTTAGAAATAGCCCACTCACAAACATTTGGGCAAGAAAAAAAAGAATGGCAAGACCAAAAGAGCAGTTTAACGCTCTGGCAATTTTTAGATGCAAAAGATCAACAATTACAGGACCAAATAAAAGAGAAATTAATGGAGAAAGAAAAGCCAACGCAAAAAGAATTGCGGCAGGCCTTTGAGCAATTGGATGATAAATATAAAAAGACCGGTTACTTTGTTGAAGCAATTGAAATTCCAACTTTTTCAGGTAAGCAAGCAGAATTAGAAAAAATAGCCGAAGCAATCTCTCCGAATCTATCTTATGAGGAGACGTTATTGGAGTGGCAAAATAAATTACCTAATCTTGTTATTGAATCGTATCAATTGAAGAGTGCAGAAATCCAAAAAGAGGATATTTATTCGTTGTCTGTTGGGGAGATTCTTAGTGAAAAAGCTGTTGGTACCGTGGTGAAAGGATACCACGAAAACCAATACTTTTATATTTTTAATAAGGAAGGAGGGCAACTTTTACAGTTTGAAGAAGCACCACAATTTGGCAAAAATGCCTATATCAACACACGCTACAAAGAGAAATTAGCTACGTATCAACAAGCAACCAAAGTAGACTTGTTGGAGAAAGACAGAGAAAAGTTTTTTCAAAATTATCAAAATAAAAACAGTTAAGGAGCAGAAAATGAGAAAAAAAGCGTATTTTAAAAGTGTAACCATCTTCCTTTCTATTTTGCTTGTTTTTTCCCAGCTTCAATTATTTAGTCTTCCTGCTTATGGGGAAACAGTGAGTGATCAACCGTTACTTTTTCGTTCAGTAGGTGTCGCTCAAAGTGGGACGACCTACTATGTGGATGGGGAAGGAGGAAATAATGCCAATGATGGGCAGTCTCCAGCCAGTGCTTGGCGTGATTTTGAAAAAGTGAATCAGACGGAGTTTCAGCCAGGCGACCATCTTCTGCTGAATGCGCAAAGTACCTGGAATAACCAATTGTTGCATCCAAAAGGGAATGGGACAGCGGCACAAAAGATTGTCATTGATTTTTATGATACGAATGACAAAGGAGAAACCATTTTTGAAACAACACGGCGTCCGATTATTAACGGTGGTGGCACCTACAGCACAGGGACTTTCAAACGTGCAATCTCAGGGGCCGTGCAGTTAGTGAACCAAGAATATTGGGATATTTCAAATTTAGAAGTGACAAATACACCAGAGCTAGATAATCTCGAAGGCTATAAGAAACCAGGAGATGCTCAAAGAGCGGGGATATTAGTACTAGGATATGAACAAAATCGAACGTTCAATAGTGTCACGATAAGGAATAACTATGTTCATGATGTTCAAACAGAATATTATTTGAATCTAAGTGGGAATACTGCAACCAAACGATTAAAAGCGGTAGGTGGAATTATTGTTTTAGGAAGTTGGTTTGATGAGAATGGCAATGTAGTAACGGCAGCCAATGATCATCGAACAACGACTGGATTTAATGATATTTTGATTGAAAATAATGTGATTCAACGAGTGGGACTTGAAGGAATTCGAACAAAAGCTGATTCAGATACCTCAAGAGGCAACACTTTCTACAAAACGTTTTCTAATATTACGATTCGTAATAACTATTTAGAAGATATTGCTGGCGACGGGATTGTCTTGTCAGAAGCCAAAAGTGGCGGTGTCGTCGAAGGAAATGTTGCTGTCCGAATGTGCAATGCCGATTATGGTACACAAAATTACGCGGGCGTTTGGGCAATGTCTGTAGATGACGGACTGTTCCAATATAACGAAGTATACGGAATCAAATATGGATTTAACGATGCTGAAGCTTATGATGTGGACATGCAGTCAAACAATGTTATTTATCAATATAACTATTCACATCATAATACTGGCGGCTTTTTATTGCTTATGTCTGATCAAAAAAATTCGGTTATTCGGTACAATATCTCAGCTAATGACGGCGGTGGTAACCGAGGAACAGGTAAAGACAATCCAGGCGGAGCTGGTGGCTACAATTATAAAGAACAAAGCATTTTCCATTATTGGGTGAAAAATGATGGAGCGGCAATGCCAACTATCCACAATAATACGATTTATGTTGGCGACGGTATTTCAACATCATTATTTGGTGAAGGAAATAGTTCTGACAACAGTGGTACAGTAGCCAATTTTTACAATAATATTTTATACAAAGAAGGTACCGGACAATTAAAATTCTTATCTAATTATCCAACAAATGGGACACAACCAATTGAACGTAAAATGGTCGATAATCCAGAAAAATATTTCAAAAATAATGTTATTTGGCCAAAAGAAATTGCTACAGAAAAAAGTGGTGCAACTGTTGAAAAATTAGTATCAAGTGGAAACATTTTTGAAAAACCACAATTAGAAATCACAGATAACCCTGAAAAAGTGAAAGAGTTGGCAGAGCAAGAATTTACGACATTGAAACCAACAAAAGATAATGTGGTTGAATTTACTTCCAAAGAACGCTTACGTCAGCGAGCACAAATGTTCCAATTAAAAGAAACCTCTCCAGCGATTGGTAAAGGTTTGTCGGAAGTGAACAGTGCGGCAGAAGACTTCTTTGGAAATAGCTTGAAAAATAAAGTTTTAGATATTGGTGCGCAACAAGCATCCACAATTGAAAAAAGTATTCGTTATCAAAATCAAGTGTTAGAAATTAGTTCGGCAACAGGTGTGTATCCTAATTTGCCAGAGCAAGTTGAACTAACGTACGAAGAAGTCGTTAATGAAGAAGTGGTTGCGACAGGCAAAAAAGAATTTAAGTTACAATGGGAAGCAATCCCTCAAGAAAAAATTAATACAGCAGGTACAATTGAAGTTGCAGCAACAGTTATCGGCTTACCGATAGATGCTGTCAAAGTAACAGCCAAGGTCTCTTTTGAGGGCGAACTTGGTGAAGGAAAAGACACCGTTAAACTAAAAACAGCCCAAACTGCCTATGTTCAAAAGAGTGATGGTAACCGAGCATACTCTGCTATAGCAGGCGGTACTGCTGCCATTAGTTCAGGAGACGCCTATAAATATCCTTATGGAGTAAACTATACGGGCAATTACGCATTAAAATTAAAAAATGCTAGTTCTGCGGGGTATAATCGCCGGATTTACGTTGAAATTGATACACAAGAATTGAAGAACTATCAATCACTAAAAAGTGCCAATTTAGAACTAAATGTGATGCGTTATGATGCGTGGAATGGTGCTGGAAATACAAATGATGAACGTTTGAAAAATACGCAGTTCCAAGTAGATGTTTATGGAACAGATACTAATTGGATGAGTAACACCATTACTTGGAACAATGGTCCAAATAATTTAAATGTACCAAATGAAGAATTTATTGCTCGACAATCTTTTACAAATAGCTCAATTATGAATAATCAAAATACAATCTCTATTGATATTAGTAACTATCTACGGAAGCTAATTCAAAGTGGTGAGAAAATTCCAGCCAAGTTAAGTTTCTTATTAGCGATTACAGACAGTCGTTTGCCTGGTTATGATTCTGATAATGCTGGGTTTGATGCTTTTTCAAAAGAAGGCGCACAAAAGGCCTATCAAGACTTTTTAGCAGGCAAATTGACCTTGCCAACTGGTCAACAGCTAACAGAGGATAGTTTAGCTCCTAAAATTGTTTTATCGAATGTTTTCGAAGTCAAACATGAGTCGATTGAGGTCACGACAGAAGCGGGTCAAGCCCCTAAACTACCAGAAAAAACAACTATTTTTTATTCGGATGGTTCACAACGAGAAGTGACTGTCAATTGGTCAGAAGTTCCAGCATCTTCTTATCAAAAAGAAGGAACATTCACTGTTGTAGGACGAGTAGCAGGTGTCTCAATGCCAATTATTGCCAATGTAAAAGTCACCGCTAAACATATTGTTGGATTCAAGGAATTGCCTACGCTGGATCGACTAACAGGCACCTCGCGAGGCGAACTGAATTTGCCAACTGAAGTAATTGCAAAATTAGATGATGGTAGCGAAACGAAATTGAAGGTTATTTCTTGGGATGACGATGTTAGTAATTATTCGCCAAGTAGCCCGCCAGGTACTTACCAGTTCCCTGCTGCAGTAGAAGAAAAAATAGGAATTGCGAATCCCGATGAACGAAAAATCTTCCAAGTCGTGCAAACTCATGCGATTCCTGAAAGAATTCAATTTGCTACAGAAACAGCCACTATAAAATCAGGCGAAAATTATCAAATTCAATCTAAAGTGATTGGTCAAGCGCCGCACACAGAAACGGATGCTTGGAGCTCGCAAGTAACGTATGAGTTGGTTACACCAGATGCTGGCAATACAGTAAGTGTAGATGAAAACGGTCTGATTAGGACAGAAGCAACGACTGCTGCAGGAAATTATCAAATCAAAGTAACAAGCAAAGTTTTACCGATAGTGACTGCACAATTTTCAATTAAAGTCACAAAATAAATAAACTGTTTGAAGAGACTGGAACAAGAATTGCTGTACCTTGCAATCTTTCTAGTCTCTTCGATTATCTAGAATCAATAAATATTCTATTGCCTACTATTCATTCTTTTTAAAACAAGGTAAAATAATAAATGAAAGTAAACGATAAAGGTGTGTAGACAATGAATACTATCTTAACAGGTGATCGTCCAACTGGTAAATTGCACCTAGGACATTACGTAGGTTCCTTAAAAAAACGAGTAGAAATGCAAGCAGACCCTACAAATCAATTATTTGTCATGATTGCAGATTTACAAGCATTGACAGATAATGCAAAAAATCCCGAAAAAGTTTCAGCCAATGTTTTAGAAGTTGCTTTGGACTATTTAGCAGTTGGTTTAGACCCTACGAAAACAACAATTTTTATCCAATCGCAAATTCCACAGTTAGCTGAATTAACAATGTACTATCTAAATTTAGTGACCACGTCACGTGTTCGTCGGAATCCAACGGTCAAAGCAGAAATTGAGCAAAAAAAATTTGGGGAAGGTGTTCCGACAGGATTCTTTATTTATCCCGTTTCACAAGCTGCTGATATTACTGCCTTTCAAGCGAACTTAGTCCCAGTTGGGGAAGACCAAAAACCAATGTTGGAACAAGCGCAAGAAATTGTGCATAGTTTTAATCAGACGTACGGTGAAGTTTTAGTTAGACCGGAAGCTGTGTTACCACCAAAAGGCATGGGACGCTTGCCAGGAATTGATGGCAACGGAAAAATGAGTAAGTCTTTAGGCAATGGTATCTATCTTTCAGATCCAGCTGAAGTGGTACAGAAAAAAGTAATGAGTATGTATACCGATCCAAATCATATTCGTATAGAGGACCCAGGACAAGTTGAAGGAAATATGGTCTTTACTTACTTGGATGTCTTTGGGAAAGAGAAAGAATATATTGAAGAATTAAAAGAGCACTATCGTCATGGCGGTTTAGGAGATGTGAAAATTAAACGTTACTTAATTGATGTCTTAGAAGAAGAACTCGCACCGATTCGTCGACGTCGTGAAGAGCTGGCTAAAAATCCAGAAGCGATTATGGAAATGTTGCATAAAGGAAGTCTTGCTGCTGAAAAAGTGGCAGCACAAACCTTAACAGAAGTCAAAAAAGCAATGGGAATTCAATATTTCTAAGCAATAAAAGAACTGGAACGAGTCAAAAGAAGAATGACTTGTTCCAGTTCTTTTTAAGTGGTTTGAAATTGACTATTATATAAGCTGGCGTAAAGAGTCGGAGCTTGTAATAGTTCCTGATGCGTTCCTTTTTCAATAATATCGCCATTTTTCATCACTAAAATTAAATCAGCATTTTCAATCGTGGATAATCGATGAGCGATAACGAAGCTTGTTCGATTTTCTGTGACAGTTTCCATCGCTTTTTGAATATGGGCTTCTGTTCGTGTGTCCACACTCGAAGTTGCTTCATCGAGAATAACAACGGGCGGATTTGCTAAAATGATTCGGGCGATGGTTAATAACTGTTGTTGTCCTTGTGATAATGCACCATTTTCGCTAGAAATAATTGTGTCATATCCTTGAGGAAGGGTCCGAATAAAATGATCACATTGAGCAATTTTAGCTGCTTCAATTATTTCTTCACGAGAAGCGTCTTTTTTTCCATAGGCAATATTATCTGCTACGGTTCCTTCAAATAGCCAAGTGTTTTGTAAAACCATGCCAAATAAATTTCTTAGATTTTGTCGAGAAAGTTTCGTAATATCAATCCCATCAAAAGTAATGGCACCTTGATTTATTTCATAGAAACGCATTAATAAGTTGACTAATGTTGTTTTACCAGCGCCGGTGGGTCCCACAATGGCCACTGTTTTTTTCGGTTGAACAGAAAAATCAACATTTTTCATTAAAATTTTTTCTGGTGTGTAGCCAAATTGAACATTTTTAAATTCAATGGCTCCTTTAGGAGAAGAAATAGTTTCTAAATGAGTTGCTTCTGGCTGTTCATCAGCTTCATCTAAGATAACAAAAATCCGATCAATGGAAGCCATCGCTGCTTGAATTGAGTTAATGACATAAGAAGCGGTAGAAATCGGCTCAGAAATTTGGTTGATATATTGCAAATACGCTTGCAAGAAACCAATCGTAATACCACCAGATAAAACGAGCATTGCGCCTAAGATAGCACTAATAATAAAAGCCAACTGATTAATAAAACGAATAGCTGGATAAATCGCAAAATTTAGAAACTGTGCTTTTTTAAAGGCACGATAATGTTGTTGATTAACAGCATCAATTGTTTTTTCAGCATTTTGCTGTTGATTAAAGGTTTTTGTGACCAAATTTCCTGCTAAATATTCTTCCATCTTATTATTTAATTGACCTAATTCAGCTTGACTTTGATCAGCAAACACCTTGTTTTTATTCGCAATTTTTGTCGTCATGAAAGTACTGCCGCCAATTAGCAGCAACACTAAAATGGTTAACTTTGCATCAATATAGAACAACATGATTCCTGCAAAAAGGATAGTCACGACGGAAGTGAAAAATTGGTTGATGCCTGTTAAAAGAACTTGTGACAATTGGTTTAAGCCAGTTGTTGAACGACTAATGATATCGCCCACTTGATGATTGTCAAAGAAGGCCATTGGTAAAGTTTTAAACTTTTTTGTCACTTCTTTTCTAATTCTTAAAGTAACCCGTTCGCTTAAAGAAGCCATTGCTCGTTCCTGAATAAAAGAAGTGATACTACTAATGATTGAAAAGAGAATTAAAAGTAAGACGGGACCTAAGAGCGCTTCTTCAACTAAAGGAAGTGTCATACCTTTGAGCCCGACACGCTTGATAGCTTCTAAGAGGTTATCAATCCCGATTGCCATAATATAGGTCATGGCAACAATTAATAAGTTTCCAATTAAACTGCAGATCATTAGACCATAAAAGATTGGATGCTCAGGTTTAATCATTTTCCAGAAACGTTTAAAGCTTTGAAGATTCATTGTTTTTTTCATTGTATGGCTTGAAAAGAAAACTTTCTTTCAAGCAGTCACATCCTTTCTTTAATTACTTGGGTAAGATACCTTGCGATTTAGCAAAGTCTTGGTAATAGCTATTAGTGGTAAGTAAATCAGCGTGGGTGCCTTGACCAACAATCCTTCCTTCATCTAGGACGATAATATTGTCAGCGTTCATGATTGTACTTAACCGTTGAGCAACAATGAGTAAAGTTTTGTCCGACATTTGTGCATGTAAAGCGGCACGTAGAGCGGCATCAGTTTTGTAATCTAATGCGGAAAAGCTATCATCGAAAATATAAACGTCTGCCGGTTTGATTAAGGCTCGTGCAATACACATTCTTTGTTTTTGACCACCAGAATAGTTGGACCCGCCTTGTGCTACGAAACTTTCAATCCCTTGTGGTAAGGAATCGATAAATTCAGAAGATTGTGAAATTTCTAGTGCCGTTCTTATTTCTTCTGTAGTTGCTTTGGCATTTCCCATTAATAAGTTTGATAAGATTGTCCCACTGAAAAGAAAGGCTTTTTGTGGCACATAACTGATGACTTGGCGAATCGTTTGCTGAGATAATGAGCGGATATCTGTGCCAGAATAGCTAATCGTGCCGGCTGTGACATCATTTATTCGTAAAAGTAACTTAACTAAAGTACTTTTACCAGCGCCAGTTGCCCCAACAATCGCCGTTGTTTTTCCTTTAGGGATGACAAAACTAACATTTTCTAAAACAGGATCAGCTGTTTCTGTGTATTGAAACGTGACGTGATCGAAGCAAATCAAGGCTTTCTCAGGATGATAAGCAATGGTTGCTTCAGTGTGAGGATCGCTAATTTCAATTTCTTCTGACAAAACTTCTTGCAAGCGATTCAAGGAAGCAACGGACCGTGGAATGACAACTAATACCATAGCCGCGATCATTAAGTAGGCCAAAGTTAGAAGCGTATATTCAATCACAGCTGTAACGGTGCCAATTTGTAGGGTGCCTACCGCCACTAAATTACCGCCAAACCACAAAATAGAGGCATACACAACGCCCATTAATAAAAAGGCAACGGGAGTAATCCAAGCAAAGATTCGATTCACTTTGCTCATGCGTTCAGCATAATTTTTAAATGTTTGATTGGTTCGCTGCTCTTCAAAATCTTGATTATTGAACGCACGAATCATATTAATTCCAGTAAAGAACTCTCGTAAAGTCGTAGTAATTCGATCCATTTTTGGTTGAATTTTTAAAGATAAAGGGGTACCTTTTTTCATTAAAAAATAAACAACGACTAAGTAAAATACGATGGAAGCCAATGTTACCCAAGCGAGTGAAACTGAATAAGAAAATGTCATCACTAAGGCAAATAAACTAATAATAGGCGCTGGAAAGATTAATTGGCAAAATAGCACAATCATTGTTTGAACATTATCTACATCGTTGGTCATTCTAGTTAGCAAAGAATTTGAACCAAATTTATCAACATTTTTCATCGAGAATTGTTGAAATTTTTTAAAGAACAATCCTCTAACTTGAAAACCAAATTTAGCAGCTACTAAAGCAGACAAATAGCTAGAAATAATTGCGGCAATTGTTCCAATGAATGCCACAAGAAACATTTGTATGCCAATCGTTTTAATTACTTGTTGGTCACCGCTAACGATGCCCACATCAATCAACTTGCCAACTAATTTAGGGACGCCAAGGGTTCCTGCGATTTGCAAACAGATGGTTAAAGTTGTCGCAAGAACAATCCATTTATTTTCTTTAATAAACTCTTTCATTAATTTCATGAAATTTCCTCCTTAAACAATACCGTTTTAGCTGTTACAAAGAGTCATTGTACACGTTCAAGTAACTTGAATGTCAACAGTAGAAATGCTAAACTTTTTGATGGAGGGAACAGTATGGAAAAAAATTACACAATAAAAGATGTTTCTGAGTTGCTAAATATCCCTAAGTCCACGATTCGTTATTGGGACGAGCAAGGGTTGATTAGTACAACACGCAATGAAGAAAACGGATATCGAACCTTTGATTTAGAAGATTTGTTCAAAATATATGATATTGATTTTTATCGAAAAATGGGGATTCCTATCAAAGATATGTTGAATTTATATAAAAAGACACCTACCGATCTCTATGCCACCATGGAAGCAACAGAAGAACAACTGGGGCAAGAAATAAAAAGGCTTCAGCATAAATACAAAGAAATCAAGAAAAGAAAATTACATTTACATGCGTTAATTGATTTAGAAACATTGGTTTTTTCAGATGAACCAATTCCTTTTGATAAAATTGTTGTTGTTGATATTGAGGATCCAGAAGAGATGAAAGTTTACATGGAACACATTTCAACTTTAGGTATTTACGGGGATTTAAGTGAATCCAATGAACTGACGTATGGGATTTGTTTGGCAAATCATGTGAATAAAAAAAGTTTAGATAAAGTGATTTGGCTCAAAGAATCAAGTAGCCAATACAAAGGCTTTATTTTAAAAGTCAATACACAAGATACCCGTTTGAATAATATCGAAGAAGTAAAAAAGCGTTTAGCAAAACAAGGATTTGAAACAGGCATCGTTGTCGGAGAGCATATCTTGACACAACTAGAAGAGGAAAATCAATATATTGAATATTATTATGGTTGGATTGAAATTTTAGGGGAAAAGTAAAACAATTAAAAAAAGGAACTAGCAATAGAAAATTAAGAAAAGATATTTAGTTTTTTTTTTAATTTTATTGAAAATAAAATAAATTTTACTAAATGTTCACATTTATTTGTTTGATAAGTGAAAAAAGAAAATGTATAATTTGATTGTGAAAGCGCTTGCTATAGGGGTGGTAACATGTTTGTTAAAGAAGAAAAACCAGTGAATAAAATAGTCGAAATTTTAAGGAAAACATCATCTCATTTATTCAAATTTCACGGCGAGGTAGCGATGCATCTATTTCTGAATGATGATTTTATATTACCATCGAAAATAGATATTTGTGTTGAGCGCAAAAAGTTATTGGAAATTATCAGGGTGATTCCTGAAGAATTTACGATTCACTATTATGATAATCAGTTATATGAAAGATTAAGAGAATCTTTATCTTTATCAGATGTTGAACATGTTAAAGTCTTTAAAAACGATACAGAAGTCATGACAATATTTGTTTATGATGTTGTAAATGATGAATGGCTATTTAGGTTAGATCATCATATACGTTTACCAAAAAATAATATATATTTTCATTCTTTAAGTTGGAACGTAGATTATATTAAGCCAGAAATAGTTCTTATGTATGATTTAATGAGTGAACAAAAATATCATCAGTTTAGTAATTATAAAGCTGTTATTGATTCTCTTAGTTATTATCAATTCTATATTTTAAAATTGGTAGTAGGTGAACAGCGTATTAAAAAAGCTATAGTAAATAGTTCCACTAAAAAGATATCTTAAAAAGATTTCTACATCATTGATACAGAGTTAATAAATTTACTTTATGTATTGAAAGTGATGTAGAAATCTTTTTTATTTTATTTACACAAATTTTTTAAACAAACACCGTTGTAACAAAATTCGTACGTAGATAATACTGCTTTTTCAGCATCTGCTTCATGAATTCCAAACATCATTGAAATTTCAGAAGC